>ERZ827520.3404-NODE-3404-length-13105-cov-5.781456_pt1 | contig 13105 bp, 8 predicted proteins | sample MGYA00519581_ERZ827520 | MGnify/ENA primary metagenome ERZ827520 (study PRJEB31778, sample SAMEA3449339) | human gut metagenome | biome: human gut; feature: human-associated habitat; material: faeces | place: United Kingdom | collected 2010/2012 ...
ATGCCCCCTCAAAAAGCTTTCACTGGACAGCAATAACTATATATAATGCGTCAGCTCTGGTGTGCCAAACCTTTGCCAAGTGCATTACTACAAAGGACTACACGCATCGAGCCGTGCCTCCCTGCTGAGTGGGGAAGCACGGCTCGTGTCTCTGATGCCGTATGATGAGATGGACGCTACAAGCGGCGGGCGAGGGCGGGTAGGACGCTGCGCATCCAATCGGGGTAGTCGCCTGCGATGATGTGGTCGTGCGCTTGGTTGACTAGGTCGAGGTAGAAGGCGATGTTGTGGATGCTGGCCAGTGTGAGCCCTGTAATCTCCTGCGCCTTAAAGAGGTGGTAAAGGTAGGCGCGGGTGTAGCGATGGTCGGTCGATGCAGTACCCTCGGGGTCTATCGGCTCGTGACAGGTACGCCACTTGGCATTGCGTATGTTGATGGTGCCTTGCCAGGTGAAGAGCTGACCATTGCGAGCATTGCGTGTGGGCATGATACAGTCAAACATGTCGACACCTCGTGCGATGCCCTCTAGTATGTTGGCCGGGGTGCCGACGCCCATCAGATAGCGAGGCTTATCCTTAGGCAGGATGCTATTGGTCAGCTCGATCATCTCGTACATTTTGTCGGTAGGTTCGCCGACGGCTAGTCCGCCGATGGCATTGCCTGGAGCGCCTAGCGAAGCGATATGCTCGGCAGCTCGACGTCTGAGGTCGGGGTAGACACAGCCCTGCACGATCGGGAAGAGTGCCTGCTCGTAGCCATAGAGTGGCGGTGTCTGCTCGAGGTGCTTGAGGCACCGGTCGAGCCACTGCTCGGTGGTGTCTAGCGACTGCTTGGCATAGGCGTAGCTGGCATCGCCTGGACAGCACTCGTCAAAGGCCATCATGATGTCTGCTCCGATGGCGCGCTCTATCTCCATAACCCGCTCGGGGGTGAAGAGGTGCTTGGAGCCATCAATATGCGAGGCGAAGGTGACTCCCTCAGGTGTGATGCGTCGCATAGCCGCTAGAGAGAAGACTTGGTAACCTCCACTGTCGGTCAGGATGGGCTTGCTCCAAGTGCCGAAGCGGTGGAGCCCGCCGACCTCTTTGAGTATCTCAATGCCAGGACGCAGGTAGAGGTGATAGGTATTGCCGAGGATGATCCGTGCGTCTGTCTCTTGCTCCATCTGCTCCATCGTGACCGCTTTGATGGCTCCAGCGGTACCTACGGGCATGAAGACGGGGGTCTGTATATCTCCGTGGGCGGTCTTGATGACGCCTGTGCGTGCATCGCTATGAGGGCAGGTGTGATCTATGGTAAACTGCATAGTGCCGATGTGAGAGGATTTTAGATCTTAAGGTCAAAGCCGATGGTGAGCATCTGGTAGATCTGTAGGCGAGACCTATTCTCTAGGGTGAGCGGTACCGCATCATCGTAGCGAAGCAGGACGTTGACACGCGTGGAGAAGTAGCGACTGAAGGCGAAGATGAGGGAATTCTCAAACTCGGTCTCAATGCGCTTATAGCTGGTATTGTAGTAGAGACGGGACTCCCAGGCGAAGGTGTCGGTAAAGTCCCAAATCATATTAGCGCGTAGCATGGAGCCGATAGCGCTGTAGATGTTTTTGCCCTCCTTAAAGCCGTGTCGGGTCATATCTATATCCTTGCGTGCGGACCACTTGAAATCATAGGCGAGGGGGGCGATGTTAAGATCGAGTCTGAAGCGACGACCGTAGTGGGTCTTGGACTTATTGTCTACGACCCACTTCATACCGAGACCAGAGGTGAGAGTGAGTGGTGAGGCAAAGGCAGAGTAAAGTACCTTCTTGTCCTCTGAGCGCTGCTCGAAAGCCTGTGTGCGTGCCTCTACGTCGAGTGAGTAGTACCACCCCTTGAAGGCTTTGATGCCTAGGTTGCTACGCATACGGAGGAGGTCGTCGGAGATGTTGTACCCCTGGAGCGAGTCACGTATCTCGGCGTTGAGGCCGACGCGCCACTCTAGCTCGTTGAGCCAGTTGACCTTGTCCCGCTCGTAGCTGAGGCGGAGGAGCTGCTTGCTGTGGAGGGCTAGGGCGCTGTTACCACCCTTGTGCCAGTTGGGCGAGATATAGGTTTGGCTAAACTGTATGTTGCTCTCTAGTCCTGGGAACCAATACTTCCTGGCAAGCGTGACTCCGTGGAGCTGATCTGACGCATCAACGCCTGCAAAGGGCGTATTGACGGTTGCCGCGACGATAGGCTTTGAGCTTCCGACGGTGGTTATATCGATGCGGTGTGCCAGTAGGTCTCCCTCCTGACGAGAGATCAGTGCGGGGCTGGAGAGCTTGAGCTGGTTGACGCTTTGTAAGCTACGCTCGTAGTATTGCTGTAGGATGGGGATCTGTAGCTCCTCACCGTGCAGTGCTGTGGCGAGTGGGGAGCTTTTGCTGACTAAGCTGGTGGGTAAGTCTAGGGATAGCTCGGGGCTTTTGCTACTAGAGGTGACGCTCACGGCAGACGAGAGGGGAGCTTGCACTAGGAGTGTCGTGGGGAGCACCTCTTTGGGTAGTGGTGCTACGGGATTGGCACGGTTGAGGAGGTACTGGACCTTGAGCGTGGTGAGCTCGACGGCGGGTGCCGTGACGCTGTCATCCTCGCTGTGGATCTCTGCTGAGTGGGGCGTCTGAGCTATCAACGGAGGTAACCCGAGGAGGGTGATGAATAATAATAAGGTAAAGCGATAGTGATACATGGATACTATTTAGGGGGCTCTAATAGGTTATAAGGCTTCACGGTCAAGCTGAGGGGGCGAGACTAGACTTTCGCTAGAGAGGATCTACATCGCAGTAGATCTGTACCCTCCGCGCTTGGATAGCGCTCTGCTGTACCGTGGAGATAATATGAGAAAGTTGCGTGCGTACCTCCCGCCAGGAGCTAGAGGAACGTATTCTCATGCAAATATAGCGAATATGGCGCATACGCACCCAAGAAACGTAGGGCGCAATGGGTGCTGAGGCTTGCCAGAGCGACTGAAACGGCTCTGCCTGCATCAGACGTGAGAGGGCTGCGACTGTGTAGCAGACGTCACCCTGGGAGGCTCCTCGTACGTAAACATAGATGAGGCGTACGTAAGGGGGGAAGTGGAGGTACTCCCGCTCTGCTAGCTCGCTCACGCCATAAGGCTCTGCTGTGGCTCCGCCCTGCAGGCTGTCAAGTAGCGGGCTGTCGGTCTGGTAGCTCTGTATGTAGAGTTGTGCCGTGGGATAGTTACTCCCGAATCGGCTGAGCGCCGCATAGGCTCGTTCGTTAGCTCTAAAGTCATCGCCCACGATCAATTGATCTAAATTTGCCAAGCCAATGAGCCCCACATTGCGAATGGCATCTAGATAGATAAGGCTTGAGGTGCCGACCAGTATGGCTGGCTCGTCGCTACGTATCAACTGACGCATCCGTTGCTGCGACTCCTTATTATAATATTGCGAAGCGCTGAGCTCTAGAATGGGGACCTCTGGCGGAATGAAGAGCGTGAGCTCCTCGGCGATACGCTCCACGCCGTAGCCCTGTATGCTAAAGGCACCAAGGTTGCTATCTGTCGGAGCATCGCTCTTGCCTAGATCTGGCGTGTCACTCTGATGGCAATGAGGACAGGCACGAGGAGCGGGTGCGGTGAAGTTGCAATAGCTACAGCTGACGCTCTGCGTGGACTTGTGGTAAACCAACCCGACATCACAATTGGGACACTGGAGGGTCTTCTGGCAATGTCTGCAGACGAGGTGCGGGGCATAGCCACGACGATTGAGGAGGAGGATGCTTTTGTGTCCCGCTTGGCACTGGTCGAGGAGCGCTTTGCGTAGCTCGATGGAGAGCATCTGTCCCCACGGCAGCTTGCCCTGCTTACGTTGTAGGGATAGGTCGATGAGTTCGAAGGGACGTGACGCCTTTGGAGTGGTCGGAGTGATCGGTGCGCTTAGCTGATTGAGCAAGCGGTAGTATCCTCGCTCTACGTTGTACAGAGCTTCGGCAGAAGGCGCAACGGTGGTCAGTAGGAGCGGTGTCTGGCTCCTTTTACAAGCGACGACTGTCAGGTCACGAGCATGATAGCGAGGCGCTGGCTCGGACTGCTTGTAGCGACTGCTCTCTTCGTCGGTCACGATGACAAGGTCACAGCGTGAGAGTGGAAGAAGGCTACCCATACGAGAGGTGAGGACGATGAGACCACGCTCTCGGTGCGTCAGCCCGAGGAGTCTAGCACGGAGTGCCATCCGCTCAGCGTCTGTCGTGGAGGAACTGTAGAGGACTAGGTCAAAGGGTGTCGCTCCGCTACTTCTAGCTAGTTGTTGTAGGGCACTGTAGAGGAGGCTTTGATCAAAGAGGAAGAGCTGTGGCACGTAGATAGCTACCTGTACCGAAGGACTTCGCTGTAGCATCTGCTCAACCATTGAGACGACTAGCTCTATTTGCTCTTCATTGCTGATCGCTTGGTAGAGTACGGGGCGGGAGGTTTCGCCAATGAGACTGTCGAAGAGTTGGCTCTGTCGGTTGGACTCGTTTGTAGAGACTGTACGCTGTACCGTGGAACGTACGAGTGGATCGAAGAGTGTCGCAGTCTCTCGCAGGACGCCTCGCTTGATGAGTGCGCGGAGGGTCGCCTGCCGATTGGTGTCACGACCAACGAGTGTCTCTCGGAGTAGGGGTGTGTCAAGCGGTAGTTCATGCAGGTAGAGGAGGTCGATCAGTTGCTCTACCATAGCCTTCTGTGCCTTGGCTCGGGAGAGGCTCTCGACGAGCTCGGAGAGTGCCTCCTCAGAGCATAGCTCCTCAGCAAACTGCACGGCTGGCGAACCGACCTGTACGGATCGGCTGTAGCGTGGTATGGACTCGCTACCGATGAGTACGCCAGCGTGAAGGAGTCGATCTATCTCGGGATAGATACGATCGCCGAGGAGCTTCGCTAGCTTGCTTACCTTCGCTTGATGCCCTCGCATGGAGAGGAGCTCACGACGTATCTCTTCCGATAGCTCGGTCGCTTTGTAGTCGGTCGCTTGATCGCCTTCGGACGTTTCGTCAGGCTCTCGCCACGCTACCTGCGTCTCGCTAGAGGGTAGGAAGCTACTTGGTATAGCAGCCGTGAGCCAAGCGCCCAGCGAACAGATATAATAGGTAGCACCCCAGCGCCAGAGGTCGATCTCACTTTGAGTCACTATCGCCTCTCGGTCGGGTAGGGCTATAATAGACTTCAGCTGACCGAGAGGCCTCTCCGACTCCTCGATCAGCTGAGATATGATAGCGTAGTAGTAGCGCTTACTGCCAAACTGTACCAAAGCACGCATACCCACCCTCGCCTGTTCACACAGCGCCTCGGGTACACGATAGGTGTACTCCTCCTCGAGGGCTAGGGGTAAGATGATGCGCGCCAGCATAGGCAGGGCTACTGGCTGTGCTGAGTTACTGCTGGCTCAGAGCTGCGTGCATGTTGGCAGCAGCCTTGCGTCCGTCACCCATAGCGAGGATGACTGTCGCGCCACCACGGACGATGTCGCCACCAGCGTAGACTTCTTTGAGAGAGCTTTGGTTATGCTCGTTGACGATGACGGTCCCCTTGGGCGAAACTTCTAGACCTTGGAAAGAGCGTGGAATGAGTGGATTCGGCGAAACACCGATGCTCACGACCACCACGTCTACGTCTACCTCATCGATAGCTCCAGGGATGGGGACAGGCTTGCGACGTCCATCAGGCGTAGGCTCACCAAGCTCCATGCGCTGTAGCTTCATACGGCACACTTTGCCCTTTTCGTTGCCTTCGTACTCAATGGGGTTGTGTAGCGTGAGGAACTCAACGCCCTCAGCCTTAGCATGTAGGATCTCCTCACGACGAGCGGGCATCTCCTCCTCGCTACGACGGTAGACAATCATGGCACGCTTAGCTCCAAGGCGAAGAGCTGTACGGACTGAGTCCATGGCGGTGTTACCACCACCGATTACTGCGACCACGTCTCCCTTATATATAGGTGTCTCAGCGCCTTCGGTACCAGCGCCCATTAGGTTGACACGGGTGAGGTACTCGTTGGAGCTCATGACGCCCGCGAGGTTTTCGCCAGGGATATTCATGAAGTTTGGCAAGCCAGCTCCACTACCTACGAAGATGCCTACGAAGCCCATCTCTTGTAGTTGCTCGTAAGAGAGCGTACGACCCACGACAACGTTGGTCTCAAAGTGCACGCCCAACTGCTCCAAGATCTTGAGCTCAGCATTGACCACTCGTAGCGGAAGACGGAACTCGGGGATACCATACTTAAGTACGCCACCGACCTCGTGCAGAGCCTCGAAGACAGTCACGTCGTAACCTAAGCGAGCCATATCTCCAGCGAAGGAGAGTCCTGCAGGACCACTACCGATGACGGCAATCTTCTTTCCATTGGCGGGAGCCATCTCGGGTAGTTCGTATAGCCCATTCTCTCGCTCATAGTCTGCGACAAAGCGCTCAAGATAACCGATAGCTACGGCGTCACGCTTCATCTTCTCTGTGTAGATACAGTGCTTCTCGCACTGCTTCTCCTGAGGGCATACACGACCACACACAGCGGGTAGCGAGCTACTCTCACGGATGATGTGCGCTGCAGAGGCAAAGTCTCCACGCTCTACATTCTTGATAAATGAGGGAATGTTGATTGATACGGGGCAACCCTCCATACAAGAGGGATTGGCACAGTCCAAGCAGCGAATAGCCTCCCGACGAGCCTCCTCCTCGGTGAGACCGCAGTTGACCTCTTTCGTTAGGCTGCGAGCACGCTCATGAGGGTCTACCTCGGTCATCTTGACACGAGGTATAGACATGCGCTCCTTACCAGTATGAGACTTGCGAAGCTCCTCGCGCCAAGGTTCGTTGCGACGAGCAGCGACCAGATCCTTTTGTTCTGACATTGTAATATTGTGGTTAGCTCAGTGTGATACTTACTTCCTATAGGTGTTGAGACGCATTAGTAGCTCGTCAAAGTCTACTTGGTGAGCGTCAAACTCAGGTCCATCGACGCAGACGAAGCGTGTCTTGCCTCCGACGGTGATACGACAAGCACCGCACATGCCAGTGCCGTCGACCATGATGGTATTGAGTGAAGAGGTGGTGGGGATGTTGTACTTCTTCGTAAGAAGAGCGACAAACTTCATCATGATGGCGGGGCCGATCGTCACGCAGAGGTCTACCTTCTCACGCTTGATGACCGACTCGACACCATCGGTCACGAGTCCCTTGGTGCCATAGGAGCCATCGTCGGTCATGATGATGACTTCGTCAGCAAACTCTCTGAACTCCTTCTCCAGTATGATGAGTTCCTTAGTACGAGCTGCAGCCACGACGATGACCTTATTGCCAGCAGCTTTGAGAGCTTTAGCGATAGGGTAGAGCGGTGCCATACCAACACCACCACCAGCACAGACTACGGTGCCAAAGTTCTCAATATGGGTGGCTTGCCCTAGCGGACCCACGATGTCGTGGATCATGTCCCCAGCATTTAGAGCGACAAGCCGCTGAGAGGACTCGCCGACAGCCTGGACGATCAGTGTGATCGTGCCAGCATCTACATCAGCATCGGCAATAGTGTAGGGTACGCGCTCACTGTGGTCGGTGACACGTACGATGACAAAGTGTCCAGCACGGCGTGACTTGGCAATCAAAGGTGCCTCGACAACCAGCTTGGCTACTTTTTCGGAGAGAAAAGTCTTACTGACTATACGATTCATAGCGTTGTGTGATATGATATAAGCTAATCAAGAACGGTCTCGATAGGGTACCTATAGGTAGGTATTGCCAAAGGTACGACTTTTTCACCACTTAGCCACTAATTTGATTGAGATTTGCGTTTTGTAGTTCGAGGATTTGTACACCGAAAGGAGCGAGCTCGACCATCAGCGGAGCCCACGGTTGGAAGGCGTAGAGCTGTTCGTCGGGCTTTTCTAGTGGGGTGTGGTGTGTCACACGTAGGAGACGCTGTCGCTCAAAAGCCTTCTCTAGAGAGGGTAGGAAGAGCGGGTAGCGCTGCAGGTCGGCCGTAAAGTTGCCTAGGACAGCGATTCCGATTGTTTCGCCAGCCTGTTGCTCTGCGGGATCTAGTAGTCTTAGGTAACCGTAGGTGCGCTCAGCATTGAAGCCTCCCCAAGCACGAGCCTGCTCCTGTATCGAGTGAAAGGCTCCCCTTAAGATGACTGGGTGTTGCGCCCACTGCATCAGCCACTGGTAACTCTGATAGGTCGGGTCGGCAGGGTCGCGATGACCTAGAGCGGGGATGCTCCAGTAGTCAAAGATCGTGGTACGTCCGTCAGGACCGCTATATCCCTCGGCATCAAGCCCTCGCTCTCCATATTCCTGCCCAGCGTAGAGGAGTAGGGGACTAGGGGTAGCGAGTGCGAGCAGCGTCATAGCGGTAAGCCCTCGCTGAGCTGTGTCGGCAAAGTAAGGCGAGGCGAGACGTACCTCATCGTGGTTCTCTAGGAAGTAGAGTAGTTCGTCGGGAGCGTACTCCTTATTATTAGAGATGAGTCGCTCTTCAATAGCAGAGACCGAGCGCTCCTGGGTAACCACTTGGTAGAGTGTGTCGTAGAGCCCACTTTTGTCATAGAGTAGGTCAAAGCATCCCTCCGCTAAGTACTTGTGGTAGTTGTCTATCTGGTAGATCTCTGCGACGAAGGTGACGGGATACTGCTCCTGCACTTGCGATATGACCCAGTGCCAAAACGCCACAGGCACCATCTCGACCATATCACAGCGAAAGCCGTCCACCCCCTCGGCTGCCCAGTAGCAGAGGATGTCTCGCATATGAAGCCACGTAGCGGGTATCGGGTCAAAGTGTGCGACACGACTTCCGTCGGGGCGGTAGTCCACACCGTAGTTGAGCTTGACCGTTTCGTACCAGTCATTGGCAGAGGGAGTCGCAGACCAACAGTCATTGCCCGTCACACGGGCAGGCTCCTCGTGATAGCTAGAGGAGCGGTTGGGTAGCTGGAGCGAGGAGCCAGGAAGGTAGTAGAAGTTGTTATTGGGGTCAAACGCTTTGCTTCTGTCATCCTGAGCGCCTAGCGGTGTAGCCCCTTCAGGAGTATGAGTACCGTCATACTGACGCGATACATGGTTGGGAACGAAGTCTATGATCACTTTCAAACCATGACGATGGCAACGGTCTACGAAAGAGCGAAATGTCTCTCTTCGCCGCATCGGATCCCGTACGATGGTGGGGTGTACGTCGTAGTAGTCGGTGATAGCGTAGGGCGATCCCGCCTGCCCCTTGACAATGTCGGGGTGCTGGTCAGGATAGTCCGTCCAGCCATGTAGAGGAGTCTGGGTGGCGTGACGTATGATACCGATAGGCCATAGATGAGAGACGCCTAGCGAAGTGAGGTAGTCAAGCGCTGCATCGTCAAAGTCCTCAAGCGTGCCAGTTCCGTTTTGCGCTAGTGTACCATGAGGTGTCAGCTGAGCGTGGGGCTTCTGATTACCCCATAGACGAACCAGCGTGGAGTAGATGACGGTACGCATAGCCTACGCTTTGCCCCTTTGAGAGAGTAGGTCAATGATCTCTCTAAACTGCTCCTCCTCTTCGTACGCCTTGCACATGAGCTGATAGCCGAGGTCTGAGATGATGTCTACAGGAGACACATCGTAGGCACCGAAGTGTGAGAGTAAGGGTGTCTGGAGTACGACGTCGCATAGCTCTAGGTCAATGGTCACGTTGGCACGCATCATAATACGTATGAGACGGTCCGAGAGACGGAGTATGTTTTTCGTCGGTGTGTTGTCCACCTCTGGGCTAAGGTTGATCCCTAGGAGGAAGTCGCATGACTCACGGATAGGCCGTGCGGGGAGATTCATAAAGACCCCTCCATCGACATATTGCTCGCCATCAATGACGACCGGCTCGAAGAGGATTGGTATCGAGCAGGATGCCACCACAGCAGGGGCTAGATCACCCTCGGTGAAGTCATGCGCCTCAGCTTTATTGAGGTTGGTGGCAATGATGTGCATGGGTATCGGTAGCTCCTCGATGCGCTGGTGGCGTAGCGTGCTCCGGAGAAACTCTTGGTACTTATGGGTCTTCAGCAGGGAGAGCCGAGGCGTGGTCAGCGAGGTCATATTCATGAAGCCAAACTGAGGCGACAGCTCATAGATCTCCTCGCTACTGTAGCCATCCGCATAGAGAGCTCCCATGAGCGATCCGACACTCGTCCCAGCGATGACGTCTGGCCGTACGTGATGCTCCTCAAGAAAGCGAAAAACTCCTATGTAAGCTAGTCCGCGAGCGGCTCCGCCACAGAGAGCTAGTCCGAAGGTCGGGCGACTGCCGTGAGTCCATGTGCGGACACGCTCTACTAGCTTATCGAGCGAAGTGGATATGAGAGCCGAGCTACGCTCTATGAGACGCTCTCCCTGAGCTTTTAGGTTAGAAGGTTTAAGTGTCATGACAGATTCATCTAGATAGTTAAAGCTTTCTGCCCAGAGGTAGGTCTGAGAGGCGTGTCGTCAGTGGGGGCTCGGTAAAGGCATGTCGCGAGGCAACTACCAGCTGCCACTCCTCGGCAAACTGCTGCTGTGTGAGCATATGGCTACGATGTCCCGAGCGATCCATACGGTCGAGGAGGTATCCCACCGTTAGCAGGTTAGGGTCTACTGCAAGGTTGTAGTGCTGCTCCTTGTCGCGAGAGCTATAGACCGCCTCGATGATTAGATCCTCCTCTAGGAGCTGAGCGATGATTTCGCCCGTCTGATTGATCGGTAGGTGACAAGCCTCCGAGAGAGAGGGGATGTTGTGTGGCTTAGGCTCCGTATGGTCTAGAAAGCGCTGTACGATATGCGCCATCACGATTACCGTCATGAAGTCTTTGTAGCGGTGAGAGATATTGGTCGCATCCTTGGCATAGGTGAAGTTGACCACGTTTTGTATTGAGAAGCAGAGCTTAGCGCTAAAGAGCGTGATCGTCCACACCACTTGTAGCCACAAGAGCAAGAGCGGTATAGCGGCAAATCCACCATAGATGGCATTGTACTTAGAGATCCACAGGATACCGCTCACATAGAGTGCTTGCAACACTTGAAAGGCGCTACCCGCTATGACCCCCGAGATGAGAGCTGGGACAAACTTAACGTGCGTATTCGGCAATGCGATGAAGATCCCCGCAAACATAAAGATGAGGATGATGTATGGGAACAACTTCAGCATAAACTCCCATAGGGGTGTGAAGAAGATGTAGTCGTTGAACCATGTGTTCTGTATCGTCGCCATCATGACCGTCAGTCCCGAGGATAGCGTCATCAGAATAGGCAGTAGCACGACCATCGTGATGTAGTCGGTCAGCTTGCGACCTATGGAGCGTCCACGAGGTACGCCCCAGATGACGTTGAAGGTCTGCTCTACCGTGTCTAATAGCTGGAAGATGGTATAGAGAAAAAGCACCAAACCCACTCCGAGGAAGAGTCCTCCCTGCACCTGCCCAAGGTAGTTCTCCACAAAGCCCATGATCGTCTCCACCTCGCTCTGGTGTCCTGGCATATAGGTCATCAGGAAGTCGTAGATAGTACCCTGTAGCCCAAAGCCCTTGGCAAGAGCTACGATGATAGCCAGCATAGGCACGATCGAGAGGAGCGTGCGGTAGGTGAGTGCGGAGGCGTGGCTGCTCAGTCTCTGATCGACAAAGCCCTTGATGGCCATGTAGAGAGCCTTGAGTGTATTGATATAAAGACGTCTGAAGCCACGCACCTCATCTGGCTGTATGTGCCACATGTCGCTCGTGAGGAAGCGGACTACCTTGTAGGCTCCCACCTTGAGCTTGCGTAACCATATCGATGGCTTACGAGAGGCATGCTCTATGGGCGACTGCTTAGAGTCTTCGTGCTTATGTATGGAGTTTGACTTGTGTGGCATATATTTATAGTGTTAGGAGGATAGGGGAGAGTCGCAGAGTGTGTCGCATCACCTTGCGCGTATGAGGCGAGTCACGGAGAGGACAGCAGGTCTATAAGCCGGGTTCTGTGCCACTCACGAGGAGTGGCGCTTGTCATTTATCTACGACACTCGTTGCCGAGTGCCTCTAGCAATCTACCCTCCGACTAGGACGAGTAGCCCTCATAGCGTCGGTATACTTGATCTTGCAACCCATAGTGTGTACAGCCAGTGGGTCACCCACACCGCTGGTGAGCTCTTACCTCACCTTCTCACCCTTACCTAGCGTGGCAGAGCCAGCTAGGCGGTCATTCTCTTCTACACGTCACCTACCCTTGCGGATAGCTCTCTGTTAGGGAGTATGGTACTCTGCGTTGCCCGGACTTTCCTCTCTCGCTCGAGGGAACGGAGCCGAGACCCCCTCCACCCTTACGACAGCGACAAGCCGACCTACTGTCATATCCATGATACGTCACTGAGAGGCTCAACAGCCTCTACGTGTGCAAAGATACAAAATGAAGCGATTAGCGTGACGCTCTCCCTAGATCCTGCCAGCCGTACATTCCACCCACTGTACCTACAGCGAGCTACATATGAGACTTGCGAAGTCTAGAAAGGCTACTCCTCAGATACAAAAGGAAGCGGCGCTCCCATAGAGTCTAATTAGTCTCTACGAGAGCGTCGCTTCACGTTAATATGGTGTCTCAATTACCAGACCAAGACACGCTCCTCAGGAGCAATGTACATGGGGTCTCCAGGCTGAACGTTGAACGCCTCATAGAAGGCATCAATATTCTTCAGCGCCTGGTTGACACGGTTGTTACCTAAGCTGTGAGTGTCGATCTTGGTCAGACGAACCTCCTCCTCGGGGGTGATGTTTTGTCCCCATATACGAGCATATCCGATGAAGAAGCGCTGTGCAGGTGTGAAGCCGTCGATCTTGTCGACCTTCTTGCCATTGAGCTGCTTCTGGAGTGCTAGGTAAGAGACTAGGAGACCGCCCTGGTCAGCGATGTTCTCACCGAGCGTCAGATGACCATCGGCATTGAGGTGGTCATTGACTTTGATCTTGCTATACTGCTGTGCGAGACGCTCCGTAGAGGTCTTGAAGTTCTGCTTGTCAGCCTCAGTCCACCAGTTGTGCATATTGCCAACAGCGTCAAACTCACTACCCTGATCGTCAAAGCCGTGCGTCATCTCATGACCGATGACCACACCGATAG
>ERZ827520.3405-NODE-3405-length-13102-cov-16.728213_pt1 | contig 13102 bp, 9 predicted proteins | sample MGYA00519581_ERZ827520 | MGnify/ENA primary metagenome ERZ827520 (study PRJEB31778, sample SAMEA3449339) | human gut metagenome | biome: human gut; feature: human-associated habitat; material: faeces | place: United Kingdom | collected 2010/2012 ...
CTCAAACACGCCCATGGGGCCGTTCCACACCACGGTGCCCGCGCCCTTCACGGCGTCGCAGAAGGTCTTGGTGGTGTCGGGGCCGATGTCCATGCCCTCGTAGTCGGCGGGGATGGCCATGGTGCTGACCACCTGGCGGTTGGCATCGTTGGAGAAGCTGTCGGCGGCCACGGTATCGGTGGGCAGCAGCAGCTTCACGCCGTTCTTTTTGGCCTTTTCGATCATCTCCAGGGCGTAGTCCAGCTTGTCGTTCTCACACAGGCTCTTGCCGATCTCGCCGCCCTGGGCCTTGGCAAAGGTGTAGGCCATGCCGCCGCCGATGATGATGGTGTCGGCCTTGTCCAGCAGATTGCGGATCACGCCCAGCTTGTCGCTGATCTTAGCGCCGCCCAGCACCGCCACAAAGGGGCGCTTGGGATCGTCCAGGGCCTTGCCCATGATCTCCAGCTCCTTGGCCACCAACAGGCCGGATACGGCGGGCAGGAAGGCCGCCACACCGGCAGTGGAGGCGTGGGCCCGGTGTACGGTGCCGAAGGCGTCGGACACATACAGCTCCGCCATGGAGGCCAGCTCCTTGGCAAAGCCGGGGTCGTTCTTCTCCTCGCGGATGTCGAAGCGCAAGTTCTCCAGCAGCATGATCTCGCCGCCCTTCAGGGCAGCGGCCTTGGCCTTGGCGTCCTCGCCCACGATGTCCTTGGCGAAGATGACCTCCCGGCCCAGCAGCTCGCTGAGGCGCTTTGCCACGGGGGCGAGGCTCAGCTTTTCCTTCCACTCGCCCTTGGGCTTGCCCAGGTGGGAGCAAGCGATGACCGCCGCGCCCTTGTCCAGCAGATACCGGATGGTGGGCAGGGCCGCCACGATGCGCTTGTCGCTGGTGATCTCGCCGGTGGTCTTGTCCTGGGGGACATTGAAGTCGCAGCGCAGCAGGATCTTCTTGCCCGCCACGTCCACGTCCATGATCGTTTTCTTGTTGTAGTTCATATTCGCGTCTCCTTTACAGAGTGTTGTTGTCATGTTGTTCCGCCATCTCGCCCGCGCCGGTCAGACCGGGGAAGCCGTTCTGCCGCAGGGCCTCATAGGTGAGGATGGCCACGGAGTTGCTGAGGTTCAGGCTACGGGCATCGCTGCGCATGGGCAGCCGGATGCACCGGTCATAGTGGGCCGTGCGGAAGTCCTCCGGAAGGCCCGCCGTCTCCTTGCCGAAGAACAGCCAGCAGTCGGAAGAGAACCGGGCCCCGGTGTAGTCCCGCGGGGCCTTGGTGGTGGCCAGCCACAGGTCATCCAGCGCCTCGGGATGTTGTCGAAAGAGATCCTCCAGACCGTCGTAGTCCCGCACTTCCACCAGGTGCCAGTAGTCCAGCCCGGCCCGCTTGACGGCCCGGTCGGAGATATCAAAGCCCAGAGGGCGGACAAGATGCAGACGGCTGCCGGTGGCGGCGCAGGTGCGGGCAATGTTGCCGCAGTTCTGTGGGATCTCCGGCTCCACCAACACGATGTTCAGCATGACTTCTCCACCCCTTTATCAAAAAACCTTGCATAGTATAAAACAATTCCTCTGGAAATTCAACATCAAAATTATTAAAAAAGGTGATTTTCTCATTAAAATATTGGTTTTAATCGCCGGTTTTTTCACAAAACCGTCCTTTCTGCCTTTTTCCACATTTTTCGCGGCGGCGCGGACGAAAAGTTGTTGGAAATTCTCTGCGAAAACACTGGATTTTCCCGCAGGATATGTTATACTATCCATAAGAAGAAATGTTACCATCTCTTTTCAGGGGGTGTTTTCCAATGGATCACAATCTGGCGATCATTGATCTTCGCGCCGGCGGTGCCGGCGCCGATGCCGCTATGAGACCGCTGATGCTGCAAGCAATACTCTTTTGCCCCGTTATCCGGTGGGTGTGTCAGGAGTTATTGCCCTGCGGCGTCGGGCGGTTTTTTGTTGTCTGCGACGAAAAATGGCGGGAGGAGACCGCCGATGCCTTACAGGGCATCGACGGCGTGACCTTCTACGACAGGTTGGAGGCGGCGCTTTCCGCCGCCGAGGGCGATGTGATCGTCGTTCCCGGCGCGGTGGTGCCCGTGTGGGGCGAGGGAAACCGCGCCGTCTATACCGCCGACGCCGCGCTGCTGCGCGCCCGTCTGGCGGAGGGCCTGACGCTGGGCGACTGTCCGGCGGAGGCCGAGGGCGTCCGCCAACTGTGGCAGAGTCCCAGCATCGCGCCGTCCTTCCTGCCGGTGGCTGACGCCGCGGCGCTTCAGGCGGCCATGCCCGCCGCCCGCGAGCTGCTGATGCGGCGGATGGCCATGAACGGCGTCACCGTCATCGACCCCAATAATACCTATGTGGATCCCCGCTGCGCCGTGGCGCCGGGCGTGACGCTGCTGCCGGGGACGATCCTGCGGGGGCATACCGTTATCGGCAAGGGCTGCGAGATCGGCCCCAATACCATGATCCGGGACTGCGTGGTGGGCGAGGATACCACCGTCAACGCCAGCCAGCTTAACGAGAGCACCATCGGCAGCCACACCACCGTGGGCCCCTTTGCCTATGTGCGGCCCGGCTGCGCCGTGGGCGACCACTGCCGCATCGGCGACTTCGTGGAGCTGAAGAACTCCAAGCTGGACGAGGGCACCAAGGTCAGCCATCTCACCTATGTGGGCGACAGCGACATCGGCAAGCGGGTCAACTTCGGCTGCGGCACCGTCACCACCAACTATAACGGCCTGAAGAAATTCCGCTGCAACGTGGGGGACGACGTGTTCCTGGGCTGCAACACCAACCTGATCGCTCCGGTCACCATCGGGGACGGGGCGTACACCGCCGCGGGCTCCACCATCGACAAGGATGTGCCCGCCGGGGCGCTGGCTGTGGCCCGTGCGCGGCAGGAGAACAAACCCGGCTGGGCCGCCCGGTTCTTCAAAAATAAGAAGAAGTAAAAATTTACATAAAAAAATAACAAAAGAGGAGGATGTTTCACCATGATTTCTCACGGCAAGGACATCAAAATTTTCACCGGCAACGCCAACCCCGCTCTGGCACAGGAGATCTGCAAGATCATCGGCACCAAGCTGGGCGAGGCAGAGGTCAAGAGCTTCGCTGACGGCGAGGCTTCCGTCTCCCTGTACGAGACCGTCCGCGGCAGCGACGTGTTCCTGATCAACTCCACCTGCAAGCCTGTCAACGACAGCCTGATGGAGCTGCTGATCATGATCGACGCCTGCAAGCGCGCCAGCGCAGGCCGCGTCACCGCGGTGATCCCCTACTTCGGCTATGCCCGCCAGGACCGCAAGGCCAAGAGCCGCGACCCCATCTCCGCCAAGCTGGTGGCCAACATGATCGTGGCCGCAGGCGCGGACCGCGTGCTGACCATGGACCTGCACGCCAGCCAGATCCAGGGCTTCTTTGATATCCCCGTGGATAACCTGCTGGGCAACCCCGTGTTCGTGGACTACTACGCCAAGAAGTTCGGCGAGAAGTGCGAGAACATGGTGGTAGTGTCCCCCGACGTGGGCAGCGTGGCCCGCGCCCGCACCTTCGCCCAGAAGCTGCACATGAACCTGGCCATCGTGGACAAGCGCCGCCAGAAGGCCAACCAGTGCGAGGTCATGAACGTGATCGGTGACGTGGAGGGCAAGGACTGCATCCTCTTTGACGATATGGTGGATACCGCCGGCAGCATCTGCAACGCCGCCAAGGCCATCGTGGAGGTGGGCGGCGCCAACAGCGTGTACGCCTGCGCCAGCCACGGCGTGCTGTCCGGCCCTGCGCTGGAGCGCATCAACAACAGCGTCATCAAGGAGATGGCCCTGCTGAACACCATTCCCGAGGAGATGGGCAAGGGCTGCGACAAGATCAAGTATCTGTCCGTCGCCCCCATGTTTGCCGAGGCCATCGAGCGCATCTATCAGGAGATCTCCATCGCCAAGCTGTTCAACTGAGAAATCGCTTTTCAAACTGAAAAAACCGTGCTATAATAGGGGAACTGCGCGTTGCAGTTCCCCTATTCTTCGCGGGGGGAACGAGACCATAGATAAGGGAGGGACGCGCCATGTTTTTCAATCGCAGCCAGAGCGGCGGCGTCAACTGGATACTGGTGGGGCTGGGCAATCCCGGCAAGCAGTATGAGAGCACCCGCCACAACATGGGCTGGCTGGCCCTGGACAGTCTGATGGAGCAGGAGAAATTCACCCTGCCCAAGCTGCGCTTCAAGGCGTGGACGGGCATTTTCGAGAAGGACGGCAATAAAATACTGGTGATGAAGCCCCAGACCTACATGAACCTCTCCGGCGAATCGGTGGGGGAGGCGGCCCGGTTCTATAAGGTGCCGGCGGATCATGTGGTGGTGATCTCCGACGATGTGTCGCTGCCGGTGGGCAAGCTGCGCATCCGCAAGGGCGGCAGCGCCGGCGGCCACAACGGCCTGAAGAACATCATCGCCCATCTGGGCACCGACCAGTTCCCCCGCATCAAGGTGGGGGTGGGCATGCCGGAGCATCCGGATCACGAGATGATCGACTGGGTCATCGGCAAGCCCAAGGGCGACGAGGCCAAGCTGCTGCGCCAGACTCTGGATCGCGCCGCCAACGCGGCGCTGTGCCTGATGAAGGAGGGCCCCGACAAGGCCATGAACAAGTTTAACGGGTAAAAGTAGCGGAACGGAAACATATGTGTAGGGCGGGGTGACCACACCCCGCCGCTTACCGAAGCGTAGATGTATCCTGTGCGGCGGCCTGTGGTCAGGCCGCCCTACGAAAGGAAAAAGCCAATATCACGGAAAGGAGGGGGAATATGAACGCGCTGCTGAAAGAGCTATTGCAAATGCCGGAGGCCCGCGCGCTGCTGGACAGCACGCTGCGCCGCGATAAGCCCATGGTTACCGGCGTATCCCCCGTCCACCGGGCCATGCTGGCGGCGGCCATGTTTCAGGAGACGGGCCGTCCCATGCTGCTGCTGTGCGGCGACGAGACGGAGGCCATGAAGCTCTCCGGCGACCTGCACGCCCTGACGGGGCAGAACGTGACGCTGCTGCGGCGGCGTGACTGGCAGCTGCGGCCCAGCGCCGCGGCCAGCCGCAGCTGGGAACATCAGCGTCTGGCGGCGCTGTACGCCATGGCGCGTGGCGAGGCACCGCTGGTGGTGGCCGCCATTGACGCGGCGGTGCAGCGGTGTGTGCCGGAAAGTGTGCTGCTGGAGAGCGCCGTTACCATGAAGACCGGCGAAAGCTATCCGGTGGAGACGCTGACGGCACGGCTCACGGCGGCGGGCTACGTCCGCTGCCAGCAGGTGGAGGGCCCCGGCCAGTTCGCCTTGCGGGGCGGGATCCTGGACGTGTTCTCCCCCGCCATGGAGCAGCCGGTGCGCTGCGAATTCTGGGACGATGAGCTGGACGCCATGGGCGCCTTTGACGTGACCACCCAGCGGCGCGTCCACAACCTGAACGAGACGCTGCTGCTGCCCGCCGGAGAGGTGCTGCCCTTCCGGACGGCGGACACGGCGGAGAAGGCCGCCGCCGCGCTGGAAGCGGCGGCAAAGAAGCTGAAAAGAAAGGCGGATGCCCAGCCGCTGCTGCGGCAGCTGGAGAGCGACGCCAACGCCCTGCGGCAGGGGATCGCCCCCAACGGCAGCGACCGGTATCTGGCGGCGGTGTACCCGGAAAAGACCACGGCCCTGGACTATCTGCCGGAGAACGCCATCGTGTGCGTGTGCGAGGGCGGACGGGTCAGCGAGGGGCTGAAGGGCTGGCTGTGGCAGTTGAAGGAGGACGTGTCCGCGGCGGCGGAGAACGGCTTCATGGCCCCGGCCATGGGTGAGCTTGCCCTGACGGAGGGGGAGACGGCGGCCCGATTGGCCCGCTTCGCCCTGTGCCAGATGGACAGCCTGCCCACCAGCCGGTATCTGCTGCCACCGGGAGAGCTGCTGCAGATCTCCGCCCGGCAGTTGAGCACCTACGGCGGCTCGCTGGAGACGGCGGCCTCCGACATGGCCCACTATCTCGCCGCGGGCTACCGCGTGGCGGTGCTGTGCGGCGGCGAGGTGCGGGCCAACAATATGCAGGAGCTGCTGCGCAGCCGCGATATCACGGCGGCGCTGTCCCTCCGGGGCGAGACGCTGCCCCAGCCGGGACAGGCGGTCATCATGCTGGGGGCGGTCAGCGCCGGAAGCGAGTGGCCGTCGCTGAAGCTGGCGGTGCTGACGGAGGGCCAGTTGACCGAGAGCACCGGCGGCCGCCAGAAAAAGCCCCGCCGCGTCAGGGACAGCAGCCGCCAGAAGCTGCAATCCTACACCGACCTGACCCCCGGCGACCTGGTGGTGCATGCCCACCACGGCATCGGACGCTTTGTGGAAATGCTGCGCCTGCCGGTGGACGGGGTGGAAAAGGACTATATCAAGATCGCCTACGCCGGAAGCGACTGCCTGTACGTTCCGGCCACATCGCTGGATCTGGTCAGCAAATACATCGGCGCCGGCGGCGAGGACAGCGAAAGACCCGCCAAGCTCAACAAGCTGGGGGGCACCGAGTGGGCCAAGACCACCTATCGGGCCAAGGCCGCCGCCAAGGAGCTGGCGGCGGGACTGATCCAGCTCTATGCCCAGCGGCAGCGGCAGCCGGGCTTCGCCTTTTCGCCCGACAGCCCGTGGCAGCGGGAGTTTGAGGACGCCTTCGACTATGAGGAGACCTCCGACCAGCTCCGGGCCATCGAGGAGATCAAGGGCGACATGGAAAAGGCCGTCCCCATGGATCGCCTGCTGTGCGGCGACGTGGGCTACGGCAAAACGGAGGTGGCCCTGCGGGCCGTGATGAAGTGTATTCTGGACGGCAAGCAGGCGGCCATCCTGGTGCCCACCACCGTATTGGCCCAGCAGCATTACGCCACGGCCCAGAACCGCTTCCGCTCCTTCCCGGTGACGGTGGAGGTGCTGTCCCGGTTCCGCACCCCCAAGCAGATCAAGGAGATCCTGGAGCGGGTAAAGACGGGCCGGGTGGATCTGCTGATCGGTACCCACAAGCTGCTGAACAAGAGCGTGGAATTCAAGAATCTGGGTCTGCTCATCATCGACGAGGAGCAGCGCTTCGGCGTCACCCACAAGGAGAAGCTGCGGGAGCGTGTGAAGCAGGTGGACACGCTGACGCTGTCCGCCACCCCCATCCCCCGCACGCTGAATATGGCCCTGTCCGGCATCCGGGATATGAGCACCATCGAGGAGCCGCCCCAGGATCGTCAGCCGGTGCAGACCTATGTGCTGGAGCACGACTGGGGCGTCATCGCCGAGGCCATCCGCCGTGAGCTGGATCGCGGCGGACAGGTCTATTACCTCCACAACCGTGTGGAGAATATCGAAAACGCCGCCGGACGGCTGCGGCAGCTTCTGGGAGAAGAGGTGGCCATCGCCACCGCCCACGGTAAGATGGGCGAGCGGGAGCTGAGCCGCGTCATGCAGCAGATGGCCGACGGCGAGGTGCAGGTGCTGGTGTGCACCACCATCATCGAGACCGGCATCGACATTCCCAACGTCAACACCCTGATCATCGAGGACGCCGACCGGCTGGGCCTGAGCCAGCTCCACCAGATCCGGGGCCGCGTGGGCCGGTCGGGACGGCGGGCCTATGCCTATCTCACCTACCGCACCGGCAAGGTGCTCAGCGAGGTGGCGTCCAAGCGGCTGTCCGCCATCCGGGAGTATGTGGAGTTCGGCAGCGGCTTCCGCATCGCCATGCGGGATCTGGAGATCCGGGGCGCCGGCAACCTGCTGGGACCGGAGCAGTCCGGCTATATGATGAGCGTGGGCTATGATATGTACCTGAAGCTTTTGAACGACGCGGTGCTGGAGCAGCAGGGCAAGCGGGCGGAGATCCCGCCGGACTGCGCCGCCGACCTGACGGTGTCCGCCTATATCCCGGAGCGGTATGTGCCCTCGGCGGAGCAGCGGATGGATCTCTATCGCCGCATCGCCGCCCTGCGCACCGACGAGGACGCGGCGGAGCTGACCGACGAGCTGCTGGATCGCTACGGCGACGTGCCCGCGCCGGTGACGGCGCTGCTGAACGTGGCGCTGCTGCGGGCCGCGGCGGCGAAGGCGGGCATCTGCGACATCACCCAGCGAGGGACGCAGCTGGTGTTCTCCTTCGGCCCACAGCCGGATATCACCGCGGTGGCCGCCGTGTGCGGCATGGCGTCCTATCGCCAGCGCCTGCAGCTGAGCGCCGCCGCCCAGCCTAAGCTGACGCTGTATTTACAGCCCAAGGAGGAAGCCCTCTCCGCCGCCGGAAAGCTGGTGGAGGAGCTGGCATTACAACATGAGGACCCGGCGTAGACACGTCTGCCGGAAATTTTAAGGAGGAACAAGCATGAAAAAAGAAACATTCCATCTGGTCATCCGCTTCCTGGTGGGTCTGGCGCTGTCGCTGCTGATCTGCGCCGGTATGATCATGACCGGAAAGCTGGGCAGCAATAAGCCCCTGCTCCAGCAGGCCAGCGGCCTGAAGGGCACCGAGACCGTCATGACCGTGGACGGCGAGCCGGTGGAGACGTGGGAGTATCTGTACATGGTCTCCTATACGGCCCAGAACCTGTCCTACTACGGCATCACCGACCTGAGCACCCAGCTGGGCGAGGGCTTTACCGCCGCCGACTATGTGGCCCAGCAGGCGGAGTCCCAGGCGGTGCAGCAGGCGGCCATCCGTAAGTGGGCCGCCGACATGGGCATCACCCTCACAGAGGAGGATCAGGCCACCGTTGAGGCGCAGAAGGCGGGCTATGGCGACAATTTCCAGACCATCCTGAAGCTCAACGGCATGACGGAGGCCCAGTTCGAGCAGCTTATGAGCACGTCCGTCCTGTACAACAAGCTTTACAATGCCTACTGCACCGAGGGCGGCGATCTGCGGCCCAGCGATAAGGATCTGACCGCCCTGGCGGAGGAGCACGGCCTGATGACCGCCGATGTGCTGTACATCGCCACCACCGAGCTGGACGACGCCGGTAAGGCCGACGCCAAGGCGCTGATGGAGGACTATGCCCGCCAGATCAACGCCGCCGAGGACAAGGCCGCCGCCTTTGCCGCCCTGGAGACGGCGGAGAACGTGACCGTGCTGGCCAGCACCACCTATGACGGCTGCGACGAGACGGCCCTGAATACCGCTCTGGCCGCTCTGGCCGAGGGTGAGGTCAGCGGCGTTGTCGAGGACGAGGGCGTCTACTATGTGGCCCTGCGCCGCGCCGTGGATCTGAACGCCGTGGCGGAGATGGCCTTCGGCGAGGATATGTCCGCCCGCATCAGCGGCGTGGAGGTGGTTCACAACGACAGCGTCTACAACGCCATCGACGTGGCTTCCTTCTATACCAAGTACACCGCCGTCCAACAGAAGCTGTACAGCCAGCTGATGCCGGCCCAGGGCTGACGGGGGAATTGGTCGATTTGACGAAAAACGAGACGCTTTCCTGACACGAATCACGATTTTTTCACAAAAAGTGATTTTTGGATTGACATATGTTAAAAAATTAACTATGATAGTACCACTGGAACACATCAGTGTACTGTATATTTTCCAACAATGATTTTAGGAGGAACTATTCATGAAGGATCTGTACGTTGTCAACTGCTGCCGTACCGCCATCGGCTCCTTTGGCGGATCCCTGAAGAACACTCCCGCCGCTGACATGGGCGCCATCGTCGTCAAGGAGGCGCTGAAGCGCGCCAACGTGGCTCCCGAGAACGTGGACGAGGTCATGTTCGGCTGCATTCTGACCGCTGCTCAGGGTCAGAACGTTGCCCGTCAGGTTTCCATCAAGGCCGGTATCCCCTATTCCGTGCCCGCCTATACCGTGGGTATGGTGTGCGGCTCCGGTATGAAGTCCGTCATCGAGGGCGCACGCTCCATTCTGGCCGGCGACAGTGACATCGTGGTCTGCGGCGGTACCGAGAACATGAGCGCCGCTCCTTTCGCCTCCATGGACGCCCGTTGGGGCGCCCGCATGGGCGACAAGAAGCTGGTGGACACCATGATCAAGGATGGCCTGTGGGATGCTTATAACAACTACCACATGGGCACCACCGCTGAGAATATCAACGACATCTGGGGCATCACCCGCGAGGAGCAGGATGCTTTCGCCGCTGCCTCCCAGCAGAAGACCGAGGCCGCTCAGGCTGCCGGCAAGTTCGACGCCGAGATCGTGCCCGTGCCCGTGAAGGTCAAGAAGGAGATCGTGGAGTTCAAGCGCGATGAGTTTCCCAAGGCCGGCGTGACCAAGGAAGGCATCGCCAAGCTGAAGGGCGCTTTCCCTGTCGGCCCCGAGTCCCCCAATCCTCAGGTGGTGCACACCTTTGAGGTCACCGGCGCTCAGGATGCCGCTGACAAGGGCCAGCAGCGCGTGACCGCCGCCAACGCCTCCGGTATCAATGACGGCGCTGCCGCCATCGTGCTGGCTTCCGGCGATGCTGTCGCCAAGTACGGCCTGAAGCCCATGGCCAAGCTGATCGGCTGGGGCCAGGGCGGCGTGGATCCCAAGATCATGGGCGTTGGCCCTGTGCCCGCTTCCCGTCAGGCTATGGCCAAGGCCGGCGTCACCATCGACGACATCGACCTGATCGAGGCCAACGAGGCGTTCGCTGCCCAGTCCATCGCTGTGGCCCGCGAGCTGCACTTCGACATTAACAAGGTCAACGTCAACGGAGGCGCGATCTCCCTGGGTCACCCCGTGGGCGCTTCCGGTGCCCGTATCATCGTCACCCTGCTGCACGAGATGCAGAAGCGCGACGACGCCAAGAAGGGTCTGGCTACCCTGTGCATCGGCGGCGGTATGGGCGTTGCCACCATCTTCGAGAAGTGCTAAACGCATACTTGATAATCTGATAAAAGGAGAGGGCCGCAAGGCCCTCTCCTTTCCTGTCGAAAGAAAATTGCAGACAGCAAAAAGAATTTTTGAAAAAGGGTTGACGGAATGGGCAAAGTGTGGTATTCTAATCCTTGCCAGTATCCGCCGGTGTGGTGGAATGGTAGACACAGGAGACTTAAAATCTCCCGGTAGCAATACCGTACCGGTTCGAGTCCGGTCACCGGCACCAATTCCGGTAAAACACAATATCGCGGGATAGAGCAGTTGGTAGCTCGTCGGGCTCATAACCCGGAGGTCGGGGGTTCAAGTCCCTCTCCCGCAACCAACAAAAAGAGTCACAAAATCATTGTTTTAGATGGTTTTGTGATTCTTTTTTTACTTTTTTGCGTAGTTTGCAAAAGCATCTCAGCACTTTTGACACCAACGATTGACACCAACCGGCTTTTTGACACCAAATGACACCAAATTTGATAGCGACGTGAACAAAGGATTTTTATATTTTTCTCAGATATTTTACTATCAAAATACGCGTCAATTTGGGCTTTGACACCAACGCGTTGGTGTCAAAGGCAGATTGCCAGATTTTATGAAGCCTCTGCGTTGGTGTCAACTGAGCAATTATCTGTACCGATGCAGCTTTTATAGTGGCCCCGCATTTTCTCCATACTGTCTTTCTTATGATCCGGAAGAGCGTGAGCATAGAGATTGAGCGTAGTCGATGCCTGCGCGTGGCCGAGTATCGTCGATAGAACTTTGATGTCCATACCGGATTCCAACGCCCTTGTTGCGAAGGTGTGACGCAGTGCATGAAAGTTTGTCGGCTCAATTCCGGCATCCGCAACAACACGCTTGAAAAGTGTCTGATACACTTTAGGATCACATGCTGCACCCAGAGGGGTGGCGAAAACATAATCCTCGTCATGATAGGCCTTACCCAAGGTGTCTTTTAGAGCGTCTTGCTTTTCTTTGTATGCCATCAAATCTTTCCAGAGTTCATCAAACAAAGGAATTTTGCGCTTGGACAGATCCGATTTAGGTGAACGCACAACGATTTCTGTTGAGGTAACGCCTGCACTTTTTTGAACGAGACGGCCTTTTTCATCGACCTTTTGCAACCGGCCCAGTGTTCTCCTGATGTGAATGCAATGTTCTTTTTTGTTTACGTCCTTCCACTGCAGTCCAAGTAGTTCACCTAATCGCAGGCCGGTATTGACAGCGAAGGTTATGCCATAAGCATGTATCTCCTCCGCACGGCTCACAGCTTCCTGCAGAGCTGTTTGCTCCTCTGGTGACAGGACGCGCATTTCTTTGGCTTTGACCTTTGGCAGCTTGACGCCTAGAATCGGATTACGGATGATCTTGCGGTCAATGACCGCTTGATCTAAAGCAGCATGCAGCATATTGTAAATATTCCGTAATGTCTTGGGGGCTAATCCGCCTTTAGTCCCTGAGCCAGACTTTTTCTTAAAGAATCTTTGGAGATCTTCAGTACTCAGGGATGTCAGCTTTACTTGGCCTAATTCTGGAACAAGGTGCAGTCGCACATATCCCTCATAAGAGATATATGTTGACCTCTTTACTGTTGGCAGTGCATATAACTCCAGCCAGTCTCGCAGCCATTTTTCTACGCTGTACTTATTGGGTTCTATGTAGGCACCCTTTGCAATCTCATTTAGAATTTCATTGAGTTTTCGTCTCACCTCCTCGAAAGAGTCGCCGTAGACTGTTCTTCGTTTGCTATCCACAGTATAGCGTCCCATATAACGGCCATCTTTGCGTTTTGTAATGGAGCCTTCTCCATTTGCTTTCTTTTTGCCCATACTTTTATTGATCCTCCTTACTTGTCGTACAGGCATACAAATCGTGCCATGTGGGATATAAACCTTTAGGTTTTTCCACACATAATATCTATACGACTTTCCGAAGGAAAACTCAACAGGAATCAAAGCAAATAACAAAAGTGCCTTTTATGTATTGTTGCGTTCTTTACTAAAGTTGGCATCCATCCACTCCAAAAAGTGTTTTTTGCTGATGATGATTCTTCTGCCAACTCGGATTTTAGGAAAATCATACCTGTTTACGACCTCATAAGCCTTATTTTTAGAAATGCCCAAAATCTTTGACAATTCGCGCGGGCCAAATACCATAGGGATATCTTCTATATCTTTGTAGTAATCCATATCACATCTCCTTATTTCCTTTTTTGCACCACCTACCGGCCCATTTCCTGCGCTCTCTTCGACCGCGTATTTGCAGGCTGCCG
>ERZ827520.3424-NODE-3424-length-13035-cov-3.043451_pt1 | contig 13035 bp, 15 predicted proteins | sample MGYA00519581_ERZ827520 | MGnify/ENA primary metagenome ERZ827520 (study PRJEB31778, sample SAMEA3449339) | human gut metagenome | biome: human gut; feature: human-associated habitat; material: faeces | place: United Kingdom | collected 2010/2012 ...
CTTATTTCTGTCGGCGATAATATTGATCGTGGGCCGGAGAGTCTTAACGTGCTGCGCCTGCTAAACCAGCCCTGGTTTACATCGGTTAAAGGCAACCACGAAGCGATGGCGTTGGATGCATTCGAAACTGGCGATGGAAATATGTGGCTTGCCAGCGGTGGAGACTGGTTTTTCGATTTAAATGATTCAGAGCTACAAGCGGCAATAGATCTGTTGCTGAAATTCCATCACCTTCCACATATTATTGAAGTTACTAACGACAACATAAAATATGTCATCGCACATGCGGATTATCCAGGTGATGAATATCAGTTTGGCAAAGAAATAGCAGAAAGCGAATTACTCTGGCCTGTTGATCGCGTACTGAAATCGCTCAAAGGCGAGTTACAGGAAATAAACGGCGCCGACTGCTTTATCTTCGGTCATATGATGTTTGATAACATCCAGACATTTGCCAATCAGGTTTATATTGATACCGGCTCGCCGGAAAGCAGACGGTTATCGTTTTATAAAATTAAATAACGTGGCCGGGTAAAGCAAAGCCTCTACCCGGCACTTTTTTATTAACACTTACCTTCCGCCAGCAGCGGCGGGATGCTCGGCACCATCGGCGCGTCATCAATATCTTTCTGCGTCATGCGGAACGCTTCGGGATAATGTTCGCGGCTGGTGCGGCGCAGCGGTTCGGTATCGCGCCAGGTATAGAGGCAATGCTGGCACTGGTAGACCGTCCAGACATCTTTTACCGGCGATTTCGCCATCACTTCAATCTGTTCATCGGCACAACGTGGACACATCATCTTGTTCTCCTTATTGACGTGCGGCCAGCATAGCGGTCAGTTTTTCAGCCCAGGCTTTGGTTTCCGGTAAATCCACCACCGGCTGGCTGTAGTGACCACGGTTGTCCGGGGCGACAGGCGTGGTAGCGTCGATAATCAGCTTGTCGGTGATACCGGCCGGGCTTGAGCCGGGGTCGAGTTCCAGCACGGACATATTCGGCAACTGCACCAAATCCCCTGCCGGGTTCACTTTCGAAGAGAGCGCCCACATCACCTGCGGCAGGTTGAACGGATCAACGTCTTCATCGACCATAATCACCATCTTCACGTAGCCCAGACCGTGTGGCGTGGTCATCGCACGCAGGCCCACCGCGCGGGCAAAGCCACCGTAGCGTTTTTTGGTGGAGATAATCGCCAGCAGGCCGTGGGTGTACATGGCGTTCACCGCCTGCACTTCCGGGAACTCGGCTTTCAGTTGCTGATACAGCGGCACGCAGGTGGCTGGCCCCATCAGGTAGTCGATTTCCGTCCACGGCATCCCGAGATAGAGCGATTCAAAAATGGGTTTGCTGCGATAAGAGACTTTATCGATGCGCACCACGGTCATGTTGCGCCCGCCGGAGTAGTGCCCGGTAAAGTCACCGAACGGCCCTTCGATTTCACGTTTACGGCTTTCGATGACACCTTCGAGGATCACTTCTGAACCCCACGGCACATCAAAACCAGTCAGCGGGGCGGTGGCGATCGGGTACGGGCTTTCACGCAGCGCGCCTGCCATTTCGTACTCGGACTGATCATATTTCAGCGGCGTGGCCCCCATCAGCGTGATGATCGGATCGTTACCAAGGGTGATCGCAATCGGCAGATCTTCACCGCGCTCTTCCGCTTTATGCAGATGCAGGGCGATATCGTGCATCGGCACCGGTTGCAGGCCGAGCTTACGTTTGCCCTTCACTTCCATGCGGTAGATACCGACGTTCTGCTTGCCGAAGTTATCCGGATCAAGCGGATCGCGGGAAACCACGCACGCTTTGTCGAGATAGAAACCGCCATCGCCATCGTTTAAACGAAACAGCGGCAGGATATCGAACAGGTTGATCTCGTCTCCATCGACGGTGTTCTGCGCCCAGGCTGGATTGGCTCGGCGTTCCGGGGCAATCGGGAAGTTGTCCCAGCGGCGGATAAACTCATCGATCTGTTTTTTAACCGGGGTATTTGGCGGCAGGCCGAGGGAAATCGCGTGGTTCTGCCAGGAACCGATGGTGTTCATCGCCACGCGGGCATCGGTAAAGCCGCGAATATTATCAAACCACAGCGCTGGCGCGCCGTCGCCGATACGCCCGGTGGCGTTAGCTGCTGCTGCCAGATCTGGCTCAGCGTTCACTTCTTCGCTGATTTTCAGCAATTGCCCATGGTCGTCGAGCGCCTGTAAAAAGCTGCGTAAATCATCAAATGCCATTATTCATTCTCCTGAGAAAAATTCCGGGCCTGCGGCAATCCTTGCCAGCGCCTGGCGTGGGGATGTTCGAGGCCAAATTGATCCAGCACGCGGGCTACCACGTGGTGGACAATGTCATCTACCGTTGCGGGATGGTTATAAAAGGCAGGCATCGGCGGCACCATCGCCACGCCCATGCGCGAAAGTGCGAGCATATTTTCGAGATGGATTGTGCTAAGCGGCATTTCACGCGGCACCAGCACCAGTTTGCGTCCTTCTTTGAGCACGACGTCCGCCGCGCGCCCCACCAGGCCATCGGCGTAACCGGCACGGATACCGGCGAGCGTTTTCATACTGCACGGAATAACGATCATGCCGTCGGTACGAAAGGAACCTGAGGAGATGGTCGCCGCCTGATCCGCCGGGTTATGGCTGAAGTCTGCGAGGGCAGCAACATCGCGAGCGCTGTAAGGCGTTTCCAGTTCAATGGTGGTTCTCGCCCACTTCGACATCACCAGATGAGTCTCGACATTCGGCATCTCCCGCAGTGCTTGCAGTAATGCCACCCCAAGAGGCGCGCCAGTGGCCCCTGTCATCCCGACGATCAGTCTCATTGCTTATTCTCTTAATTGTTCGTACACGAACGTTATTGTTAACATACTCCTTCAGTTCGACAGCGGCAAGGATTGAAAAGTAACAACATCTTCTTCGTCACTGAAAAACCGCTATGATAGCGACAGAGAATTAGCCCGGAGTTTACATGGCGTTACGAAATAAAGCGTTCCATCAGTTACGACAGCTTTTTCAGCAGCACACGGCTCGCTGGCAGCACGAGTTACCTGACCTCACCAAACCACAGTACGCGGTGATGCGCGCCATTGCTGATAAGCCTGGTATCGAACAGGTGGCACTGATAGAAGCAGCAGTCAGCACCAAAGCAACGCTGGCAGAAATGTTGGCAAGAATGGAAAATCGTGGCTTAGTCAGACGTGAACATGACGCCGCTGACAAGCGGCGACGCTTTGTCTGGCTGACTGCCGAAGGCGAAAAGATACTTGCTGCGGCGATACCGATAGGTGACAGTGTGGATGAGGAATTTTTGGGGCGTTTGAGTGGAGAAGAGCAGGAGCTGTTTATGCAGCTGGTGCGCAAGATGATGAGCAAATAGGATGTTGATTGCCGGATGGGACGCTGACGTGTCTTATCCAGGCGACGAAACACACCAACTCCCCATACAAAAGAAAAAGGCCAGCCTCATAAGAGACTGGCCTTTCTGACAGATGCTTACTTACTCGCGGAACAGCGCTTCGATATTCAGCCCCTGCGTTTGCAGGATTTCGCGCAAACGGCGCAGGCCTTCAACCTGAATCTGGCGAACACGTTCACGGGTGAGGCCAATTTCACGACCTACATCTTCCAGTGTTGCCGCTTCGTACCCCAGCAAACCGAATCGACGTGCCAGTACTTCACGCTGTTTGGCGTTCAGCTCGAACAGCCATTTGACGATGCTCTGCTTCATATCGTCATCTTGCGTGGTATCTTCCGGACCATTCTCTTTTTCATCGGCCAGGATGTCCAGCAACGCTTTTTCGGAATCACCACCCAGCGGGGTGTCTACCGAGGTAATGCGCTCGTTAAGACGAAGCATACGGCTGACGTCATCAACTGGCTTATCCAGTTGCTCTGCGATCTCTTCCGCACTTGGTTCGTGGTCCAGCTTATGGGACAACTCACGTGCGGTTCGCAGGTAAACGTTCAGCTCCTTTACGATGTGAATCGGCAAACGAATAGTACGGGTTTGGTTCATAATCGCCCGTTCGATCGTCTGGCGAATCCACCAGGTTGCGTATGTTGAGAAGCGGAAACCACGTTCCGGGTCAAACTTCTCTACCGCGCGGATCAGCCCCAGGTTGCCCTCTTCGATAAGATCCAGCAACGCCAGACCACGATTGCCATAACGGCGGGCAATTTTTACCACCAGACGCAAGTTACTCTCGATCATCCGGCGGCGAGAGGCAACATCTCCACGCAGTGCGCGACGCGCAAAATAAACTTCTTCTTCGGCCGTTAACAGTGGTGAATAACCAATCTCACCAAGGTAAAGCTGAGTCGCGTCCAGCACACGCTGTGTGGCTCCCTGCGATAACAGTTCCTCTTCGGCCAAATCGTTATCACTGGGTTCCTCTTCTACTAAGGCCTTTTCGTCAAAAACCTCAACTCCGTTCTCATCAAATTCCGCATCTTCATTTAAATCATGAACTTTCAGCGTATTCTGACTCATAAGGTGGCTCCTACCCGTGATCCCTTGACGGAACATTCAAGCAAAAGCCTGGTTCCGCCGATTTATCGCTGCGGCAAATAACGCAGCGGGTTTACGGATTTCCCCTTGTAACGAATTTCAAAATGCAAGCGTGTTGAACTGGTTCCGGTGCTACCCATGGTTGCTATTTTTTGCCCCGCCTTCACTTCTTGTTGTTCCCGGACCAGCATTGTGTCGTTATGGGCGTAGGCACTCAGGTAATCATCATTATGTTTGATGATAATCAGATTACCGTAGCCGCGCAGCGCGTTACCGGCATAAACAACGCGGCCATCTGCAGTCGCGATAATTGCCTGTCCTTTGCTGCCTGCGATATCAATCCCCTTGTTGCCCCCCTCAGAAGCGCCAAAGGTTTCGATCACTTTGCCCTCAGTCGGCCAGCGCCAGGTGGAGATAGGCGTACTGGTTGATGTACTGCTGACAGTCGGCTCGGTTGTGCTTGCTGTTGGTACCGTTACAGGCGCTGTGACCGTGGTCGCAGTTGGCTTGTTGTTCGGCAACATTTTGTTAGCACTCTGTTCACCCGAAGACTCAGAATACGTAATTGTCGGTTGCGAAGCAACAGCAACGGTGGAATTTTGTGCAGGCTTGATCACAACTCCTTGTTCTGCTGCGTCGGCCTGGGTAATGGCATTTCCGCCAGTGATTGGCGTACCGGAAGCATTCCCCACCTGTAAGGTCTGACCGACGTTCAGCGCATATGGTGCCTGAATATTGTTGCGCTGAGCAAGGTCACGGAAATCGTTGCCAGTAATCCAGGCGATATAGAAAAGTGTGTCGCCTTTTTTCACTGTATAGGTACTGCCGCTATAACTGCCTTTCGGAATGTTCCCATACTGACGGTTATAGACGATGCGTCCGTTTTCCATCTGTACCGGCTGCTGAGCTACTGGCTGCACCGGCTGAATTTGCGGTTGCTGCGCTGTAGACGTCGTCCCCATTTTCGGCGGCGGCGTAATCAACATACCAGAATTGGTATTTGCAGGCGCATTGCCATTAACGGAGCTGACCGGGGCCGGTGGATTTGAAGTGTCAGAACAGCCTGCCAGCCATAGCGAAACCAGTGACAAAGCCGCAATGCGGCGAACGGTGAATTTTGGGCTTCCCGCGCTCATTTATCCCCCAGGAAAAATTGGTTAATAACCAGTGACATAATTACCGTGCAAGGCACCATACTGAACACTGGAAAAGATGTTCACGATACGCTGACCTGCGGCAAAATAACCAGGAAAAATCCAGGTATTTCCTCACGTTTTAAGCCAGCTCACCCTTCACTAAAGGGACAAAGCGCACGGCCTCCACGGTATCGATAATAAATTCGCCTCCCCGACGACGCACCCGTTTCAAATACTGGTGCTCCTCCCCTACGGGTAAGACGAGAATCCCGCCTTCGTCCAGCTGCGTCATTAGCGCAGTTGGAATTTCCGGCGGTGCCGCCGTAACAATGATAGCGTCAAACGGCGCACGTGCCTGCCAACCTTGCCATCCATCGCCATGACGGGTTGAAACATTATGTAAATCAAGATTTTTCAGGCGGCGACGCGCCTGCCACTGCAAGCCTTTAATCCGTTCGACCGAGCAAACATGCTGGACAAGATGCGCCAGGATTGCCGTTTGATATCCCGAACCGGTGCCAATTTCCAGCACCCGCGACTGCGGCGTCAGCTCGAGTAATTCGGTCATTCGCGCCACCATATACGGCTGCGAAATTGTCTGCCCCTGACCTATCGGCAAGGCGATATTGTCCCAGGCTTTTTGTTCAAACGCTTCATCAACGAATTTTTCACGCGGCACGGCGGCAAGTGCATTCAGCACCTGCTCATCCTGAATACCTTGCACACGTAATTGATCCAGAAGTGCTTGTACGCGTCTGCTTACCATTGCGTGCCAACTCCCACGCTGTTTAACCAGTCTGAAACCACATATTGCGCGCTATGCGCAGTTAAATCCACATGCAGCGGCGTGATGGAGACATAGCCCTCATCTACCGCAGCAAAATCGGTCCCCGGACCGGCATCACATTTACCGCCCGGCGGGCCAATCCAGTACAGCGTATTGCCGCGCGGATCTTGCTGCGGGATCACCTGATCTGCCGGATGTCGTGTACCGCAGCGCGTCACGCGAATACCTTTGATTTGATCCAAGGGTAAATCCGGAACGTTAATGTTAAGAATACGTCCGGTGCGCAGCGGCTCTTTACACAGTGCGCGCAAAATTGAACAGGTTACCGCCGCGGCAGTGTCGTAATGTTTATGCCCGTCAAGCGAGACGGCAAGCGCCGGAAAACCTAAATGACGGCCTTCCATCGCGGCGGCTACCGTACCGGAATAAATAACATCATCCCCCAGATTCGGCCCGGCGTTAATTCCGGACACAACAATGTCCGGGCGCGGACGCATCAGAGCATTCACACCAAGATAGACGCAATCGGTCGGGGTTCCCATTTGCACAGCAATATCACCATTTTCAAAGGTAAACGTGCGCAGGGAGGATTCCAGTGTCAGAGAATTTGAAGCGCCGCTGCGGTTACGATCGGGGGCGACCACCTGAACGTCAGCAAACTCACGCAAGGCTTTCGCCAGCGTTTGTATACCGGGTGCATGTACCCCGTCATCATTACTCAGCAATATGCGCATAATCACCTGTTGTGTTGATAAGTTCCCTGACAACGCTGGTTGCAAAACTTCCCGCCGGAAGCCAGAAACGGATTTCTACGGTGACGTCATCCCACCAGTTCCAGCTTAATTGTTGCGGATACAGCAGCATCGCTCTGCGCGCGGCTTCAACTTTTTCGCGCACCAATAAGGCTTGTAATTCAGTTTCTGCGGCGACAGCTGCTTGTTCGAATGCCAGCGCTTCACGCTGAGTTCCCCATTCGCCACTGCCCGGCAATGCGGCGGTTATCATCAGCTCTTTATCGTTGACGCGACGCTGTAATTCCGCCAGTTCTTCGGTGGTTGCAACAAACCAGCTACCACGTCCGGCTAATTGTAGAGCATCGCCGTCAACAACTTGATTAACGTCTGCTTTTTTGAGGCGCTCAGCAACAATCTGATTAAACAACGCACTGCGGGCTGCCGACAACCAAAAACTCCGTTTATTGCGATCGCGCACCGGAGTATTGGTTTGCGCCCAGCGCAGCGCGCCCTGCAAGTTGCTACCGCCAATCCCAAAACGTTGGGCACCGAAGTAGTTCGGTACACCTTTTACGCAAATATCGATCAGACGTTGTTCAACGTCATCGCGATTGCTCACTTCGCGTAGTACCAGGGTAAAGGCGTTACCTTTCAGCGCGCCTAAACGCAGCTTGCGCTTGTGCCGCGCATACTCCAGCACCTGGCAGCCTTCCAGTTGAAAGGCGCTCAGATCGGGTATTTCCTTGCCCGGCACGCGAGCGCATAACCACTGTTCCGTAACAGCATGTTTGTCTTTTTGCCCAGCGAAGCTGACTTCACGGGCATGAATTTTCAGGAATTTCGCCAGTGCATCCGCCACAAAACGGGTATTGCAGCCGTTTTTGAGGATTCTAACCAGAATATGCTCACCTTCACCATCAGGCTCAAAGCCCAAATCTTCCACCACCACAAAGTCTTCCGGATTGGCTTTCAGCAGCCCGGTGCCTTGCGGTTTACCGTGGAGGTAAGTGAGATTATCAAACTCAATCATTTTGTTGCCTTAATGAGTAGCGCCACCGCTTCACAGGCAATCCCTTCCCCACGTCCGGTAAATCCAAGTTTTTCCGTAGTAGTGGCTTTCACGTTAACATCATCCATATGGCAGCCGAGATCTTCGGCAATAAACACGCGCATTTGTGGAATGTGCGGCAACATCTTCGGTGCCTGAGCGATGATAGTGACATCGACGTTGCCAAGGGTATAACCCTTCGCCTGAATACGACGCCAGGCTTCGCGTAGCAGCTCGCGGCTGTCGGCACCTTTAAATGCCGGATCGGTATCCGGGAACAGTTTGCCGATATCCCCCAGCGCCGCCGCGCCAAGCAATGCATCGGTCAACGCATGGAGCGCCACATCGCCATCAGAATGCGCCAGCAATCCTTTTTCGTAAGGAATGCGTACGCCACCAATGATAATTGGGCCTTCACCGCCAAAGGCGTGTACGTCAAAACCGTGTCCAATTCGCATTATGTATTCTCCTGATGGATGGTTCGGGTGAGGTAAAACTCGGCCAGTGCCAAATCTTCCGGGCGCGTGACTTTAATGTTATCCGCGCGGCCTTCGACCAACTGCGGATGAAATCCGCAATATTCCAGCGCCGAGGCTTCGTCGGTAATGGTAGCGCCTTCATTTAGAGCGCGCGTCAGGCAGTCATGTAACAGCTCACGAGGGAAAAATTGCGGCGTCAGCGCGTGCCATAAGCCGTTGCGATCAACGGTATGAGCAATGGCATTTTTGCCCGGTTCGGCACGTTTCATCGTATCGCGCACTGGTGCGGCGAGGATCCCCCCCGTGCGGCTGGTTTCGCTCAACGCCAACAGGCGCGCGAGGTCATCCTGATGCAGACAAGGACGAGCGGCGTCATGCACCAATACCCACTGCGCGTCGCCAGCGGCTTTCAGACCTGCCAGCACGGAATCGGCACGCTCTTCACCACCATCAACAACCGTGATTTGTGGATGCTTCGCCAGAGGAAGTTGTGCAAAACGGCTATCGCCAGGACTTATGGCAATGACGACATGTTTCACCCGGGGATGCGCCAGCAGCGCATGCACCGAGTGTTCAAGAATGGTTTGATTACCGATTGAGAGATATTGCTTAGGACATTCCGTTTGCATTCGACGGCCAAATCCGGCCGCCGGAACCACGGCGCAAACATCCAAATGAGTGGTTGCCATGTTAATTCCTGGGCTGATTTATCGATTGTTTTGCCCCGCAGACTGTGCGCGCTTCGACGCGTCAGGCACCAGACGATAAAAAGTTTCGCCCGGCCTGGTCATGCTGAGTTCATTACGCGCACGCTCTTCGAGCGCCTCCTGGCCGCCATTGAGATCGTCAATTTCGGCAAAAAGTTGATCGTTTCGCGCTTTAAGTTTCGCGTTTGTAGCTTGCTGTGCCGCCACATCATCATTGACGCGGGTATAGTCATGTATACCGTTCTTACCGAACCACAGCGAATACTGTAGCCAGACCAGAATAGCCAGCAACAGCAGCGTTAGTTTACCCATCCTGCCCCCTGAAAAACGGCATCATCATCCCATGCATCCGAAGACGACTCTACATCCTCTGTTGGGGATACCGCGACAACGCGGGCAAATGTACCACATTTGTCCATTGTTACGTATACCCAGGGCGTGCAGAACATAATCTCATTATTAGTTACGGTTTGAATTATGAACAGAGGAGGCAAGAAAGTACAAATTAGCCCAGTAGCCACATAAACAGTGCGCCAAACATAATGCCTACTGTCACCAGGGTGAAAACAATACTGTAGCGTAGCTTTCCGTCCATCAATGAATGCAGCGCAATCCCCACCACTACCGCGACAGGCATCAGTGCCAGAAAGAAAGGCCAGGTGTAGATAAAGAAGAACAGCGTGTTAGAGCCATAAATCAACATCGGCATCGCCAGCGCAAATAACCATGAGATAAAACCGACCACGGCACCAGGCAGTGACCATGTGGTTTCTTCATCCTCAGTAAGGCTGTCGTTATTTGTTAGTGTAATGTTATGGCTATTACGCATATTTGATCCTGTTACTTTGACGAACCGGGCATGGAAACCCGGTGGTGTCTCAGGATCTGATAATATCGTTCTGTCTCAACAGATCTAATAATTGCTGTACCAAATTTGTTACTAATTGTTCACCATTGAGATGAATTTCTGCCGATTCAGGCGCTTCGTAAACGGAATCTATTCCCGTAAAGTTGCGCAGTTCACCGGCACGCGCTTTCTTATATAAGCCTTTTGGATCGCGGGCTTCGCAAATCGCCAGCGGTGTATCGACAAACACTTCGATAAAGCGCCCTTCTCCTACGCGTTCGCGAACCATCTGGCGTTCGGCGCGGTGTGGCGAGATAAATGCGGTCAGCACCACCAGTCCGGCTTCAACCATCAAATTCGCCACTTCACCGACGCGACGGATATTTTCTTTACGATCGGCATCGCTAAAACCGAGATCGCTGCATAATCCGTGGCGAACATTGTCGCCATCCAGCAGATACGTACTGACGCCAAGTTTATGTAACGCCTCCTCCAGCGCCCCCGCGACGGTTGATTTACCGGAACCAGAGAGGCCGGTAAACCACAGCACAACACCACGATGACCGTGGTGCTGTTCGCGTTGTTGCGGAGTTACTGGGTGGCTATGCCAGACGACGTTTTCGTCATGCAGCGCCATTATTTATCTCCCAGTAAATCGCGCGCACCCCAATGCGGGAAATGGCGGCGAACCAGGGCATTCAATTCCAGTTCGAATGCACTGAATTCAGATGGCGCAGCAGTTGCCTGGCTAACTGGTTCGTGCACCATACCGGCACCTACGGTCACATTACTCAGGCGATCGATAAAAATCAGCCCACCGGTAACCGGGTTTTGCTGATAACGATCTAACACCAGTGGCTCGTCAAAAGTGAGATCTACCAGGCCGATGCCGTTCAGCGGCAGATTTTCAACTTCGCGTTGGGTAAGGTTATTGATATCAACCTGATAACGAATGCCATCAACACGAGCACGCGTCTTCTTACCGGCAATTTTGATGTCGTAACTCTGGCCTGGGGAAAGCGGCTGTTCCGCCATCCATACCACATCCACCGACGCGCTCTGCACAGCCGGTAACGCTTCGTCTGCCGCCAGCAGCAGATCGCCACGGCTGATGTCGATCTCATCCGTCAGCACCAGGGTGATCGCTTCTCCGGCAAAGGCTTCTTCGCGATCGCCATCAAAAGTCACGATTCGCGCGACGTTTGACTCCACACCAGAGGGCAGCACTTTGACACGTTGCCCGACTTCCACGCGACCGGATGCCAGCGTTCCGGCGTAACCACGAAAATCGAGATTCGGGCGGTTAACGTACTGCACCGGGAAGCGCATAGGCTGTGCATCCACCACTCGCTGGATCTCCACGGTTTCCAGCACTTCGAGCAGTGTCGGACCGCTGTACCACGGCATACTTTCACTTTGCGAAGCCACGTTGTCGCCTTCCAGTGCGGAGAGCGGCACAAAGCGGATATCCAGATTACCCGGCAGTTGCCCGGCAAAGGTCAAATAATCTTCACGAATACGGGTGAACGTCTCTTCACTGTAATCCACCAGATCCATTTTGTTGATCGCCACGACCAGATGTTTGATCCCCAACAGTGTGGAGATAAAACTGTGACGACGGGTTTGATCGAGCACGCCTTTACGGGCATCGATCAGTAAGATCGCCAGTTCACATGTCGATGCGCCAGTCGCCATATTGCGGGTGTACTGCTCGTGCCCTGGGGTGTCGGCGATAATAAATTTACGCTTCTCGGTAGAGAAATAGCGGTAGGCCACATCAATAGTGATGCCCTGTTCTCTCTGCTCAAGAGATTCTCCACAGCACATGATTGGTGTAATGCCATGTTCGAAAGCTTTAAGTACTTTCTTGTTAACGTCTTCGTTTGTTTCTCCGAAGTAATCTCTTCTTTCGGAATGTCCAAGGATAACGTATTTAACACCAGCGTCAACCAGCATAGCCGGAGCGATTTCACCTGTGTAAGCACCTTTTTCTTCGAAGTACATGTTCTCTGCTGCTACAGCAATATTTGTACCTTTGCAAGCTTCAACAACCGGAACGATGTCGATTGCCGGAACACCGAATACTACGTCTACTTCATCGTTCTGTACAAGTGGTTTCAGAGTTTCTACTAATTTAACTGCTTCGCTTGGAGTCATGTTCATTTTCCAGTTTCCAGCGATAATTTTCTTTCTTGCCATTTTTATTATCTCCTTTTTTATTTATCATTAGCTGCTGCTACGCCTGGCAGTTCCTTACCTTCAAGGAATTCCAGAGATGCTCCACCACCTGTAGAGATGTGAGTCATCTTGTCTCCAAATCCTAAGATGTTAACAGCAGCAGCTGAGTCTCCTCCACCGATAACTGTTGTAGCATCTGCATCAGCCATAGCCTTAGCAACAGCAATTGTTCCTTTGTTGAAGTTTTCGAATTCGAATACTCCCATTGGTCCGTTCCAGATAACAGTCTTAGCATCTTTAATTGCGTCAGCATATAAAGCTTCTGTCTTAGGTCCGATATCTAATCCCATGAATCCAGCTGGAATGTTTTGATCTTCAGTAACTGTAGCTTCAACATCCTTGAATCCATCAGCAATTCTGTGGTCTACTGGTAATAAGAATCTAACTCCGTTAGCTTCAGCTTTAGCTATCATTTCTTTAGCGTAGTCTAATCTATCATCTTCACATAAAGAAGTTCCTATTTCATATCCTTGAGCTTTTAAGAATGTGTAAGCCATTCCTCCACCGATGATTATTGTGTTAACTTTTTCTAAAAGGTTGTTG
>ERZ827520.3429-NODE-3429-length-13021-cov-3.246645_pt1 | contig 13021 bp, 8 predicted proteins | sample MGYA00519581_ERZ827520 | MGnify/ENA primary metagenome ERZ827520 (study PRJEB31778, sample SAMEA3449339) | human gut metagenome | biome: human gut; feature: human-associated habitat; material: faeces | place: United Kingdom | collected 2010/2012 ...
GTATTGTATCTCTTCATAATGGTAATTTTACCGGTTAGTGTCAATTTCGTTTGGTCTTGTTCTGTAAATTTATAAAAATCCTCTAATTTTGCAGCCTGAATCCCGAAGGGATCGCCGCTGAAAACGGGCATAATTGTGTTCCGTTCGGTTTTTAGTTCGCAAAAGTGGTGCCGGCTTTGTATCCGGGACGGAAAACGTAAGGATAAATGCTTGTATGAAAGGATTGTGGACAATAGGGTTGTTGATCGTGTCCAATGTATTTATGACTTTTGCCTGGTATGGCCAGTTGCGACTTAAGGGACAGAAATGGTTCGACGAACTGCCGCTGGCCGGAATTGTCATCATGTGCTGGAGTATCGCGCTGCTGGAGTATTTTTTCCTGGTACCCGCGAACCGGATCGGATTTCATGGCAACGACGGCCCCTTTTCATTGATGCAGCTTAAGGTGATTCAGGAAGTTATTTCCCTGCTGGTCTTTACCGTTTTTACGCTGGTCTTTTTCAAAACAGAGGCACTGCGCTGGAATCATGCCGTGGCTTTTATACTGTTGGTGCTAGCGGTCTATTTTATCTTCAAGAAATAACAAAAAAATCCCGGACTATTGCAATTTCAGAAAATAGGAGTAAATTTGCATTGAATTTAAATCTGTAATGAATACAAATTTGTAGTATTTATAATAATGGATAAGAAACTGCATCAATATCTGTCCGGTTTCGGGGTGAAACCTTCCTTGCAGCGTCTTGCCATTATGGAATACCTGATGACGCACCGGACGCATCCGACTGCCGATGAAATTTTCAATGCGCTTTCCCCGTCGATGCCGAATTTCGACATCAGGAAAAGGGTCAGGATCGCCATCATGGTGTAAAATCCGAAGCGCTCGCCCATGTTCGCCAATGCAGCGGCGATAAGGCCTTTGGGTTGTCCTCTCATAAGTCGTGTAGTTGTTAGTGTTGATAGATCGGTTGCAAATATAACAATCTTTTCGAGCTGCGCAACGTTTTTTGGCGAGATAGCGGCGGGCTCCTTTCCGGGGAGTGTTTTTTTCTCACCCCTTCGATTCTTTGAATACCGGTACGATATTTTTCTTTTGAAAGAAAAAATAATGTCCTGTTTTGGTGGAAGCTAACCCGGTTTATTGATATATTTGCAGGGCGGTGGGAGGAGGAAGGTCCGCCGCGGGAAAAAGAAAACCTTAAAACGCTTAAAATAAAACTATTATGGCAAGAAAACTCCTTATCCGCGATCTGACGCTGCGCGACGGTCAGCAGTCTGCTTTCGCTACGCGAATGAGCCAGCAGCAGATCAATCGGGTCATCGGCTACTACAAAGACGCCAAATTTTACGCCATGGAGGTTTGGGGCGGTGCCGTTCCCGACTCGGTGATGCGTTATTTGAGCGAAAACCCCTGGACCCGTCTGGAATCCATCAAGAAAGAAATCGGCGATGTGTCCAAACTCACCGCTCTTTCGCGTGGACGCAACCTGTTCGGTTATGCTCCGTACACCGACGAGATCATCGAAGGTTTCTGCCGCAATGCCATCGAATCCGGTCTGGGCATCATGCGTATCTTCGACGCGCTCAATGACGTGGACAACGTAAAATCGACGGTGAAATACGTCCGCAAGTACGGCGGTATCGCCGACTGCGCCGTTTGCTACACCATCGACCCGCAGTATCCCCCGCAGACCTTCGGCCAGAAGATCAAAGCGCTCTTCGGAGGACCGAAACCGCCGAAAAAGGTCTTCACCAACGAATATTTCCTGGGCAAGGCCAAGCAGATGGAAGCTCTGGGTGCCAACATGATCACCATCAAGGACATGAGCGGCCTGATCCCTCCGCACCGGGCTTACGAACTGGTAAAACTGTTCAAGGAGAATCTGTCAGTGCCGGTGGACTTCCACACGCACTCCACTCCGGGTTACGGTTTGTCGTCGGTAGTGGCAGCCATTGCAGCCGGCGTGGACATCGTGGACACCAATATCTGGAACTTTGCCGGCGGTCCTGCCGCTCCGGCCGTGGAGTTGATCTACGTCTTCGCCAAGAAGATGGGTGTGGAGATGGACATCAACATGGAAGCCGTAGCCAAGATCAACGAAGGTCTCTACGAGATCCGCAAGGAACTCGAGGCTTACGATGCCGTCAAGAAGTTCCCCAAACCGTTCTCGGTGAACGACGTTCCGGCCGAAGTCGATGCCATGATCGACCAGGCGGTAGCGGCCGTAAATGCCAAAGACTTTGAGAAACTCAACGAAGTTTGCCAGAAGATCGAGGCTTATTTCGGTTTTGCTGCTCCCAACCTGCTGGTCAAGGAAGCCGAAATCCCCGGCGGTATGTACACCAACATGGTGGCTCAGCTCAAGGCACTCAAGAGCGAAGACATCCTCGAAGATGCCATGAAACTCATTCCCGAGGTGCGTCTGGCAGCCGGTCTGCCTCCGTTGGTAACGCCTACCAGCCAGATCGTCGGCGCTCAGGCCGTGAACTGCGCTTTGGATGTGCGTGCCGGAAAACCGAAATACACGCATACGTCCAACCAGTTTGTCGCGCTGGTAAAAGGCGAGTACGGAAAGACCCCTGTGCCGGTAGATCCTGAGTTCCGTCGCAAGATCACCGGTTCGCCCGAGGAAAAACCCTACGACACGTCCAAATATCAGATGCAGCCCAATCCTACGCTGGAGGAATTCGGCGGGGTTCACTTGGCTGCGAATGAAAAAGAAGTGCTCCTGCTCGAACTCTTCCCGCTGGTAGCCAAAGACTTCCTGACCAAAGTACGCAAGGCCGAATGGGAAGCCCGTCCGAAAGAGACGGCAGCCGAGGTGAAAGCCGAGGAAAAGAAGGTCGAGGAGAAGAAAGTCGAGGAGAAGATCACCGGCGAGGTGGTTGAGTGCCCGATGCCCGGTCGTGTGTTGAGCATCGACGTCAAGGTGGGCGACAGCGTAACCAGCGGTCAGCAGGTGATGGTGCTGGAAGCCATGAAGATGGAAAACAGCATCGAAAGCCCGGTAAGCGGCCGTGTAAAACGCATCTTTGTCGAAGTCGGCCAGAGCTTGCAGCAGGACGACAAGATCATGGAGATCGAAAAGTAATCTTTCTCACCTGACACCCTCGGAGGAGGTTCTCCGGGAGGAAAGGAAAAACAGCGCGCCCCACAATCCTGTGGGGCGCGCTTTATTTGCAGTCCTTCTGTGAAAGGTTCTATCCTCCCTTGCCAGTAAAAGAAAGGGAAGGGGGTGTGAATCAATCCATATTGTGCAGGCGGATCATCGCCCGTGCCGCCAGGAACGCGCAGTAGCCCGCACAAGCTATGGCCGGCACGCCGTGGAACCAGTCCACACCAGCCCCGCCGCCGGGAAACATCGCCGAGAATCCCGCTCCTACGGCCACTACCGTAGCCATGAGCAGCACCATCAGTCCCAGCATCTTTGCATCTTTGTTTTTTACCGTTTCGTTTGCCATCTTTTGTTTGTTTTTAAGGTTTTTAATAAATACGATTGGTTTTAGCTTGTTGTAATATCTGTTCCGCTGGGATCACCCGGCCCGGGATCACCCGGCATCGGTTACGGTTCCCACCAGATACCCTGCGGTAAGGCTCTGCACGGTTACCGACGCGCCCTCCAGCGGCTTGTCCTCGCGGTAAGGGATGGACGAGACGATGCGCCCGCTACCCGAAAGCGTCCCCTCGAAAGCCTCGAAGTCCCCGTCGGAGAAGGAAAGCTCGAACTGGAAGGCGAACTGCGCCGCCCCCGAAGGGTTGGGGTTCATCACCACATCCGCCCGGTAGCAGCCGCTATCTGCGTCGTACATCAGCGAGTAGGTCATATCTACCGTAACGGTCGCGGCGGTGAAGGAAGCCGTACCCGTGAGGTCTTTCGCAATGCCGCTCTTGACCGTCGAAGCCTGTGCGGAAGTCGTCCCGTCGGAGAACGACCAGCGCACGAATTTGTACCCTGCGTTCGGCGTGGCCGTCCAGGTAGCCGAGCCGCCCGTCTGTACGCTCGTCGGGGAGACCGTCGCCGTACCCATCGCCCCTTGCCCGGAAGCGACGAGGGCTTGGAGGGTAAAGGTGCGCGGGGTGAAGTAGGCCGTATCGGAGTAGTGTTCCCGGATACCGGAGAGGGTAAAGGTGGCCTCCGCCGGGGTATGTACCGCCCAATGGGAGAAGACGTAGCCGCTCGCGGGGGTAGCCTGGACGAGGCTGGTGCCGTTGCGCGGAACGCGGTCGGGCGTAGCCGAGGCCGAACCTTGTGCGGGGTCGGCGGAGTTTACCTCGATGGCGTACTGGTTCATATCCGTCATGATCTCCAGCTCGCCTGTTACAAAATCCCCCGGAGGCGTTACCTCCACGTCTTCCGCACTCGGGGCAAGGATTTCCGCCGCGCCCGAGGTCTGGTCGAGGACAAAGAGGTGATCCTGCCCGTCCACTACCACCTCGAAGGTGTAGCCGGTAAGGGTATGCTCCGCCCCCGTCCCGTCCAGATAGGTAAGGTCGATGGAAAGCGTGGCAAAGGCTTCTGCGGACTTGTTTTGCAGGCTTCGCGCCTCGATGCACACCCGGGACGAAGCGTCGATGTAGAAGATGAGCGAGAAGTCGATGACCTTCTCCAGGCTGGCGAACACCGCCGTATCGGACAGGTCGCCGAAGGCTTGGATGGCGTAGGAGCGCGAAGTGCGCCCCGAAGCCCAGCGGGTGAACTTGTACCCGTTCCCGTCCGTAGCCAGAAACGTTACCAACTGCCCGTAGAGAGGATCGGACGGCGTGGCCGAGGCAGTTCCCGAACCAAGGGGGCTGACAGCGGCATAGGCCGTGAAACGGCGCGGGGTCGTTTCCACTGGCACGTCCCCCTGCCGGTACGCCCAGCCGTCCAGCCCTTCGGAGGAAAAGAGTACTTCCACCGCGTCGATGTCCACTCGGTAGAGTTCTTTCCCGGAGGGTACAGAAGTGGTATCCGAGAAGGAATGCTGCACCCCATCGCAGGGAAGCGGATCGGTGGTGTACTGGTAGGCGTCCGCGCTGTCGTCGGTAAAGTGCATCTGCCCCGAGAAGCGAAGCTGTACCTCAAGGGTATTTTTGTGGATCAAGTACAGCCCTTCGGGGCGGAACGGCTCGCTGGGCAGGCTCTGGAAGGTGAAGTCGATCTGCGTGGCGGAGGCTACCGCGAGGGATACCTGCGCGTTGAGGGCTTCATAGTAAATGTACCACTGTCCGTTCTGGTACACGGCGGTGCCTCCCTTGAGGGTACGATAGGCTCCGGAGGCGTACATCTGCTGCCCGATGAGGCTGTGAGATGCGCCTGCGGAGAATACTTTGAGGTCGGTTGCTCGTGCCATGTGTTAGTCGGTTGTGGTGATCATGATGTCCCCGTCTTTGGGGTTAGAGGGTACTGTGTCCACGTAAACGTCCGGGAGTTCCTCTTTCGTGGCGTAGGTTGAGGGGATGTCGTTGCCGTTGCCATCCTGACGGGCGCGCTCCACTTCTACGCTCACCGAAGGGTTCGACACCGAGGCATTGGTAAGTCCGAGGTCGGCATAATTGCCCGATACGGCCTCGATGGATACGTCCAAATCCCCGGTGGTATTGCCCAGCGAGCCGAGGACTATCTTGGAAAGGGAAATGAAGCCATAAGGTCCCCACTTGAAGCTGTCGCCTCCGATCATGATGTAACGTCGCCCGGTGGTGTTGTCCTTGGCAAAGCGCACAATGGGCATAGGTGCGTCGAGGCTCCCGCGAATGCCGTACTTCGGTGCGTACCAGTTGTTCTCCGTAGGATTGGAAGAGCTGACGTAAGTGTAGCCGGAAAAGTCGATGGAGATGCCGCCTTTGCCGTAGACGATCAGGTCGATCACCCCGAGCAGTTCGGTATTCATCAGACCAAAATCGATCCGCACCCACCCGGTATGGTTGTCCGGCATCCGGTAGGAGGCGACGTCGGTGTGGATGGAGCAGTTGCTTTTTTTCTGTACCAGTGTGCCGGTCATTACCCCGCCGATACGCTTTAGGTAGGTATCGGAGATTTCATTCCCGTCCCCGTCATTAGTTGCATTTCCTTGCAGATTACCTATAAATTTTTCTGCTGCTACACCATCCCCATTGATGGTAAGCGTTTTACCTGCTCCTACAAAATGCAACCCCAAATAACTCTGTATCCAAGTCCCTCTAATGGATACGGGAGCGGATGATCCGAATGAAGTGATGCCGTAAAGCAATGCTCCGTTGCTGTCTTTCTCGTTGTTGCCGAAAAATGACAATTCTCCTCCGGGATCGGTGCCGGAATACATCCTCAAACTCAACATCCCTTCCATCTGACCTCCGCTGCGCTTGAGGTAGGTCGAGGAAATGTTGTTCCCATTCCCGTCCTGCGTGGCGCGGGTGGCCGCATCGGCCTGCCTGGCTCGCTCCACCTCGATGCCTTCCGAGGGGCCTTTCGGCGCGGAGAGCGTCATGCGCGTCATGCCCAAGTCGTCAAAAGCTCCCGATAGTGCCGAGAAGGTGATGTTCAGGTCGTTGCCGGTAGCCCCCAATCCTGCGGAGACGACCTTGGAAAGGATGGCAAAGGAATACGAACTCCAGGCAAAGCCGTCGCCGCCCAGCAGCAGGTAACAGTCGCCGGTAGCGTCCTTTCGGGCAAAGACTACTTCCGGGGGAGTGGACGAGATGCTGCCTCGCAGACCGTAACGGCCGTAATACCAGACTGCCGCCCCTGCGCTGGGGCTGACCGTACCGGTGAAATCGACCGAAACAGCCCCTTGGGTATAGGCGAGAAGATCGATCTCCCCGAGATAGGTGCGGGTCGCTTGACCGAAGCAAAGGGCGATCCACCCCGTGTGGTTGGTCGGTATCTTGAAAGAATCCACATCGGTATGCAGGTAGCTATCCCCTTTTTTCTGTACCAGTGTGCCGGAAACAAGACCTCCAGCACGGGTAAAGATCGGCGATCCGTTGAGGGTAGCATCCCCCGAGGAAAGCAGAGCGAGGTTATCCTGCGTGTTGCCCACAACGGCTTTCAGCCCTCCTGACCATGTAAAGCGTCCCACGAGGTTGCCCACCGCACCATTGACACGTACCTCGTTGGATAGAGCCAAATTGCCGGTCATCGTACCTCCGCTGCGCTTGAGGTAGGTCGAGGAAATATTGTTCCCCTCGCCGTCGGAAGTAGCTTTGTCTGCCTCCTGCGCATGAACGGCGTAGGAAGCATTGGTAGCGGAGTTGGCGTAGTCCGCATTGGTGGCTTGCGTGGCGGTGTCAGCACTCGCGGCGTGGTTGGCTTCCAAGGCGGTGTCAGCACTCGCGGCCTTGGCTACCTTCAAGCCCCCGTCGAGGATATTCGACACTTTCGTTTCCAGCGTTACGCCCCTGTCGCCGGGGAAGGCCGTCGAAGAGGTGCCGCCTAAGGGAATTTGCTCGGAGGGGATTTTCCCAGTAATGGAATCCAGGGTAGCGACCCCTCCCTTTGCCCCCTTTTCACTGGTAGGGAGAAAGTCCGAGGCGTGCTTTCCGTCCACCGTGTCGGCGTTTCCCCCGTTGGCCGGGAGGCTGGCGGGGCGTCCGTCCAAGTCGGAGTACTTCCCGGTGAAGGCCACCGTTTTCAAGTCCGAAAGCCACCGGGCTATCTTCCCGAAGGCGACCGACAGTTTCTCCCCGGTGGAGATATTCACCCGGGTACTGGCCATCGTGAAGGATACGGTGTTGTTCGAGGCATCCGTTCCGGCTTCGCCCTTGATACTGATCCCTTGGTCGTTAATAGTCAGGGAGTATTCCCCGCTGGGCGAGGTGAGGGTGATGCCGCTGCGCAGGCTGAATCCTTCGTCCTTGGAGAAGTACAGGTATTGCTGAGGCGACCAGAAGGAAAACAGCCCGTCCGTGCCGATGCGGGTGGAGGGGGTGTTGGCCTGATAGGAAAGGGTGTCCGCGCCTTCGTATCCGACGATGGCTACGCTCGCCGATACTTCGAGGATGGGGAACTGCGTTTCCCCTTCGGGACGCTCCAACCAATCTACGGTAAACGTAGCCCCGTAGCTCGTGCAGATGCGGTAGGAGGCGGGGGAGTTGATGAAGGTAAGGTGGTTGTTCCTCCCTGCCATCAGGGAAAAGCGGTCGATGACCGTTTCCTGTCCCGAGGCTTCCACCTGCAACACTTCGCATGTGGCGGTGGGCGATTCTCCGGTGAGGATGCCCATTTCGGGAAGGAGGGTGTCCACTTGGAAGTCCACCGCAAAGCGCAATACGCCGGCGTGGGTGGTGTAGTCGGACAGCGGTACGTCGGTCGTGGCGGTGATGGTGTCCACCGTGAGGGTTCGGTTCTGCCCGTCCGATGCTTTTTCTGCCGAGGTGGTGGCTCCACTGCCGATGGGGATGGAGTAGGTGTCTTCTTCCCCAGAGAGCAAGGCGGAGAGGGACGAGAGGATGTCGTTTTGCAGGACGATCGTTCCTTCGCGGCCTACGATTTCCTTCCCTTGGATGGTGAAATCGGCGATGTGCCCGTCGGAGGCTTCGATGTGGTGGGCGACCAGACGGTCGGTGTCGATAAGGCGGGTGTTGAGCTTTCCGCCTTCGAGGATCGTCTCGCCGGCTTCGGTGCTCGAGTGGTCCGAGAAAACAATCCTCCCGCCGATCTGCCCGCGGTCCAGGTCGAAGTACGTCGCCCCGTCGCTCGAAGCGATCCGGCCCGTGGTGATCTCCCGCCCGTTGATCGTACTCGATCCATAGGTCAGGCAGATGCGGCGAAAACCCTCCTCGACACGCGAAAGGATGCCGATGGAGAAATAGTAGAACCCCTCCTGCTGGTCGTAACGCAGCGCCTGCGTGTCCAGCACGATGGTTCCGGAGGTCCCCTCCTTTTCACAGCGCGCATACAGGTAATAGGCCGTTTGGTCCTCCAGTCCGTTTGCCTGCCCGGGCAAGAGCGTCCACTGCCTTATCTGTTCCCGATCCAGTCCCAGGTGGGTCAGTACCCCTTGCGAGAAAGCGATCTGCGAAGGGTCTGCATTCCAATTGGGTGAAAAGACGACACCCTCCAGCAGGAATTGCTGAGAGAGGGCGCCCACGGCGATCATCTTGGTTTCGATCGTTTCGGGGCGGATACGGCCGTCGCGGAAATACCCGTCGGTGTCGAAGGTCATCTCCAGCAGCTGGGCGGTGGTGCGCAGGTTGCGCCGGGCCCGGGCCGGGTCGGCCAGGTCGTTGATCTGGACGATCTTTTCGATCTCTTTTTCGCTCCGTACGATCCGCGTAATGACCGATGCGGCAGCGCTCTCGGACAACTCCACCGTGTAGTGGTACGGTTGGTACAGGTCGATCGATACCGAGGAGATCTTCACGGCCGCCGTACCTGCCTGGCCCGTAGTGGCGTCCGTGCCGTCCACCAGGTCCGCATCCTCGATGTAGAGGTAGTCCCCGGCTGAGAAAGCCGGCGCAAACCGGGCGTTGGGGAAGTACTCTTTCATGAAAAACGGGTCGATCTCCAGCGAATAGGCATACCGGCCTTGTGCGAGGCGGGTGTATTTCTCGAGGGCCTTTTCCGCCAGACGCTCTTCGGCCTGAGCCACGTACGTCTCGGGCAGGGCAATGCCCAGCAGCACGTAGCGGTCGCCGGGGGCGATGCGAAAAGCCGCGTCGTCGGCCGAAGGATAGCGGTATTCGTTTTCGTCGGTAAACGGGACCAGGGTAAAGGTCTTGGTGGTGGAATTGTACCCGGCAATGGAAAATTCGTATCCTCCCAGATTGCCCGTGTTGAAATGCACCACCGGCGAAGACGTCCCCAGCAGGTATTTGGAGTCGCCCTGCTCGTCCGTTTCGTTGAGGTCGAACATCTCCAGATCGGTAAATTTCAGTTCGTCCTGCGGATCGACCGAGCTGACCGTCCCTTCGCGGGAAGGGTACACCTGGTCGAAGATCACCGCCCCTTCGATCAGGCCGAAACGTTCGACCAGGGCGTCGTCCTGCACGTAGAGCCCTTCGCGGATCAGCGGCGAAGGGTGTTCCAGCGGCAGTGCCAGCCGCCGCCTGCGTTCGCGGTAGGCCGTTCCCAGGTTTTGGCTCGACCCGTAGGCGTAGAGCCGGGTGGGAGCGGAGGATTCGCTTGCGTTGCTGCGGGTCAGGGAGTAGAGCCCCCGGCCTTTCCCATAGGCGAAACGGTATTCGTATATTTGCCGGCCGATTTGTCCCACGCTGATGGTCCGCCGTCCGTCCACCGTCTCGATGCGGTATTCCACTCCCCATTCGGTGCAGATGGTGTTGAGTGCTGAAAGGACATTCTCGCAGGAGAAGGTCAGCGTTTTGCATTCCTGGTACTGCGGGTCGAAATCCGGATCGGCGCCGGTATCTACCTTTCTCCATTGCCAACTGTCCGCCCCTTGGGTGCGGTTGAGGTTGATTACAGCCAAGTCCATCAGCTGGTCGAACTCGCCGGTGTAGCTGAATTCCGTTTCGTTGACCGTCTCCTTTCCCCCGGCAAATTCATTGACCAGGATCGTTTTCGAGAGGTCGTATTTGGCACTTTCCAGCACCACGGTATAGGTCAGATGCCTTCGCGCGGAACGTTGCACTCCGGGCAAGGTGTTGAGGTAGTAGGTCTTTCCCAAGGCCTGAAGGGTGTCGCCCACGGTGAAATCGATGGGCAAGCTCGCCTCCACCACCAGGGTCAGAGTGTCTTCGCCCATCCGTTCTTCTTTCATCACGGCGCTTTTGACCTGCCGCAAGGGTTCTTTGCTGTTCAAGGGGAGGAGGCTTCCATCCGCCTTTACAAGGGTTATCTCGGTCATCTTTTCGGAAATATTACGTTTTCGCCTGTCCCTCTGCCGCGCGGGGAGGAAGGGTCTCCTACAAATATAATAATCAAAAAGGAAATAAACAAGACTTTTCCCCTTCTCCCGCTTGCGGCATCCCGGCTACATTCCGTTTTTTTCGACAGGGTGGCCGCAGGGTAAGCCAAAGGCCGAGGAAATTTTGAAAGGGGGGGTGAAACTTTTTCCCGGCTTCGGTGGTCTAATGCAGTAGAGAGATGGGACAGATCGGGCAGGTCGGTTTGGGATAAAAGACTGACAAATAGCGCGAGTTCTGTCCGGATCCTGTAAGGAACTTCGTCGTCATGGCGGGAGTGATAGCGGGAGAAGGAAAATACAATGTTAAAAACAGAGGGAAGTCGTCATTTCGGACAATTTTTTATACATTTATTGCCATTATCACGACTGAAACTCACTAAATACGATTTTTGACCATGAAAGCGCACTCGTTTTTGCCGGGCTTTGCCCTTCTGCTTTTTCTGGTTGCCTGCGGCGGAGAGAAAGATGAAAAGGAACAAAATGTCTCCCAGGTGCTTAAATCCGAAGACCCCACGGTCGATGTGATGGTGTTGCACCGGGGCGATTTTCTGCGGGAGTTGATCGCCAACGGCAACGTGGTGGCCGCCCGCAAGGCCGACCTGCGCTTCTCGTCCGCCGAGCCCATTACCGATATCTATGTCTCCAACGGCGACCGGGTGAAGAAAGGCCAGAAATTGGCCCGGATCGATACCTACAAGTTGGAAGCCGATCTTCTGGCCAAAAAGTCGGCTCTGGACAGGGCCTACCTCGACCTTCAGGACGAGTTGATCGGCCGGGGGTACAACATCCGCGATACGGCTTCCGTACCGCAGCAGGAGATGCAGCTCTTGCGGGTCAAGAGCGGCTACGACACGGCCGAGAGCAGCTACCAACTGGCTTTGCGCGCCTACCGCGATGCTACGCTCTATGCGCCTTTCGACGGGACGGTAGCCAACCTGTTTTCCAAGGTACATAACACGGCGTCCACCTCCGAGGCTTTCTGCACCATCGTGGGCGACGGGGCGATGTCCGTCGATTTTTCCGTCCTGGAAGGCGAACTGCCGATGGTCGAAAAAGGTCGGGAGGTCTCCGTATCGCCTTTTGCCGACATGAGCAAGACGTTCAAAGGCCGGATCACCCAGGTGAACCCCATCGTGGACAAAACGGGGCTGGTCAAGGTGTCGGCCACGGTACCCGACAGCCGGGGCGAACTTTACGACGGGATGAATGTCCGGGTGGCCATCGAAGACCCGGTGCCCGACAAGCTGGTCGTGCCCAAGACGTCCATGGTATTGCGTTCGGGCGGGCGCAGCGTGATCTTCACGTATAAAAAAGGGCGGTCGTACTGGAACTACATCGAGGCCGGCGAGGAAAACAGCCGCCAGATGGTGGTCGAGGACGGCCTTCACGAGGGCGATACGGTCATCGTGAGCGGCAACATGAACCTGGCGCACGATGTTCCGGTCAAGATAGACCGCGTGATCGAATGACAGGCCGCACGCTCGTCCCGAGGGTGCTTTCAGGGATCCGTTGAACCGAAAAATCCAACAAAAGCGTGATAAAGTTTCTCATCCACAAGCCGGTGGCGGTGATGATGTCGTTCCTGGCGGCCGTGATACTCGGGGTGATCACGTATTTTACCCTGCCGGTATCGCTCCTGCCCGACATCTCCATCCCGGAGATCACCGTGCAGATATCTTCACCCAGCACTTCGGCGCGCCAGCTCGAAAACAACGTCGTGCGCCGCATCCGTTCCCAACTCTTGCAGGTGGCCCACTTGAGCAGCATCGAAAGCCGCACCCGCGACGGACAGGCGGTGATCCGGATGCGCTTCGGCTACGGCACCGATACCGACTACACGTTCATCGAGGTGAACGAAAAGATCGACGCGGCGATGAATTCTCTGCCCAAGGACCTGGAGCGTCCCCGCGTGATCAAGGCTTCGGCCACCGACCTGCCGGTGTTCAATCTCAACCTCACGCTCAAGGAAGACCTCCCCTTCGAGGATACGGACAGCGAGAAATTCCTCGAACTGTCGGATTTTGCCACCAACGTGATCAAACGCCGCCTGGAGCAGTTGCCCGAAGTGGCGATGGTGGACGTTACCGGTACCGAATCCCGCCAGTTGTCGGTCATACCGGACGAATCCCGCATGATCTCGATCGGGCTCACGATCGACGAACTGGAGCAAATCCTCGTCCGCAACAACGCCGAACCCAGT
>ERZ827520.3433-NODE-3433-length-13007-cov-40.844271_pt1 | contig 13007 bp, 17 predicted proteins | sample MGYA00519581_ERZ827520 | MGnify/ENA primary metagenome ERZ827520 (study PRJEB31778, sample SAMEA3449339) | human gut metagenome | biome: human gut; feature: human-associated habitat; material: faeces | place: United Kingdom | collected 2010/2012 ...
CCCCCCGCCCAATACAACTTTTTCTCACATTTTTCATTCCCCACCAACATTTTTTGATAATTTCTAACATTTTCAAGCATTTTGAAAAATCTAAATAAAAACGCTTGACAAATCAAAATTTTTGTGATTTTACATGTTGCACCGAAAACCATGGTTAAGTTTTTGGTTATGGCCGAAGATTCGTTAGGATATATGAACAGTTATTCATATTCTCAAATAATATTTATACAAATATATGAATACTATACATTTTTCATTTTATTGTTATTTGCATTCGTTTATTGTAAATTTTTATTATTTATCAATGAAAATAAAAAACATTTTAATTATAGTTGATTTTTTGTAGGTGTGGGTGTATAATAGACGTACAAAACAAAAGAGAGGTAAACGTATGGACAAAATTTTTCACTTGTTAGACCTGTATGGCATTCGTGATTATTGTAAAGTATCGTGCACACCTGAATTGTTATACGCAATAGAATTTAGATATAAAAATTATTATACAACTTTTTGCTTTCTTGAATATGAATTTGATAATCCAACTACTTATTATTACATTCTTAATATAATTTCAAATTTTTCCGGCATTGTGAAAGCCTTCTGAAGAGTCTTTGAAAATTAAGACGAAACGCCGCGAGGCGTCAAGGCTGTGGCCCTATAATGTAGATTTACAATTACATATTACCTTGATTTTTCATTACATGAAAGGCAAAAGGAGATTACAAACATGAGGTTGTATAACTGTAACGCAACATGTAGTACAAGTGATTTATTCAGTTATAATACGCGTTTATTTTGGATCGACTATCCGTATTATATATTATATATATATCCGTCAAATACAAGTAAATTACATATACGAAAGTATATTCAATGGCTGCATGACAATGATTATGCCCCGCTTGCGGATATTGTTCGACATATGTATAAATTGGGGATCAAATACAAAAAGTCTTTTGTTGTATATAATTTGTCCGCCGATAACTATGACGTCGTTGACGTTTACCGCTATTCCGTAAAATAAAAAATTTTATCGCCTTTCATGTCATGAAAAATCAGGGGCGCGGATTTTTCAAATACTTTATAAAGGATATTAACAAATATGAAAAGTTACGAACAAGCATTAGAGGCTTTGAAAGCAAAATATGAGGCACAAGCGCACGCTCTTGGCGATTTGAGAACAAAAGCAATAGATTTTATCGACGCATGCGCATACGCCCCGGCAAGCGCGCGAAACGAGCTTAAAACGGTTATAAAACGTCTGAAAGCCTTTTCAGAGGGAAAGACCTATCAAGAATATTTGGAGGCCTTGACCGATGAAAGCAACGATTAAAAAATACGTTTTAAGGACTTGTAAAGGCGCGAACGGTAGTTTCCAAGTGCTGGATATTTTCGCGGACGTTGTCAACGATAAAAACGAAGTAAGGACATATCGAGGGCAAATGGGCGCGGAATACGCGAAAAAATACTTTGAGTATTGCGGAGTAAAGACCAAAGAAACAATTGGCTTGCCGTGCGAAATTTCGTTGGTAAAAGAGCAATATACAACGAAAGACGGAGAACAAAGACAAGTCACAAAGATCAAATATTTCAATTTGCTCGATGAAAATAACAAACCTATAATAATGTATAAAAATAAGGTTGACGAATTAGATTTCTAATTAACAAATTTTACAATAGATAACCGTTTAACATAGCGCCCATGTTAAGCGGTTATTTTTTGCGTTTTTAGAGTGTTAAAAATTTTCGTTAAAAATTAACATTGTTAAATCAGTGTTATAAATTAACATTTTGTTTAGTATTTACGCGTGTGTACTGGCGCGCGTAAAAGAGAAAACTTTCAGTAAAACATAAAATCTATTTTGGAGGTATACCTACATGACATATTTTGAAAATAAGGGAGGGGAGGTTGAAAGAAATGTAAAAATACCCCCCTCCATATCCGTTGTAAAGACTATTAGAACATTTGATCTAGAAGGTATGACGTTACAGCAAATATTTTATATGCTACGTGATATGAAATATAATGAAGCATTAAAAATAACATCGTTGCCCCCTATTTTTGTTAATAAATCAATCGGGTGTTATACATTGGAAATAGATGATAAAGCGATAGATTATGGAAACGCTAATTATATGGCTAAAATATTGAGAGACGTTTTCAAAACTATTATGATATCAGACAACTTTTGGAATATGGACAGGTGATGATATGCAATTTCCATCTAAATTTAATAAGTTAATGAGAGAATTATATACTCCCGATGAAATAAAAGAAATTAAATCTTTTATAAATCAAACACAGGCTGTTAAGGAAAGCTATAATAAGCATGCAAATAAAATGTATTTACCAACGCTTCCTAATATAACAAATTACGGAATGCGCCAAAAAGGATATATAAAAAATGCGTTGCAAACATATAAAAGCGAAATTAAAACATATTCCGAAACAGGTAGAACCACAGCAGAAATTAATGATATTCAAAATTTATCAAACGATTTATATACAGTGGGATTTGATATTAGTCCAGATAATTTATCAAATTTTTCAGATAATGACTTATATCGTTTATATAATCTTGTTTCCGATTTTTTGTTTTACGTTGATATGGATTTTTATATTGGATATAAAAAGCAAGATATATTAACAGAAATTTATGATAATATAGCTCAAATATTAAAAAAATATGGATTTTGATTTTAGACGGTACAAACATATATATGCAGCAGACTTTGAGACATCAACGGAAGCATGGAATTGTGAGGCGCGTGTTTGGCTGTGGGATATATGCGATAAAGACTATAAACATAGAACAGGAACAAGCATTAATTATTTCATGAATTATATTATACGTACGTCATATAAATGTTTATATTTTTTCCGTAATTTAGCATATGACGGTAGCTACATAATAACGTGGTTGTTTAATAATGGTTATAAACATGTTAATAAGAAATCCGATGAAATGCTGCCTTTTGAATTTCACACAGTAATAAGTGATATGGGATTGCATTATGCTTATGAAATTGTGGGGCGTATGGGGCAACATGTTACAATAATGGATAGCCTTAAAACTGTTAATATGAGTATACACGATAGTGCTATAATGTACGATTTACCTATAAAAAAGGGCGAAATTGATTATGATAAATTTAGAGAAATAGGCTATAAACCTACCGACGAGGAAATAGCGTACATACATAATGATACTGAAATAGACATGAGAACAATACAGAAAAATATTGAAATGGGAGGCGTAAAATTTACGCAAGCAGGAAATGCAAGAAGCGAATTTATAAAGGGAATAGGTAAGAAAAATTATGATATTAATTTCCCTTTTCTGCAACAAATAGAAGAAACTAATATACGAAAAGCATATCGCGGCGGATATGTATATTGCAATCCTAAATATCAAAATAGAGTAATATATAATATGATGTCATTAGATAAAAACAGTATGTATCCGGCGCAAATGTTGCATGAATATATGCCGCACGGTTTCCCTATGTGGTATAGTGGAAAATATGATGATAAATATTCAGGTAAATATCCGATATACATACAGCATATTAAAGTATCATTTGAGTTAAAACCGAATGCAGTACCTACAATAGCGCGCAGGAATGGATTTTTGTCGTCGGATAATTTATATTTGAACTCATCTAACGGTTTAATGTTTGATTTATGGCTTGCAAACCCTGATTTAGAATTATTATATATGTGTTACGATATAATAGAAATAGAATACATTGAGGGGTATATGTTCAAAGCTGTTAAGGGCATAGAAATTACACCGAATGAAGCTAAAAATATGGATAAGTTTGAAATAATAGATGAGGACGGAAAGGGTAGTTTATTTTATGATTATATTCATAAATGGAGATTAGGAAAAGAAACACATATAGGGGCAGCGCGTGCATATGATAAACGTATGCAAAATGCACTTTACGGTACATTCGGAACGAACCCGAAAAGAGATAGTAAAGAGCCATATTTGGAAAATGGGGTGTTGCGTTTTTCATTAATAGAAGGGGAGTATTCAAAAACAAAATCATATATCCCCATAGCTGTATTTGTAACAGCGTGGGCACGATATAATCTTATAAAATATATATTAAAAAATATTGATAAATTTGTGTATTGTGATACAGATAGTTTATACGTTTTAGACGACATAAACTTAAATAATATACCTATACATTCCACTTTATATGATTATTTTAAGATTGAACATTATATCTATAAGTTTAAGTGTGTAGGAGCAAAAAGGTATATATATTGGGGGTGGGAACCTAAAACTCCCACTGTATGGAATAAATACGTTACATGTTGCGGCGCAGATAACAATATAAAGAAACAAATGGATTTTGATAATTTTAATTTAGGTCAAGAATTTCAAGGTAAAAAACAGGTTAAAAGTGCAATAGGCGGTAAAGTAATAGGAATAACAACTTATAGATTAGGCAAAATAAAAAAAGAGGGATAAAACCCTCTTTTATTGTGTAACTAATTTAGATATTAATAGGAACATTGAACCAATCTTTTGAGAACTAAACCTCACCATTCCGTGAGAATACATTATTGACCATGTAATCATTTGTCCGTTACAATCTTTAATGAAATTAGTATCTATTGACATATCACTTGTTGTTACCGATATAACTGGATATGCAGGATTAAATTTATATTTGTCCGTGAAATATAATATTCCATGATTATCTCGCCATACGGTTATTTTAGTTGATAGATATTTGATATTATAAACCATTGTTGAATGTAAAGGCCTATCAGAAATAAAACTCTCGTCAATACTATCCATAGCGATATTTTGAGTAGTATAGTTTTCATATTCAGTATTTTTAGAAAGTTTCCCTAAAATACTATCTTGTTTTTCTTTTACGGTATCCTCCGATGTATCGAAATAATAGAATAAATCTCTATTACGATTTTTATAGTATCGAGTTATGAATGGTATATTAAGTTGTTCATTATATGGGTTGGTCAATGTGTCATTATTGCCTAACATGATAATCCAAAATTCGCGTCGCCTGAATATTGTTTCCATAAGTCGAAAGAATATAGCGGGCTCGTGTATTCCGTATTCACCGCCTTTATATTTTCCACGTGATTTTGCTACATATTCATCAAATAACACAACATCGCAATCCTCTATCTGAACTCCTTTAACATTGTTCAATGTAGTATAATACGCACATTCATGCCATTTATTATCAACCTTTATAGATATTATATTTGACCTATGCTTTTCATCTTGTATCCAATCAAATCTATCTCCATAAGCATTCCATAATGAAGGGAGTAACCCCATATTAAGTGCTAATTCCATTTCAATATCGGAACGTCTAAGATATAAAAATTTTTTACCTGTATTCTTAAAACGGTCAAATAGATATGCAAGCCAATAAGTTGTTTTACCTCTCCCTGCAATACCGTTAACGATATGGCAATGATAATCCGTATTTCCTATTTGATAATTCTCTTGATTAATATAAAATAAATTTTTATCCATTATAGTTCAGTCTCCATTACAAAAAACATTACCGTGGGTAAAACAACTTCACTGTTTGTTTCATCTAAGCAACTAATTGATAACCCGTCCTCTGAATATATACATAATATATCTTTTTCCTCTAATTTACCATATACAGCAAGCCCTTCATTACTAATCGTATATAAATTATCGTTTAGCATTACAGCAAACTCTTCATTAGTCTTTTGACCTGTTCCATACGAATTTTTTGACATCATTGTCCCTATTAAATGGCAAGGCCCGCTGGGATCATTTGCATAAAAAGAGATAAAATATATGGGATTCTTTATAATATCGGAAGTAAGAGCGAAAGTGCCGTTTTTACGAGGATATCTATATTCGTAATAAACAGTACCATCAGGCGGGGCATAAGTCATTAAATCGGCATTTATATTTATTTCGTGATATTGGTTATTCCCTACAAATTTTTGCATATTAATATGGGTATTATCAATATACAGATAATCGTAACCTTCAGTTGTTTCATAATTAAAATTCCCGAATTGTATATAACCTGCTTCCGACTTCATCGTATTAAATGTTATCTCATTTGTAAACGTATTTTCGCCCGTGAAAGTATTATTTCCTGCTGCCGTTACGTCACCCGTTCCTCCACCGCCTGCCGCGCTAATGACAATCTTCCTATTATCTTCACTTGCGTCAATGGTGACATTCTCACCAGCCAACAACGGTATATGGATTTCATTAGCCCCGTCGTATGCAACAATAGCTCCGTTAGTACTGTCATATGATACACTGTTTACATTTGTATATTCAGGAATGTCACTTGTATATGCAACGTTATAAATAGCGTCAGGTGTATAGATAATTGGACGTATACTCGAATTTAATTGCATAGCATAATTATCTGAGCCAATAGACATATTGTCGCCCGAATCAGCTTTACCGATAATGTTGCTCCCTATTTGATCAATAATTTTAAATTTACTATAATTTATTATATTTACAACATTTTTTAACAAGAAATTATCAGTAGAAGGTATTTTTGCTTCTACGTCGGAAATATTTTGCATGTTAGCAGGGGTATATTCAGAACTTCCTTTATTCACATAGATATTTCCATCGCTATCATACTGTAATACATACCCCGCGTTTGGGTGACTTTCTAAATTATACATCAAATTTTCACCCGCTGCGGATTTACCATACACTTGATTACTGTTTGAAACGCTGCTTATTTTATCAAGTTTATTATTCAGCGTGCTATTAATTTCAGCAATACTATTATTCAAAGATTCAATAGTATCTAATATATTGGTCTTAAACGCTTCAAACTCTTGGTCGGTTACAAAGTCATTATGGTCTACTGTAATAACAATAGGTGTAAACGCTTTTCCGTCAAGTGTGTTGCCCGTAATCGTGAAAACAATGTTTCCGCCTTCTTCTGTAACAGCTACTTGTAGTGTATTAATGTCGGCAGTAATTTTCAGAAATTCATTAAAATATTGCACAACTGCATTGCACAACTCATCAGGAGCAAGAGGAACACGCGAGCCCTTTGTTGTTGCATATTTAATTGCTATTTGCTTCAAATTTTCTATTGTCATTTTTACTCACCTCATCTTCTATATTTTTAAGTTGTTCGTTTATATAAGCAACAATAGCATTGCATGCTTCGTCTGTTTGTAACGGTATCGCACTGCCTCTATTGTATGCGTAAGCAATAGCAATCTCTCTGAATGTTTTATATGTTAACATTTATATCCTCCCTAATAATTAAGAGGGGTTATTCGCCCCTCCTAAATAAGTTACTTTGCCACGTTAACTTTTTTAGTCATGGCCACTTCTTTATTAATTAATTTCGTCCAATAATCAGCGTCATATTCGATACTTGCGGAAATACAATCGTTCTTGATTTGAGACAATACCCACGATTTCTTGCTGGTACCTTCCGTGAACATTTTTTCTGCGTCCTGTATATACTGTACAACATTATTATAAATGTCAAGTAATACAGTAGGCTTTTTGTCGGAAGGTGCTGCAATCAATTCTTTGACTTTCTTCCAAAGATACAAAATCATAGGAATAATGACAACTACAAGAATAGAAAGACACGTGCCTACAAGCTGGACAATTTGAAGAAATTTATCCATTATAAAACCTCCATAAATAAATTATCGAAACAATGTATCCAATCATTACGGATTGCAGTATTTTCAAGCACTTTTCTTATTTCATCACCTGTACTATAAATAGTAGTATTATTGTTGCTATGCATAAGACTTTCATCGCGGGTGCGATTATCTGTATTATTATCAGTTGAAGTAGTAGTCCCTGTTGTATCAGTAGTTGTATTCATTATTTCAACATTTCTACCTTTATTTACAGTGTTACTATTCAAATCAGGTGTAACAGTGTTTTCTTTTGTTTGTATATTATTATCCTGTATTTTATTTGTATCAGTATAATTTCCTGTCGTTGTCATTGCTGGATATTCAAGATTATTTTGTATAAGCAATTCATACTTATCTATATTTCTTTCCCAGCATGAATTAAGACGTTGTACAAACATGTCATCACTATCAAAACCTATTTCAGAATAAAACCAATAATTAACGAATATATTATATAATTCAGTTTGTATTTCGTTTAATTCTTTTGGAGTAAACTCAACACTATCTTGCGAAAAACTACCTATTAACTGAGTTGTTTTATAATCCGTGTTGAACTGTGCTATTACTCTCTTCAACGTTCTGCCTATTGAATAAAGAACTTTGAACATTTTTAGCAAATTCCTCCTTATTATCTTTCAAGCTAATATTTACTTTGAACATTTTGTTAACTTTTTCTATCGCTTTTTCACGAGCTGTTTTAGCGGAATTATAATAAGAGTTTATTATTTCGTTGCCTGCATTAACTTCGTCTACAAGCAATCTTTCTTTTTTTTCTATTGAAGTATTATTATATCCAAAATATTGAAAAATTCTATTCTCATATACTTGAAAATCCGTTGTGAGTTTATCTCCAATAAAGTCTATTTTACTGTCAAACGCATAAGAGTTAAACGGTCTACTTTCAGTAAGTATTTTTGTTTTCTTATCCGTTGCAGTACCTCTTATACGTATTTTAATGTAGTCACTAAATTCGCTAAGTTGCCTTACAAATGTTTCCGCACTCTTCTTTTCGTCCTCGTCTATCTCCATAATAAGAGGTTGACGTTGACGTCGTATATTTTGCAAGTGCGTTTTATCCAGTTCCATGATATATTTCAGATTATACATCACGTGTAAAAACGGAATAGAAAAGAAAGCGTCATTCGGCATTATTACACTGTTATTTTCAGTAAGGTCTTTTCGGAAATTATTAAACCCGAATACAGTCCATTCGGTAGGAAATCCTGTAATATTAAATTTCCATTGCCCTGTTACGGGTAAACATTGTAACCCTAATGTTCTATCCTCAAACCACGCAAGCGCAGGCGCAAAAAACATCATAACCTCTACTTGAGAATTAAATCCAACAATTTTTTGCGTATCATCAGGTAACTTATCATATCCGAAACGGGAGCAGAATATATCAATATATTTCTGAACAAACAACCATTCGTCTATGTCAATATTTGGCCGATATGGATAATTTTGAGAACCAAATATAGCAAATATATTGTCAAAATACATTTTACACCTCTATTCCTAAATTAGCAGGCATATTAACAACACCGTCTAATTTGAAAATACTTTCATTATTCACGTAACTAAACAGCCATACCCCATTCAATAACATTTCTTTTATGCTATCAATTACATTTTGAGGTTGCGATATTGTAACTCTTACAGTATTACAACGTATATAGTTAAAATATCTTCGCTTATGATTAGTTAATATATCATACGGTTCCAAATATGTAGTATAGCCATATCTAATTAAATGTTCTTTTATCTCATTAATATTGCTTACATACAAGGGCTCAGCTGTGCATATACATATAGCACTGTTTCCTACAATAGAACCCTCATAATTGGGGGATATTTGAGTATCACCTCCAAGCATAACATCACGCACAATATCAATAGATTTTATTGTATTACCAACTACTTGCGTGGCTGTATTATACGAAGCTGCGAACGTATCTGCACCAGCAGTTGACGATACCTCTCCTTTACTGTTTGGAGTATTTATTTTATTTACGTTCGTAACTCCTCCTACTATCGGAGATAATACACTTGATATGGATTGGAATACTGCGTTAGATTGGTCTATCCAATTTTGAGTTGAGAAAACTTGAAATACATTATAACTTTGCAGTATCTTAACTTGATTAAATCCCGAACTTCCTACCTCTGAAATGCCAAAATAATATCCACCTGTATTTGGCGAAACATTTACACAAAAATTTTGAGTGCTTTGTAATAAATGATAATGTACTATAAATCCACCTTTTTGAGATATAACTGCATTTGTTACATACGGCTCGCAATGTAATTTAGAAGGTCCATTTTCAAAAAACCATTCATAGTCAACATTACTTTTATCTGTATATGTATCAGCCATTAACGGGAATATTTGAGATATAGCTCCAAATGCTGTTAAATTTTTACTTTCAAATTCAACTAATTCATAAGACGGAGGAACAATAGCTGTGCATTTATTAGATACTCCGTCAACGTCAAACTGTATAGTATCGCATTTTTTAGTAAATATGAAAGCGCCTGTATCGCTATAACTCCAATCATATCCACATATATCTGAAATAAACATTCCAGCTATTTCGTCGCCTGTTATTGTATTAGCAGGATAATTAGCTATTGATGAATTAAAGCCATTTGTTTCTCCTGAAAAATCATATTTCGCAAAACAACCATTATAAATCGGTAATACTGCAACACCAAAAGGCGTGGGAAGAATATTAAACCCCCATGTATTATTATCCAAATTATATGTGGTCGGCTCACAAAACAATGCAGGAGTTTGAGTTGCTAATAAATTCCGCTTGAATATAATGTATAAAAACTTAAATGCCTTTTTATTTACGGTATTCTTCAATACAGCTTGATTGAGAACTTGTTTAGTAATATGAAAAGCATTTACATCTTCTTCCATTGTATCATCTGTAAATGTCATAGTAGCCCTAATAAAATTAGGCTGTTGAGAGTCTTGAACCCAATCATTTACATGCGCACGTCCTACTTCTCCGAAAATATTCTTAGTTATAACATTTTCAAAATCACTACCATAATATGCTTGTAAAGTAGTCCACCAATCTATTGTATAATATATTCTAAAACAATCAGTGTTAAGCTCATTTACTTCAAATCTGTCTATAAATGCAGCATAATAATTACGCTCTTTTGTTACTTTTATAACATCAGGATAAACAATAAAATAAGCAAAATTCTTTTTGTCTAAATTAGGAAACTCAACATCAATAAAATTGCATGCTTCATAAAATCCGTCAATCTTTATAGTATTATCAGGATTAATATTGTTCAATTCCCAATTACGCAAATCTCCGCTTGACATAAAACGTTTATCCCGTGTAGGGCAATTATCACTATAAAATTGTAAATTAAGTGTTGCCATAATAAATTACCCACCTCTACCCCGCGCCGTGCATTAGCGCGCACCACTACACAGGAGAACTTATGAGACGTTAGTATATTAATTACCGTCTGAAAGTACAAACCTGATTATATTCTTATGCAACGAATAACCAAACAAATCACCCTGCGTCAAGAAAGTATTCCAATATCCAACACCATAAGGGTTCCAGATATTATCAAAACGATTTTCAAGCCAACGATAAATTTTAATACCGCGTTTATCAGCAAGAGTAGCAAACTGTCCGGTTGTTGCAGCGTCAGTTCCGAAACCGTCAATAAGCTGCACTTCGCAACCGAAATCAAGGTCCTTATGATAAGCATTATACTGTGCCGAAACAATTTCATTATGAATACCTGCTGCCATAAACAACACAAGGTCATCTCTCTTAGACGATACAAGTTTACCTTGTTTATTGTATTTAGTAGTATTCCACTTAAATGCTTCTACATAATTACGAATCGTCTTTACAATTTGAATACTCTCGGCAGCGGTCATTGTAGAGCCTGCTACAACACAAGAAACATCAGTGCCAGAAGGATAAATATTCGGACTTGCAAGCATGTTTCTAAAAATCAAATACTTATCAAGTTTAGCGCTTTCAGGAAGAACGCTTCTAATTGTCTGAATGAAATTCATTGCATAGCCTTCACTAATGAAAGCACGCTTGAATACATCATAAGCAGTCGTTACATGATATTGCAAAAGAGTTTTGAGTGCATAATACGACGGAGCAATAGAAGCATAATTAATTTTGAAAGGGTCATAATTAACAAAGTTATAATCCGACTGAGCACCAAAAGTAGGCAGATTATTTACTTCATCAGCTTTCATTGCTTCTACATAATCGTCCTCAATGATACCACCAAAAGGCAAATAACCTTTATCATACTGTGAAGCGTCAAAATTATTATACTCAAACTTATAAATCTCTTGCTTCCCAATCTTATCCACTAAAACATTATAAACTGCATTTTCAATTTCAGCAGAAAAATTAGTTGTTCCATAATTACCTGCTTTAATTACAGATATTACGCTATTAGGAATACGGTCAGCATATTCAGGTGTCGCGAATATGCCCTGCATAGCTGTAATAAGTCCACTAACTGTCATTGTTAACCTCCAAATTTATCTTTACAAATTTTATCAAAATCATCTACCGAAGGTATCGGTCGATTATCTCCACTGTGACCTGTAAGAAATGATATATAATCATCTTTTAATTTATCGTGATTAGTCTTTTCACTATCGTATTTAGACTTAAAATCATCTCTTTCAGCTGTAAGAGCTTTTATTTTTTCTTCGCTCTCTGTCTTATATTTATTAAGTTCTTCATCAAATTTATCTGATTTAGCTTTAAGAAGCTCATATTCTTTATTGTCTATTTCCATTATATTCCTCTCCTACTTTTTCAGTATTTTTACCGTTAATTCTAATAGGCTCACCGTGATTAGAATATATGTACTCCCCGACACTCTTATGCTGCAAAGTTGCTTTACGTGTTTTATCCAGGTCATTACCTACACATAAATCAAGCAATTCCTTTGCTACACCCTTTTTATATTTCATGTTGCACCTCGATTAATAAAATTTGGTTAGATAGGAAGCAGGCAAGCATAGCACTGCTTCAATATGGGTGCGGAACTTCTACTACCGGCTATCACCTATCTTTCATATTGTTTACTGCTTTCCTATCTTTCCTATATTTATTGTATTATAAATTTTCAAAAAAGTCAAGCGTTTTTCGTATGAAAATACTCATATTCTGTGAAAATTCTGTGAAAATTCTGTGAAAAATATAGAAAATTGTTTAAAAACTTAACAAAATGTTTGAAATTATCAAAAAATGTTAGTTTGGAATGAAAAATGTGAGAAAAAGTTGTATTGGGCGGGGGG
>ERZ827520.3435-NODE-3435-length-12992-cov-8.233980_pt1 | contig 12992 bp, 10 predicted proteins | sample MGYA00519581_ERZ827520 | MGnify/ENA primary metagenome ERZ827520 (study PRJEB31778, sample SAMEA3449339) | human gut metagenome | biome: human gut; feature: human-associated habitat; material: faeces | place: United Kingdom | collected 2010/2012 ...
CCGGCATGCTCGCCGCCAGCGCGGCCCTGTCGTACCGCCAGCCGGGGGCCTCCCGATCCAGCCAGCCGGCCAGCGTGTGGTTCGCCCCGACGGGGCCGAGCTTCGAGCAGTCCGGCGGCTCCTTGCCCGTGATGGCCCGGGCCGCCGACACCTGCAGGGCCACCTTGTCCATCGCGGCCGGCTGGACCTCCAGATCGTCGTCGGAGCCCTGTCCGGCCTTCCTGTCGAACTGTCCGCCGTCCGGGCGGCCCGCGGCCTTGTGGCTGTTGCCGTTCGCATCCATCGTCATGATTTCCATCCTCCTTGTCCGGCGCTGTCCGGCCTCTATGCCCGGAGAGGACGCATGGGCGGGACGTCGGAAACGAAAAGGAGCATATGATGATGTATCTGACTATTTACGTGGCCCACATGGACGGCGAGGGCGAAGGACCGGCGCCATTCCATGGATACCGGTATACGAAGACGTTGGATGACGGAAAGGCCCGCGCCATCGTGGACTTTATGGAATCCCTCGACGACGCCTACGAGCTGATCGACGGCCCCGCCCATCGCTACGAGATTTACGGCAAGACGGAGGACATCCTCCGCCCCCTGCTGGAGGCCGCCGGCATCACGCCCGACTTCGGGCTTCTGCCCGGCCTGACGCGCCGATCGGAGATCGTCGTCGAACTGGTGGATTAGAGGCCGTCCGACGCATATGGCCTCCACATGAGGCCAGTATTCGACTACGACGGCTCCGCCGTCTACAACATCGACGCCCGTGATCTGCCGTCCGTCCTCGACGGGCCGGTGGACGCGGTCGTCACCGACCCGCCCTACGAGCTGGGGCTCGGCACCGCCGGCGAGACCGCCCGATGGGACTCCACCGGCATCGCGTTCGACCCGGACTTCTGGCGCGCCATCCTGGGCGTCATGCGCCCCGGGGCGTTCCTGTTCGCATTCGGCTCCCCGCGCACCTGGCACAGGCTCGCCTGCGCCGTCGAGGACGCCGGATTCCTCATCCGCGACCAGCTTTGCTGGCTGTATGCCTCCGGCATGCCGAAGGGCGAATGGGGAGACCATGCGGTCGACCGCGCGTTGGGCGTGTCCGACCCGCGCGCGTCGAGGGAGGCCGGCTCCGCCAGCCTGCGCGGCCGCCGCCTTAAGGAGGGGGCCTACGAGCCCGCGACCCCGGAGGCGTCCCGCTGGACCGGCTTCAATCCGGCCCTGAAGCCCGCCTGGGAGCCCGTCGTCGTGGCCCAGCGCCCCCGCGAGGCCATGCTGGGACGGAATCTCCTCGACCACGGCACGGGCGCGCTGGACGTCGCGGACGCGGCCGTGCCCGCCGACATGGCCGAGCTGGGGCGCCGTTACGAACGCAACAGCCGACTGCGCGACGGCGACCCGCGCGGCGGCGACGTCATGCGCGACACGGCGACGCCGCGCCCCGACGCGCCCCGTCTGGACGGACGGTATCCGTCCGACCTGGTCCTCGACCCGCGCCTGGACCGGCTCCTGCCCGAAGGCGTCCCGCCGTTCTACTTCTGTCCGAAGGCGTCCGGCGCGGACAGGCCGGTCGTCGCGGACGCGCCGATGCGCCGTCCCGCCGCCGGGTGGCCGGAGCAGGCCGCCCGCCTGGGACTGCGCCCGGACGCGCCGGAGGTGCCCGCATCCCTGCTGGACGCGGAGGCCATGGCATGCACGACGGACGCGGGCGCCCGCCGCCTCGCCCATCCGACCGTCAAGCCCGCGTCCCTGATGCGCTGGCTTGTCCGCCTTTCCTGCCGTCCGGGCGGCCTGATCCTCGACCCGTTCCTGGGCTCCGGCTCCACGATGGCCGCCGCCCGCATCGAGGGACGCCGCTGCGTGGGCTCCGAGCTGGACACGTCCTATCTGCCGCTCATCGACGCGCGGGTGCGCTCCACGGCCGCCTTCGACCCGCTGTTCTAGGACGCATAGGAAGGAATCGGGAGCCGCCGCGGAGGCGGCGTGAAAGCGCCCACCGGATCGTAGTCCAATGAATCCGGCCGCCGTAGCGTCCGTCCTCCACGACGGCTCCAACCCGCTTTTCGGGACGCATGGCCGCCCTGCCGCCGCGGAAAGGCCGTGGGGACGAAAAGGAGCAGGACAATGGATACCGTCGACAAGGCCATGGAATTCCTGAAGACACTGCCGAAGGACGCGCGCGTGTCCGTCAACGTCGGCGCCGAGGGCGTCGTAAGCCGTCATCTGCGTTTCCCGCGCGCCACGGCCGACGTCATAGCCGAGGATGTCTGGTGCCGCGAGGACATCGGCGCCATGATCGAGGATGCGGGCAAAGAGCCGTCCGATACCAACATCGACGCGGTGCTCGCCGCCGTGCCGCGCGGGCTCGACATGTTCCTCGACCGGCTCACGGAGGAGGGAAGTGAAATCCTCCACATCATCTACGACGACGCCATCGAATCCCTTGACCGATAAGAGCAAAAAGGCCACCCCCGGAGTCCATGCCGGATTCCGGGGGCGGCCTTCTTGCTTCATGCCGGCTGGGTCACACGCGGGCATGCACGCCCACATGGCGGCGCCTGCGGGATGCGAGCCCCAGCGTCACGCCGAGTCCCGCGACGGCGAGCATCGCACCCGCCGCGCCGGCCGCGGCCACGCCGGTCGGGGCGAGGCGCACCAGCACGGTCTCACCCTTGACGCGCGCCTCACCGTAGGAGACTTCGCGTTCGGTGTCACGTTCGGTCAGACGCTCGCGGTAGTAGTGCTCGCCGGGCTCGACCACGGTGCGCTCCGGGGAGTCGACCGTGGTGGCATGGGCGGGCACCGCCACGCATTCGGACGTGTCGTTCAGGTGGTCGTTCCTCACGTCGCCGTCGTTGCGCTTCCAATACTCGAAGGACACGCAGTAGCCGTCGTTCGGGATGTCGCCGGTGATGATCGCGGTGTCATGCACCTTGTCTCCGACGGTGGCGTCATGGCTGGACGCCACCGTCGTCACCTTGACCGTGTTGAAGGACTCGTCCTCCACACGGCTACGGTCGGTCATGAACCGCTGGATGTCGGCCTTCGGCTTCTGGCCGTCACCGTCCACCTCCGCGTCGATGGCGGCGATGGAGTTGGCCGCCAGGTGCGACGTGTCGGCCGCATCCTTCGGCTTCAGCGGCTCGCCGGTCTTGCCGTCGCGGGCGGGGCTGGACAGGCTGAACACCCAGTAGTAGTTCTCGCCGGCCTTGCCGCCTTCGAACTCCGGACCATCGATGACGGTCTTGGACTTCGCGGCTTCCGTGGCCTGCTTCGCGGTGACGAGCACGGCGCCGTCGGCGGGCGTGTCGTACCGCTTGACGACGGAGTCCGTGTCGGCGGAGCCCTCACCGTACTTCATGAGGGTCCAGGAGACCATGGTGCCTTCGGCCACCAGGCCGGAGATGGTCACCCGGTCGCGCACCTTCGTGCCCTCGGACACCACGCGGTCGGTCTTGGACTCGGCCTTGACGATGCGGAAGGACTCGGAGGGTTCGCGTGCGGCGCCGCGCTTGACGACGTCGCCGTTCTCGTCGCGGATGGTGATGACGTAGTAGTACAGGCCGGTCCCGTTCGGCTTGTACGGGCTGGACTCGACTTCGGTCTGGCCGGATTCGAGCGCCACGCCATCCTTGTCCACGTCGGCGACCTTCTCGTCCTTGGATGCGTCATCGCCGTCCGCCTGACGGTACAGCTCCCAGCTGGCGGTCAGCGGGCCGGTCAAGTCGTCGCGGATGTCCTTGCCATCCTTGCCGACGTACCTGATGTTGAGCAGGTCGGCATGGTCGGCGACCGCGGTGCCGAGCGTGTACTCCACGCTCGTGTCGGTGGTCGCGTCGATGGTGCGGGTGGACTCGTGGCTCACCTTGTCGTTGCCGCGATGGAACTCGTCGGAGCCGAATTTCACGGATTCGACGAAGTAGTGGTCCGCGGCGTCCGGCAGCGTGACCTTCGGGCTTTCGACCGTCTGGACCTCGTCGCCGCCCTGCTCGCACGGCTTGTAGCCGAGCTTTGCAAGGCTGGTCTCACCGGTCTCAGCGACCTTGTTGCCGGTCTGGTAGTCGTGCAGCTCGAAGTTCATGGTCGCATCGTCGGGCAGACAGCCCTCGATGCGGGCCACGTCGACGGTCTCGCCGCCCTTGCTGGTCCACTTGGCGGTCGTCGTGGTCACGCGGACCGCGTTGAACGTCTCGTCCGGGATGCGATGCTTGCTGATGAGCTCCTTGAGCTCCGGAGAGCCGTCGCCGTCGATCCAGGTCTGGCCGTCGGCGCCGCTGAACGAGTACACCCAGTAATAGGTGCCGGGCTCGGTCAGATGCACGGTCGCGGAATCGAGTTCCTTGGAGGCCTCGGTCAGGTCGGTCGGCGGAATGGTCGCCACGGCGACGTCGGCCGCCTCGGACTTGCCCTCCTTGTAGAGGGTGAAGCCGAGCCTGTAGCCGGCGGGCAGGTTGCCCGTGATCTCGGCGTGGTCGTAAACGTCCGCGCCGTCGGTCACATCGACGTAGTGCTTGCCCTTATAGGTCTTCACGTTGTTCGTCTTGGCGACGTACGTGTCGATGGAGACCATCTCGAAGAGCTCGGACTCATCCGAGTCGCCGTCCGCGAGCAGGTGGCGCTTGGCGTACTTGTAGCCGGTGGTGGCGTCGGGGTCGATGACGGCCATGGCGTCGGTCACAGACGGATCGCCGCCCAGCGTGTCAGGCGTCCACACGTAATGGCGGAACTGGTAGGTTCCGGCCTTTGTCGGGGCGGGCACATCGTTGACCTGGATGTCACCGGTCGTGTCGTGGTCGAGGACATGGGTCTTCGACTCGGACACCTTCTCGACGGCCTTGCCGTTCTCGACCCTCCAAGCCTCGACCTTGTAGGAGGAGCCCTTCGGAAGCGTGCCGCCGACATGCAGGATGTCGTCGACGTGCTTGACGGTTCCGGTCACGGTGGCCGCGTTGCGGCGGCTGGAGGTGACGCGCACGATGTCGAAGGACTCGCTCTTGACGCGCTTCGGTGCCTCGTAGACGAGGCCGCCGTCCTTCTCGCCGACATACTTGGCGAGGTTCGCGGCGTCCTGGTCGTTCGTGACCTTCAGTCCGTAGTAGTAGGTGCCGGGTTCGAGGTTCGACAGGGCGAACGTCTCGGACTTGACCTTCTGGTACATGCGGCCGGCCTTGGCGGCCTTCCGGTCGATGTTCGGCATGGCGTTCGCCTTGCCGTCCACGACCTTCTCGTCCTTGGAGGAGTCGGAACCGTTCTGGCGCCAGATGGAGGTCTGGAACCGGGTGCCGTCGGCGGTCACGCCGCGCGACTGGGTCTCGTCACCCTCGGTGTCACGGTGCGCGTCCGCGCCCCAGTCCTTGAACCAGGTCTGGGTCAGGATGTCGAACGTCTTGACCGTCTTGTCGGAGTAGAGCGCGTTGTCGTCGGACAGCCACTTCTTCGCCGTGTCGGTGGAGTACTCCTGCACATCGGTCTGCTCGTCCTGGTCGCCGTAGTCGGACCTGTCGAGCGTGTTGCCGTAGTTGTCGACCAGACGCTCGGTCCAGTAGTAGCGGCCGGAGGCCGGGTATGTCTTGGACATCTCGGCCTTGAACCAGTAGGAGTCGGAGCTGTTGCGGAGTCTGGCCACGTCGACGGGGAAGGTCTTGGATTCGACCAGCTGCCCCTTGTTGGCGCCATCCTCGCCCTGGTGCTTGTACACGTCCACGACGACCTTGGAGCCGGCGGGCACGTTGCCGCGGTCGGAGCCGGTGGTGACGTTGGACACCTGGATGAGGTCCCACATCCTTCCTCCGACGGCGCCCTGCTTCTGGGACACGGACCTGACATGGCCGTTGCCGGTGACCTCGACGCTCTCGTCGGTCGCGCCGAACTCGTGGCCCGCCAGGCGGATGCCGTCCTTGGTGAACAGGGTGGCCTGCCAGTTGACGGTGCCGGCCTTGTCGGCGGCCACGTCGGAACTGGACACCTCGAACTCGGTGCCGTTGGCGAGCTTGTCGATCTGGTCGGCGGTCAGCGGATGCTTCTCGGCGTCGAGCAGTTTCGCGGCGGTCATGTCCGGCTTGCCGGACACGGGCTCGTAGGCGGTGAACTCGACGTACGCGCCGTCGAGGTACTTGGCTGGGTATCGGCCGGAGATCTTGGCGGTGTCATGGAACCTGTCGCCGACCTTGACGCGATTCGGGTTGGCGTGGCTGGTTAGCGTCACCTGCTTGGAGTCCTGGACGAACACGCGCTCGAACGGATCGTTATAGGCGCTGGTCACGCCGGTCACGCGATCGCATCCCGCGTAGCGGAACACGAACGCGTAGAAGCCGGTGCCCTTGTCCGCCTTGAGGGTGACGGTCTTGCCGTCGGCGGTCTTGGAGCCGTTGGCCCCGCCGCCCACGGTCAGGGTGAGCGGGTCGCCGGACTTGTAGCCCTTCTGCGCGGCGATCAGCTTGGCCAGATCGTACGTGTAGGTGGCGATGTGCTTGTGGTTCGCGTCATCGGCCGGTGCGTCCTTGGTGGACGGCTGGTAGAGCATGTCGTCATCCTGGTTGGAGACGGCTCCGGCCTTGCGGCCGGCCCAGTACACGTCGACGGTGGCCTTCGTGTTGTCGGCTCCAACGCCGGGCAGGGAGTCGGACGGCTTGTACTTGCCGAGGTTCTCCGGCAGGCCGGTGATGGTGATGCGGTCGGCGAGCTCACCGTTCGGTGCGATGGTCGCGTTCGCGGTCTGGGACGCGGCGTGCGCTTCGGTGTGGACGACGGCGTTTTCGGAAGCGACGCCCGCTTCGGCCACATAGTCGCCGGTGAAACGATTCTGGAGGTCGGGCTGCTGTCCGGCCTTCTCGAACGTCCAGACCCAGGTGCCGTAGTAGCCGCCCATGTCGGCGGGCACGGTCCAGTCATCGCCGGTCGCCGTCTTGGCGGTCACGGTGTTGGTCTGGCCGGAGCCGGTGAACGTCGTCTCGGCGGTCGCGGCCGGCTCGCCGTACTTCGCCTTGACGCGGGCAAGGTACTGGGCGGGCGTCTCGTTCGCGTTCCGCTTGACTTGGGTCAGGACGGACTGGTCGGCGGAGGTGAAGAAGTAGCCCTTGAACGTGGCCTTGGTATCACCGTTCCACGTGTTGTGTGTGGTGCCGTCCGCGCCGGTGCCGCTGATGAGGTCGCCGACGGAACTGGTCACCTTGTCGGTCGGCGTGCCGCCGACTTCGAGCTTGTGGGCCGTGGCTTCGGTCGTGGCCTGCGGCTGGAACGTCCACTGCATCTTGAACGCCTGGGATGCCTTCATCTCGGAGTCGGAATGCCCGGCGCCCCACTTAGCCATGCGCTGGTGGCCGTTCGGGTTCGTCGGATACTGGTATGTGTACACGACGTTCTCGAATGTGGTGTCGTATCGTCCATCGCCATCCTTGGTGGCGGTGAACGGCAGCTGCAGGCCGGCGTCGCCCAGGTTCGTTTGGGTGGAGCCGGTCCAGGTCATGCCGTCGGCGCTGAGGGTTCCACCATACATGCCGTTCGCGGCGGCGTCGAACCTGGCGCCTTCGTGCAGCTTCACGGTCACTTTGGTGGAGACATAGGCTCCGTTCGAGTCCTTGTACCAGATGTTCCTGGTGGTCAGATGCCGCTGGGCGTCTTTGTAGGACTTGTCCGGAACGGCTCCGGTGCCCGCGACGTGACCGGCGGACTGGGCCCATAGCTCATCCGCGCGGTCGAGGACCTGGCCGATGGTGAAGTCTCCGATGTACTGGCCGCCGCCAGGTCCGACACCGGACCAAAGCTCCTGCCAGCCATGACCGACCTCACTGCGGTGGGTGTTCATATACTGGCGCGCCTGCTGCCATTTGCCCACGGTCTTGTCGAGCTGGTCATGCACGATCACGGCCGCTGCGGCACGGTCGAGTGTGTTCTGCATCTTCTGCTCGTGGGTGAGGCCGATCATCGATGTGTCGATGTCGGCCTGGCGCAGAATCCACCCGACGCGGTTGGCTTGGTCGGAATTGGCTGCGGGCACCCAGTTCATCGTCGCGTAGGCCATGATGGCGGCGGGCAGGCCCCAGTCGAAGCAATAGCCCTGCTCGCCCTTGTTGCCTAGGAAGAAACCGCCGAGCCATCCGTCATAGCCTCCCTCGAGGTTGTCGAACGCGATGCCGTTGGCGGGCGCGTCGCCGTTCACATGCGGCTTTGCGGGATCGGCCATCGCCGTGCCCGCCGTCACGCCACCAAGCGCGAGCGTGGCCGTCGCGGCGACGACCGCCACGGCGGCATGCGCGAGCCGTTTGAAGTCGAAGTGTTTGAACGCCACTTCATTCCTTTCCTTCATGGGACCATCATGGGTGGTAGTCCATTCGACGAAACAGCTATGCACCCAGGGACGCATGCCGTGGGGCATGCATGATAGGGTGGCGCCCGCGGAAGAGAAGAACGACATCAAACGCATAGACTCTTTGGATGGTTTGAGGGGCGTCGCGGCCCTGGCCGTGGTCGCATACCACTACACGGGCGGCGCCCTGCACCGGCTGCTGCCGGGCGGGCAGTGCGTCGCCCTGTTCTTCATCCTGAGCGGGCTCGTGCTCTCCATCGTCCCATTGCGCGTCGAAATCGGGTCGTACGACTGGCCGCGCTACCAGCCGCGCCGCGTCGTCAGGCTCGCCATCCCCACCTGCGCGGCGGTCGGGCTCTGCTGCGCCGTCTTCTCTATCTCCTCGTGGGGAACGCCCCGCGACCATGCTATGGAAGATAGAACGACGAAGGCCCCATCCTCCGTGGAGAATGGGGCCTTCGTCGTTTACAGGAAATCACCACCAGACCTCGCCGCCGGGGGCGGTGGAACAGGAACCTGTGATTGGACCTGTGCAGCTGGACGTCGGCGGAATATAAGGCTGTCCGCCGCCGTTGCCGTTGTTCGACGGCTGCTGGGACTGCTGTGGGGCCTGATATGTCGGCTGCTGTTGCGGCGCATGGTAGGTACCACCCCCGTTGTTCGTGTAGACCCTAGTCGAACCGCCGCCATTTGCATACGTTCCACCCGACCAAGTGGAGCTACCGGTCGTTGCTGTCTGGGACTGCGGCTGCTGCTGGGCCGCAGCCTCCTGTTCGGCCTGCGTCTTCGCGGCGGCCTCGGCATCGGCCTTCTCCTTCGCCGCCTTCGAGTCATTCACGGCCTTCACGGCCTTGGCGATGGCTTTGGCGTCACGCGCCTTGACGGCCTTGGTCAGCGCGTCGCGGGTTTTATCATCCTGGACCTTGCCGTCCGTGGCCTTGTACAGGGCCTCCGCATCATCGACGGTCTTATCGAGCTTCGACGTCTCGACCGTCTTGACCGCCGCGTCCAACGCCTTCGCATCCGCCTTGACCGTCTTCACGGCCTTGCCGGCCTTCATGGCGGCCGCGTCTAGGCCGGCAGCCTTCGACGCGTCGCACCTGACCATGGCCGGGAGCTTCGCCTTGGCCGCCTTGGCCAGCGTGTCGACGGTCCTCGCGTCCTTCACGCTCTTCGCATCCGTTTTCAACGCGGCGACGGTGCCGTCCGCCCCAAGCAGTGCCTTGTATGCTTTCACGACCTTGGACTGGTCCGCCACGGCCGACCGGCATGCCTGGCGCGCCACCGACATCTTGTGGCCCTCATACGCCCTGTATCCGTATACGCCGCCGATGGCCAACACGGCGACCGCCACGATGGCCACGCCGACGATGATCGGCCTGCGGTTCTTCCTTTCCGGGACCTCCGGATTTCTTTCCTCGTCCATGTCCATACGTTCCTTTCACAATTCCTCGTTTCCCCCTCCAGTCTACCAACCGGAGGCTTCGTTACACCGGCCCATGCGTCTCCGCAAGCGCGACACACCGCTTTCTTGGTGAAGATTTCGACGAAAAATCCCCTGACACCCCGTGGATTTGGGGATTCGGGGGATTGCGCCCGACGTAGGGAAGTCAAGTCCCTGCTCGACCAGCGCGACGCCATTGTCGCGTTCTTCGACAAGGTCGGACTGGTCGGCTAGAGCATTCCGGCCAGCGCATTCCGCCAGCAGGGATCCATGGCGTCCGACGCGCCGAAGCGCCGCCTGGCCCATACGGCCATATGCAGGGCGTCGGCGCGCGCCCTGTCCGGCGCCTCCGGCTTCAGCCTTACGTAGACGCGCACGCCGGCGGCCAGCGCCCCGCCCGCGCCGATGTGCCCCAACGAGGCGGCCTCCGAGACGGCGAGGGCGAACGAGAGGAAACCGTCGTGGCGGCCGCGCCGTCCGTACGGGCTCCTTTTGTAGCGGGCGAGGAGGCCCGCCATGTGTGGGCACATCAGAGCCTCGCCTCGACGGCGCTCCGCAGGATGCCGGGGTCGGACGGCCTCTCCCACGGGAGCTCCGGGCGGCCGAAGTGCCCATGCAATGCGGTGTCCGCGTAGATGGGGCGACGAAGGTCCAGCGCATCGATGATGCCGCGCGGGGTCAGGTCGAACACGTCGCGGACGGCGGCGGAGAGGATGGCGTCGTCCGCGATGCCGGCGCCGTGCGCGTCGACGGACACGTCGGTCGGCTCGGCGACGCCGATCCCGTAGGCGAGCCGGACGGTGGCCTCGTGGCAGAGGCGGGCGTGGACGAGCGAGACGGCGATGTGGCGGGCCATGTAGGCGGCGCTCCTGTCGACCTTGCTTGGATCCTTGCCGCTGAACGCGCCTCCGCCGACGGGGATGGACGGGCCGTACTGGTCGACGACGATCTTGCGGCCGGTGAGTCCGGCGTCGCCCTCGGGGCCGCCGAGGACGAACGAGCCGGACGGGTTGACGTCCAGCCTCCAGTCGGTGGCGTCCAGCTCCGGATGGGCGGCGAGCACGGGGTCGACGATGTACATGGACACGCAGCCGCGGATGGCGGCGGGCGTCATGCCGGGGTCGTGCTGGGTGGAGATGAGGATGGAGTCCAGGGCCGTAGCGCCGCCGTCGGTCCGGAGCGTGACCTGGGTCTTGCCGTCGGGGCGGAGCCATCCGATGCCGTTGGCCCGGGCCTCCCACAGGCGGGCGGCCAGCTGGCGGGCGAGCTCCGTCTCGGGCGGCAGCATGGTCTCCGTCGCGTCGGTCGCGTAACCGACCATGACGCCCTGGTCGCCGGCCCCGTCCGCGTCGCCGACGGCCGCGTCTATCTCGGCGGACTGCGCGTGCATCCCGTCGATGACCCGGACCCCGTCGGCGGTCGTACCGTACGACGGGTCGGTGTAGCCGACCGTGCGGAAGGCATGGCGGACGATGGACTCCACGTCCGGCTTGTGGCCGTCATGGGAATTGATCTCGCCGAACACCATGACCGCGTCGCCGGCCGCGCATGTCTCGGCGGCCACATGGGCGTGCGGGTCGTGGGCGAGCATGTCGTCGAGGACCATGTCGGAGATGAGATCGCAAAGCTTGTCCGGGTGCCCCGGGGTGACGGCCTCGGCCGTCCTGTATTTCGTAACCATGTCCGGCTCTTATGCGTCCGGTCCCGGAGCGCGGAGACGCATAAGGGCGGACATGGACACATTGCTATGGATCGACGTGGAGACGACGGGGCTCGACCCCGACTCCGACGCGCTGCTGGAGATAGGCATGCTGTACACGGACGGCGGCCTGCATCCCATCGACGCCCCATTGGACCTGGTGCTGCGCTGGGACGGGACGCCGGACGATTTCATCAAGGGCATGCATGGGCCGAACGGCCTGCTGGACGCCTGCCGCCACGGACTGGAGCCGAAGGAGGCGTACCGGCTGGCGGGGGAGTACGCGCATCGCAGGGAGGCGCTGGTCGCCGGCTCCACCGTGCGCTTCGACCGCGGCATGCTCGACGCGCACGACCCGCGCATCCTCGCCGGGCTCGGGCATAGGAGCCTCGACGTGAGCGCGTTGGACGAGGCGGCCCGCCTGTGGAATCCGGCGTACAGGGACGCGAGGCCGGAGAGGACCACCGACCATCGGTGCCTCCACTGCCTCGACGACTCCATCAGGCTCGCACGGCACTACAGGACGCTCATGGAGGACGCATGCACGGCATCAAGGAACGACTGAGGCGCATCGGGGCGGCCGTCCAGCGGCTGCCGGAACGGGCGAGGAGGAAGGCCGTCGCCCTATGGCGGAGCCCGAGGGTGCGGCGCGTCGCCGGACATACGGCGCTGCTGGCGCTGGCCCTCTTGGCGAGCCCCTATCTGCTCGCCGCATGGAGGATAGCCCTCTACGGCGGACAGACCGACCAGGGCGCCCTCATCGTCATCATCATCCTCATCGTCTACGGAAAGGACATGTGCCATGAATGGCTGGAGACGCGACACGAACGGCAAAAAGAGAGGAAACAGGCCGAACGCCATGACGGGAGCCGCGGCGATCGGCCAGCCCGTCGCCGCAAGAGGAACAAGGCCCTACGCGGCCGAAGTCATTAGGGCCCGGCTGTTCAGCCAGTACAGCGTCGAACGCTTCGGACGGATCATATGAGCCCCCGCGTCCTCATGCTTCACCCCGACCGCAGGCTCGAACGCCTCTGCGACGACGTGGTCCATCTGCGCCGCGCGTACAGGCGACGCCCCGACCCGGCCGTGCTCGGCCCCGTCGCCAGGAAGGCCGGCATCCCCGCGGGCACCTTCATCGACGAGATGCGGCGCCTCCGCTTCGACCCCGGCCCCGACGGCTGGCGCGGGCTCGCCGTCGAGGGGCGCGACCTGTCGTTCACGCCGTTCACCGTCTCCATCGGAGCCGTCGGCCCCATCGTCATCGACTCCGGATGCCCCATCCCTGGCGGGGCCTCGTGGGACTGGGGCGTCCTCAATCTGGACGCCGGGGCCCTGCCCCGGCTCTCGCTCTACCCGAAGGCCGATTTATGAGGCTCATCGACGTGTGCATCGACGGCGGACGACGGCTTGGACTCGCCGGCATTGAGGCGGACGGCGAGGTCCTGCTCCTGCCGCGCGACCGCGACCGGCTCCGCCGGCTCATGGTTGACGCCATCGGATGGGACCCCGGCACGCGTCTGCGGGCCGACGACGTCCGCGACGTCGGGGACGCATGGGCG
>ERZ827520.3441-NODE-3441-length-12967-cov-4.675728_pt1 | contig 12967 bp, 10 predicted proteins | sample MGYA00519581_ERZ827520 | MGnify/ENA primary metagenome ERZ827520 (study PRJEB31778, sample SAMEA3449339) | human gut metagenome | biome: human gut; feature: human-associated habitat; material: faeces | place: United Kingdom | collected 2010/2012 ...
TTTCCTACATCAGGGGGGATTTTGTCTATTGTCCGTTTTTGCTGGTTCGGTTCACCTACGACGGGAGGCTTTGTCATGGCAGGAAAAAAGGGGATGCGGCATTACCCGGAAGAATTCCAACAGATGGTACAGACAGAGCATGAAGAAGGGGCGGGGATTCGAGAGCTAAGCCGGAAATATGGGGTAAGTAAATACGCGGTGGAAAGCTGGTGCGGGTTGCGCCGTGAGGTAGAACTGCGGCATGCCACACCATTGCCGAAAGGGCGGCCAAGAAAAGAAGCGGGAACGCAGGAGCAACGCATAAGGCGATTGGAAATGGAAAACGAGCTGCTGCGAAATTTTCTGTCAGCCGTTGGAAGAAGGTGAAGCCTCGGCTGAAATACCGGTTAATCAGGCAATGTGTGGGTAAATACCCTGTATGTGAAATGTGCGCTTTCTTCGGCGTCTCGCGTAGCGGTTATTACCGCTATTTGAAACACGAAAATGAGCCGGACAAGGACGACTGGCTGGCCGGGGCGATCGCCGAGTGCCAGGAGAGCCGGGGCAAAATCCACGGCTATCGCTATGTCCACTTATGGTTGGAACGGTACAAAGGGATTCGCCGCAATCCCAAGACTGTTCTTCGCGTGATGCGCAAATACGGGTTGCTCAGCGAGGTGCGGCGCAAACGCTGGCAGGGCTGCGGGCAATCCATCCACCGCTATGCGAATCTACTGAGCCGCCATTTTAAAGCGGAGCGTCCAAACCAGAAATGGGTAACCGATATATCGTACATCCCAACGGCACAGGGCTTTCTCTACCTATCCATTATCCGGGATTTGTTTGACAACAGCATCATCGCTTACCAGACAAGCCGTCAACAAACGGTTTCGCTGGTTCTGGATACCATTCATTCCGCTATGGCAAAAGAAAAGGTCGCCGGGAGCCTCTACCTCCACAGCGACCAAGGCTTTCAATACACCTCCGGGGCATATTTCAACCTAACCCAAGAATACGGCATTACTCCCTCTATGTCAAGACGCGGCAACCCCTATGACAATGCTTTAGCTGAAAATTTCTTCTCTATGCTCAAATCCGAGTGTATTTCCCGTCAGAAAATCCAGTCCTTTGATCAGGCCCGGCAACTCATCGACGACTATATCCATTTTTATAATTTTGAGCGTTTTCAATTGAAATACCGTCTGACTCCCTTTCAAATACGGAGCCAGACGGCGTAATTTCTCGTTATTCTACGACTGGCTTTTCTCTTTTCTGTCTATTCCCTCTGGTCCGGTTCAAAAAGCGCCGGCGGCTTTTCACAGGTATTCGGGCTGTTTAGACCAGCACGGCGTCGCATACGCCGTCCTTGTGGCCGGTGATCCGCACCTGCACGGCGTCGCCGGGCACGGCGGCGTCCTCCGGCGCCGAAACCAGGGCGGAAAAATAGGTGGGGGTATACCCCTCCAGCCGCCCGCCGCCCGCGCGGGTTTCGAGCAGTACCTCGGTTTCCCGGCCGACCCACCGGTCGAGGTACGCGTCCCGCAGGAGGTCGCAGGCGGCGATCATCGCCCGGCTCCGCCTGGCCTTCTCCCCGCCGGGGATTTGTCCCTCCGCCCTGGCGGCCACGGTGCCGGGCCGGACGGAATAAGCGAACACATGGGCCCGGGAGAAGCCGACCTTTTTCACAAAGGCCAGCGATTCTTCAAACTCCATCGGGGTCTCCCCCGGGAACCCGACCATCACGTCGGTGGTCAGGGCGCAGTCGGGAAAGCGTTCCCGCAGCGCGGCGCAGACGGCGAGATATTCCTCCGGCGTATAATGCCGGTTCATTCGCTTCAGGGTGGCGGCGCAGCCGCTCTGGAGGGAGAGATGGAACTGTGGGCAGAGCTTTTCCTGCGCGGCCAGACGGTCGATCACCGCCGGGGTGAGCATATCCGGCTCCAGCGATCCCAGCCGTACCCGGCGGACGCCCTCCACCCTGCAGGCGGTCTCCACGGCGTCGCAGAGGGTCAGCCCCAGATCCTGCCCGTAGGCCGTCAGGTTGATGCCGACCAGCACGACCTCGACATATCCCTTTTCCGCCAGCCCCCGCAGCTCTGTTTCCAGCTCGTCCAGCGGCTTGGAGCGCACCCGGCCGCGGGCGTAGGGGATGATGCAGTAGGAGCAGAACCGGTCGCAGCCGTCCTCGATTTTGACAAAGGCGCGGGTTCGGCCCTGGAATTCGTCGATCGTCAGCGGCTCGAAGGCTTTCTCATGGGCGGGGATGTCCACGATCCGCTGCCGGCGGATCAGGAAATCGTGCAGGTGACGGGGAAGCTGCCGTCTGGCCGCGTTGCCCAGCACGATGTCGGCTTCCCCGAAGCTCTCCGCGATTTCCGGAAAGGCCTGGGGCATGCAGCCGGTAAGGACCAGGACGGCGTGAGGATATTCCCGCCGGCACCGGCGGAGGAGCTGCCGCAGCTTCCGGTCGCTTTCCCCTGTGACGGTGCAGGAATTGATCACGATCGCCGCGTCCTGCATGGCGGCCCGAACCTCCGGGGAGCCGCTGAACAGTTCTTCGGAGGTTGCATAGCCTTCGGCTTCCATCAGCGCCCGCATGGCCTGCGTTTCATATTGATTGACTTTGCAGCCGAGAGTGTGAAAATATACCGTCATAGGTTTGCGTCTCCCCGTTCCTGAATCGCCGCCGCACAAGACGCGGGAAGGCCGCGCGGCGTAAAAAATCCGGTTTTCCTGTCTTCCGGCACCGTGGACATAAACGGTTCCCCGGGCGGCGAAAGGCTTTTCACATTATACTCAAAAGCCCTGCGGATTTCAACACACAGTTGGTGGATTCCCCTGTTGATTTTTTGGAAGGAAAAGGATATAATAAACCGGATAAAACCGGATGCGCGATATTCGCCGGTTTCGATTTGGACGGGAGCCGCCTTTTCCAACCCGGCGCCCGCACGAAGGGAGGATCTCGGAATGTATAAGGCGATGGTGCGGTTCGACACGGTGGTGGACGCCAAGAAGTTTGTGAATATCTGTAACAGCGTGCCGTTTGACGTGGATTTGGTATCGGGCCGTTATGTGATCGACGGCAAGTCGATCATGGGGCTGTTCAGTCTGGATCTTTCCAAGCCGGTCGAATTGCAGGCCGACTGTGAAGAAACGGATGAATTTGTGACGAAGATCGAAGCCTACATCGTTCGTTAAACGCCGAATCGGTGGATCGGCTGGAAACGCCAGGGCCGTACCGGGGAGAAACTCTCCGGTACGGCCCCTTTTTCGGCTTGCGCCGGAGGGCGGTGGGATGCTCAGGACACGCTGACATACCCCGCGTCTGTGATAGCCTGCTTTCCTTCGTCGGACAGCACCCAGTTCAGCAACCGGCGCGTCCTTCCGTTTTCCGATTCATTTTTGCGGATGACCGCATAAAATTCATTGAGAAACGGATAGCTCGCGTCCGCAATGGTTTCCGAGGAGGGCGTTACGCCGTCCACCGCCAGCAGCTTCAGGCCGGGCAGGTTATACATGCTGCTGGCATAGTAATACACGGAATAGCCCAATGCGTTCGCCGTGTTTTCATAGGTGGCCAGTACGTCGATCAGTCCGCCCATCGCGGCGGGATACCGGTCGGTCGGGGCTTTCATCAGCGGCAGGTCCTTCATCACCAGCTTGACCATCAGCGCCTGAGAACCGGATTTCTCCGGCCGCTGATAGGCTTCGATGGCTTTATCCTCGCCGCCGAGCGCCGACCAGTTGGTGATTTTTCCCTGATAAACGTCCTGAATCTGCTGTGTGGTCAGGGAGGCGACGGGATTTCCCTGGTTGGTCAGGAACACCAGCGCGTCCCGGCCGATGGGGTGGTATTCCAGTTCCACGCCGGATTCCCGGATCTGCTGCTTGATCGACTCGTCCGCCTCATATACCAGCAGCAGGTCGGCTTCTCTTTGGATCAGGGCCAGATAAGCGTTCGGCGTGGTGGAAAAATCAATCAGGGTGTCGGCCTCCTCGGCCGGCACGCCCAGCAGACGCTGCACCATCAGCGCGGCCATCGGGATGTTGGCGGTGGAGCCGTCCAGCCGGGGCAGGTTGTTCCGGGTGAACGGCGTGCCGGTCGGCGAGGTTTTGACGGCGGAGGATGTTTCCGCGTTATCCGACGGCTCGGATAGCGCTGCGCTGCGGCGGCATCCGGAAAAGGGCAGCGAAAGGCAGAGGACGCAGAGGGCGGCGGTTCCGGCCAGAATACGTTTTTTCGTTTTCTTTCTTTTCATGGAAATCCCCTTTCTGATTTTTAAGCGGTAAAGCTCAGTCAAGCAAATTTTGGAACCGGGATTCCCGATATACCCAGTCGCCGTTGATGTTGACGTATCCCTGATATTGCCCGGTGGTCACCCACAGGTAGTCCTCACAGAGCCGCAGTTCATATTCCCGGAGACCTTGCAGGGCGGTGGGAAAACGGTGAAACACGGTGTCGGTCAGGGCATTTCCGTCCGCGTCCAGAACGGTGGCTTTCCGGCTGGAATACTCGGGAAAGGCGATATACCAGTTATGAAATTTCTGGATGGACTCGTAGTACCGGGGCAGCGGCTTCCCGGTTCCGGATTCGGCGTTCATGAAATACATGGCGGTATTCGTGCTGTTTGAGGAGATGATCGTCGGCCAATTTATCTGGACGATATGGCTGTACTCCGCCGGCAGACCGGCAATGAGCTGGTCGTCGTGATACCACGCGCCGTTCACACAGCCCTCTTTTTTTACCGGCTGCAGGTTCCGGTCAAGCCGCAGGTTGCTCGCCGATGAGGACCATTCATGAAGCTGAACCTCAAAGGCGATCTCCCCCGAGGAATACCACCGTTCGATACGGGCGTAGTCCTTTTCACCGACGATGTTTCCCTGCCGGTCGATAAAGCGCCACCGGCCGTCCGCCATTTCCACCCCGGCGTAGTCCCCCATGAACGCGGTAGCGTTGAAATACTGCGGTGGAATCGCCCATTTTCCGTCCGATCCTAGGTAGCCGTACAGCACATTGTTGGTCAGTATATTGCCGTCGTCGGTGTATTCCTCCCGCGGCCGGTCGGTCGCGCAGACCAGCCAGCCGTCGCCGTCTTCCGGGAAGAGGGGGTAAAAGTCGGCGGCGTAGCCCTCCAGTGGGATGCGGCTGTTTTCGCCCTTGCGGGGGTTGCAGAAATACTCGTTCCCGTTCGCGTCGACCAGCCGCACCGTATCTCGGCTGACGAATTCGATGGACGTGTATACGTTGTGCAGCAGCTGTTCGCCGGTCGCAAGATCGCAAAGCGTAAGCCGGTAGACATACCACGCGGTGACGGGGTGGAGTTCTCTTTCCAGACAGACGGTCATCATCTTCTGCTCCGAGTGAATGATGGTCCATTCCCCTTTGGCCGACTGCACCTTCTTCCCATCCATGGTGAACACATCGGTGACGTCATCCCTTTTTGCAGTCAGGTATTCGTAGCGTCCTTCGTCGTCGCGTTCGTAGCTATAGGCGAAATATTTTGTGTCCGTCAACGGCTCGCCCTTTTCGTTGATGAATTTGTACCAGCCTTCGTCGAGGTCGCTTTCCACCTCCGTCTGGACCTTGACCGGCCACAGCATCCGCCCTTCGATGGCCGACAGCCCTTCGGGCGGCGGCATTCCCTCCGCCGTGAGGTCGGCGGGCGGGATGAATTCCTTTTCCTGCGGCGACGCGGAGGTTGGTACGGTCGGTTTGGTTGTCCGTGTTTCGGAGGAAAGAGGTTCCCCTTCCGCCGGGGAGGAGACCGTCCGCCGCATCCGACAGGCCGGGAGAAAAAGGCAGAAACCCGCGCACAGCCCCGCCAGAATCCTCCGGCGCGGCGTCCGTCGGCGCAGGAAACGGCGGATGTTTATATGGTTCATACGATTCATACGCCTCCGTCTGGCTTGGATTTGGCTTAACTTACCTGAAATATAGCATAATTCCCGCCAAATGCAACTACAGGGCTGTAACTATTTTTTTACAATTTTGTATCCATCCGCCGTTTCCCTTCTTTCAGGAAGAGGGGGAAAGGCGGCCGGAACCCGCACGTGCGTTTATCCGCGTTTCTCTCCGGCAAAAGCCATAAACCGGGCTTTTCGCGCATAGACTTTCCATGACGGCAGGAAGAAATGCCGGCGGTATTTCTCGGCGCCGCCGCAAGCAGACGCTGGTATGAAACCCGGCCGGGCGGCGCTATGGTATATGCGTACATAGGGCAATACCCGCGGAATGGCGGCGATAAACCAGCAGACGCGAAAAACGCTTTGTACGCGGAGGAAGACAGCGAAAGGGTGGTTGATGGCAGTGAAGGCAAGGCTTGAGAGAACAGAGAGAACAGAAAGGACAGAAAGAACGAAGAAAACGGAGAAGAAAAAGGGAAAACGATGGCTGGCGGCGGTCTGCGCGGCGGTTATGACGGCGTATGCGCTGCCCGTCCGGGCGGATGAGACCGGGGCACAGGTGATCGTGGACGCCGAGTCGGGAGAGACGGCGGCCCAGGCGACCAGCGAGGAAGTGCCGGTCTGGGCCGCGGCGGACGAGGCCGTCCCGGCCGACGTGTCGGCGCTGGAGGTGGGCGGGAAATCCGCAATCCTGATCGAGCTGTCGAGCGGGCAGGTGCTGTTTGAGAAGAATCCGCATGAGAAGCTGCCGATCGCGTCGGTCACCAAGGTGATGACCCTGCTGCTGATTATGGAGGCGGAGGCGAACGGGCTGCTGACCTTCGACGAACCGGTGACCTGCTCCGCCCACGCGGCTTCGATGGGCGGCTCCCAGATTTGGCTGGAGGAAGGGGAAACCATGACCGTGCACGAGCTGCTGAAAGCGATCGCGGTGGTTTCCGCCAACGACGCCTGCGCCATGATGGCGGAACGGATCAGCGGCTCGGAGGAAGGCTTCGTGGCGCGGATGAACGAGCGGGCGGCCGAGCTTGGCATGAACGATACCCTCTTCACCGACTGCTGCGGCCTGGATGAAGCGGCCTATTCCTCCGCCTACGACGTGGCGCTGATGTCCCGGGAGCTGATGAAGCACCCGAAGATCACCGAATATACCACCATCTGGATGGATACCCTGCGGGACGGCAAATCCCAGCTGGTCAACACCAACAAGCTGGTCCGGCATTATTCCGGCGCGACCGGCCTGAAGACCGGCACCACCAGCAAGGCCGGGCATTGCCTGTCCGCCACCGCCAGCCGGGAAGGAATGGGGCTGTGCGCGGTGATCCTCGGCTGTGCTACCACCGACGAGCGCTTCGGCGGCGCGCGGAAGATGCTGGATTACGGGTTCGCCAATTACGCCGTCTATACCCCTCAGGTGGACGAATCCGCCCTGACCCCGGTCCGGGTGCTCCGGGGCGTGGAGACCGCCGTTCAGCCGCAGATGGACGCGCTTTCCCCCCTCCTAATCAAAAAGGGACAGGAAAAGGAGATCACCCAGTCGTTCGAGCTGGCGGAAAACCTGGAAGCGCCGGTCTACGAACGGCAGATCATCGGCAAGCTCACCCTGACTCTGGACGGAGGCGTGGCGGCGGAGTACGACGTATACGCCGCCCGTGCAGTGGAACGGCTGAGTTTCGGGCGGGCGTTCGCCCGGCTGTTCGCCGCTCTGGTCGCATAACAGCCGGAAAGCGGGGGGAGAGGACGGGAGAACAGGAGGACAGACAGGAGACATCGGGAGCAAGCGACCCGCCCATATTTGCGGGCGGATGTCCATATTTGCTGACTTACCGAAACCGTGCCGGTCGGCGGCGCGGGCCGTATTGACTTACCCCGGACAGTATGATAGGTTTACACTATAATCCCATGCATTCATGCAATGCATCTATGAATTATAGTAGAGATGGAGAGCGGTAAGAAAATGGCTTCTGTTCTGAAACAAATGCAATTATCCATGCCGTGTCAGGATATGAACGGCGTTTCCTCGCTTCCCCCGTTGGCCAAGCTGAACTTTGCGTTCCGGAACGGCGAATCCGGCCTGGGGGAGGACGATGAGCTTTTCATAGGCTACGGTCAGGTGCCCTCCGTCTACCCGTATAAAATGCAGGATATGTATACGAGGGAGCTGCACGACCGGTCCATGAACGCGGTGGTGCTGGAAAACGGGTATTTAAAGGCGACCTTCCTCCCCGAATGGGGCGGGAAGCTGATGTCGCTGATTGACAAGGAGAAAGGGCGCGAGCTGCTTTACTGCAATACGGTGATACGCCCCTGCAACCTCGCCGTCCGGAACGCGTGGACCTCCGGCGGCGTGGAGTGGAACTGCGGTATGTTCGGACATAACGTACACACCTGCTCCCCCCTGTTTACCACGACGACCGCGCTTTCCGACGGCACACCGGTGCTCCGTATGTACGAGTTCCACCGAATCCGTCGCGTAGTGCAGCAGATGGATTTCTTTCTGCCGGAAGATTCCCGGCTGCTTTATGCGCGCTGCCGCATCCTCAATCCTCTGCCGGAAGTCGTCCCCATGTACTGGTGGAGCAACACCGCCGTTCCCGAAACGCCGGATACCCGGATTGTGGTGAATGCGGATTCCGCATACATGGCGGATAATAACGTCAGCCTGCAGAACATGCTGGATTACCACGGCGACGATGCGACCTATCCCGTCAACGTTCCGGCGGCGATGGACTTTTTTTATAAGCTGCCAACGCTGGGCCGGCGGTATGAGGCCGCCCTGGACGCCGACGGGTACGGCCTGATCCAGACCTCCACTCACCGGCTGAAGGGGCGGAAGCTGTTCTGCTGGGGGCAGAATCCCGGCGGCGACCGCTGGCAGGAATACCTGACGGAGGACGGCAGCACGGACCGGTATATCGAGATTCAGGCAGGTCTCGCCCACACGCAGTATGAATGCGTACCCATGCCGCCCCACACAACATGGGAATGGCTGGAAGGCTACGGCGCGATGAACGCCGACGGGGATAAGGTACACGGCGAATGGCAGGGCGCCAAGGCCGAGGTAGCCGCGCGGCTGGATGAGCTTATCACGGCGGAGCGGCTGGAGGAAATGCTGGAGGAAACCAAACCGATGGCGAAAGCGCCCGCGACGGGCGGGCTGCTGTTCCGGGGAAGCGGCTGGGGCGCGCTCGAAAACCGGCGGCGTGAGAAGGCCGGCCAGCCTCCCATGGCGGCCCATCTCGATTTCGGCGGGATTGACGGGGAGCAGGCGGACTGGGTGCATCTGCTGGAGCGGGGCGCGATGCCCGAGCATTCGGCGGAGGAAGTTCCCGTTTCCTGGATGCTTCAGGACGAGTGGGTCGATCTGCTCCGGAATGCGGCCGACGGCGGCGACCTCACAAACTGGTATACCCAGCTGCAGCTGGGCGTGGCGTACCTCTGCGCCAACCGGCTGGAGGAAGCAGGGGAAAGGCTGGAACGCTCCTATATGCTCCAGCCCTCGCCCTGGGCCCTGTATGCGCTGGCGCACCGGAAAAGGCTCCTTGGGGACGGCGGGGCGGCGGCGACGCTGGCCGCGAAAGCGAGCCGTATGCGGCTGCACGACGCATCCCTTGCCAAGGAAGCGATGGAGCTGCTGGTGGCGGCGGGGAAAAATGAGGAAGCGCTTGAGCTTTCGGATGAATATTCCGCGGATATCCGCTCCATCGGACGGGTGAAAATTTACATTGCTCTGGCGCATTGCCGCCTCGGCCATATCGAGCAGGCGGAAACGGTGCTGTACGAGGGCGGCGGCATCCTCCTTCCCGATATCCGGGAGGGCGAGCGCACGATAACCGACCTGTATCTCGAAATCGCCGGACGGAAAGCGGCCCGCGCCGGCCTTCCCTTTGACCCCGATACGGCGAAGGTCCCGCCGCAGTTCGATTACCGACAGTGCGACGTCGCCCGCCGCCGGCCCGCGAGAAAGCGGGCGCGGTAGGGAAAGAGGCCGCGGCGCGGCGGCGTAATATGGTATGCCCCTGTATAGGGGGCCTGTCCCCGCCGGGAATTTCCCTGCGTGACAAGTGCGTTATGCGTTTACCGCTTTAGGCGCTTTAGCTGCTATGCCGGTATCGCCGCTTTCCTTTTTCGACAGGCTTCGGCGCCGCTTTAGAAACCGCGCCATATTTTGGTTCTTGCTGATTCCGTCGGGTTGTAGTATAATGCCTCTGCTCAACATCCGGATCATTTTGGATGCGGCCCACGCATCCCGAAGCGAGGCAGGAACAGACGATGGATACGACCCGCATAAAAGGCTTTCTTTCCTATATTCCCGGCATTTTTTGCGCGGCGGTCATCGCCGTCGCCGCACAATATATTGCGGATATTCTTCCCATCCATTTAATCAGCGCGTCGGTGATCGCCATGTTTATCGGCATGGGCGTCAACGCCCTGCTGAAACAGAAATCGGCGCTGGTTCCCGGCGTCACGTTTACATCCAAAAGGCTTCTGAAGCTGGCGATTATCCTGCTGGGGGCCAGCCTGAACCTGCGCACGATTATGCAGGTCGGGTATATGTCCCTCATCATAATGGTGTTTACCTTGGCCGCCTGCTTTGGAATCGGGCATTTTGTGGGCAAGGCGTTAAAGCTCAACTGGAAAATGAGCAACCTCATCTCCGCCGGCACGGGAATCTGCGGAGGCTCCGCCATTGCCGCCATCGCGCCGGTGATTGAAGCGGCGGATTTGGATATTGCCTTCGCCATGAGCGCGACCTTTCTTTTTGATATGGTGATGGTGGTGCTGTTTCCCTTTATGGGACAGTCGCTCGGACTCAGCGATGCCGCCTACGGTCTGTGGTCGGGCACCGCGGTGAACGATACCTCCAGCGTCGTGGCCGCCGGCTATGCGTTCAGCGAAGCCGCCGGGGATTTCGCGGTCATGGTCAAGCTGACACGCACGCTTTCCATCATTCCGGTTGTGATTATCTTTTCCCTGATCCACGTCCGTGTCAAGCAGAAGGAGGAGGGAATCTCGAGCAAGGCGCATTTCGGCGCGTCGCTGAAAAAAGCGTTCCCCGCCTTTATTCTCGGCTTCCTGGCGCTGGCCGCGGTCAACAGTATTGGCCTGATTCCCGCCGTCGTGTCCTCGTCGATGAAATCGGTCAGCAAGTTCCTGATGGTCATGGCGCTTGCGGCGATCGGACTGAACACAAGCTTCAAGGATATGAAAAAGGGTGGCGGCAGAGCCATGCTCCATGGCTTTATTATTTCCGCCCTGGTGGTGATTGTGGCCCTCGGCGCGATTTATTTGGAGCAGGCGATGGGATTGTTATAAGGCGGCGGGTCAGAATATCCTTACCCGTTTCTCTTTGTGCTTCCTACGTCATGGAATACTTTTCGGCAAGCTAACGGCGCGGTTTGAAAAAACGGCGCCGTTTTCCGTCAGGGGGAGCCTGTCCGCCCTCTCCTGTCGATTCCCTGCGGCTTCTTTTGCCCGTGAAGGGCATTGCCGATGGGAAATGGTAAATTTTTAGTGAAGGTAACACGATTAAGGTTGCAAACCGCCGTCAAGTATTGTAAAATGTAAGCAGATAAACGGCTGGGAGCCTCGGGACCGTTATCGTTCGCATTCCAACGAGAAAGGAAGGAAACCCAACATGGCTGTTACTTTGGATACCCGTTATCTGGAAGGGTTTGTCCGCCCCCATGAGCTGGGCGCGCTGCAGCCGCAGGTCACCGCCGCGCACGAGATGCTGCACGCGGGCGCCGGGCTTGGAAACGACTTTTTAGGCTGGCTGAACCTGCCAACCGATTATGATAAAGAGGAGTTTTCCCGTATTCAGGAAGCGGCGAAGCGCATCCGCAAGGATACCGACGTGTTTGTGGTCATCGGGATCGGGGGGTCCTACCTCGGTGCCCGTGCTGCGATCGAGTTTCTGAAATCGGAGCGGTACAACGCCAAGCGGAAGAACACTCCCGATATCTATTTTACCGGCAACAATATCAGCTCCACCGCGCTGTGCGAGCTGCTGGAGCTTTGCGAGGGACGCCGGGTGTCGATCAACGTGATCTCCAAATCCGGCACCACCACCGAGCCGGCCATCGCGTTCCGTGTGTTCCGCGACTATCTGGAGCGCACCATCGGCGCTGAGGCGGCGAAGAAGCGCATCTATGTCACCACCGACAAGGCGCGGGGCACCCTGAAGGGTCTCGCCGACCGGGAAGGGTACGAAACCTTCGTGGTACCGGACGACGTGGGCGGCCGCTTCTCGGTGCTCACCGCGGTCGGCCTGCTGCCCATCGCGGTCGCGGGCTGCGATATCGAGGCCCTTATGGCCGGCGCGGCCGAGGCGCAGAAGGCCCTCTGCGACCCGGATATTGAGAAAAACGACTGCTACCGCTACGCCGCCGCCCGGAACGTTCTGCTGCGGAAGGGCCGCGCGGTGGAGCTGATGGTGGCTTACGAGCCCTGCTACCGCATGATGGCGGAGTGGTGGAAGCAGCTGTACGGCGAAAGCGAGGGCAAGGATGGCAAGGGCCTGTTCCCGGCCTCCGTCATCTTTTCGACCGACCTGCATTCCCTCGGCCAGTTTGTGCAGGACGGCTCCAACATCCTGTTCGAGTCGGTGGTGCTGATCGACAAGGCCCGCAAGGAGCTGACCATCAAGGAAGACCCCGAAAACGTGGACGGCCTGAACTTCCTGACCGGGAAGACGATGGATTATGTCAACAAGAAGGCGTTCGAGGGCACGGTTCTCGCCCATAGCGACGGCGGTACTCCGAGCCTTGTGCTCCATGTGCCGGAAGCGACGGAGGCTGCGCTCGGCTACCTGATCTATTTCTTTGAAAAGGCCTGCGCCATTTCCGGCTATATGCTCGGGGTCAACCCGTTTGACCAGCCGGGCGTGGAAAGCTATAAGAAGAATATGTTCGCCCTGCTGGGCAAGCCCGGCTATGAAGAAGAAAAGGCGGCTCTGGAGAAGCGGCTCGGCCGCTGACCGGCGCGGGCGGAAGTTTCCGCTTTAAGACGTCTAATGCCGCGGTTCGCGGTTATACTATACATTAGGAGGAAATGAAAATGGTTACTTTAATCCTCGGCAGAA
>ERZ827520.3448-NODE-3448-length-12933-cov-3.950380_pt1 | contig 12933 bp, 12 predicted proteins | sample MGYA00519581_ERZ827520 | MGnify/ENA primary metagenome ERZ827520 (study PRJEB31778, sample SAMEA3449339) | human gut metagenome | biome: human gut; feature: human-associated habitat; material: faeces | place: United Kingdom | collected 2010/2012 ...
AAAGCAGCGGAACGATGAGCCAGACCGGCGCCGGCGCACATACCCCAAGACGGATCATCCGCTGCCTGCGGTCAAATTCCCGTGCCTTTTCTTCCAACGCATCCGCTTCCTCCAATACCTTACGGGCCAGCGTCAGGACATACTTTCCATTTTTGTTGAGCATCAGCTTGTTCTTCTGCCGGTCGAACAGGGTGATCTCCAGGTGTTCTTCCAGCTTTTTCATGTTGCGGCTGAGAGCAGGCTGAGACAGATGCAGGATCTCAGCCGCTTCCGAAAGCGTTCCTGCATCGGCAAAGGTGACAAATTGGCGCAGTTCATGTAATTCGATCAAACGCTTATCCCCTTTCAGTATCCATATCGTTTATACTGGCATACCCGTCTGGCATTGTACTTCTCTGTCAAAACGAAGGATAATACAGACAGAACATGGCGCAGCACGGGAAAGATGATATTCATGCTGAGTATAACAGATTCCCCATTGATCTTCAATCACCCATGTTCGCCGCGGTAAGAAAAGGGGAAAAGATGCCATGTTGTTTTATTTTACAGCCACTGGGAACAGCCTGTATGTGGCAAAGCGGCTGGATCCGCGCTGCATCAGCATCGCACAAGCCATCCACGATGATCCTCAACCTTATCAGGATGCGCAGATCGGCATCGTCTGTCCGGTGCATGCGCAGCAGATCCCCGAGCTGGTCAGCACATTTCTGCATGACGCGCATTTCGATACGCCGTATTTCTACATGATCCTCACTTACGGGAGCCACTATGGCAAAGCGCCCCAACAAGCGTTTGAGCTGGCCCTTCGCCTGGGCATAAATCTTGCCTATATCAATGCCGTGATGATGGCGGACAGCTTTTTGCCCGCAGCGGATATAGAGAAAGAGATGGCCGCAGACAAGCACATCTCTGCGCAGATCGATGCGATCCGCACAGACCTGAATGCACGCCGGCGCTTCATCTTGCCGCCAGATGCGCAAGACGAACCAGAGCGCTGTATACAGCCGGATGCAAAGAGGACCATGTTCGTGATCAGCGAAGACTGCATCGGATGCGGGATCTGCAGAAAGATCTGTCCGATGGATCGCTTCACCATCCAGGCGCAGAAAAGCAAGTATGATCCAAAAGGGTGCATAGCCTGCATGGCCTGTATTCACGCCTGTCCGATGAACGCCATACAGCTGACGATCCCAGAGAAAAGCCGCAATGCCCGTTACCGCAATGCGCACATCACCCTGTGCGAGCTCATCGAAGCCAACGACCAGCACCCTTACAAGAAGGATATGCACGACGAAGAAGAAAAGAGGTAAACAGATGAACACGATCAGATTGAACGATGGAAACGACATTCCGTCAGTGGGATTCGGCGTCTTCATGATCCCCAGCGACGGACCGACTTACGACGCTGTGCTGCAGGCACTTCAGGCCGGCTACCGGCATATCGATACCGCCGCGGCGTATTTCAATGAATCCGATGTCGGCCGGGCCGTTCGAGACAGCGGAATCCCGCGACAGGAGATCTTTATCACGAGCAAGCTGTGGCTGCAGGACTATGGCTATGAGGCCGCAAAGAAGGGCATCGAAGCATCGCTGAGCAAGCTCAATATGGACTATATCGATCTGTACCTGCTGCATCAGCCATATGGAGATGTCAGCGGGGCATGGAAGGCGCTGGAAGAAGCCAAGGCAGCAGGCAAGCTGAAATCGATCGGCGTAAGCAATATGACACCGAAGATCTGGAAGACATATGTTCCCTTCTTCTCCACCAAGCCTGCGGTCAATCAGGTCGAATGTCACCCGTTCTTCCAGCAGCGCGAGCTGCGTGAGCTGCTAAAAGAGGATGATGTGAAGATCGAAGCATATCAGCCCCTTGGTCATGGTAATCCAGAGCTCCTTACGCATCCGACCGTGACCAGACTGGCAGAGCGTCATCAGAAGGATCCCGGGCAGATCATCCTGCGCTTTGAGATCCAGGAAGGCTTCATCGTCCTGCCAAAATCCACGAACCCAAACCGCATCCGCAGCAACATCGACTTATTCAGCTTTGCGCTGAGCGACGCGGAGATGGAGGAGATGCGAGCCATGGATACCGGCAAAGGAAATCATGATCCGGAAGCCCCCGGCATCGCGGAAATGCTGCTGGCAAACTATAAGGTCCACGACTGATCCGTTCAGGCGAAGACGATCCAATCATCTTGAACGAGCTGGCGGTTATATATACCGCCGACAGCTTTAGTATACACTTTTTTCATCCCGGTGAACATTCAAAAAACACGTCAATTTCGCTGACGTGTTTTTTACATCTGTAATGGGAAAATCCCCTCCGCGCACACGGAGGGGATTCCCAAAGAGGAGAAGTATTTTATCCGATCAGGTTCGTATTATTTTACATCTCTTCTGCGTCTTGCGGCAAACAGCACGCCTGCTGCACCTGCCAGCAGGATAGCGAGCAGAGCACAGGTCTGTACCGCAGCTGCGGTATCTGACGTATCGGCGTTCGCATTGCCTGCTGCGTCGTCGTTTGGTGTCGTGATGCTGCCTGCGTTGATCGGCTGCAATCCGTCGATCGCATCCTTTACCTTTGCCAGTGCAGCATCTACTTCTTCCTGCGTTGCTTCTTCATTCATCACCAGCTGCTTTGCCTTCTGTACTTCTCTGTCGAGGGCGAGCTTGCTCTGTGATGTGTATCCGCTCAGATCCATCGCGTTCACTTCGGCGATCAGTGCCTCCAGGGCGCTGGTGTCTGCCTTCGTTCTCGCGCTCAGTCTCGCTTCACGCAATGTTTTCACCGCTTCATCGATCTCTGCCTGCGTCGTGGCATTGGCCAGGACTTCCTTCGCATCGGCCAGCAGATCTGCTAATCCTTCAACAGTAGAAGGCACGTAGTCAGCGATGTTCTCTACCATCTGCGTAACCAGCTCGATCTCATGCGCCAGTGCGCTCGTATCTAACATGATCTGCTCAAGCCCGGCGATCGCGCTGGCCAGATCGGTGATCGCTGTCGTCACTTCGCTCGTCGTCGCATCATCGTTGGCCGCTACGGTCTTCGCCGCCGTGATCGCTGCCTGCAGCGCACGGTAGCTCATCTCCGTATAGCCGTCTGCTTCGATTGCTTCCGCCGTCTCGATCAGCGCGTTCAGCTCTGCCTTGGAGACGATCTCCCACAGCTCCTGTGCCTTTTCGGTCAATGTCCGGATCGCTGTCTGGATCTCCTCATCCGTGGCATCCGCATCCAGGTATACCTGATATGCTTCTGCGACTGCCGTCTTCAGATCCTGCACCTTGCCCGGACGCACGTTGTCCACGTTGGTCAGGATATGCTCGTTGATGTAATCGATCGTCGCCTTCAGGTTCTCTCTGAGCTTATCGCTTGCGCCTTCTTCCGGCAGTTCGCTGACTGCCTGGCTCAGGTCGAGCATCGCGCTGACGACTGCAGTAGAAGATGCGTTGGCCGGATCATCGAGCAGTGCCTGTGCGGCAGTGATGGCTGCCTGCACATCCGCAAAGTCTTCTTCGCTGTAATCATCCTTCAGGGCAGCTGCGTTGTCCACTGCTGTCTGCAGGGCATCCATCGCTGCCTGGCTTGCTCTGTTCTGCAATGCCGCAGCGGCATCCTCAAGCTGGACAAGCGCCGTATTCAGCTCATCTGTGCTGATCGAGCCATCCGCAAGCAGCACCTGTGCCGCGTTCATCTGCTCCTGCAATACCTGTGCGGTTTGTTCTGTATACTGGCTCAGATCGAGTGTCTCGATACGCTGAATCGCTTCTTCCAATGCAGTTCGGGCATCATTCCAAGCCTCATCGCTCTGTCCATAGACACGCAGCTCATTCAGATGGAATGAAGCGTTGGCTGAATCGTATTTTCCCACCAGCCGCACATAGCGCGCATGCACCGTGCCATCCACTGCCACATCCTCACCGTGGATCGTGGAAAGCTGGGTGCCTTCGTCTTTTGCATAAAGCAGGGTGAAATTCTCCCCATCCACGCTGGTATAGAGATCATAATAGTAATATCGGTCATTTCTTGCCCAGTAAGTAATGACATTCATGCGATCAAGCGAATAGATCTCGCCCAGGTCGACACATATCCATGGCTCATCGGCATACACACCGCCGTCCCAGTAAGTCGAACGGTTTCCATCGACGATCTGGGTATCGCGGCTGTTGACTGATGAACCCGCGCTGTTGTCCGTGCCGCTGGAAGTCACCGGTTTGCCATAAGCCAGATTATCTGTCTCTTCGCCATATACTTCCATCTCCACGATGTGGATGTTGTTGATGTCGTCACGACCTTCCACATGCGTTTCCAGACCGTTCAGCCGCACATAAGCCACCTGTGCGTCGATCTCATGCGTGATGCCCGCAGAGGTCACATACTCATCCGACACATGCTCGCCGATCTTGAACCATTCTTCGCCATCCGTGCTGCCATACAGCTCATATTTATAGATCCGCTGTCCGCCCCAATATGGGTAGACCACGATGCTGTCGACATCATAAAGCCCATCCAGATCGATGATGATCTGCGCATCGGCACTGGCGACATTCTGTCCGTTTTCCACGCTCTGCCAGTAATTGCCGGTATTGATCACGCCATCGTTGATCTTGTACGCATCCGCATCGTTGCAGTTTGCTTCAGTCTCCATATGATATGCGATATTCACCCGCTTGATCAATGCGGCATACGCTTCATTGAGCGCATCATATGCCTGCCGGATCTGCTCTGCATCCGCGTCTGCCTGAGCAGCGGTCTCTTTCGCCTGTGCCAGTGCTTCCTGCAGCGTGTTTACGCTGGAATCGGTATAGACGGATAGATCCATCTGTTCGATCTCTTCGATCCGTTTTTCCAGATAAGCCGCGCTGGCAAAGCTCTGGCTTTTTTCGCTCAGTGAAAACTGCGCATCGATCGTAATGTCGTTCTCTGTATAAGACACCGTGATCTCCTGATCAGATCCTTGCGCGGGATCAAAGCCGCTGATCGTGATGGCATCGCTGACATCGCGGCTGAATCCCGTATCATATCGTGCCGTCACTTGCAGCTGCAGCGGCTGTCCGGCTTCATAGATCTCATCCTGCGTGATGGTCAGGCCACTCAGCTGAGACAGAGGAAGCCTCTCGGAAGAGACGCTCACGCCGGCTACGGAAGCTACGCCGCTGGCTTGCAGGGCAATGGATTCATATCCCTGGCTGCCGGTCTCGTAACCGGCATTGGCGATCACTTGCAGAGGCTCTCCGCCGCTCTCATAAGCGGAAAGCAGACACTTTGAATAAAACAAGATCGATCCGCGCGGGACATGATAGTCACTGGTCACCATGACCAGGTCCTTCACGCTGGGATACTGCTCGCTGAGGATCCGGTAAGTATTCTCTGCATTTCCTACCGTATCCGGCGCCTGATCTTCCACGATCAGCCGCTCTTCATCCAAACCGTGTTCCAGCAGCCATTCTCCCATCAGGCCGCCCTCGGTCACATCCGGGTTGCCGGCCGCCGTGCCGCCGCCGGTCACGACCACATAGGCGTTGGGATATTTCTCTGCGCTCGCCAGACCGGTCTCCAGCCTGCCGATCAGTTCGTCCTTCATCGTGCCGTCGCTGTTCAAGGCAAAGCCGAGGATGACGATGCACAGACTGTCATCTTGCGCAAGTCCGTCCGGCGCCACATTGAGGTTTACCGGCATATCCGTATTCACATAGCTCCAATAGTCCATGATCTGCGTCCACGCCTCTGCTTTCTGCGCATCGGCTTCTGCCATTTCGCTCAGGACACGCGCGATATCTGTCTCTGCGTCTTCCTGATCGTCTCGATAATACGCGATCAGCTGCTGGACATACGTATCGGTGTCCGGCTGCGCGGCCTGCGTCCTGACCGGAACGCCCAGTCCGATCACCATGGCACAGACTGCCAGCACGCTGATCATCTTTCTGATCCAGATCTTCACTTTGTTCTCCTGCCTTTCTGATATTGATCCTTCATCTGATCCCAGACGATGCAGATGTTCTGGATGTGATGATCTGTCCGCAGAAGAAAGCGTCATGCCTGATCGCTCCCTCTGCCGCAAGATCCATCCTTGCCATTTTATCACGCCCTCTTCTCAGGCGCTTTCTCCCTCAGGTCAAATCGTGGTAAAGTTATCGTTAAATCATCATAAGATATCCACTTTGCCTCGGTACTTGCGGATATGCTCCGCGTTGATCTCGTCGCCGCGGTCAAGATTTCCGCTGACCCAGATCGGCGGATCCACGCCGAGATCAGCCAGATTCTGGATGACCTGTCCGACGATGCCCACCAGCAGCGTCATCGCCACGACCGTGGAGGTGGAACAGAACTTCTCGCTGACCCGTTCATCCTCCAGCACGCTGTCGCCCTTCACGCCGCAGATATCGAGCACGATATCGCTGACATCCTTGAGCAGCTTGCCGCTGGAATGCCGTGAAGTCACCTGCGTGGAATAGTTCAGGGAAGTCACCGCGATGACCTTCATGCCCTTTTCCTTCGCTGCCATGGCCATATCGATGCCCGCGGCATTGCGTCCTGACACCGATACGATGATCATCGTGTCGGCCGAAGATGTCGTCATGGTGTCCAGCACCGCCGGCGCAAACCCTTCGCAGCGCTCCATCAGCTGCGAATAGCGCACTCTGGGAAAAATATGATAGTGCGGGATGATGATCGCATTGACCGGAACCAATCCGCCCGTGCGGAAACACAGCTCCTCTGCAAACATCTGAGAGTGCCCGCAGCCAAACACATGGATCACCCCGTCATGCATGACCGTATCGGTCATGACCTGCGCGCAGGCATCCAGCACCTCTTCCTGTTTCATCGCCTCCTCGATCTGCTCCTGCGCGATCGCCGCAAATTCTGCATACCGTTTCATCTTTATCCCTCCGTTCTGCAGCATGTCTCATCTGTCTTCATTATAAGATATTTTCCATCCTTTCCACAAAAATTTCATGGAAAAGATGGTACAATAGCAAAGCAGGATCGATGACTGGAGGAATTTACATGAACTATGATATCGTGATCATCGGCGCAGGTCCCGGCGGCATCTTTTCCGCTTATGAAGCGATCAAACATGATCCCGATCTGAAGATCGGCGTCTTTGAAGCAGGAAACCCGCTGGAACAGCGCCATTGCCCGATCGACGGCGTAAAGGTGAAAGCCTGCGTCAACTGCCCCAGCTGCGGCATCATGAACGGATTCGGCGGTGCAGGCGCCTTCTCAGATGGCAAGTACAACATCACCAACGAATTCGGCGGCAACCTCTATGAATATGTCGGCAAGAAAGAAGCCATCGCCCTGATGGAATATGTGGACGGCATCAACTGCAGCCACGGCGGAGAGCACACCCGCCTGTTCACGAACAACAACACATCCATACGCAGGAAATGCCTGGAAAACGATCTGCACCTGCTGCAGGCATCGGTTCGTCATCTGGGCACGGACATCAACTATGTGGTGCTTGAGAACCTGTATGCAGAGCTCAGCGAGAAAGTGGACTTCCATTTCCGCACCCGTATCGACAAAGTGTGCAAGAGCGCGCAGGGATATACGCTCGTCTCCGCGCAAAACGAAGAATACACCGGCAGATACTGCATCATCTCCACCGGGCGAAGCGGCAGCAAATGGATGCAGAGCATCTGTGATTCCCTGGGCATCCATACCGAATCCAACCGGGTCGATATCGGCGTGCGCGTGGAGCTGCCCGCCGTGGTGTTCAGCCACCTGACGGACGAGCTGTATGAAAGCAAGATCGTGTACCGCACCGAAAAGTTTGAGGATAACGTGCGCACCTTCTGCATGAATCCCTATGGCATCGTGGTAAACGAGAATACCAACGGCATCGTCACCGTCAACGGCCACAGCTATGAGGATCCCGCCAAGCGCACGGAGAATACCAACTTTGCCCTGCTGGTCAGCAAGCACTTTTCCGAGCCCTTCAAGGATAGCAACGGCTATGGCGAAAGCATCGCGCGGCTCAGCAATATGCTGGGCGGCGGGGTCATCGTGCAGCGCTTCGGCGATCTGGTGCGCGGCCGCCGCAGCAACGACAAGCGCCTGGAGGAGGGCCTGGTGCGCCCCACCCTGGCCGCCACGCCGGGCGATCTGAGCCTGGTGCTGCCCAAGCGCATCCTGGATGGCATTATGGAAATGATCTACGCCCTGGATCGTATCGCCCCCGGCACGGCCAACGACGATACGCTGCTGTACGGCGTGGAGGTCAAGTTCTACAACATGGAGGTTGCGGTCAACGAGCACCTGGAAACCAAGCACCCCGGCCTGTATATCATCGGCGATGGCAGCGGCATCACCCACTCGCTTTCCCATGCCTCGGCCAGCGGCGTGCACGTGGCGCGGCAGATTGCGGGGGAATAAGCCATGGCTGTGCGCGTGGAGCTCCTGCGGGAGGCATTGCCAATATCATCTCCATCATCACCGGCAGCAGCGAGCGCTCCTGCGCCTTCCATGAGAAGAACAGCTTCGTGCTGGAGGGCGTGCGATTCTATCGGAAAAAATATAATGGAAAAAGCATTGGGCTGCCAAAATTGCTTTGGCGGCCCGATTTTTTCATCTTTTTTTTAAAATAACGGCACACTTTCGTTAAAAATAACCGTTCATGTAACCGTCGATCTCTATAATGAGGGTGTAATCTGAGTTTTAACGAGGAGGAACCCTCTGATGATGAAGAAAGTGCTGTCCCTGCTGCTGGCCGTGATCCTGCTTGCCAGCCTGACCCTGACTGCCTCTACCGCCGAAGAAGAAGTGTTTGACGGCTATGTGATCGTTCGCCTGTGCAACGAGGGCGAGCTGTATTACGGCGACGATATCTATCTGTATGCCTCTGTCAAGTCTGCCAACATGCCCTACACCATCACCTGGCAGCGCAGCACCGGCACGGGCTGGGAGGATATCTCCGGCCAGCATGACGAATACTATGTGTTCACCGCCACGCCCGAAAGCGTCAACTGCGAATACCGCGTGGTGCTGACCGCGGAGTGATTCATTGCAGATTGATAAAAGCGGCCATCCTGGGATGGTCGCTTTTTTGTGCGCTGAAAAAGGCTTCTTACCTTTGCCCGCCCATCTCGCGCATCAGGCGCAGCAGCATTTCCTGCTGGTCGCGGCGCAGGCTCATGGCGCAGCGCCAGAACTCCTGCAAAAAGGGATCGTCCTCCTGGGCGGCGGCCTGCGGGGCGGCAGGCTCGGCGGCCGCGCCATCCTGCCCCAACAGATAGGCGGGCGTGGTGCGCAGGGCGGCGGCCAACGCGTCCAGCCTGTCCATGGGAACCTGGTTGTCCCCCGATTCAATGCGCGATATGGTGGAGCGCGTGGAGTAGCCCATCGCGCGGGCCAGCTCCAATTGCGTCAGCCCCGCCGCCACGCGGGCAGCGCGCACGCGCACGCCAAAATCATCCATACAAAACACCTCAGGGTGATTATAACGCAAGGGTGAGAAAAAAACAACATTTTTCCCAGGATGGTTGACAATCCTGCGCGCGTGATTTATAATAAACACGAGAACTGGCCATGCGCGGCGGCGGACTGGGGCGGCAGCCTGCCTGAAAAGGGGAAAACCCCCGGCCGCGCCGGGCGAATAGCGGGCTTTCGGCAGAGGATCGTACCTTCATCAAAACGGGCGGCGAGCGTCCGGGCGAACGCGCGCCGTTTTTTCTGCCATTGAGGGTTACTAAAGATCACAAAGCCGAAGCGCGACAGCCTGCCTGTTCGCTCCGCCGGGGATCGCCGCATATCAAAAAGGAGGCAAGGCATGATTACCATTCAAGCAGAGTTTACGCAAAAACAGTGCGATCTGGGGCTGATTGGCCGCGTGGGCGAAAACGCCAGCCGCCAGATTGTGTTTGACTGCGCCGAGGCGCTGCGCGCCTTTCCCGGCGCGGATATCCTGTGCATTTATCAGCGCCCCGGCGAGGGCGCACCCTATCTTGCGCCGCTGAGCGGCGAAAAGGGCGTGTACACCCTGGTGCTGGCCGATACCGATGTGGCGCTGCCGGGCTTTGCCCGCATGGAGCTGCGCGCCGAAAAGGGCGGCAAGATCGTTAAATCCGCCTTACTTTACCGGCGAAATTGCCCCGGCGCTGCGTGCGCCCGGCGAACGCCCGGACGCGGCCGCGGCCGATACGATGGATCGCATCGCCGCCCTGCTTGCCCAGGCGCAGCAAAGGCTGGATGAGCTGGCGGGGCTGACCGGGCAGAGCGTCAAGTGGGAGAGCATCGCCGATAAGCCCGGCCTTGCGCCCTCGCTGGCGCTCAAGGACGGCCAGCTCGCCGTGGTTACGGCCGCGGCGGCGGAGCAGGATAACCCGCTGCCCATCACATCGGCGGCGGTGCATGCGCAGCTGGGGCAGGTGAACGCCCTGCTGGCCAGCATTTAAGGGGGGCGAAGCATGAGCACCTATACCGAAATTTCGCGCCTGATCGCCGCGCGCGGCAAGATCCGCGATAAGCTGACGGCGCTGGGCCTGGCCACGGCGCAGGATAAGCTGGATACCCTGGCCGGCGCGCTGGACGGCGTGGCCGATTGCGGCGCGGTGGAAAAAAACCTGCGCGAGGGCGAAACCTATCAGATTCCCGCCGGGTACCACAACGGCCGCGGCGTTGTGACGGGCGTGTCGGGCGGCGGCAGCTACGATTTGCAGCAAAAGCAGGTAACGCCTGATCTGCAGGCGCAGCGCGTTACCCCCGACGCGGGCTATTACGGCCTGTCCGCCGTGACGGTGGCGGCCATCCCGGCAAGCTATGGCGACGTATCCGGCGTAACCGCCGGGGCGGATGATGTGCGCGCGGGCAAGGTGATTGTCAGCGCTGCGGGGCAGCAAACCGTGGGCACGATGCCCGATCGCGGGGCTGTCAGCGCGCAGCTGGACGGCCTGACCGCCGCACGCTATGTCATCCCCGCGGGCTATCACAGCGGCGCGGGCACGGTGACGCTGACGGACGATATCGAGGCCGCGCTGGCCCTGATTTAAGGAGGAAACCATGAGCATTCAAAGCGAAATTACACGCCTGAGCGATGCGCGCGCGGCGCTGGACGCGGCCATTGCGGCCAAGGGCGTGCAGGTGCCGGGCAGCGCGCGGCTGGGCGATCTGCCTGCGCTGATCGCCGCCATCCTTACGCAGAAGCCCGAGCAGAGCAAGACGGTATCGCCCGCGCTTGCCCAGCAGATGGTTACGCCGGATGCGGGAAAGACACTATCCGGTGTAACCGTGGAGGCGGTCACCAAGGAGCTGCTTGCCGCGCTGGATGAAAGCTTCAAGGCCGAGAACATCAAAAATGGCGCAAGCATCCTGGGGCTTCCCGGCACGTTTTCGCCCTTTGGCGCGAATGCGGGCATTTCCAACTATCTGATTGAGACGTTTGACTATACAGACGTTGGCACTTCTGGCGGAAACGCTATCGTAATCCGGCGCGAAGGCCTTGGCTGGATTCCGCACGCGGCCATTCATGTGCTTGTAGGAGATTCAGAAACGGGAAGCCTCATCGCGCCCAATAACCATGCTGTATTCGCGGGCTTTGTGGATTTGCGCCATTGGTGTCCCACATATACAAAAGTGCTGTTTTATAATTTCAGCCTGTATAACAATGGCTCAGACCACGCCTGGTGGCTGCCGTCTGTTGATATGCTCAATCCAGCCAATTCCTTCTATACGGATAGATGGACGGCAAACAACTGCTGCATGGCGCGATTCCAACCAGAGCGCTATCACTTGATTAGCGGCACGCGCTGGCTGCGCATCCTGCTGCGCTTTAACGAGCCCACCGTCACGCTGACCGCGCCCACGGGGCTGACCATCAGCGACGGCACAAATAGTGGAGACAGCCTTACTGGTTCCGGCTTCACCCTGGCCTGGAATCGCTCAACCATCACCGGCGGCGACGACTGCGTATATCTGATTTACCGCGACGGCGCGCTGATATCAACCCGCGTGAAGGACGCTGGCTTTACAGGCAATCAGGCCAATATCACGTGGTCAAACATCACCGAAGCCGATAGCGGCACGTATACCGTCCGCGCCTACAACAGCTATGCGGGCCTGAGCGAACCCTGCAACGCCGTAACGTTTACCTATCAGGCGTAAGGAGAAAGAATATGAACGAAAAGGCGCTGAAAGTCATCGAGGCCGCCAAATCCCAGCTTGGCAACCCCTATGTATTTGGCATGTGGGGGCGCGAATGCACGCCCTCTGTGCGCCGCCGGTACGCGGGCTATAACCCCAGCCATAAAAGCGCGATCTACAAGGCATGCCCCGTGCTGAGCGGCAAACAGCCCAATTGCGACGGCTGTAAATGGCAGGGAAAGCTGGCCTTTGACTGCCGGGGGTTTACCTACTGGTGCCTGTCGCAGGTGGGTATCACGATTAAGGGCGGCGGCGCAACATCGCAGTACAACACGGCGGCCAACTGGTTACAGCGCGGCGAGATCGGCGACATGCCCGATGTGGTCTGCTGTGTGTTCCAGCGCCGCAACGGCAGGATGCAGCACACCGGATTGCACATCGGCGGCGGCAAGGTGATTCATTGCTCCAATGGCGTACAGTGGGGCGATACGTCCGATAAGGCGTGGACGCACTATGCTATCCCCGCTGGCTTGTACACGGCGGACGAGCTGGCGGCGGCGGGCGCGGTAAAGGCAGACAAGCCGTCCGAAGTCGTTGTGTTCAACCTGCGGCGCGGCAGCAAGGGGTCAGACGTGACCAGGCTGCAAACCGCCCTGAACGCCCTGGGCTATGCCTGCGGCGCGGCGGACGGCATTTTCGGCGTAAAAACCGAGGCGGCCGTGCGGCGCTTCCAGCGGGTGCAGCAATTGGCCGTGGACGGCGTCGCGGGCAGGATGACCTGGGCGGCCATCGAACGGGCGCTGTTGAGCTATAATACATAGGTAACACAAAAACAAAGAAAAAGAGAACTCATG
>ERZ827520.3457-NODE-3457-length-12900-cov-17.172285_pt1 | contig 12900 bp, 6 predicted proteins | sample MGYA00519581_ERZ827520 | MGnify/ENA primary metagenome ERZ827520 (study PRJEB31778, sample SAMEA3449339) | human gut metagenome | biome: human gut; feature: human-associated habitat; material: faeces | place: United Kingdom | collected 2010/2012 ...
AAGGGAGTTTTAGTTCATTCTTTACCACTATCCGTTCAAAAACGTACATTTAGAACGGATAACCGATGGCAAAATGCAGTGCCATACTATCCTTGAACTTAGGAATATTGTAATATCCCGACTTTCCGGTATCATACGGGTCGTGAAGCCCGATACCCAAATCCAGACGGAAAACAAGGAAGTCCAGGTCATAGCGTAAGCCGAATCCCGTACCCAAAGCAATCTGTTTCGGGAAATTCTTCAAGGTGAACTCACCGTTCGGGCGATTTTCGTCCTTACGCATCAGCCATACATTGCCGGCATCCAGAAACACCGCTCCATGCAAGTCGGCAATCATACGGAAGCGATACTCGATATTGGCTTCTATGCGAATATCACCCACGTGGTTGATATAGGTATATTTTCTGTCCGTCTCGGGAGGATAGCCGCCCGGACCTATACTGCGTGCAGAAAAGGCGCGCACACTGTTGGCACCGCCGATATAGAACTGTTCCGTATAAGGTGCGGTCGTAGCGTTGCCATACGACCATATCACCCCTCCGGCAATACGCGAGGCTATCATTTGGTTCTTGTCTATCCGGTAATGGTACCTGAATTCCGAGTTCAGCTTCAGGAACTGTGCAAAAGGTACCCCGAAAAGCTTCTTTCCTTCCTCACTGAACGGCTTGCCGAAAATACGGTAGACGGCAGAAGTCAGGTTACCGGCCGACGCAACGGTGGTCTGCCACCAGATGGGGTTACGCTTGCCGCGCACGGAAGCGTTGTCATAAGTATAGGTGTACTCCATGGCAGGAATGAACTGGTCGCGCAAACTAACGTAGAGTGCCGGATTCTCGGCACGCAACGTATCGAAAGCGGCAGTAGGATTACGCAGCACATTGAATGTCAAACGGAAAGGAGTTATACTGTGCCTGGAAGTCGATTTGGGCTGGAAGTCATAAGTGACATTACCGCCAAAAGCCAGCAGCTTATAATACTTGGCACGGTTCATCTGGTCGGCATATAAACGGAAAGTCGTTGTAGCCGGGAAGTCATACTCACGGTCGCCCATCCTAGGAAACACCACGCGCGGAAAGATAAGCGAAGTGGAGATACCCAGTTCATAACTGTTCATCAAGGAAGAACTTGCCTTGCCCGTCTGCCATTCGTACGAACCGTTCAACTTCACATTCCAGCTTTCACCGCCACCGAAGACATTGTTCTTCGTCACCGTAAAAGCGGCACCCGGTCCCGTCTGGTTATTGCTCTTCATGGTGACATTAAAATCCAACTCCGCATCGTAGGGTTTATCGAGCGCGGCAATGACCCTCACATCCAATGTATCAGACACAAACGCCGTATCACGCGGTATATACCGCATCTCCGCATAACGGAAAATACCGACGCTTGCCAGACGCTCCTGAATACGGGTCTGACGGTACAAACTATACAAACTCTGCATAGAACGCTGGCGGGCAATACCTGCGCTGTCCTGTATCTGACGTTTCCGCCGATAACCTTGATAGTTCAACCAACGGTAAAGCATGTTGGGACGTACCGGAGGTTTGTTGTAGTAATGTATGGTCAAGCCTTTGTAATCCATGCTGTCATTGGGTTCCTGCCCCTGCTTTCCAAGAAGATAGACGGATTTACGCCCCACACGGAACTGCTTCTCGGCTACCTTTGGCATACCGGGAACGGGAATCAAGCGCATCTGGACATGCCCATTGGGAACCATCATGGTATCGGCCTGATAGGTTAGGTAGTCGGGACGGAAATAATAACAGCCCACATTACGCAGCAGGGTACTGATACGGGTACGCTCCCCATCCAAATCAGCCACATTGAATTGTTCTCCCGAACTGATAAGGGAACGTCGGCGTCCCAGCTCCATAATGCGAGTGGTACGCTCGCTGAAACCACGATAATATACCGTATCTATAAAGTAGGGGTTACGCATGTTCACCGTATATTGCAACTTTGCCTTCAGCGAGTCCTTCGGGTCGATAAATGTCTTGTAGCTGACGCTTCCGTTGAAATAGCCATAATCGCGCAGCAAGTTAACCGCCGCCTTCTGGCGTATATCGGGATTCACCGTAGACATAAGCACCGGAGTGGCGGCAAATTTATTGAATATCCACTTTCCGAATCCCTTCTCATACTTCTGGAAACCATTGTAAATCCACAGTCCGAAAGGAAAGGGATAGCGGATAGTAGAGCTTCCCAGCAACGAATTGTTCGGTGCCGTAGCAAGGGCGGCTTCCACCTCTTCCATAGCAATCTCACCAACAGACGTTTCACTGCGGTTCAATACAATCATCGGCTTTTGGCCGGTATAGAGTATCTCCCCCTCGGGCAAGTGCTTCGTGGTGGAGCAACCTGCCAGAAATATCAATCCTGCAATATATAATATCAGTCGTTTCATATCACATTCCTACTTTTTCATATCGCTATTTTCAGCCTCCGGTTTTATCTTTTTCTTCCTGAAGATGAAGAGTTCACTCAATCGGTCCATCTTCCGGCGCAGCACAAGGCCGACACCCGTTTCGGTTATCTCACCGTCGAGTATGCTTTCGTAGTTTTTATTATGGAATACACGGACATATCGAGTACCCGACGCATCAAGACGGTATTCCAGCGATATATTGTCAATGAATGATTCCGCATCGTTCGTGGCATTGGCCCCGGTGGACACTTTTCCACCGATGACTATCTGTACGCGGTCGTTGAAGAAACGCTGGGAATAACGAAAACTGAAGTCTTTCTGCGTGTCACCCGTTTCAGCAGAGGTACGGTCTTCCACACCTACACTGATATTGGCCCCTTTTATACCTCCCGCCAAGGAGTTTATCTGGCTCTGAAGCACTGAGTTCAAGGCGGCTCCCATTGACAAACCTCCTCCTTTGGCACCACTGTTCAGGTAAATACCCGTGGCAAGCATGGCAATGGCCTGCTTACTACGCTCTTCTGCACCCATTGCCTGCAGCTCATTCTCTACTGCGGCATCTTCGGGCGCCGAAATATCGAATATCAAATCGGGAGCGTCAAGCCTGTTCTTGATGGAAATGGAAACATCGAAGTTCACCATGCGCGAACCGTCCCCGTCACCATCGGCCACAGAAGCACGCATACGTTCCGTAGCCTTCAGGCTCAGCGTAGGATTCATAATATTCCCCCGCCAATCCACATAACTGCCGGGATTGAACTGGAACTCCTTCAACGGGATGATAGGCAGCGAATATTTCATGACGCCACCCGAAAGGGTATAGCGTCCGGTAAGGCTCATATCCCCTTGGGGAGTATACTGCATATTCAAATCACCGCCACCTTCCAGTTCGATGTATTTGCTGCGGTCGGGACTCAAGTCAGCACGAAGACGGACAGCATCGTCAATATGGACGGACATATACATTTCCAATCCTCCCAAAGACATGGCAGGAACCTCATCTGCTTTTACCGACGTCGTATCGGTGAACGAGGTAAAGGTAACCAGCCCACTGAGACGGTCTTCCACCGTTAAAGGGGAATCGGTCAACACGTAGGTTACGTTGGTATTGCCCAGCAAATTCATGTTTCCACGCATCGTGAGCCCGTCAAGCGGCCCCTTCACCGTGGCATGCAAGTCGACGAACACCTTTCCATACACCAGACTTTCGCGGGTACGCGGTGCATCCAGCAACGTATAGTTCTCTGCCAGCAGATTGAGGTTGGCAGTAGGACGCTCCATATTCCGGAAATCAACCTTACCGTCAATCGTAAACGGATTCTTGCTGGTGGTATAAATGGCAAACTTATCAAATATCAACTGATTGTCCTTTATCTGTACCGGACGGTTGTCGAACCAGTAACGTGCTCCCGCCTGGCGTGCATAGACAGACACACTGTCCAAAACAATATCACCATGCATTTGAGGCTTGTCCAGCGAACCATAAATATAAAGCCCTCCATCAATATCTCCGGTAAAGGCCACCGTTTGGTCAGGGATGAATGCATTGGCCATCTTCAATGGAAAATGCTCGAAACGGGTGGACACTTCCAGGGTATCCTTTCCGTTCTTCTGCGTCAAGATACCGTCGGCGGTCATCACTTCTTCATTATCATATGTAAAATAGGTATTCAGATAGTGCGTATTCTTGTCGCCCGGCAACCAGGTAGCCCCCAGGCCGATGTCTCCAACCGGTTGGCGTTCGTAGGTCAGTTTCTCTACATTGGCTTCGGCAGACACCTGCAGGGAAGTGGCAGTCTGTATATAATTTGCTTCGGCAGAGAACAATCCCGTAAGCCGGGGCATATAAGGAAGTACCTCCGTAAGTTCATCCAGGCGCAATCGGCTCAGTTCTACGTTTATATTCTGCAAGGAAAGGGTATCATTCTTGTCGGATTGCATACGGAAACACAGACCATCGTCGCTGTCCATATCAATATTGGCATAGACGCGCATATTCTTATGCAGATAAATCCAGTTACTATTGTCCGCAAAGTGGAATTTACGGAAAGCGATAATCGGCTCGGCAGGAATAAGGTTCAGCAGCACACCATTACCGCGACCGTGTCCTTCGGTCAACGGACGGGCATTAATACCGAATAGAACACCGGTCTGCCCTTTTCCATTCACATAATCCACAGTCAGTTCCGCATCTTCATTACGGACTTCACCCGTCAGTGTGCTACGGAACACAAACTGCGGGTTCTTGGGACCGTTTATGACACCACCTTGCAACTTCATGCGGGCAGTATCCTGCTTTACTGTAAAAAATATCGTATCGAGCTGCAAGGAGTCCATGCGCAATCCGTGAACAGCTGTACGTCCATTGATGCCGACTTGCGGAGTAAATCCGAAGCTCAGTTTGAAATCATTATAGGAAATACCCTTTGCAGCCAGGAAATAGCTGACGGGATTCTGGTTACCGGCTTCCAGATGCATGCCCGCTGAAGGAAGGACTTGGCGCAAAGCGGCATGGTCCAAACGCCGTTCATCAATCTGCTTTGTCAGGATAGAGACAAATTTATCCGACTGTTCCATCAACTTCTTCAACGTGCTGTGAGCGCGGAAACGCAGATTCAAGTCACCGGCATCAAGCCTCAACTTGAGAGAATCATGACGTGCCTCCGCTCCCATTGTAAAGGCAAACGGGTGTTTCAATGGTCGGGGCACCAAACCCAGCTTATGCAGATTCACCTCTTCCACATTTAAATCCAAAGCGCCATCCAGATAGTTGCGGTCAAGACGCATATCCGCATTTCCCTGCATCTTGAGAAGGACATTATCGCTGGCAAGACGGACGGTAGCAACGGATGACTTGAGTCCGGCATGCACATCTACACCGGAAATGTCCCAATGGCCATACTGTAGTTTTTCCAAGGAGGCATTCAAAGCGGCCACAGTTTTTCGTGATGCCACATCCACCCCTTGCCCCTTAGCGGACATCTTTGCCGTAAAAGTATAGATAGAGTCCTTGGGCAGGAAGTGATGCACCTGCAAGTTGTTGATGGCAAGGTCGGCATGGTAGGCTTCCGTAGCAAGATTATAGGCGGCGTCCAAATTCAAGGCGCCTTCCTTCTCCTTCAGTTTCAGGGCGGCAGTGCACTGCGCCCCCTCCATACCGAGACGTGCCGCAAGGTGCATACTGTCCGGCACAATGATGGAGCCATCGGGAGCAATGTCAGCTAGTCCGGTCAGGAAGTTCAAGTTCTGCGTATGCATTTCGAAGTCCATGCTTCCATTACGTTTCACACTGTCGGTCAAGCTCCAGAATTCTCCTCCCCCACTCAACGAAAAGGCTCCGGGCAGCTCAGCCGTAAAACGGGAAATCTGCATCTGCTTCAGGTTTCCTTCCGTACCGGCATGAATCACCAACGGACGGAACGGATAGGCTTCCTTGAAAGCTTCCGGCAAGCCACCGGCAAAAAGCAGTACATCCTGTTTGCCGATACGGGCATTGAAACGGGCTGTCAGACGGCCGGTGGTAGGTATATTTATCAGTTCCCAGTAAGTCTGTGCCGTAAGGTTCATCTCACTATGAGGTGTCAGCAACTTCAAAGAAGGGATACGGATAACGGTAGAATCGGCAAACAACCGCCCGGTCAGGGAAGTTACACTCAAACCGGAACGCTCATACATGGAAAATTCCCGGATAACGGCATTCATATCTCTGCCGTAGTACATCACAGAATCAATGCCCAGGCGAATGTCGCGAAGAGCAATGTGCGAGGGGTCGAAGCCTATCGCACTCCCCGGGCCACCGGTATCATAATTGACAGAAGTTCCAGTCAGCAGGAATTTTCTCCAGCCATAGAACTGGTGTTTCAGGTCGGCAGCAGCGTCCGCAATCTCAGCATCTCCTATATGGGCTTTCAGCCCCATGGAGTCCAATGGCATCTGTAAATCGACCGAGACGTTCTTCAACTTCAGAGTATGGAGTGTGACTTTCCAGTTTAACGCAGTGTCAGTAGTGTCTTTGGGAGTCTCAGTGGTATCTGCAAGCATCACCTGCACATGGGTATCGCTCAATTCTATATTATTGAGGATGGCATCTTCTTTTGTAAGGTCTATGCCATGGCTTTCGAAAAAGAAATGCCCCAGTACTCCTTTGATGCACATACCTTCCATTAAATTGGAGGAGTTGACAGCAACTTGTTTCAAGGTAATGTCATCCACCTCCACTTTCCCTTTGAGTAAAGGCCATGCCTGTACCCGTACGTTCAAACTTCCAAGATTCAGCAAGGTATCGGGATGCTGCACATCAACAGCACTGTCGGCAGGCTGTACCACCAATACACCGCGGACCAACAAATTCAAAGGAAAGCGAAGGTCAATCCGCTCCACGGATATGTCCATACCCGTAGCACCTGATGCAATTGCCGTAGCCTGCTTCCGTATCAAATTCTGTACGGGAGGCACATAAAGCAATATCATCAATATTATAAACAGTATAATAGGAGTAAGCAACACCCACAGTGCTGTTCTCAACCATTTTCTTCTCATCGGAACGTCAATCTTTCATCGTATTTAAAAGTCCTACAAAGTAAACAATTTCTTTCGACATTTGGTTCCCGACAGAGAAAAATCACGTATTCTTCTCTGTTCCCCCATTACGGAAAAGCTGTTGCCTGAGTAATGACATCCTCTATCAAAACGAGGGCGGCAAGGGCGTGTTCTTTCAACTCTCCGGTAAAAGGCACTCCATGAGAAGTTTCCAACAGTTTCAGCAATGCAACCAGTTCCGCTGCTCCAATTAAAGTAAAGAGGGGAATCATTTTGTGGGAGACAGCAGCCATCTCGTCCACATCCTCATTCTCCACAGCCTTCTGCAAACGCTCCGCATTGAGGCGGGTTTCAGCCACAAAACTTTCCAGAATGGACTTTGCCGCCTCGGGGTCATCGACCGAAAAAGCAGTGAGCGAAGAGAATTTATACCCCGGGCAAGCCGAAGTTTCCGAAACTTCCATAACCTCCATCCCTTTGTCCTCCATATTCAATTCATGTAGCAATTCACTGACGGTAAACGGCTTATGCAGGCATCCGGCAAATCCATGCACCGTAAATTCCTCACGCTGCATGTCACTGCGGGCAGTGACAGCAATCACCGGAACAGACTGTGCCTGCGGTATGTTCGAAGCACGAAGCAGTTTCAGTAAATCAAAACCATTAATAGCAGGCATCTGCACATCAGTAAGCAGAACATCAAAGGTTGCAGTGCGCAAGGCATCCAGCAGTTCATCCAGTTGTAAACAAGAGACAGAATTTATACCACTCTGCTGAAGCATGGCGGCAGTAAGGGTAAGCTGAATACGGTCATCATCGATAAGGAGGACATTCTTCAGTGAAGAATGAGGAACGGGGAATGAAGAATTGCCATTCGGCGTGGCAGCACATCCCGATTCTTCATCCTTCATTCTCCGTCCTTCACTCCTTACGGGATAGATAGGAATATATATGGTGAAAGTGCTTCCCTTGCCTGGCACACTGTCTACATCAATCGTGCCTTCAAGCAACTGTACCAGCATACGGACAATGGAAAGTCCGAGTCCAAACCCCTCTTTACCCTGAGCACCCGGTAAGCGGGTAAACTCCTGGAAGATACGTTCCCGGTCGGCAGGTTCCATACCTTTACCGGTATCAGCAATGGCAACTACCAGTCGACGGTCCTCGTAACGGGCAGTCATGGTAACACTGCCTTGGTCCGTAAACTTCACGGCATTGGACAGCAAATTGTTGATAATCTGGCGCAGACGCAAGGGGTCGCAAATATAGGTACCGCCCAGCTCCGGGGCAATGTCGCAATGAAGCGCCAGTCCTTTGGCAGCCGTAAGTGGTTCAAAACTGACGTGTATCTCTTCAAGCAGGCGGGAAGGATGAAAGGTGACCCGGTTGATTTCGGCCTTGTTCAAATCAAGACGATGGAAGTCGAGCAAATCAACGACCAGCTTCAGCAGATGTTCCGATGAGGTTTTCATATTGTCCAGATAGAACCGCTGACGCTCATCCACCGTCAGACGGGAAAGCAAGTCGGCATAGCCCATAATAGAACCGAGCGGGGCTTTGAAATCATGGGTAATGGCAAGCATCAGTTTTTCACGGACAGCGAGTAAATCCTCGGCACGACGACGGGCCTCTTCCAACTCACGACGGTAACGGTTGCTTCGGGTTATGTCGCGGCCGATGATAATAAGAAAAAAAGCGGAAAGCAACACCGCACCTACGGCAATGCCACTGATAATCTTGGCCGAACGGCGTCGGACCGCTTGTTGATACTCGGCTTCCGTCCGTGCACGCAGCAGAGTTTCCGTCTCGTAATCTTTCAGCAAGCTGTCAATACGAGCGGTCAGCATATGGTCCAAGCGTTGCAGATAGCGTTTACGTCGCTGTATAACAGTGTTTACAGCTTTTTTCTGCTGGGCCACGGCACGCAGTTTCTCATGCAAAGAATCGGCCGGATTATAGGGTTCAATCACCGTATCCGTTGCAAATTCAAGGGAGGTCTTTACCTGGATAGCCGTATCTTTCTTTGGGGGGACAAACACTTCACCCAAACGACGGAAAAACCCCTTCTTCCGAGGGCGTGTCACGACGGTATCCCGATGTGTAATGATACGGTGCTGCACACGCTGCTGGGTCACTACCGAGTCCTGCTGGGCAATTATCTGCTCAATGTCACTGGTGGATACCATGCTGTCATTCGCCTCACTCAGCGTGCGCAGCATTTTTATCGTATTGGTATCCTTCTCGCGTATCAAAGCAAGCACGCTGTCTGTCCATTGTACATCGCGGTCATCAGTAAGAATAAGGTTCTCCATTTCCCGGTGTACGAAAAACAAGGAAAAAAACAATACCGCCAGCAACAAAGTGTAGCCTACGGCAATCTTTACTTTGGAGACATTATTCATACTATCAAATCCTTTCCCTGGTCTGTTTACGGAACCTCAACCACAGCATCACTCCCGCACTGGTCAGTCCGAACGGGAAAGCCATCCAGACTCCCGTCAGCCCCCAACCGAAAACGAAACCGCAAAGGTACCCTACGGGCAAAGATATAATAAAATAGGATATAAATGCAATAATCATCATCGGTTTCACATCCGAGATGCCGCGCAGGGCATTGGCAAAGTTAATCTGCAACCCATCGCCGAACTGGTAAACCAAGAACGGGAAGAAGAGAGCGGCAACCATGCCGGACACTTCCGCATTGTCCGTAAACCATCCCCCTACCTGACCGCGAAGCGCAAAGACGATACCCAGCAACACCACCTCCATACACAGGATGATGTGAAGGCCGGCATACGCCGAGCGGCGCACATTCTGCCCGTCTCCCTGCCCCTTGAAGTTGCTGACACGCACGGCAACCGCAGCGCCCATGCCATAATACATCATGAAGGTGAACTGAGAGATAGTAAGCATTATCTGATGCGATGCTAGGGCAAGTGTCCCCAGCCAGCCCACCATGACGACGCTCAGACTGAAGGAAGCGGTCTCCATACCCATCTGCATACCCACGGGCCAGCCCAGTGCATTGAGCTTCTTGAACATCGGCATCGACCACCCCAGCCGCATGAAGCCGAGCCTGTAACGGATAAACCGGCGGCCGCGAAGCACAATCGCCGCAAAGACCACCACCATCACAATGCGGGAGAACAAGGTGCTGATACCCGCACCAAGCAGTCCCATCTCCGGAAAGCCCAGCTTTCCATTGATAAGTATATAGTTTCCTACGATGTTAAGCGCATTCCCTCCGAGCAGAATCCACATGGCCGTCTTGGTATCGGTGATGCCGTCCGTAAACTGTTTGAAACCGTTGAACAGCATGACAAAGACCAGTGAAGCAAGCAACACCAGATAGTAAGGCTTGATTAGAGGCAGCAATTCTCCGGGCTGTCCCAGCCGCTCCACATTGAAATAGAGAACAGCCATGACAAGAGTCAGCAACAAAGCCACCAGCACATTGGCAACCAGGCTACACCGCAACGCCTGCCCTGCCTCGGCAAAGCGGCGGTTACCGTAGAAGCCCCCTACAACCGGTGTCAGCCCGTAGCTGAAGCCCGTACTGAAAATAATGCAAAGAGTAAACAGATTGTTTACGAAAGAAGCGGCACCCAGTTCCTCCGTGCTGTGATGCCCAATCATCAGCGTATCGGCAAAACCAAGCACAATGACTCCCAACTGCCCCACCACAATGGGTAGCCCCAGGAGAAGCAATGCTTTATAGTGCTGCTTATACGTATCAAATAATTTTTTCATACTAAAGGTTTTCTTTTTGGTAATAAAGCACAATCCCGTTTTCATCGCGGAAGGTCTGTTGGGCGACCCTATGAAGCTGTTCTGCCGTCACAGAGCGGTAATTGTCCACTTCACGGTCTATGTCTTCTGCCTGTCCGGTCAGTTCAAACCAGGCAAGATTCGTGGCAACATTCAGATAATTGATGTTGCCGAATATCTGTGTAGACTCAAACTTGTTCTTTACTTTCTCCAATTCTTGTTCTCCAACAAACCCGGATTTCAACTCTTCCAACTCTTTCCGGACAGCAGCCTCGGCTTGCTCCAAAGATACGCCTGCAGATGGTTTTCCACTGATATGCAGCAGTCCGGCATCCCGTGTACCAGAGATATAGGCATCGAGACTGGAAAAGAGCTTTTGCTCCTGCACCAGCCTGCGGGTCAAGCGACTGGAACGTCCATTGCTCAGAATATCCGACAGAATATCGAAGGCATAATAATCGGCATCCTCACGGCTGCACATGTGATAAGCCATGAACAAAGCATCCAGAGGAACATTCCGTTCCACCGTCTGCCGGCGTTCCGCCGTCTGTACAACTTCTTGCGGTAATTGCCTTACGGGCACATTCCTACGGGGAATGGGAGCAAACCATTTTTCTGTCAGCCTAACCGTTTCTTCCCACGAAATATTTCCGGTAACGGCCAGCACTGCATTATTAGGTGCATAAAAACGAAAAAAGAATTCCTTTACCTCGTCCAGCGTGGCATTGGCAATGTGAGAGAGGTCTTTCCCGATAGTAGGCCAGCGATAAGGATGCGTTTGATAAGCCAAAGGACGAAGCAGATGTCCCACATCACCATACGGCTGGTTCAAGCAACGTTGCTTGAATTCCTCCATCACCACCGCACGCTGCACTTCAAGACTTTGCTCACTGAATGCCAGTTCCAGCATGCGGTCGGACTCCAGCCAGAAGCCGATTTCCACATTCGATTTTGGAACCGTCAGGTAGTAATTGGTTATATCATTATTGGTCCATGCATTATTCTCCCCGCCTGCCAATTGCAAAGGAGCGTCATAATCAGGAATATGCACCGAACCTCCGAACATCAGATGCTCGAACAGATGGGCAAAACCCGTATGCTCGGGATGTTCGTCACGGGCACCCACATCATAAACAATATTCAAGGCAACCATCTGCGTGCTGGTGTCCTCATTGTGCACCAACCGCAGACCGTTGTCAAATATCTTTTTGTTTATCTTCATAAAATGGAATGACAGAATCTATCATCAATCTATCACTGTCACTTTTTTAATAACCACATCCTCTTCGGGCCGGTCGTTACGGTCAGTCTTGACCTTCTGTATTTTATCAACAATATCCATACCTTCCAGCACTTCACCGAACACGGTATATGCACCGTCCAAATGTGGAGTACCGCCCACGGTAGTATAAGCCTTCACCTGCTCGGGGGTAAACTTGAACTCCGGTTCCTTGGCAACCTGAGCCTCTGCCTGCGCAATCAAGGAATCTTGCAAATCCATCAGACCGTCCTGGTCATTATTCTTGCGCATCTTGTAGATTTCCTTCATGTGTTTCTGCGCCAACGCGTTGAAAGCATTGTTCAAGCGCATCTGATTCATCTGCTGTTCCATCCCCAGCAAGGTAGAGTCATTATACACTTTTCCGGTCACAATGTAGAACTGGCAGCCGGATGATGCCTTGTCAGGGTTCACCTCATCACCCTGGCGTGCAGCCGACAAAGCACCTTTTTTGTGAAAATACTTCGGATAAACAAATTCGGCAGGAACGGTATAACCCACGTCGCCTGCCCCCAGCATCTTGCCTTTCGGAGCCTTCTTCGATTCCGGGTCACCTGCTTGTATCATAAAGTCCTTGATGACACGGTGGAACAGCGTACCTTCATACGTGCCGTCTTCCACCAGCTTGATAAAGTTATCACGATGTTTCGGGGTTTCATTATACAGTTTCACGGTGATGTCACCCGCACTTGTTTCAATCTTCAGCTTCGTTTCTTTTTCCATATCTTCCTCTTTCTTTTGTCCCGGCTTGCAAGCAGTCAGACCGCAAACCAGTATAGTTAATAATACAATAAGATTTCTTTTCATTTTGTTTTTTATTTAATTTAAGTTTGCAAATATACTAAAATCAGACAAAAGCACTTACCTTTGCCTACATAAAAGAGATAAA
>ERZ827520.3461-NODE-3461-length-12891-cov-2.869352_pt1 | contig 12891 bp, 9 predicted proteins | sample MGYA00519581_ERZ827520 | MGnify/ENA primary metagenome ERZ827520 (study PRJEB31778, sample SAMEA3449339) | human gut metagenome | biome: human gut; feature: human-associated habitat; material: faeces | place: United Kingdom | collected 2010/2012 ...
AAGGATGGATGGGTATGACAGGACAACCACGGTCAAGCGTCAGGGCGCGGCTTTTATGGCGGACGGCTGCCCTGGCGGCTGTCCTGGCCGGTATGGCCGCCGTTTGTATGCATACGGCGGCGGCGCCTTATCAGAATTACACCTACGATATCCATGGGGAGCCGAACGCAGAACCGCAGGCTTTCGTGCCGGTGGAGGTCATCAGCGGCCAGAAAATAGGGCTGGATTCCTTCTTGGGCCCGCAGGACATCGTAACAGCCGAAGACGGCTCGCTCTACCTGGCGGATACGGGCAACAACCGCCTGGTGGTTATAGGAAAAGACCGGACGGCCAAAGCCGTCATCAGCCGGTTCGTCTGGCAGGGGGAGGAACAAGCTTTCAACCAGCCGTCCGGCCTGTTCGTTACCGCTCAGGGCAGCCTGTATGTCGCCGACACCGGCAACGCCCGGATCGTGGTTTTCAACCGGGATTTCCAGTGCGTGGATATTATTGGCGAACCGTCCGACGGGGGCGGCGCCTTCAGTTACCAATATGCACCGATCGGCGTAGCGGTCGATTTTGCGGGGAGGGTGTTCGTCGTATCCCGGAATTGCAGCGATGGGATCCTTCAGTTTGATAAGGACGGCAACTATTTCGGGGCTTTTGGGGCGATCAAGACCAACCCCAGCCTCTCGTACCTCTTCTGGAAGTCGCTTGCGAGCGAAGAGCAGAAAAAACAGATGGATTTGGTTATCCCGACGGAATACAGCGGCATCGACGTGGATGCACAGGGATTTGTTTATGGGACGGTCAGCGCCATTGATTCCGCGCATTATCAAACCAATATGTTTATCCACCGGCTGAACCCCTTGGGAGTGGACGTACTGGGACGCAGCGGCTTCTCCGATCCGATGGGAGACGTTAAAGTAGAAATTGACAAAGAAAATGATACCTTGAATATTTCCAGGCTGGTAGATGTTTCGGTTATGGATTACGGGTTTTATGCCGTATTGGATTCATCCAAAGGCCGTGTTTTTACTTATAATCGCGACGGTAAACTGCTGTATCTGTTCGGTGCTCTTGGTGAAGAGAAGGGACAGTTCGGCAATCCGGTGGCTCTTGATACCGACAACAACGGGCTCTATTATGTGCTGGATAATAAATACAACCAGGTGGTGGTTTTTCAGGCGACGGAATATGCCAGCCTCATCCACGACGCATTTGCTGCCCACTATAACCGGGATTACGAAACCGCCGAGGGGCTGTGGTTCCAGACGCTGAAATATACCTCCAAATCCGATCTGGTTTTTAATGAGATAGGCAAGCTTTATACCGAAATGGGCGAATATGAGAAAGCGATGGACTATCTGGAAATGTCCAACGATCGCGCCGGGTATTCCGATGCCTTACAGTTCTATCGGAGCGATCTGCTGGCCCGCTATTTTGGAACGGCGATCCTTGTGATAGCGGCGGCCATAGCGGCTGGGATACTGCTTGCACGGTTATACGGGCGCAGGAAACGAAGAGGGGGATCGGCGTGACCAAACAAGTTGAGCCCAAAAAACAGAGCGGCTTCAAGCCCGTTTGGGACGGCCTGAAATTCAGCGGCCGGATTTTGTTTCATCCGTTCGACGGGTTTTGGGATATGAAGCATGAACGGCGCGGAAACCGGTACGCCGCGGCGTTGATTGTGGCCGCCCTGACGCTGACATTCGCCGCCAAAGGGCAGTTGACCGGCTTCCTGTTCAATTTTACCGATGATCTGGAATTCAATTTGTTTTATAAGATAACGAGTGTGCTGCTTCCCTTTTTTATCTGGTGTGTAGCGAACTGGTGCATCACGACGCTGGTGGACGGCGAGGGTTCTTTTGGGGATATTGCTATGGTTACGGCCTATGCGGTGGTGCCGCTGGTGATCATCCAGCTTCCCCTCGTGCTCCTTAGCCATGTTATCACCCTGCAGGAGCAGCCTTTTTATCAGATCTTGGACGCCGTTTCCGTCCTCTGGTTTGCCCTGTTGCTTTTCTGCGGGATTTTGACGATCCATCAATTCAGCGTTGGAAAGACGATCCTGACGATCGGCATCGCGGTGCTTGGAATGGTGATCCTGCTTTTCCTGGTCCTTTTGTTTTTGTCTCTGATACAGCAGATGGGGGGCTTCCTGCGCATCCTGCTCAATGAAATCCAGCTGATCGTACAGTCTTCATAAAGGGGGATATTGTCATGATGGGTAAACAGACGCATGGAACCTGTTCCCGACTGGTGGCGTACCTGCTGGCGGCAGCGCTTGCCATGGGCTGTGCAAACGGCTGCTCTCCGAAATTGGCTGCGCCGGAAGAGAAAAAGCAACTGGCGCTGGCGCTTCCAGACGCCGCTTACGACCAACAGGTGCGCAATTCCCCCGCTTATGTCGCTGCGAAAAAGGACGGCTGGCAACTGCTGGTGGACGGCGCATCTGCTGTCGTCACCGTACAGGCGCCGGACGGACGGCGCTGGTCGAGTAACCCGGAGGATCGGCTTGCCGATCCTTTGGCGGCAGGGGATCCGCTGGCGCTGCTCTGCTCGCAGGTGCACCTCCAGTTCACCCAACAGCGTGACAACTATACCAGCTATGTCAACAGCTGGGCCGATGCGGTTTCTATCGGTCAGTACGGCTATTATCCCCTGCAGGATGGGATCGGGGTTTCCTATATCTTGGGGCGGCAGCAGAAGACTTATCTGTTCCCGACAGCCATTTCTGCCGCGCGGTTTGAGGAATTCCGCTCCCGCATGAACGAAGAAGAGGCAATGCTGCTGTCCTTCAACTATACGTATGTGGATATCAACGAGCTGGATGAAACTACCAAAGCGGCAGTTGTTCAGCAGTTCCCCTCCTTGAAGGAAACCCCTTTATACCTGATTGGGAGTGCCACTGGCACGGCGGTACTGGGCGATTACCTGTCGCAGCAGATGGAGAATGTGTTTACCCATGCCGGGTATACCCTCGAGGATCTCCAGAAAGACAATGAGGATAATCATGTTGAGGATCCGAATCAGAATTCCGCGTCCGTCCGTCTTGCCCTGGAATACCGGCTGGAGGACGGAGGGCTGACCGTGCGGCTCCCGCGGGAAAGCCTGCAATTTGACAGCAGTGTCATCGGCAGCCTGAGCCTAACGATGCTTCCTTATTTCGGGTCAGCGGGTACGGGAGATGAGGGATACCTGCTGATCCCGGACGGATCGGGCGCCCTTATCCGTCTGAACAATGGGAAAACCAACATCCCGTCGTATGAGAAGGCGGTTTACGGTGCGGACAAATCCATCACAAGGCTGGAAGCCGCCGAAACCGGCACTTCGCGGATTGGAATGCCGGTTTATGGTATCAAGCAAAACGATAAGGCATTTTTAGCGGTGATCGAAAAGGGGGATCCGGCCGCGTCGCTACATGCGGAAATCAGCGGTCTGACCCACAGCTATAATGCCGTATACCCCTCCTTCCAGCTGGTGCGGCAGGATATTATACGGGATTCCGTGTTGAATGTCTCGGGCTCCAACGCTTACCAGCGGGAGCCCTTCAGCGACGACTTGCAGATCCGCTACATATTTTGTGAGCCGGGCAGCGGCTATGTGGAAATGGCTCGCGCGTATCAGGATTATCTGCTGGATGCCAGCGGCCTTTGCGCGCGTCCCGCCGTCTATGCCGCCTATGTGGAAGCGGTAGGCGCGGTGGACTATAAGAAAAAGGTGTTGGGTATCCCGGTAGAATCTCAGAAAAGCCTGACGTCGTACAGCCAGCTGGCGGACATGGCGGCGGCCATGAAGGCGGCAGGGATAAACGAACTTATCCTCGGCTATTCCGGGTGGTCCAACCATGGGCTGTACAACAACCTGTACGATCGGGTGGAGCCCCTGCGGGAGCTTGGTGGCGCCTCAGGGCTGCGCACGCTGTTGGAGGGGCTGCAGGATCAGGGGATCCGGCTGTATCCGCAGGTGAATTTTCAGACGGTTTATCAGGATTCCCTGCTGGACGGGTTCCAGGTGAACCGAGACAGCGCCCGCTCGCTGTCGCTAAATATTGCAAAGGCGTATCGCTATGATCTCGCCATTCTTAAAGCGGTTAAGGAGAGGCAGGCGTGGGTGCTGTCTCCATCTCGTTACGGTGCGATTCTGTCCGCTTTTCTCGACAGTGCGGCGGAATATCCCTTTAACGGGCTGGATATTGGTTCAATGTCCAACGAGCTCCACTCCGATTTTTCCGAAGAGGAGCCAATGGATCGCTACCGGGCGCAGCAGAGTGTGCTGGAGCAGCTGCGCCGTCTGAAGGAACGGGGGTATTCCTTGAGCGCGGCGGATGCGAGCGCCTACGTGTTCCCCTATGTTGATTGTATACGGGAGGTCCCCTTGACATCGGGAGGCCACTACCTGTTCGACGAGGATATCCCATTCTATCAGATGGTGCTGCACGGGCTGTTGCCCTTCACTACGCCTGCGCTGAACCAGAGCGAGGATTTCCAGCAGGCTATCCTGCGGGCGGCCGAGTCTGGCTCCATGCCATATTTTCGGGTGATGTATGCAGATAACACGGCGCTGAAGGAGACGGATGTCAGCCTGTACAGCATGGCGTTCCGCGACTGGAAAGCGGACATTGCGGCACAGTACGCTGCGCTGAAATCGGTTCTGGCAGACTGTACGGACAGCCGGGTGATCGGGCATGAGCGCAGCGGAGAGCTGACTATTGTACGCTATGACAATGGGACGGCGGTACTGGTCAACTATGCCGATACCCCCCGGCTTTACAACGGGATCACGGTGGAAGCGAACAGCTTTTTGGCGGTACGGGAGGAAGGGCTTTCATGAAGAAGAGAACAAAAAAGCGCATGAAGCTGTCCACCAGGCGCGCTTGGTTTGGCGCGCTGTGCGTATCGCCCTTTATCCTGGGCTTTTTAACCATGACCATGTCGCCCATCCTGCTGTATATCGTGATCGGGTTCCACAAGGTGATGTCCGGCGACAATGGCATCGCCCTGATCAGCGTCGGCTGGCAGAATTATATCGACCTGTTTTATACCGAGGTGGATTTTCTGGAAAACGTGGCGTCCAGCTTGGGCAATATGTTCCTCAACGGGTTGTTCATCGTCATCTTCAGCCTGCTCATCGCTACGGTGCTAAATCAGCGGTTTCGGGGGCGTGGCTTTGCGCGGGCGGTACTTTTCCTGCCGGTGGTGATCGCGTCGGGTGTGGCGGCCATGTGTATGAACGACAGCCTGGTGGATTCCGCTTGGGCGGCCCTGATGACGGTGGCCTCCTCCGATTCCCTTGATCCGGAACGGTTCAACCTGATCGACGAATTTCTGAATATGGTCGGGCTTTCTTTTGGAGAGTCGTTTTTCCAGCTTTTGAACGATCTGATCGCACGGTTTTATACTATTGTCCTGTCTTCGGGGGTGCAGATCCTGATTTTTCTGGCCGGGTTGCAGACAATCTCCCCCTCGTTATACGAGGCCGCCAATATCGACGGCGCGACCGCTTGGGAGAGCTACTGGCGGATCACTTTCCCGATGATCAGCCCTATGATTCTGGTCAACGCGGTTTACACCGTCATCGATCAGCTTAACAATACGGATAATATCATCATTAATACCCTCTATCAATACTCGGGCGAGGGGACGAAATACGGGCTGAGTTCCGCCATGGGCACTGTATATTTCAGTTTGGTATTCCTGGCTATGGGAATCGTGTTTTTCTTCATTTCCCGCTTTGTGGTGTATGAAGATCGCTGATGGAAAGGGCGTGCAGCTAATTGAAGCCGAACATAAGAGGAATAAAACGGCGTGCCAACACGCTGGTATGGAAGGTGTTCCGAAGCCTTTTGCTGACCGGATTGTGTTTTCTTATCCTGTATCCGGTGATGGTGAAGCTGACGGCCTCGTTTAAAAGCCCGGCTGACATGATCGATCCGAATGTGGTCTATCTCCCACGGGAATTTACTTGGGCGAACCTGGTTACCGTTTTCCGCGGCGTGGAGTATCCCCGCACCTTCCTCTACACCGTCCTGTTTGTATCGCTGGTCTCCTTTTTGCAGACGATGTCCTGTACGCTGGTCGCTTACGGGCTGGCGCGTTTCCGATTTTTCGGGCGGAACCTGGTGTTTGGGCTGTCGATCTTTACGCTGATTATCCCGCCGCAGGCCATCCTGCTGCCCTTGTATCTAAAGTTCCGCTTTTTCAACCCATTTGAGATTTTCAAGCTTGGGGGTACGCTTACCGGTATCCCGCTGACCGACACGCCCATCCCTTTTCTCCTGATGGCCTTGTTTGCGGTCGGCTTTAAAAACGGGCTGTATATCTTCCTGCTGCGGCAGCATTTTCGGAACATGCCGGCTGTGCTGGAGGAGGCATCTTACATCGACGGAAGCGGCATGTTCCGTACGTTTACGCAGATCATGCTACCCGGGGCGGTTCCCTTGCTGGTGACGGTTTTCCTGTTTTCGTTCGTGTGGATGTGGAACGATTATTATTACACCACCATCCTCGCCCCTGGTTTGCCCACGCTGAATATGAAGCTGTTGGGTATGTCGGTCGGGGACATCGGCCTGATTTTGGGGGAGATGGGCACCAGCGTGCTGCAGAGTCCGCGGTTTATCCTGCTTATCACGCCGCTGGTGGTGCTGTACCTGCTGCTGCAGAAAAGCTTTACGGAAAGCATTGTCAAAAGCGGCATTGTGGGGTAAGAGACAGGTAAGGAGAGGCATATGAAGAACCAATATCGGCGCGTCGCCGCATTGGCGCTTGTATTCTGTATCGTTTTTCCCGGGATGGGCACCATGGAAGGCGCTGCAGATGCTGCAAACGGTGGGCAGGGCGACATCCCTCCCGCCGCGGGAAGTTATCGAGAGTATCAGGACAGGTACGCGGCGCAGCCGGAGCCGGGGCAGACGGTGGGAGCCGCGCTGCTGGAATACCGTGCCTCCGACGATCACGCGGTGGTGAAGGATTCCCCCGGCGGTCGCGAAGGCGTCTGCGTAGAGACGGGGGAAAGCGGGTACATCGAATGGGATCTAGAGGTGCCGGAAACCGGACGGTATGCCATTGAACTAGACTATTATACGGAAACGGGCAGAGGATCTGCCATTGTCCGGAAGATTCTCATTGACGGAGAACTGCCCTTTTCGGAGGCGGCGAATCTGCGCCTGTACCGCGTGTACCGCAACCAGGGCGCCATTGTCACGCTGGACAACGGGAACCAGGTGCGCCCTGTGCAGGAGGAGGAGAACCGCTGGATCACCACCCTGCTGAGGGGCAGCCGCGATTATGAAGGGGAACCCTTCCGCTTCTTTTTCACGACAGGCCGGCACACCGTCCGGCTGGAGGCGATCCGGGAAAATCTGGTGATTGGCGCTATCCGCCTGCGGCCGGCCGGGACGGTGTCCGCCTACCGGCAGCCTCAGGGAACAGGCGGTGCGGCATCATCCGTTCCACCTTGGCGCATACAGGGAGAAGAGGCGCGCTATAAATCGGACGCTACGCTGTACCCGGTAAACGACAACTCGGCCTGGAACACCGAGCCGAGCAGCCCCTCCAAAATCCTGCTGAATACCATTGGCGGCGACAAGTGGAAAACGGTCGGGCAGTGGCTGGAATGGGAATTCACCGTACCCAAAACGGGCTATTATAAGCTCGCGGTGAAAGCACGGCAGAACCTGACGGCGGGACAGCCCTCCTACCGGCGTATATGGATCGATGGTGAGGTGCCTTTTGAGGAATTTCAGGCCGTCCAGTTCCCGTACAGTTCCAAATGGGAGTTGGTGGAGCCGAGAAACGGGGAGGAGCCGTGCCTGCTGTATCTGGAGGCCGGCCAGGCGCATACCCTGCGCATGGAGGCCACGCTGGGCGGGCTGCGGGAGCTGATACGCGAGGTGGACGGCGCTGTCAGCCGACTGAGCGCCATTTACCGGGATATTTTGTTTGTGGTAGGCCACGACGTGGACATCTACCGGGATTACCCGTTTGAGCAGGCCATCCCAGACACCCTGTCTCAGCTGCGGCAGGAGAGCGAAAGGCTGGCAGCGTATTATGATGAATATGTCCGGATTACCGGCGCACCGGGTTCGCAGGCACAGGTGTTGGCGAACATGGCGCGGCAAGCGGCAGACATGGCGGAGCGCCCCTACCGCATTCCTCGACTGATGGCGGATTTTTCCAACAACATCAGCGCTTTGGGCTCCTGGCTGTCCACCGCGCAAACCCAGCCGCTGGAAATTGATTACATTGAATGGGCGGGGGCTGATCAGGATTTTACCCCTATCCCGACAGGCTTTTTCCGCGGCCTAGTGTTTAGCTTTCAGCAATTCCTGGCTTCCTTCACTTCAGATTATACAACCACATCGACGGCGGACGGGGACATGGGGGAAGAAGGAAGCGGAGTGACGGCGTGGCTCGCCACCGGCCGGGATCAGGCCAATGTGCTCTCACAACTGGCGGAGCACTATTTTACCGGGACGACGGGAATCCCGGTGCGGCTGCAGCTGGTGCCAGCGGGAACTCTGCTGACGGCGACGCTGGCCGGGAAGGGCCCTGACGTGTCTCTGTCCATGGCGCAGAGCGATCCGATCAACTACGCCATACGCGGTGCGGTGGAGGATTTGAGCGGCATGGAGGGCTTTGATACTGTAGCCGGATGGTTCCAGCCGAGTGCCCTGCTTCCCCTGAGTTTTCAGGGGAAAACCTATGCGCTGCCTGAAACCCAGAGCTTTCCAGTGCTGTTCTACCGCGAAGATATCCTCGCTCAGCTGTCGCTGGAGGTGCCGGAGACTTGGGAAGATGTGGCCGCGATGCTGCCGGTTTTGCAGAAGAAGAACTTGAGCTTCGGTCTGCCGGCCGATTTGACAACCTATGCGACCCTGCTGTTCCAGAACGGCGGCCGGCTTTATAACGCCGATTTTACAGCCTCAGATCTGAACAGTATGGCGGGGGCGGAGGCCTTTGAAAACTGGACGGTCTTTTATACCGATTATTCACTGGCGCTGCAATACGATTTCCAGACGCGGTTCCGTTCGGGCGAAATCCCCATCGCTATCGCCAATTATGGCATGTACAATGCCCTGTCGGTATTTGCCCCGGAATTGGACGGCTTATGGTCATTCGCCGAGGTTCCGGGCACCCGCCGCGGCGACGGTACGGTCGATCATACGACCGCTGGTACCGTGACGGGCGCCGTGATGATGAGTAGCGCCCGCAATAAGTCGGACGCCTGGGAATTCCTCCGATGGTGGGCTTCTGCGCAGACGCAGACCATGTATGGTAGGGAACTGGAGAGTGTGCTGGGTACCGCTGGACGGTATCAGGCGGCCAATGTGGAAGCGCTGTATAATATCCCATGGGACAGCGCCGACTTTCAGGTGCTGCTCCAGCAGCTCCGCCAGGTGCGCGGGATCGAGGAGATTCCGGGCAGCTATATGACGCAGCGCTACATTGATTTCGCGTTCCGGCAGGTGACGGTCAGCGGCGATCGGGACGTAGGGCGCGCCCTGGTGAAGGCCGTGCGGCAGATCGACAGCGAAATCGCCGCAAAGCGCCGTGAGTTCGGACTGGATTGAAACGGGCCGCAGGAAAGGAGAAAGCCATATGACCGCAACCAAGGGGCGGCCTGCCGTATGGCAGGCGAAAAAGACGCTGCGCCGGCGCGTATGGGAAAAACGCACGGCATATGTCATGATCGCGCCCTTTACGCTTATCTTTTTGACCTTCACATTAGTGCCGGTCGTCATCGCCATGTTTTTCAGTTTTACCTATTACAATATCCTGCAGCCGCCGCAATGGGTAGGCTGGGTCAATTATGTCAAGCTGTTCTTTAACGACGAGATTTTCCTCACGGCGGTCAAGAATACGCTGATATTCGCCGCCGTTACCGGACCGGTCAGCTATGGCCTGTGCTTTATAGTCGCCTGGTTCGTCAACGAGCTGACACCGCGTGTGCGGGCGCTGATGACACTGCTTTTTTACGCGCCCTCCCTGTCAGGTACGGTGTCCATATGGATGATCGTCTTCAGCGGCGACAGCTATGGCTATGTCAACGCCATAGGTATGCAGCTCGGGCTTATCAACACGCCCAAGCAATGGTTTTCCGATCCGGCCCTGATGAAGACCGCCATCATCGTCGTTGTCCTCTGGTCTAGCCTGGGCGTCGGGTTCCTTTCCTTTATAGCGGGTTTACAGAATGTGGACCGCTCCCTGTACGAGGCAGCGGCGATCGATGGCATCAAAAACCGCTATCAGGAATTGTGGTATGTCACGTTGCCCTCCATGAAGGGGCAATTGCTCTTTTCCGCCATCATGAGCATTACCTCGTCCTTCAGCATTGGGGATATCGTCACCCAACTGTGCGGGTTCCCCAGCGCCAGTTATGCGGCGCACACGATTATGAACCATCTGTCGGATTACGGCAGTATCCGCTATGAGATGGGATATGCCTGCGCTATTGCGACGGTTTTGTTCCTGATGATGGTAGGGACGAACGCGCTGGTGCAGAAGCTGCTGTCCAAGGTAGGAGGGTGAATCCTGCCGGAGCCGGGAGGTTGTCGCATGAAAGAACATGTCTATACAAGGCCGCACCAGGTGCGGCGCGCGCGCATAAGGCCGGCCAGGCGCATTAACCGGTCGGCCGGGGGCACGGCGGTCATTTTAATGCTGTTGGGTGTGCTGGGGCTCTTTATGGCCCTGCCGCTTTACCTGACCATTATCAACTCGTTCAAGCCCTTGAACGAGTTATGGGTTTTCCCGCCGCGCTTTTATGTCATCAATCCGACTTTGCAGAATTTTGGCGATCTGCTGACCTCTATCAGCAATTCCACCGTGCCCTTTTCCCGGTATGTATTCAACACGGCGATGATTACGGTGGTGGGGACGACGGGGCAGATCCTGATAGGTTCCCTGTGCGCCTATGCGATCTCCAAGCTGCAGTTCCCCGGCCACCAGATATATTTCCGCATCATCGTGCTGTCCTTGATGTTTTCCCCGGTGGTTACTGCCATTCCCACTTATATGATTATGGCGAAAATCGGATGGATCGACAGTTATCTGGCGATACTCGTTCCGGCCATGGGCGGCTCGCTCGGCCTATATCTGATGAAACAGTTTATCGATCAGTTACCGGATTCCCTGCTGGAGGCGGCGCGGATCGACGGGGCGGGGGAATTCTACACCTATTGGCATATCGTGATGCCCAACGTCAAGTCCGCGTGGCTGACGCTGATCGTTCTATCCGTACAGAGTTTATGGAGCATGGGAGCCAGCCCGTTTATTTACACGGAGAATTATAAGACGATCAACTATGCCCTCGGTCAGATTTTAGCGTCGGGCATTGCGCGGGCGGGGGTAGGTGCCGCTGTTGCTGTGGTGATGATGGCGCTGCCGATTGCTGTGTTTATCATCACCCAGTCCAATGTTATTGAAACCATGTCCAATTCGGGCATCAAAGAATGAAAAGGCACAGAGGAGAGTTGCTGTATGAACCGTTTTGACATCACCTATTTTTATGGGCCGACCGACGATTATATCGTCAAGCAGGAGGTGATCCGGGACATTGCCGACGCTGGATTCACCCTGATCCCAGTGGAATCCAACGATCCATGGGTGAACCGGAAAGCCTTGGCGCTTTGCCGGGAATACGGGCTGAAGGCGCTGGTACGGGACGGCCGCGTCGAAAAGATGCTGTACACGCCAGGCGCAGACGTAGAGACGCTGGCACAGGAAGTGGCCAGAGAGTACCAGGCGTATGACGATGTGATCCAGGGCTGGTATATCGTGGATGAGCCGCAGACCGGTACTTTCGCTCTGCTCGGACGTATCCAAGAGGCGTTCCACGCGGTATCTCCGGGGAAGGAAGTGTATATCAACCTGTTCCCGGATTATGCCTCCCCCGGCATGCTGCAGGCGAAGGATTATGACGACTATCTGGAGCAGTTTATGACGGTTGTACGGCCAGATGTGCTTTGCTACGACTACTATCATTTTTTGCAGCGTGATCGGAGCGCCAAGGATGCCGAATTCGGTATCGTCCCGGATGAAAAGGAGCAGGGGATTCGCGAGGCGGCCATCGGCATGGAAGATCGCGACGGCTTTTTCGGCAATATGCAGGCTGTTTGGGAAAAGGGACGCAAGTACAACACGCCGATCATGCTGATTGTTCTGCTGGTGGAGCATGGCTATTACCGCAACCTCACCCGGTCGGAAATCCTCTGGGAGGTAAGTCACTCTCTCGTCTACGGCGTGAAGCGGATGTCCTATTTTACCTACTGGCTGCCAGCGGCAGATGACTTCTGGAAATATGATAACGCCATGACCGATGCGGAAGGCCGGCTGCAGCCGCACTATTATGATGTCCAGTCCATCAATGTCCGTCTGGCACATCTGGGTGCCGAGCTGTTTGACAAAACCAGCACCGCAGTGTTTCACCTCGATCCGAGCGAAAAGTACGGCCGACCCTTCGAGCCGTATGGCGGTGTATGCTCCGTCATGGGCGGGGCATCGGTAATCGGTTTCTTTGATGACGGTAGCTTTTTGGTAACCAACAAGGATTTTCGGCGGGATGTAATTTTGCGCCTGGAAACCACGGGCGGGGCAATGGAGCAGTACGATGACATGGCGGGTGTGTGGAAACCAGCCGGGGCTCTGGAACGGCTTTCCATCGAAGCCGGCGGGGCCCGCCTGCTACGGTTCTGTAAGTAAGAGGGGTTGTGCGTATATGGAAATCCGCTCGTTTGCCACCACCGCGGTGGATAAGTTGGGGCGTCGCCTGCCCCTCTCGGCACAGCCGCCTGGGGGACGGAAGCCGCGGCTGACGGCATTGTTCTATTTTTTGTGGAACGGGGAACACGGGGATGCCGAGCAACTGATCCCGAAAAACGTTTCAGCCATCCTGCGTGAGGAACCTCGC
>ERZ827520.3467-NODE-3467-length-12866-cov-3.823199_pt1 | contig 12866 bp, 7 predicted proteins | sample MGYA00519581_ERZ827520 | MGnify/ENA primary metagenome ERZ827520 (study PRJEB31778, sample SAMEA3449339) | human gut metagenome | biome: human gut; feature: human-associated habitat; material: faeces | place: United Kingdom | collected 2010/2012 ...
CTTTTTCAAACTGCGAATGACCTATAACTATCAAATCATAATCACCGGTGGCTATTCGGGATAAAAAACGCTTTCTGTTTTTCTTTTCAAAATCCTTTTTAGTTGCCACAAGTACCTTTGCATTCGGATAGAGAGTGAGAATATCTGCACCCCATTGTTCGGTAAGATGATTAGGTACAACAATCATACATTTACTTGATAAGCCGAGACGAATTGATTCTTCAGCTATTGCAATCATCTCATAAGTCTTCCCGGCACCGACAGCGTGAGCAAGAAGCGTGTTACCGCCATAAAGGCTGTGAGCAACAGCATTTAACTGATGAGGTCTTAAAGTGATTTCAGGATTCATATTTGGAAAAATAAGATGACTGCCGTCATATTCACGAGGTCTGATTGAATTAAACTTCTCGTTATACATTTCACACAAACGGTTACGCCTTTCAGGGTCACTCCATATCCAGTCCTTAAATGCCTGTTTAATTGCGTCTTGCTTTTCCATAGCAATAGCTGTTTCTTTCTTATTAAGTACAGGCTTTTTCTTGCCGTCGTCATCAATAACATAATCAAAGATACGAACATCTTTAAGATTCAATGTTTGCTCAATAATTTGATAAGCATTGATACGACTTGTACCGTAAGTGCTGTTTGCTTTAACATTTCCTCTGTCGCCGCTTTTGTTTGTAATGTTCCACTCACTGCTAAAAGGTGAAAAATTCACCTTGATATTTAACTTGCAGTAGTATGGAGTTTCGAGTAATTCATACATAAAATTCTCAACAACATCAACAGGAAGCCAAGTAGCACCTAACCTGACATCAATCTCACTTGCCGTTAAGTCTTTAGGTTGCACCTTTTTAAGTGATTCAACATTAATTTGATATTCAGGCTGCGTCTTTGCAATAGCTTTTGCAAAACGCAGTTTTGCTCTTACATTACCCGAAAGATATTCGTCTGCCATCAAGTATTTTTGAGCAGTAGGATTATCGGCATTGTATTCAGGATTAAGGAATATTACGCCTTGAAGTTCATCGTAAATCTCTTTTTCACGCTTATGGCAAAGATTACTCATATATTCAATATCTATCTTTGCCCGTTCACCCATAGATACTGCAAGTGCTTCCGAAGGAGTATCAACCTCCGTTACGGGAATATGAGGTTTAATAGTTCTTTTAGTGAACATATCTGCTTTGCGTTCAAGAGTGCCGTTTTCTCCAAGTATTTCAAGAGCAGATATAAGGTGATATGAAGCGTCTTCGCCGAATGCCGACTTGTTTGCTCTGCTGTTTATTAAGCCGTACTTTGCCGTAAACTTATCGTACAGTTCATTAAGATTTTTCTGTTCTGCAAGTATGTCTTCTTCAGGATAATCATCGGTTTGAAGTTCAATGAGTTTTCTGGTGCTGTCCCTAATGGAAATCATACCTTTGATTCTGTTCTCGGCAGTAGCGGATACATCAACAGGTGTCATTCTTGAATTTTCTCTAAAGTATATCTTTCCGTCTACAACAGTATATGAAAAGTTACGAACATCAGGTAATGCCGGAATAGATAAATCTTCTTCAAATTCATCACCGATTTGCACCTCTGTAATTTGACCTTGAATATTCTTAACAGCCACATCAAGCAGTTCTTCAAGACTTCTATCCTCATATAGAATACAAGTTGATTCCGGACCGAAACGACCTGAAACCACTTTCATATTACCGAGTACCATATCCGGATTATCAACAAAGTATTTATTCATTCTGATACCGTCTTCGGTATTATCAAGCTGTACCCAATTAGGCTCAATATCAAGCATTCTATCTCTCTTTTGAAGAACAAGAATATCCGATACTACCTCTGTGCCTGCATTGCCCTTAAAAGTATCGTTAGGAAGTCTGATAGCACCGAGAAGGTCTGCTCTTTGTGCAATATATCTCCTGATATTACTGTTTTCTTTATCCATAGTACCCTTAGAGGTAATGAGTATCATTATGCCGCCTGTTCTGACTTTATCAAGCGACTTCATAAAGAAGTAATCATGAATAAGCGGGTTGTACTTATCGTATTTCTTATCCGATACTTTAAAATCGCCAAAAGGTACATTGGTAGTAACAAGGTCATAGAAGTTATCGGGTAAATCCACCTTTTCATAGCCGTTATTAACAATACTTGCAGTTTGATAAAGCTGTTGTGCAATAGCTGCCGAAACAGAATCAAGTTCAATACCGTAAACCTTACTGTCAACCATACTCTTTGGTTTCATACCGATAAAATTACCGATACCGCAGGACGGTTCAAGAATATTGCCTTGCTTGAATCCAAGATTTTCGGCAATATCATAACAAGCCTTAACTACTTCTTGAGGAGTATAGAAAGCAGTTAATGTACTTTCTCTTGATGCATTGTATTCTTCGGGCGATAAGGCAGATATGAGTTCCTTGTATTCATTTGCCCAAGACGAATTGTTTTCATCAAACGCTTCGGGAATACCGCCCCAACCGACATATTTTGAAAGGACGATTTGTTCATCGAGCGTTGCAAAACGATTATCGGCTTCACATTTTTTCAGAACCTTGATAGCCTCCATATTTCTGCAAAAGCGTTCCTTTTTGCCTACAACCTCAACGGGATGTGTGGCAAAATCAAAATCGTGCCTTTGCTCAACAGAAATTTCGGGATGAATATCCCACTGACTATGTTCAGTATGCTGTTTTGTGTTTTGAGTGGGAATAATCTGTTCTTTTTCTGTCGGTAAATATTGTCTTACAAATTCAACGGTTTCTCTGCGAAAGATAGGAAAGCCTGTCCCGTCGGCAAAAGTTTGGTCAGCCATAGATACATAACCGTTGCTGACAGAATCAACAACAAAGTGTCTGCCGTCAATATCTATTTCTTCACCGATTAAATCTAAGCCATCATCAACTTCCGACACAACGGGCTTGGTTCCTGCATCAACCTTTTCTTTTTCTGCCGGTTTAGTAAACTTACCCGATTGCTTAACTTTTAGTGCAAGGTTGGGATAATCATAAAGTTTGAATGTGCCGTTTTTGTAAGCAATAAAGTCATCATAGATTTGCTTACGGTACTGATACATTCTGTCCTCTTTATCCATAAGAGCCAAGGCATTTGACATCATATTTTCAATATCATCAAGTGCCTGTGAGTTATCAAGTTGAGCCTTGATAACTCTTGAAATCTTGTATGGTTCAATATCATTCGGATAAGGCTTAGCATCATTTTCGGATAAATTTTCAAAGAACGATTCCAAATCTCTTGATATTTCGTTTTTGTATATATCGGGTATAGCGTCAATATCCTCTTGCGTCACAAATTTGTCTTGCTTGATAAGGGTATCTATTCTTTTTGCGACATCGCTCCATTTAATAAGAACTTTTGCATAAGGCTCCATAACCGAGCCGTGACTGAATTCGATACCTTTTGTTGTTTTATTAACGCTGTCATTACCGCCTAAATATCCGCTTTGATTATCCTTGCCTACATATTTAATTCTATCGGCTTTATCAGGGTGATTAACAAAATAGGTGTAGGTTTCAAGCCTGTAAGCGTGATTGTTTTTGCCGTTTATGATAATCTTGTCTATCTCATCTTGTGAGATAAACATTTCTCTGTCAGGCAGATAACCCGATTCAGCTTTAAACGGAATAGGCTCTCGTTTCATACCCTCAATAATTTCTGCAATATATGGTATAGAATATTGAGCTGCATAATTAAAGCGAATGATTTTCATACCGGCGTTGTAGTCATCCATCAGTTTGCCGTACTCTTTGAAAATTTGAGCACGCTTTTCATCATCCTTGAGCATATCGGTGATTTTTTCAACCATATCGGGATAACCGAAAACACCGTCAATTTCTTTTTGTATTGATTGCAAACAATTATCTTTATTAGGATAATCGTCACTCAAATCTCGGATAAATTCAGTAAGTCTGTCTGCAACTTTATTGAGTTCGTAGTCATCGACCTTGTCAAGTTCATACTGTGGCATATATCTGCCGACATCAAGAAGTTCACGAATACGAACAGCCGCTTGCTCCCAAGTGAGATGTGTTGCCGTACTTGTTTTAGCTGATGTACCTTTAGCAATACTTATACCGTTTTCATCATACCAAAAGGATACCTTTTCACCGTTAAAGACAAAGCCTGCACCGTTAGTGCCGTAAAGAAATTTAAGCATTCTTGCGTTATACTCAACACCTCTGTTCCGTCTGAAGTGCATAGCAATTTGTACTCTACTGTTTTTATCATTAAATCCACAGCATAGTGCTTCATCAATAATCTGTTGTGAGATGCCAAAATCGGTAAAAAGTGATGTTTGAGGTATTTCATCATATACAGGCTCGTTATCATAAGAAAAACTGAACAAATCAAGCTGTGTTTTTTCTTCTTTTTCTGTATCAAGATACTTGCCATCATTGATAAGCTCTTTAATGATACTGACAATAATATCCCACGAAAAAACGGACTCCTTTGTTCGGGTTTTGTAGTTACCCTCATACATAAGAAGTCCGTTATCAGCTAATGTAAAGCCAAAGTGTTTATTGAATTTATCGTACTCGTCAAACCGTCTTGGATACAGCGTTTTGGTATAGTTTATGAGTTCATTATCTTTTTTGGTGGTTTGGTAAGCCTTGATGATTGCAGGTTTTCTTTGTACCAAATCATCATCGGGATTGCTGAGCATATACCTGATAGCCTGTTCGTCAACAAACGGCGGCAGTTCATCGGTTACATCGTGTAAATCAGTTCGTTCAGTACTGTTTCCCTCGCCGAGTTCTTGATATTGTTCATCATTCCCACCCAAGTCATCATATCCGTTTGCTTGAGTTTTTCGGTCACTCCCTGTGCTTTCGCCATCTGAGTTATGATTTGTTCTTCCATCTGCTGTGCTTGCTCCTGAATTGACATCAGGTGTTCCGTCAACTTGCAGGTTGTCAATAAAGTTGTGAATGTCGCTTTCTTGTGATTTTTGAGATATTCCTGTCTTTTCTGTGCGTAATATCCCATTTGTTCCGTCTTTGTCGGCATAATCAGGTTCGGATAAAGCTGCTCTCCGACTTGTGTGTATGTTATCTTCATTTGAATTGCTCCTTTCATTTTTGTTTTCATCCTTATTGTAGGGACTTGTTGAAGATTTTTCAAATATGCGATTTTCTTTTTCAAGTGCAAATACGGTTTTTGATATTTCAAGGAGTGCAGTTTTGGAAATATTGTTTGTTGCTTCACCGAGGGCATTAAAAGTATTCGGTGTATTGAAATTAACAACATCCTCAAAATCTTCCGTATCAAGCATTAAATCGGCGTCAATACCAAGCCTTGAGAGAACCGTATACGAAACGCTGTTTGAAACCAATTTACGAAACTTTGATGAAACAATATCATCAGAGAAATCTTCAAGAAAACTGTCTTGCTTTGCACTGCAAAGTTCAAAAAGATAATCGGATAAATTGTCGCTTACAGCGTTTTCACAAACAGATATGACGGCACTGTCTAAATCGGATTGGTTATCAACTGCACCGAAAATGTTTTCAAGTGTCTTAATAACATTATCTGTGTATTCATCCTTCATATGCCAAATAGGGACTTCTTTTGCCTGATCGCCCTCGTGGGTATCGCTGACATCAAACACATATTTAAGCCTTGGATAGTTTTGATTTGACACATCAAAAAGTGCAATGCCTTTAGCACCTTTATTTACCCATCTGCCAAACTTTCTATTCCAGCTTGACATAGGCAAAACTGCAACAGCGTCAGGTTTTTGAGCATAAACAAGAAGTTGCTCACTAAAAGGCAATCCGTAGTTATTGCAAGAACTTTTCAAAAATTCCTGCCAATTACTCGGCGAACGGATAACATCCTTTGAAACATCATCATAAAGAGCAGAAATGAGTTCAAACCTTGTAGCCATAGTCATCACCTTTCATCTTGTTTACCTCCGAGATATGAATAAAGCGTGTGCTTTTTTACAGCTTCTTTAATGGCACATATAACCTTAATTTCTTTAATCGAAACATTCGGCAAATCAAGCATTTCTTCTGTTTTCATATTCAAAATATCTGCCTCACTGCATTTGCCTGCCTTAAATAGCTTTAAAAGCACTTTCGTTTTTGTTTGGAAATCTGTATCCATTTTTACCTCCGTATTTATTAAAGGCGGCAACCGAAGTTACCGCCCAAATAAGTTTAATTATCGTTTTTCTTTTTGTTTCTGACTTGAAGAAATACAAGCCCTGCAACAATAAAGACAACAAGTGCAATAGACACAATCGTTTTAACTGTCATTATCTTTTACCTCCTTTTATTATCGTTCATCTCGTTCTCGGTTATGCCGTTGTCTTTCATTTTCAAAACAGCGATACATTTCAGCCTTATCGGCAACTCTTTGACCAAAGTCTTTTAACGCATCAAACTTGTTTTCAATATAATGACCGTAATAATACGAGCCGTTATTACATTCCCAAGTAACATATTGTTTTTCTTTATTTGCAGTAGTCCTTTCACCGAGTACGATTTCACCTTTACCGACAGTTACGGCATTGATAATGGTGTAGCCTGCATTAGTTCTGTCACTCATTATCTGCACCTCGCTTTTTCTTTCTCTTAATAAAGAAATATACACAGCCTACGATACCGACAAGCGAAGCACCGGCAATACCTAAAAATTTATTGATATTCCTTTCGTCTCCTGTCTTTGGGTTTTCAAGTTCAGGGACTTTAATCGTTACGGTCTGTCCTTTATCGTCAATATCGGCATGAGCAGTTAATTCAACACCATCGCGGTACAATGTCTCAAAGACTACAAGTTCGGTATCCTTTTTAATAGCCGAACCGTCAAAAGTAAAGGTGACTTCTACTTTGCCATCAGTCTTATCAGATACAAACTTAACGGTTGAAGTGATTTCTTTACCTTTAACTTTGAACGGTTTGCCTGTGGCTTTATCCATCAATGTACCTTTGATAACATATTCGGTATTAGGTACTAAATGCTTGTACTCAACAGTATCTTTTATAATTATTTTGCCTTTTGTAATTGCTTCCTTTTTGCCATTGACGGTTGCCGTTGTTTTTAATTCTGGCACTTTATCATTGATTGCAGTAAGTTCAACCACTTGCTCGTTATCTTTGATTGTTACAGCAAATATATCTTCATTATCAAGATAGCCGTCGGCAGGCTTAAGTTCCTTTATAAGGTATTCGCCATAAGGAATGTTATTGAAAACAAATACGCCGTTTTCATCGGTAACGGCAGTTAAGATTGCGTTGTTTTCTGTGAATTCGGTAATGTCCGATTTAAACAAACCAAAGGTTGCTCCCTTGATTACTTCCTGCGTTTCTCGGTCAATCTTCAAGCCTTTAACAGAACCATAAATTAGATTGTTTTTAATAACTTCACCGTTATTGACTTTAATATCAATAACCTTGACATCTTGACCTTGATATTCGGTGTCAAACTCATATTTTGTATCGGATAAGATATAGTGTTCATCGGTTGCAATTTCTTTTGCGTACCACTTAAAACCTACCGGTAAATCACAATCAAAAGATATATTTCCGTTCTTGTCACAGTTTGCAAAGGTAATTAAAGCGTCTTTTGGAATAACATCGCCGTTGTTTGCTTTGATGTCCTCACCTGCATAAACACCGAATCTTACAGAAGTAATTTCACCGTTATTGCCGATACTGAATTTCTTATCCTCTGCCATAATCTTTTTAAGTGAAACCGAAATCTTCTGTCTATCGTTATACACCGAAAGTTCGGTAGAGGTAACAGAAACATTCTGTCCTGCATAGGTGAGTTCAGCATCATACTTGGCGGTATTATGAACATATCCGTTTGGTGCAGTTTTTTCAATAACTGTATATTTACCGAGATAAAGTTCTTTGGATTTAGCCACACCGTCATCATCGGTTGTGACTGTATCAACCAAAGCACCTTGTTCATATCTTACCGTGCCTTCAAGTGTTGTAATATCTTCAGCAGCATAAATTTCAAATACTGCACCTTTAAGATTGCCTACGCTGTATTTAGGAGTGTATACGCCTTTGTTTTCTTCAACAGACGAAAAAATCTCGCCTGTTTTAGTGATATTGATTACACCTTTTTGTGCAACATCTCGTGCCTTAACCTTTACTACGGTAACGCCTGTATCGGTCGATGAATTTTCCTGTGTAATAGAGAACGGGACAGGCGTATCGTCAAGTACATATCCGTACGGTGCTTGTACTTCTTTAAGAGTATAATCACCATACGGCAACTTTTCAGGTGTGATTAAATATCCCTCTTTGTTGGTGTAAAAGGTATGAATTGATGTCACTTGAGGATAGGTGTACTGCATTGTAATTCTATGATTGTTGCTATCGTAGATTTCAAAAGCAGCACCTTCGTATGGGATTCGTTTACCCGTTTCCTTATCAAGTTTAACTACCTTGAGATACGATTCAAAATTCTTGTTATTGATAAGGAATTTGTATGTCTTACCATCGGTATTGATAAACACATCAAAATCGGTTATTTTTTCTCTGCCATCCCATCCCTTTGTTTGATGTACTGTATATACGCCATATGGAAGTAGTTTTGTGCTTGCAAAACCGTCCTGATCACAAATAATTGTATCTCGCTCGTCTTTATCGGCATTTACAAACGAGCCTGCCGATTTAAGATAGACTTGAAACTCTGCACCTTTTTCGGGTGTTTCGATTTGAGTTTCACCATCATCCGTATGCTTAATAATGCTGATTTTGCCTTTAATGACTTGTTCCATAACTGTCATATCTGGTGCTGTGTTATATTCAATGTTGTAATCCCTTGGATCCGCACCGACTCTGTACACGGTATCATTTAAAAGATAGCCTTCACTTGGACTGATTTCTCTAACAGTCCAGTCTGTACCGCATACGAAGTAGTCTGTTGTAAAAGAGCCGTTACTGTCGGTTGTATATTGAGCGACAAGGTCATTACCTTTAAACAAACCATATACTGCACCGCTGAGTTTAGCGTCACCTTGTGCGTGACCTTTTTCGTAGTCTTGTTTTGTCACGGTTACTCTGAATTTTTTGAGTATGTTATAGAAGCTGACCGATGATGTTTTACCGCTTGAAACAGTTATAGTTTGCGATTGATTAGGTACATATCTGTCAATGTTTTCTTCCGTAATCGTATATGTTCCGGGGGCTAAATCAGAAATATCAATTTCGCCGTTTGCATTTGTTGTGACAGTTTTTGAAAACCCATTAGCGCCTGTGACAGTAAAGTTAATACCGGCTACAATACCGTCTTCGGAAGTTTTAACAAGTTTCATATCACCGAGTGGAGTAATCGAACCCGAAAATGCCATCGAAACAGGGTCATAATATGCCGAATAGATAAGTTTTTGATATGCTTCACTGCCATAGGGATAGTAAAGCAAAAGTTCATCGTCATCACCTGTACCATCTTTGTAATATTCACCGTTGGCAAGTTTGAAGCTTGACGCAGTACAAGATTTATCAACCTTAATTGTTAATGAGTTAGAATTTTTGCTGTGGGTAATGCTCCAACCGCTTCCGTTTTTCGTGAATGCGGGATAATCAGAAAGCACCTTGTTTGTATCGGTAACGGTAAAGCTGTTCCCTGCAACGATTGTTCCGACATTGGTGTTATTGAATGACGGCTTTTTATTTAGGTTGTCCATTCTGTCCTGTGCCTTGTCACACCACGCTTTGTATCCGCCGTCGCTGAAATCCCAGCTTGTATCGGAACCGAAGATAGACCACACTTTTTTCTGACAGTAAGCCATATCCTGCCAATCTATCGAGTTGCCGTGTTCAAGATAATATCCTGCAAATATCCACTTTGCAGCTTTAATTGCTGTGTCACTTGCCATAGCTTTTTTGCCTTTAAGATATGACGAACTCGGCGATGTTGTGCCGTATTCAATACAGAAAAGCGGATAAGTTGTACCGCCTTTTTTCGTAGTATGAACTTCGTGTCCGTAATGTTTTGAAACGCTTATATCAAGTTTCTTCATACCAGATACCGCACCGAGGTTTTCCGTTGCCGCAAAGGCACTTAACGGAAACATCATTGTAACTGTTAATACCGACAAAAGAACTGCAACAATTCTTTTGCCTAAACTTTTGAATTTATCTTTCATAACTTTTCCTTTCTACCTGTTTTAAGGCATAAAAAAAGAGAAGATTGTTACATCTTCTCAGGTTAAATTTATGATATTGTTATTTGAAATTGCCTGTCCATTTACCGCAGTAACCGCAACTCCAGCATTCATAGCCTTGTGGGCAGTTAGCAAAATATTCATCGTCGGATATTTCTCCGCTTTCCCATTTATCTGCCCAAGATTTCATTACCGAATCAACATATGCTTTAACATCCGATTTGCTGTCAAACCATCTGCCCATATTGCCGCATTTCATTGAGTGATTATTGTTATTACTGCATTTACTTGCTTTTTTGGTTGTTGGTTGTTTTGATGTAGTCGTTGCTTTTTTTGTATGCTGTGTTGTAGATTTTGTTGTTTGAACAGGTTTTGATGTTGTAGACACAACCTTTCTTTTTGTGGTTGTTTCACTCAACTCAATCTTGTTTGAAGTTGTGCTCGTTATTTTTGCATTTGTAGTTGGAGCAGTAGTTGTTGTATCGGCTTTCGTATCATTTTCAGCAGTCGAAATATGCAGTGTTGTTTCTTTACTTGCAGAAAAAGAACTTGTTTCTGCATTTTCATTTACATCACTGTTCTTAACCGAACAACCTACAAATACGCTGATTAGCACAACTGCTACCATACACAAAATCACTGACTTTTTCATTTAGCATTCCTCCTTTGCTTTCACTGCCAATTTAACAGATTTTGGTAATTTCGGCAAAGGTGCGTTTATTAAATCATACACATCATTCCTTTATTTGATTTATAAGGCTCTTTCTTTTCTGCAAGTTTATATGTTAAATTAGGGGGGTATATTGAAAAGAGGGGGGAAAATAGAAAAATATACTCCTACTATCTGCTGTCCCTTTCGGCTCTGCTTTTCAGAAACTTGTTGTAATGCTCCAAAGCCTTGCATACATAATCTTGTCTTTTCTCAGGTGCAACAGATTTTGGGATATACTTTTCAAGCGTCTTATGTGGAATTATGAGCCTTTCCTGTTGGTTTGGTTTCAATTCACACATAACCTCAAGAATAGTATCGCTGTTTAGTTCTCCGTCATTAAACATCTTGTGCATACGAATAGCCTGTGCATGAGACGGAGTACAACATTCGCTTTCTATTGCTTCCAACAAATCTTGCTGACATTCTTTATCAAGAAATGATATTTCAACAGCCGGCAACATTTTCATTTTACCCTCATCAACCATTTGTAGCAGTTCAGGGATAAGATAGGTTAGGCGAATATATCTAAAAACTTGCCTTGTACTTTCGCCTGTGTTTTCTGCAATTATTTGAGCAGAATTTAACTTTGTGCCAGCTTGGCATAAAGTTAAATCGGTTCTTTTACCTTGTCTATTCATCGCATCCAATTTCATTTTGTACGCAAAGGCTTTTTCACTTGGTAAAATGTTTTCTCTTTGGATATTGCTGTCAACCATAATGACGGTTGCGGCATCATCGTCCAAATTTGAAACGATACAACGCAATGTGATTTTACCGGCTATCTCACTTGCAAATTTTCGTCTGTGTCCTGAGATAATTTCATAATCACCGTTATCTTTCTCACGAACAATGGCAGGAACCAACACTCCGTTTTCAGAAACACTTTCAACAAGTTTATTCATTTCCTCATCATCACGCACTTTAAACGGATGATTAGGAAACGGTACAAGTTTTTCAAGCGGAATATCTTTTATAGTCGGAGTAAGTCCGTTTTCTCGTTCGCTTTGTGATGTGAATAAATCATCGAGCCTGTTCAGACTGAAGTCTGTTTTTCTCTTTTCGCTCAAGTTTCAATACCTCCTTCGTAAAGTCTACATACGCTTTTGCGACCTTACTGTTTTTATCATAAGCGAATATTGATTTGCCACTTATTGCAGTTTCAGCCGCTTTAATACCCATAGGTATCTGCGTATCAAAAATTTTAAGATATTTGCCGTAGTCATTTACGATAGCTTCCTTTGTACTTTTGGAAAGGTTAGTTCTGCCATCTACAAGTGTAAGCAAAACACCGTCAATTTTAAGTGACGGGTTAATTTGTCTTTTAACTTTACTTATAGTTTTAACAAGTTGTGTCATACCTTTAGCTGCAAGGAATTGCGACTGCACAGGAATGATAACCGAATCGGCAGCAACCAATGCATTAACCGTAAGCACGCTCAAAGACGGCATACAATCAATAACTACATAATCATACGCAGCTTTTATTGAATTTACATAACCTTTCAGCACGGTTTCACGGCTCATTGTGTTGACCAAACTAAGTTCAAGTGCCGACAAATCAAGGTTTGCCGGGAGCAAATCAATATTTTCTTTATGGTGGAGAATACCGTTTGCTGGGTTCTTGTTCCTTTCTTCAATATACTCGACGAGTTTGTCTGCAAGAGTAACCGAAAGTTCGTCTGTATCTCTCCAACCCAAAGCTGTTGTCAAATCACCTTGTGTGTCACAGTCGATAAGCAAGACTTTCTTGCCCTCATTTGCAAGACCGACTCCAAAATTTAAGGCGGTTGTAGTTTTACCTACACCGCCTTTTTGATTGCATATTGCAATTACTTTTGTTTGTTTCGTTAAAAACACCTCCGTTTTAGTTCTATATATACAAAAAAGCCTGCCGATTTTAACCGACAGGCTTTTAATTATATACTGATGTTTGGTTGTTAATAAAAGATAACTATTGATTATCCACTATAATTTCACTTATGAAAAAGCTTGATTTAAACA
>ERZ827520.3469-NODE-3469-length-12864-cov-6.535327_pt1 | contig 12864 bp, 13 predicted proteins | sample MGYA00519581_ERZ827520 | MGnify/ENA primary metagenome ERZ827520 (study PRJEB31778, sample SAMEA3449339) | human gut metagenome | biome: human gut; feature: human-associated habitat; material: faeces | place: United Kingdom | collected 2010/2012 ...
TATTCCCTTTGCTTTTCTTGCTGCTTTAATGGCTTGCCCGAAAGCCTTAAAATCAAATTTTTCTTTGTTCTGCTTCATAGTCATTTCACCCAACTACATTGTATATTTCATCTTCCTTTCGAGATATGATTACACACAGCACATTATTGACTGAAATAGAGCATATCATATACTTGATATTATTCGGCTATCCGAGTATAATTATACTGGTAAAATTTGAGGAAAGGGCGTTTTGATTATGGAATATATGTCTTGTCCCGAAGCGGCAAAGAAATGGGGAATTTCTGAAAGACGAGTACAGATACTTTGTAGCGAAAATCGCATACCGGGCGTTTCAAAACTGGGGTATATGTGGCTGATACCAAAAAACGCGGAAAAACCTTTTGATATGAGAAAGAAACAACATAAAATGCAGATACAATAAACAAACAAATAAACCTTACAACAACTGTAAGTGGTGTGGTTGCTTCTTATGCAGTAAAATTATATTCGTAAGATAAGCGTAAGCAAAAAATGTGAGGTGTGAGATATGAATGATACAAAAAAACTATTAGAAGTACGCGACTTGCACAAAGCATATTCCAAAGAGGGGGTTCCAACAAAAGCACTAAACGGAATTACCTTTGATGTTCTGAATGGCGAATATTTGGGAATTATGGGAGCCAGCGGTTCTGGAAAAACAACATTGTTGAATTGTATTGCTACGGTCATTAAACCAACCTCTGGACAAATTTTACTTTCAGGTGCCAATATAAGCTCTTTTGATGGCACGAAGTTGGCTGAATATCGTGGCAACAAGATTGGTTATCTATTTCAAGATTTTGCTTTACTTGATAATCTAACTGGTAAAGAAAATATTATATTGCCTTTATCAATTCATAATATTGACATTGTTACAGCGGAAAAAAAGCTAAAAGATATAGCAGATTTTCTTGGAATTACAGACGTTCTTTCTAAATTTCCGTCACAAATGTCGGGCGGTCAAAAACAACGCGTAGCTGCTGCACGTAGTTTGATTTCTGACCCCGATATTATTTTGGCTGATGAACCTACAGGTGCATTAGATACAAAATCAGCACGTTTACTCATGGAGAAGTTACAGGAAATCAATCTTAGGCGTGGACGCACAATCCTAATGGTCACGCATGACCCTAACGCCGCGAGTTTCTGTTCTCGTATTTTGTTCATTCAAGACGGTGTTATTTTCCATGAGTTACGTCGTAAAATTCCAAATGAAACACAGGAAGATTTTTATGCACGTATTTTACAAGTGATGGCTCAAATGGGGGGAGGAAGTGCAAATGTTCTTTAATCTCACATGGCGAAACGCCAAACGGAGCCGTAGCGAAAACCTAATTTATTTTCTGACAATGATAACAGCCGTAGCAATGTTTTATATAGTGCTTTCTCTTGGACAACAGGACGTAATACGTTTTTTAAGTGAAATTGAGAGCGACGCAGTAGAACGGTTGCTTACTAATCTTTTACCGACGGTTTATCTTTGTGCTTTATTATTTGTGTTCTTTCTCGTAGTATTTGCAAACAAATATCAACTTGAATGTCGTAGTCGAGAACTGGGGCTTTATTTGATGTTTGGAATGACAAAGATTAAATTATTTATTCAAATAATGACAGAGGGGCTAATCACGTCGTTTTTAGCTCTTTTAGGAGGGCTTGTATGCGGTGGCTTTTTATCCGAAGCTATAAGTCTTACAACCGCGCGTTTAGTAGGGCATGGTATCATTACACACCAATTAAGTTTTTCTGTAAGTGCCGCTATTTTCACATCGTTAGGCTTCTTGATTATTCAGTTTGTAGCATTGTTTGTTCTATGCGGAAAGCTGTTCCGTAAAGAGCTACATCAACTTGTTTATGGAGAGATGGCGAAAAAGCAACGCACAGGGAATCCATATGTAAGTTTCGTATCGTTTGCTATAGGCACCGTAATTTTGCTTGTCGCGTACTGGATTGTTGTAGAGCATTTTATGGCTGCGAGTGGGGCAATGCTGCTTATTGCCGTTTTACTTGGAATTATCGGAACAATTCTATTTATTCGAGGACTTGCAAGAATTTTGAGTATATGGGCAGCTTCTATAAAACACAAAGCCACAAGAGGACTTTATGTATTTACTTTACGGCAGTTGCATGAAAATGTCGTTAATAAATATATTTCAATCAGCGTAGCGTCCATTCTGATGATGCTTACTATTATGTTAATTACCGACGGCTCAGTGCGCATAATGTCATATGGAAGTGAATTGACACGAGGTACTTCTGTTTATGACTTTACTGTAATGGGCAACGACCAAATTGTTGAGAAGTATCTTTCCAACGAACAAATTCGTCCTTATGTATCAAATCTGAACCGTATGGAAATAGGAAATATAAAATCCACTGCTTCGGATGGGATAAGTTCTCCTGTTGATTGGTCGAAATTTAGGAAACAAATCGTGCAGCATTTACCTCAAGATGTAGTAGACCCTGCCACACAAGAAGATGGTATGTATAGTTTTGGCTCCGACCAACCTGCTGCCTTAAACCTTTTAGGTCTTATTGATACTGGTAGTTCTTCTCCTTATTTGCTTCCTGTATCTTCCTATAATCGGTTATTGGATGCCGCGGGAGAAAAACAGATTAGCCTTGGGAACAATGAAGTTGTCTATTATCTCAACCCAGATTTTTTAGGTAATGCTCAAGATGAAACGGTTACACTGTTAAATCAAATTGCAGCAGACGCACAGGCGAATAATGAAGCGTTGCTTTCTATCAACGAAAGACCATTTTATCTTGTTCCCTCTGTACCGATGAAAGGGTTGACCGCAGATGAAAATATCAAGATTATAACTGCATTGATTGTTTCAGATGAGATATATTCAGAATTTGTAAATTCAGACACTTGTATGGTTTATTGGAACTTTTGTATTCCTAATGAACTTGTTGAAACAAAAGGTTTAATGTTACCGATTATGGAAGCTCGTGATTTGTTAAAACCATCTGGTCTATATTACGAAAGCTATCTTAATAATTTTGGGCGACAATTATTTTATGTTATTTCCGGAAGTTATACAACACTATACATGGGATTTATGTTTTTGATTATTGCGTGTGCATTACTTGCCCTGCAATTCTTGACGCAAATGCAAACTACAAAATCAAGGTATCTAACACTCTCTATTTTAGGAGCACGACGTGAACAAATTAAGCGTTCTATCAACCAACAAGTATTATGGTATTTCCTGCTTCCTCTTATATTAGCGTGTATCAGCGGAGCAGTAGGGATATATGCCATGCAGCTATATTTATATTCAGGAGCGGCACACCTTGAACAGTCCTATCCTCTTTTAATTGCTATGGCTGTTATTGTTGTTCTTGTTATGGTAATTTACGGTGTGGCTGTTGCTCGAACAGCTAATCGTGAAATAGGAAAGCTCAATTACAAGCCCAATTCTTAACAGGCTTATAAATATTATGGGAAAGGAGGCGGACATATTGGCAAAGATAGTTGTGGTTGAAGATGATGTTTATATGCGAGAAGAACTGTTGAACTTATTAGAAAAATCGGGATATGATACGATTGGATTATCGGATTTTGAAAACGCAGTATCAGAAATAGCAGCATATTTTCCCGACTTAATTTTGCTTGACATCAATCTTCCCTTTCGTTCGGGTTTTGAAATATGTAAAGAGTTGAAAGCTAAACAGATTGGTACGGTACTCGTATTGACTGCAAGAGATAAATTGCAGGACGAACTGCACGCATTAGACTTGGGGGCTGATGACTATTTAACAAAACCTTGTAATATGTCACGTTTACTTGCCCGAATTAAAAATCTTCTTCGACGTAAAGAAGAACAGGTACAGCAAGGGTTACTTGATGGAGGTGGTTTTTTACTTGACCCGAATACCTTTACAATTTATGTAGGGAATAGCTCTTACCTTATGCCACCGAACGAAGGAAAAATATTACTTGCTCTCTTGAAAAATAGCCCTAAGATTGTTTCTAAAAAAGAATTATGCATTAGACTATGGGGAACAGAAGAATTTATAGACGAAAATGCATTACAAGTAAATTTTACTCGGCTGCGAAAAACGCTTCGTGAATTTGGTCTTGAAGAACGTATAGAAACAGTGCGCGGTCAAGGCTACCGCTTGAAAGAGCAGGTGCGCTTATGAATAAGTTGAAAATACTTTTAATCTATATTTCCTCTAACCGGGTATGGATTATTACACTTGCCTGTTTGGACTTGTTCTTTATATTTCTTGCTTGGTTGGCTAACCCTGATTATTTTATAAATTATGCTGCATTGATAATTTTTGTGTCATTTGCCGCACTTGCTATTCCTCTTGCTATATCAATCAGAAAACGTAACAAGGCAGACGCTATTTTTCGGCGTTTTCTATTAGAGCCGGACGATACCAACGAATACTTACTGTGTGAAGCTGTTCCCGCTGTAATACGCCCTCTTATCTGTGAATTGGGAAAACATTTGAGGACGCAGCAAGAATATATCAACGAACAGAAAATTACAGTTACAGACTATGAACACTATGTTGAAAATTGGGTGCATGAAATCAAAAAACCACTATCCCTTATGACCTTGCTACTGGATAATCGAAAAGATGAAATGTCCCCTTTGGTTCATACTCGTATGCTTTATGTACGCGACCATACCCGACAGGATATAGAACAAATTCTATACTTTTCAAGGCTTGGGGCTACACATAAGGATTACTCTTTTGAGTCGCTTTCAATTCTTGGAACTTGCCGTGAAGCAGTTGAAGATAATTTAACGCTTCTTGAAGAAGCCGGATTTTCTATTGAATATACCGAAAACGATTATCAAGTGATTTCTGACAAAAAAGGTCTGATGTTCATTTTAGGACAGATAATCAGTAATAGTGTGAAATATGTGGGAAACAACCTTGCCCCACGGCTCATATTTTCCATAGCTGATAGTATGAATAGTGAACAGATTTCTTTATCTATCAAAGACAACGGCACAAGCATACCATTGTCTGACTTACCCTTTGTTTTCGACAAGGGGTTTACCGGAGATACGGGCAGTTACCTTAGTCGTTCTACAGGTATGGGCTTATACCTTGTTCAGAAAATGGCAACTGACTTATTTATCACGGTGGAGCTTAAAAACAATTCATACGGTGGAACAACCGTAACCTTGACGTTTCCAAAAGTGTAACGTCTATTTGGGAGGTAGTGAAATGCAGTTACAGAATGAAATAGTAAAAAAGCACACGCCAATAAAAAGCTTGCTCATTGATTGGTTAATTATATTTGGAACGTATCTTTTTATCCGCATATTCTTTGCCCTCTTTGGGCTTCATCAGAATATTGTCCTCTTGGGCTGTTGCCTTGCGATATTGCCCTATCTTTTTGGGGCGTTATATTTACAGAAATCCCACAAGCAATGTCAATTATGGCTTGCTGCATTGGCTATTTTAATACCGTCGGTCGTTGAAAAAGCAGCAATATATTTATTTGGTGCGTACTTATACAATTTAAGACCGATAAATGTTGTAGGAGTTATGGAAGCGATTAAGAGTAACGCACCATATACAAACTTCATTAAAAATCAATCAGCACAGAATTTAATAAATCTATCATATTTTAATTGGACATATATTCTATGCAGTATAGCTATTTCTGTTTTGGTTATCCTGCTTTTACATAAGACAAAACAAAAAAGTAATAAAGGATAATGAGAAATTTTTGAAATTGACATAGTATAGAACATCTGCCGGACGACGGCAAAGAAAAAAAGCCGTCGCAACGCAGACAGGTTTTCACGCGCCTATTCTATTTCGGCGGCTTTGATTTTCAGAGCCGCCGTTTCTTTTTATCTATCTAAATTCTAACGATAACTCTCCTACTAGATAAAGACATGGCGGTATCAAGGAGGTATCGTCATGTCCTTTTTCCTATGCCCTAATAGACTGTTATCAAAAAAAGCCATTACCCGCCAACGGGTTATTCTGGCTACATAGATGAACTCACAAATCATACATATACTTTTGATAATTCCTTTGCGCCTGTCTGCAATTTGCAGACGGGCGCATTTTGTATTTTATCAAAAAACTTTTTCAAAAAATTTCTAAAACCAACGTCCATTTTGAAGTGCGTTGGTTTGAGGGTTTACGAAAGGGGACATTTCAAACTCCACCGCTTTCGCGGCAGCGAAAGGAGGTGAGAACATGAACGAGCCTATTCGTACCCAATGGCAAATCCGTTGTGCTTTTAACGGCTTTTGCAAACTGGCGTTGAAGCGAGAAGCTATGAATGCCCACAGGGACACAAAGCAGCGACAATTACGCGAGGTTACTTTTTCTGACCTGTCGCCACTGGAAGAAAAACAGCTCTACGTCTGCGACGAGTATTTTGCAGATGATGAAGCAGAACAGTCTTTCGTTGTCGGCGGCAAAGAAATTACTGCGAAGCTGCTTGCCGAAGCCCTGCACAGTTTGCCGGAAGAAAAGCGGGAAACCGTACTGCTGTATTATTTCTTTGACATGAGCGAACGCGAGATTGCAAAGTTTTGTAATCTGTCAAGGACAACGGTACAGTCCCGCCGGACAAGCTCAATGAAGCTGTTAAAACGCTATTTGGAGGAAAAAGCCTATGACTGCACAGATTAGTAAATCAGAACAGGACGAACGCGGCTTGTTGCCTTACCCGGTAATCATAGCCGCTACTAAGGGCGACCCGGAAGCTATGAACATTGTCGTACAGCATTACGAAAGCTACATAGCGTCCCTGTCTATGCGAAAGCTGCGTGATGAGCGCGGAAATATCTATTGGGGCATAGATGAGGATATACGCGACCGCTTGCGTTCGCGTCTTATGCGGGCTGTCCTTTCATTCAAGGTTTGAGATAACCACAAGCAGCGTCCCCCTTTCCGCTGCCTGTTGACTTGACCTTACTTGCTCTTTGACAAAGAAAGCGACGCAAGATAACGGCGACGCAGTATAGGGCAAATCGGATACGTCCTTTTTGCGTTGAGCCATACGGCAGGTGCGCCATGACGCTTTTCTTCTATTGGAGAAAGTCGAGCGACCACCACCACGCCGGGGAACAAGTGTAGCGGCTTGTGGGCGACGACACGCACTAAGGGTAGACAAGCCTTTATAGCCATAGTCCGAGCGTTAAAAGCGTCGCAGGCATTGGGTAGAGCTGCCTTAACGGGCAGGGGTGGAACTCCCGCGAGGTTGTGCTAACAGCCGTCCGATTAAAGCCCCTTTTACTATTCACTTTTCCTAATATTGAAAGGGGGACGATACTATGAGTAACGCCGACGTGCCTATTTGGGAAAAATACACGCTTACGATAGATGAAGCAGCTAAATACTTCCGTATCGGAGAAAACAAGCTGCGTAAATTAGCCGAGGAAAATCCTGCCGCCGGGTGGGTTATTATGAACGGCAACCGTATTCAAATCAAGCGCAAACAGTTTGAAAAAATGATTGATACCATAGACACAATCTGATAGTGAAATTGAGCCTTGAATGTGCTATAATGGGATAAGCATATCAAGGCTCTTTCCGTCTTGGAAAGGAGCATTGAAAAATGTCAAAGAAAAGACGTGACAGCAAAAATCGAGTTTTGCGGTCGGGAGAGAGCCAGAGAAAAGACGGAAGATATGCTTACAAATATATAGATACCTTTGGTAATCCGCAGTTTGTGTATGCGTGGAAGTTAGTACCTACGGACAAGACCCCTGCCGGAAAGCGTGAGGATATATCCCTACGAGAAAAGGTAAAAGAGATACAGAAAGACCTTGACGACGGGATAGACACCATAGGCAAGAAAATGACGGTCTGCCAACTTTATGCAAAGCAGATACGCCACCGGGGAAATGTAAGGTACAATACGAAAAACGGACGCAAGCGGCTGATGAAGCTACTGGAAGAAGATAAACTTGGGGGCTGCCCGATTGACAGCGTGAAGCTGTCCGACGCGAAAGAATGGGCAATCCGCATGAAAGAAAAAGGAATTTCCTATAAGACTATCAGTAATGACAAGCGTTCCTTGAAAGCTGCCTTTTACACAGCGATACAGGACGATTGCATAAGGAAAAATCCTTTTGACTTCCAGTTAAACACTGTCATTGAAGATGATACAGAACCAAAGGTTCCGCTAACACCAGCGCAGGAAGAAAGTTTTTTGTCCTTTGCTCAAAATGACAAAGTTTATCAGAAGTATTATGACGAGCTTATTATTTTGCTTGGGACAGGGCTTCGTATCTCTGAACTTTGCGGGCTGACCGATACTGACATTAACTTTGAGAATAGGATAATCAATGTAGACCACCAACTTTTAAGAAGTGCGGAAACAGGATATTACATTGAAACACCAAAAACGAAAAGCGGTATTCGTCAAATTCCAATGAGCGAAAAAGTATATGAAGCATTTAACCGAGTGCTGAAACGGCGCAGGGGTGCAAAAGCTGTTACTATTGACGGTTACAGCAACTTCCTTTTCCTCAACCGGGACGGCTACCCGAAAACAGCTACCAATTATGACGGTATGTTTAGGGGGCTTGCAAAGAAGTACAACAAGTACCATGAGGAAGCTCTACCGAAAGTAATGACACCGCACACCTTACGTCATACGTTCTGTACCAACATGGCAAATGCCGGAATGAACCCGAAAGCATTACAGTACATTATGGGACATTCCAACATTACTATGACGCTGAACTATTACGCACACGCTACTTTCGACAGCGCAAAAGCTGAAATGCTGCGGATAGCAGCTTAGTAGTAAATCAAGGTTTTACTACTTCTTTACTACTTTTGAAAGCAAAAACCTAAGCGGATATAAAAATATATGTGAGTTTCTTCCGATACGAAAAATGCCGGAAAAGCCTGTAAATACGGGCTATACCGGCATATAAGAACTTCTAAAAAGATAATCAAAATTCATATCTAATTTTTAATAAAAAAAATTGCTATTATCTTTAGACATACAACATCCTCCACCATTATCCCTATCATTGTCATCGTTTATCCACAAAATAAGGTTTTCTGTTTACTTTAATCTTTAAGTTATAGTTATTAAACATTAATACGCATAACAATCTTCATTCCTAATCGTCCGTTTCAACTCTTGAACTCATAAAATACTTCAGCACCTCATACCGAAACTGCATATCATTCCACATTTCAAAATCGCAGGCAATAAACGGATGTGCCATTGTGCCGCCGTTTTTTCCTCGCTTTGAAGTTAGACCAATTGCATTGACAGACTCAATCCATTTTTTAGGTGTCAGCGTATATGAGGGCGATCGAGCATCTATCAACAATTGTTGAAATGCAGATTCGTTAAAGTCTGGATTATTATTTCGTTCCCATTCACCTAAAAATTCAATGGTATTTCTGCTGCGCAACCAACTTTGAATTAGATAGTTCGGATTTTCCGAATCAAATTTTCTTGCAATATCGGTTAAAGATAAGAAATCATCCTCCGGGTGCAAATACTTGACAACTGTCTTTTCAAGAAAGCTGTTCATCTTTGTCTCATAAATTGGCGCCTCATTACTGATTATTTGATCAAACAAATAATCACGAATATTAATCCATTCTTCAACGGGAAGTTCTACCCTTGCATTTACACGCCGCAAGAATTCTTCCCTCGTTATAAGGTAAGCCCATTCCAGTTCTGTTTTGGTTGCTCGTCCCATGTAACCTCATCCTTTATCGTGCAATTCGAGTTTCGGCAATTGCTTTCTTTCAACCCTTCGACAGCAACAAATATATCGTAATCTATTATCCCGAATGAATATTTGAAATTGTTGAGTAATTTATTCAGAACATCGCGGCTCCATTTTTGTTTTCCGGATGGAGAAGGAATTTTCTTTTCAGACAAATAGCCTTGAATGTTTTCCAAACTATTTCCTGCTAAATACAGAGAAAATATCTGCTGTACTATTTCAGCCTTATCGGAAACAATTTCTACAATGCCGTTTTTATTGCGTTTAAATCCATAGCAAACTTTACCGAAAATTTTGGATTCTAAATAAGATAACTTCATATCTCATCTTCCTTTCTTTTATTATACTGTATTTTTGTGACATTTACAAGGAAAATATAAATATTAGTGGATTTGATTTTTAATACTACTAAGTTTTAACCTTAAAATTAGTGTATTATAATATTAAAAAACAAAGTAATAAATAAAAAACAGCTTGATTTTCATTAAATCAAGCTGTTTATACTGTATTTTATCTCATTTTTTGCTTATTAGTGGATAAACAAAGAGACAAACCTGCTCTAAAACAAGTTTGTCTCTTTTTGGTGCCGCTGACGAGACTTGAACTCGTACGCTGTTTCCAGCGAGGGATTTTAAGTCCCTTGTGTCTGCCGGTTCCACCACAGCGGCATAAAAAAGCGGCCGAACTGCCATCCGGCCGCCGATTTATTTATGATATCGTATTTATGGATAGATGTCAACTTCCCTCTCCAAAAAATCCCGTACGCCGGGATCAGTATTACCCGCTTTTACCGCTCCAAACGAAGCGCCGCCATGACGAGGTCGGGGACATCGGTGATGATTCCGGTCGGCTCCAGCTCGATCGCCCGGCGGATATCCTCCGGAGAGTCCACCGTCCACACATTGCAGGCGATATCAGCCTTCCGGCAGGCGCCGAGGACGACTTCGTCAATTCCGCCCAGCCAGGGATGGATTGCCCAGGCGTTGTATTTCCGGACCATCGCAACCGTCTCCTCGGGCGTGTACTTTTCGGAATACAGCAGGCCGGTCCGCATGGAGGGATACAGCTCCCGGTATTCCTTCAGCCAGTCGTGGCCGAAGGAGGACAGCATGGCCCTCTCTGTGCAGTGATGCCGCTCCAGCGCCTCGGCAATCAGCCGGTACGCTTCCCGCATATCCTGCCCGGGCCGGAACGGCCCTTTGATCTCGATATTGATGATGTCCATCCCGCCAACCAGCTCCAGCAGCTCGTCCAGAAGGGGGGCGGTTGCCGGTTCGCCCGTCCAGCCGGAAAAGCCGGCGGTGAAATCGCAGGCGCGGGCTTCAGCTGCGGTCATTTCGGACAGCTTTCCCGTCCCGTTGGAGGTACGGCCGATCTCGTTATCATGGCAGACGACGTACTGCCCGTCGGTGGTCAGGTGGATGTCGCATTCGATGCCGTCCGCTCCCAGCTCGACCGCCCGGCGGAAGGCGGGCAGCGTGTTTTCCGGCGCGTAAGCGGAAGCCCCGCGGTGTGCCTGTACCTGAATCATCAACAGCCCTTCTTTTCTGCTTTTTTGATTATTTGCCCTCGGCTGGAAATCCACGCAGCGACGTCCGGCGTCTCTGCGGAACTCCACACCCGTATTATAGTCTGCCGGAGAATAAAGCACAATCGCCTCCGAAAAATTCCGCAAAAAATGGAAACGAAAAGCATAAAAAGATATATAAGCATTTATCGAAAGAGGGGGCCGCCGCGAGAGTTCAAAAAAAGAAACGGGGTGGGCGGCTGCGAGGAAAGCAGTCGCGAGGGAAAAACGCTGTGCGTTTTTCAGGGGGGCCGCCGCGAGAGTTCAAAAAAGAAACGGGGTGGGCGGCTGCGAGAAAAGCAGTCGCGAGGGAAAAACGCTGTGCGTTTTTCAGGGGGGCCGCCGCGAGAGTTCAAAAAAAAGAAACGGGGTGGGCGGCCCCCATCTTTATATTTTAACAATTTCGTGATATAGTAAATACTACAGGACTACAGGAAAAATCCGCCGCTCACAATACGTTCGGGAAGAGCTCAGGAAGAGTTCAGGAAGAATGCAGGAAAGATTCTGGAAGGATGGACATACGTATGAAACGCAGTTCAAAGGTTGTCAGCGTGATCGATATCGGCTCCAGCTTTGTGCGGATGGGAATTTATCAGGCGGGCAAAAACGGAAACGCGGAAACGCTGGATATACTGGAGCACCCGACTCGTCTGGGACACGAGGTGTTTACCGAAGGCCGCATTCGAGTGGAAACAGTACGGGAATTGATCGCTGCTCTTCAGGGCTTTTCCCAGGTGATGAAAGAATACGGTGTGAGCGAATACCGTGCGGTCGCCACCACCGCCTTACGGGAGGCGGAGAACCGTCCATACGTCCTTGATCAGCTGAAAACACAGAACGGACTCACGGTCGGCGTGCTGGAGGATGGGGAAGAAAGCGCGCTGATGTATGGCGAACTGCTCCGTTCCCCGCTACTGAAAAAAAGCGCGCTGCTGGCGTATATCGGCACCGGCAGCGTCGGCGTCGCGGCGGCGGAGGAGGGGGCGATCATCCGCTGCAGCAGCATCCGCCTCGGCTTTATGAAGCTGGGCGAGATTCTGCGGGAGCTGGAGGATCAGACAACCCATTTCCATGTGGTGCTGGAGGAATATGTGGAAACCCGTTTCCGCCGGCTGAACCGGCTGTTCGGCCGGTTTGGGATGGAACGGCTTCTCCTCACCGGGCGGGAGCTGGAAACCATCGCGCCCCTTTGCGGGGCGGAGGGAAAGCAGGGAGCGTATCTCCTTCGGCGGAATCAGCTGGACGCGCTGTATGATCGGATCAAGGACCGAACCGTCGCCGCCGCCGCGCGGGAACTCTCCCTGCCGGAGGAAACCGCCGGGCAGGTGCTTCCCATGCTGGCGATCTACCGGAAGATTCTGAGCCTGACCCGCGCGGAGGAGATCGTCGCTCCCTGCATGGACCTGATGGATCTCCTGGCAGCGCAGCTGCTTATGCCGGCCAGGAAACAGGAGTTCGAGGCCGCGCAGCGGAATGGCGCGCTCTCCTGCGCGCGGCGGCTGGCGCGGATATGCACAGGGAGAAAGTCCTCCCCGCGCCTGAAGTACGCCTGTTCAAGGCCGTCAAAGCGCT
>ERZ827520.3471-NODE-3471-length-12861-cov-2.751601_pt1 | contig 12861 bp, 14 predicted proteins | sample MGYA00519581_ERZ827520 | MGnify/ENA primary metagenome ERZ827520 (study PRJEB31778, sample SAMEA3449339) | human gut metagenome | biome: human gut; feature: human-associated habitat; material: faeces | place: United Kingdom | collected 2010/2012 ...
TGAAGCCGGCGCCCGCAACCTAGCCGCAAAAATCGGCTTGCCTAAACGCTACGCCATCCTTGCACCGATCGCCAAAGGCCGTCACGAAGGCAAAGAAAAATACTGGCGCCACTTCAATGAACTCTGCAAGCCGCTTCGCGACAGAGGCATCGAACCGGTCGTCTTCCCGGCTGCCGATGAAGCCGAAGCGGCTAAAGCTGCTTGTCCGGACGCAACCATCTATGAGCCGACAAGTCTCGGCAACTTCGCCGCACTTTGCGAAAAAGCAGCTATTGTCATCGCAAACGACTCCGGCGTAAGCCATATCGCTGCCGCCGTGGGTGCCCCTCAGGTCACTATTGTCGGTGTTACGGACACCGACCGCACCAGTCCCTGGAACGAGAAGAACGTTATTGTGGGCCGTAAAGGCCGCTGGCCGGAAGTCGATGAAGTCATTACTGCCATCGATGACGTTTTGAAGACCAAAAATTAATTAAGATGTAACCTGATCCGAGGAGCTTTCAAGCTCCTCGATTCGCATCTGCTCAATACCTTACTTCACAACATGTTTGCGCAATCGCTTTGGTCCTTAGCCGCCGCGGCCTTCTTTTCCATGATGGCCGCTTGTGTGAAGTACTGCAATGATGTTTTCGGACCGCTGGAGCTGGTTTTCTACCGCTCTCTTTTCACGACTCTCTTCGTCTTTATTACCGTCTCTCTGAGAGGAGAAACGTTAAAGACCCAATATCCGATACTGCATCTTCGACGAGATGTCCTGGGTTTTGCTTCGGTAGCTATTTGGTTCTTTACGTTAGGGATGCTGCCGCTCGGCACCAACATCACGCTGACGTATTCAACGCCGCTCTTTTTAGCACTGAATTTTATTTTGCTGGCGCTCTGGAAGAAAGAACAGCCCGAGTGGCCCCTGATCGGCTCTATTCTTCTCGGCTTTGTCGGCATTGTGGTCGTTATGCGTCCGTCTTTCCTGAGCGGGGATGCGGTCCCGGCACTTTTATGCCTCTTTGTCGCTTTTATTGATTTGTTCGGATATTGGCAAATCCGCTTTTTAGGCCGCGTGCACGAACCGTCCTGGCGCGTCGTCTTTTATTATTCTCTTTTCTGCACGGTAGGTGCGCTGCTGGGTGTCCTCTTTTTTGAAGACGGATTCCACATGCCCAATACTCGTGCCGCCATTGCCGCCTTCCTGTCCTACGGCGAGGCCAAACGCGGCTCCAAGCATCCGGAGGAGTTCGGCAACGGCTCGGAAGAGGGCCTGTGCGCTGCTGAAACTGCCAACAACGCCGTCACCGGCGCTACGCTCATCCCCATGCTCACCCTGGGCATCCCCGGCGACTCGGTTACAGCCGTGCTCATGGGCGCCCTGACCATCCAGGGTCTGACCCCCGGTACAGAGCTGTTTGTCAAGCACGCCGACATGACCTATGTGGTGCTGGTAGGCTTCATTATCGTTCAGATCCTCATGTTCTACATGGGTAAGCTGGCTATCCGCGGCTTCTCCCAGATCACCAAAATCCCCTACTATATCCTGCTCCCCATGGTCATGGCCTTCTGCATGGTGGGCTCCTACTCCTGCAGCAATAACATGACCGACATCCTCATCGCCATCCTCTTCGGCCTCATCGGTTACATCATGCCCAAGTTCGGCTTCCCCACCACCCCCATGCTCATCGGTATCGTGCTGGGCTCCCTGGCGGAAAAGAACCTGGTGCGGACCATGGCCGTGTATGCGGGTGACGTGTCCGTCTTCTTCACCCGGCCCATCTCTCTGCTGTTCCTCGCTCTGAGCGTGGTCTCCGTGGCCTTTGCTCTGCTCCAGAAGCATAGAGACAAGAAGAAGGCCTGAGACAGTTCAACCACGAAAGGCAGAGATCAATGTGAATCAAAAAGAAATCGAGACCTTCGGCCACCGGCTGGCGGAGTGCAGCCGGACCAAACAGCAGATTGACCAGCCCAGCGTGACCTTTCCCGACATCACCTATGACGAGGCATATGCCATCCAGGAGGTCATGGTGCAGGATCTGGTTCGGAGCGGCTGGACGATTTCGGGTAAAAAGGTGGGCCTGACCAGCGAGGCCATGCGGAAGGCCGCAAACATCTACGAGCCGGACTACGGTTACGCCTTTCATCAGCGCTGCTTCGACAATGGTGTGACCCTAGCCATGGACGACTTCCTGGCGCCCCGCATCGAATGCGAGCTGGCCTTCCGGCTCAAAAACGATCTGGACGGGGAACATATCAGCCGGGAGCAGGTCCTGGATGCCACGGAGTACGTGGTGGCCTGCATGGAGGTGGTGGACTTCCGTATCTTCCGGGACAAGGTCCAGCGCCTGGTGCAGGACAGTATCGCGGACAACGCCGCCTTCGGCGCCTATATTCTGGGCGATGTGCCCCTTAAGCCCGGCCAGGTGGACCTGACCCTGGTGCCCTACATCTTTGAGATCAACCACCGGCAGCAGGAGGTCTCCTGCGGTGCGGCGGTGTATAACGACCCGGCCAAGTCCGTGGCGTGGCTGGCAGAGCGCTTCACCCAGCTCGGGAACCCCCTGAAGGCCGGGGAGATCATCCTCTCTGGATCGGCGGTCTCCTCGGTGGCGGTCCAGGCGGGGGATTACCTACGCTGTACCTTCGGCCCCTTTGGGGAAGTAAGCTGCAGCTTTGTGTAGTAGACAGAGAAAGTGACGTGAAAACATGGCCTTATCCAAAAAAATCATCGCCCAACTGGTGGAGCTCTCCCTGGACGGCGAATACCACCACCACTCCATCGACCAGTTTTGCAAGACCTACCCGGAGCTGACCGAGGCTGAAGCCTATGAGGGCCAGGCCTTGCGGGTCCAGAGGATGGAGGAGATGGGGCACCGGGTGGTAGGCTACAAGCTGGGCGGGACCAGCCTGGCCAAGCAGAAGCAGATGGCCAGCACCATCTATGACAAGGGCGGCCTGACGGTCAAGCCCACCGGGATCACCTACGGCCGCCTGATGGACTACATGCTTCTGGCGCCCGACGAGGACCTGTCCCTGAGCCAGCTCCTTCACCCCAAGGTGGAGCCGGAGATGGCCTTGATCATGGGCCAGGACCTGTCCGGCCCTTATGTCACGGCCCCGGACGTTATGAACGCCGCGGAGTGGGTGGCACCGGCCTTTGAGATCATCGACAGCCGGTTCCACAACTTCAAGATCGGCAGCCGCTATGACGCTGTGGTGGACAACACCTCCTCCGCCCGCTTCAAGCTGGGGGAGGGGCGCAAGTGTCCCAGGGAGCTGAACCTGGCCGACGTGGGGATGTGCCTGCAGGTAAATGGGAAGAACACCGGCTTTGGCGCGGGGGCCTCGGTGATGGGGCACCCGGCCCGGGCGGTGGCTGAGTTGGTCCGGGGCCTGTGGAAAGAGGGCGGCAAGGGCCTTAAAAAGGGGGACATCATCCTCTCTGGCGCCATCACTCCCTCCACCCCAGTCCAGGTGGGCGACGCCCTGCGCGCCGACTTCGGCGGTCTGGGATATGTCGAGATTCAAATTAAGGAATAGAAAAGAGGAGCATCCATTATGGCGTTTATCGTGCATTGTTATGACCTGCTGATCAAAAACGGTACCGTGGTGGACCCGGTGCTGGGCCTGAATAAGAAGATGGACGTGGGCATCTACGCCTCCCGTATTGCCGACGTGTTCGAGCCGGGCAGCCTTCCCGGCAAGATCTGCGGCCATAAGGTCATCGACGCCTCCGGCATGTATGTGGTCCCAGGCCTGGTGGACGGTCACGTCCATGTACTGCCTGGCCTGCGCTTCACCTACCCCATTGACGAGCTGTGGAAGCGAGGCATCACCGCCTGTATTGATATGGGCAGCCAGACCTCCGCTTCCTTCCACCGGGAGCGCCATCTCATCGACGAGGCACCCTGCATGGTCAACGCTTGCTTGGGCCTGTCCAACATGGCGGAGACCCAGGGCGAAATCCCCCGTTACGCCCTGCTGGACCAGGAGGTCAATCTGGAGAAGATTCAGGAGCTCTTCGAGGTCCACGGAGACGTACTGGTGGGCATCAAGGTGTTCATTGGTCACGCTGACTCCCCCGGCGCCGAGCTTACCCACGCCGTGATGAAAAAGGCTCGCCAGGTCTGCGACGCGGTGGGCTGCCGCATGTTCGTCCATGTGGCCAACCCCGACGTGCCCCTGCCGGAGCTGATCGACTACTTCTATCCCGGTGACAACTTCACCCATACCTATAATAAAGGAAACATCCTGGATCAGGACGGACACGTCTACAAGGAGGCGTGGGAGGCCAAAAGGCGTGGTGTCATCTTCGATTCGGCCCGCGGCTCCCGCAACTGGAGCTCCGAGGTGGCCAAGGCTGCCTTTGCCGAGGGCTTTTTCCCCGACGTGATCACCGATGACCTGACCGCCCTGAGCAATGATCCCCAGACCAGCCGCCTCACCGTCCATATGGGCGAGTGCATGGCCCTCGGTATGAGCTTTGAGGATGTGCTTCTGCGTACCACCAGCGTCCCCGCCTCCTTTATGAAGGGCGTTGAAGTGGGCGTAAAGCGGGGCCTGCCCGCCAACCTGACCATCCTGGACCTGCAGCAGGGGCCCCACGATTTTACCGACGCCTTTGGCGAGCACTACGAGGGACAGACCAACATCATCCCCAAGGCCACCATCATCAAAGGTAAGATCATGTACAACACCATCGTGACCGACTATTAATGGCCTGCGCGGCCCTTAGGAGAGATTGATCATGCCCTTTATTACGCTGTACCTGCCCCGCGGCTGTGACGACGGGGCGCTGGAAACTTCTATGCGGGAGATCACGGCGGCCGGTGCCGAGCTGCTGGAGAACACTCTGGAGCGGATGATCCGGGTGACCGTACTGGAGGCCGACCCCGAGCGGGTCTACCAGGGCGGGGCTCAGGCGGAAAAGCTGGCCCCCACCGTCCTGTTCCGGGTGGGCCCCGGCCGGAGCGCCGGCGCCAAGGATGCCTTCATGGATCAGATTGCCTCCATCCTCAGCCGGAACCTGGGCTGCGCCAAGGAGGACGTACGGGCCTATGTCCTGGACAACGAGGAGGGCCACCACTTCTGCATTGGCGGCAAGCACAAAGACTTTTCAAAGAAGGTGAAATAAATGCCCATCATGTGTACGGTTCAACTGCCTGCCGGCAAGGCCCCCGAGCAGATTGAGGCCACGCTGAAGGATATCTCCGAGGTACTCATGCGCAATTTTGAGGCCCAGCCTACCCAGGTGCGGGTGACCATTGATGAACTCCCCCGCCTGCGCTACATGGCAGGCGGCGTACTCGCCCGGGACATGCCGGATTTTAACGGTGAGGCGGAATGAGACAGAATGACTTGCGGGAGCGCATGGAGCGGGGCGAGACGGTATACGGCATGTTTCTCAACTCAGGCAGCTCCGTTCTGACGGAGGTCATCGGCCTGGCCGGATTTGACTTTGTCCTTATCGACAGCGAGCACGGCCCCACCGGCGTACTGGACAACCGGGAGCTGGTCCAGGCGGCGGAGTACCGCGGGACAGTCCCCATCGTCCGGGTCCCCAACAGCAGCAGCGATACCATCCTCAAGATGCTGGACATCGGAGCCCACGGCATCCTGGTGCCCCGGGTCAACACCGCCGAGGAGGCCAGCCGGGTGGCCAGAGCCGCCCGCTACTATCCCCAGGGCAGCCGGGGCGTGGCCAGCACCCGGGCCTCTGATTACGGCTTTACTCCGCTGACGGATTACTTCGCCCTGGCCAACCGGCGCAACCTGGTGGCCGTCCAGTGCGAGGACGTGGCCTGCCTGCCCAACCTGGACGCCATCGCCGCCACGGAGGGCATCGACCTGCTCTTTGTGGGGCCCTATGATCTGTCCTCCTCCATGGGAGCGCCGGGCCAGGTGGGTTACGAGTCCATCCGGGACACGGTGAATGCCGTGCTGGATGCGGCCCGGCGACACGGAAAGCTGGCCGGCATCTTCACGAAAGACCCCGGTGAGGCGGCGTTCTATGCCGAGCTGGGGATGCACCTGGTAATCGTGGGGACGGACATCCAGAGCTTTGCCGGGGTCTGCCGCAACCTGGTGGCCACGCTGAAGCCGGACCGGAAGCCCGCCCCGCTGACCGGCTATTGAGCTACGGAGGACACAATGAAGCAAGACCTACAGATTTTATTCACACCAGCCCAAATCGGGGCGTGCATGCTGAAGAACCGCTTTGTCATGGCCCCCATGGGCCCGGCGGGTCTGGCGGATGCCCAGGGGGCCTTTACCCAGACCGGCATCGACTTCTATGTGGAGCGGGCCAAGGGGGGAGTGGGCCTCATCATCGCGGGCATGTGCTACTCGGAAAATACCGTGGAGCGCCATGGACCGGGCACCATGCCCTGCCCCACCCTGAATCCGGTGCTCTTCAAACGCACCGCCAAACAGCTCACTGAGCGGGTGCACGTCTATGACGCCAAGATCTTTCTGCAGATCTCGGCGGGCTTTGGCCGGGTGACCAACCGCATCCCGCCCGGAGACCTGCCCATTGGCCCCTCGCCCATCCCCTATCGCTGGGACCCTGCCATCACCTGCAGGGCCATTTCCACCGAGGAGGTGCAGGAGATTGTCCGGGCTATGGGTCGGGCTGCGGCCATCGCCAAGGAGTGCGGCTTCGACGGCGTGGAGATCCACGCCATGCACGAGGGATACCTGCTGGACCAGTTTGCCATGGAGTGCTGTAACTGGCGCACCGACCAGTACGGTGGCAGCCTGGAAAATCGCATCCGTATGGCCGTGGAGATCGTGCAGGAAATCAAAGCTGCCTGCGGCTCCCAGTTTCCGGTGGTCATGCGCTACAGCACCAAGAGCTTTATGAAGGACTTTGGACGTGGGGCCCTGCCCGACGAGGATTTTCGGGAGATGGGCCGGGATATGGCCGAGGGGCTTCAGATTGCCGGGCTGTTGGAGCAGGCGGGCTACGACGCTCTAGACGCCGATGTGGGGTGCTATGATTCCTGGTATTGGAATCATCCCCCCATGTACTTTGAAAAGGGCATGTATCTGACCTACAATGAGGAGCTCAAACGGCATGTCTCCATTCCCGTGCTGACCGCCGGGCGGATGGACGATCCGGAGCAGGCCGCCGCCGCGGTAGCGGAGGGCAGGACCGACCTGGTGTCCATGGCCCGGCCCCTGCTGGCCGACCCCGCACTCATCCGGAAGCTGTACCGCGGCCGGAGGGAGGATGTGCGCCCCTGTATCTCCTGCCAAGAGGGGTGCATGGGCCGGCTCAAAAAGTATCTGCACATCAGCTGCGCAGTCAATCCAGCGGCGGCCCGGGAGCGGGAAATGGCTCTGACGCCCGCCGTCACCCCCAAGCGGGTGGCGGTACTGGGCGGCGGCGTTGCAGGGTGTGAGGCGGCCCGGGTCCTGGCCCTGCGGGGGCATAGGCCGGAGATCTTTGAGCGCACCCAGCGGCTGGGGGGAAATCTGCACCCGGCCAGCGCCCCGGACTTCAAGGAGGACGAGCGCAAGCTCATCGCCTGGTATGAAAAACAGATATCTGACCGGAAGGTACCGGTCCACTTCGGGACCGACCTCACCGCCGAGACGCTGCCACAAGGCTTCGACGCCTATCTGGTGGCCACCGGTTCCCGGCCGGTGACCTTCCCTCTGGGGGACGGAGTGCCGGTCTTCACTGCCGCCCAAATCCTGCAGAACGAGGTGACTTCCCAGGGGCCCTATGTAGTGGTGGGCGGCGGCCTGGTGGGCTGTGAGACCGCCCTGATGCTGGCCCTGCGGGGCGAGCAGGTCTCCATCGTGGAGGGGCTGCCCGCCATCCTGGGGCAGAACGGGCCGCTGTGCTACGCCAACACCCAGATGCTCCAGGACCTGATTGCCTTCCACCACATTTCGGTCCACACGGGTAGCCTGGCCGACCACGTAGACGGACAGGGTCTGGTAATCGCCAGCGGCGGAGAAAAGCACCATATCCCGGCGGGCACCGTCATCCTTAGTGTGGGCTACCGCTCGGAGTCCGTCCTGTATGGTGCGCTCCAGGCCGCGGGCGAGGAGGCTTACCTGCTGGGCGACGCCCGGCGGGTGTCCAACATTATGTATGCGATTTGGGACGCCTATGAGGTGGCCCGCAGTCTTTAAGCGATGGAAAGGAAGCACAGAGCATGGATACCAAGGAATACATTCAGGGCCTGATCGACCGGGCCCGGACAGCCCAGCAGGAATTTGAGACCTACTCCCAGGAGCAGGTGGACAAGGCCGTACGGGGCATTGGAAAGATCATCTATGACAACGGCGAGATGCTGGCCAGAATGGCCGTGGACGAGACCCGTATGGGCAAATACGAGGACAAGATCGTCAAGAACAAGGCCAAGGCCAAGATCGTCTGGTATAAGCTCAAGGGTGTGAAGTCCCGGGGTATCATCCGCTATCTGGACGACATCGGCATCGTGGAGGTGGCCAAGCCCATCGGCGTCATCGGCTGTGTAGCCCCCACCACCAACCCCACCATGACCCCCAATCACAACGCCATGATCGCCCTAAAGGGCGGTAACGCCATCATCGTTTGCCCCCATCCCCGTGCCAAGGAGACCGGCATCAAGACGGTGGAGCTCATGCGGCAGGCGCTGCGGGAAATTGGCTATCCCGAGGACCTGATTCAGGTGGTGCCCGAACCCACCATGGAGGCCTCCGGCCTCATCATGCAGCTTTGCGACGCCTGCGTCTCCACCGGCGGCCCCGGCATGGTCAAGGCGGCCTACTCCAGCGGCAAGCCCGCCTTCGGCGTAGGCGCCGGCAACGTGCAGTCCCTGGTGGATACCGATGTGGACCTGGAGCAGGCAGCAGAAAAGATTGCCAGGAGCCGCACCTATGATAACGGCGTGCTGTGCACGTGTGAGCAGTGTGTCCATATCCCCTCCGCCAAGTTTGATGGTGGCCCTGCTTCAGGCGCAGGGCGGCGCCTACATTGGCAGCGATGCGGACGTGGCGGCCCTGCGCAAGGCTATGTTCCCCAACGGAAGCATCAACAAGGACGTGGTGGGTTCCACGCCCCAGGCCATTGCGGCTCTGGCCGGACTCACCGTGCCGGAGGAGGCCCGCTTCCTGCTGGTGCGGGTGACCAAGGGCGGCCGGGACGAAGACCTGACCAAGGAGAAGCTCTGCCCGGTGCTGGCCATCTGCCCCTATGACTCCTGGGAGGGAGCGGTGGATCTGGCGGTCCGGAACCTGAAGAATGAGGGCGCCGGCCACAGCACCATCCTTCACTCCAACAACAAGGCCCATGTGGAGTACGCCGCGGTGCGCCTGCCTGTATCCCGCATCGGCGTCAATCTGGTGGGCTCCAGCGGCTTGGGCGGAGGCTTTGACTGCGGCCTGAACCCCACCGCCACCCTGGGCTGCGGCACTTGGGGAAACAACAGCATCAGCGAGAACCTGTGGTGGCATCACCTGGTGAACATCAGCCGCATCGCCTATCAGATGCCCAACAACCCGGTCCCCACCGACGAGGAGATCTGGGCGGAATAATCGAACCAAAGATGAGCCGCCCCCAGGTGCGGGGCGGCTCGTACTATTGAGAGGAGGAATCCACTTGAACGCTCCATCCAAAGTTATGACCGCTGAGCAGGCCGTCTCCCACTTTGTACAGGACGGGGACTGTCTGGCTTTGGGCGGTTTTGTGACCAATCGGCGGCCCTACGCCCTGGTACGGGAGATCATCCGTCAGCGCAAGCGGAAGCTCTATCTGGAGGGGGGGCCCTCCGGCGGCGATATGGATATGCTCATCGGCGCGGGCTGCGTGGAGATTATGATGGTGTCCTATATCGCCAACTCCGGTTATACCATGGTGTGCCGCCGTTTTCGGGATGCCGTTGAAAATGGCCGCATCCTGTTTGATGACTACTCCCTGGACGTGCAGACCATCGCCTACCACGGCGCGGCTCTGGGCCTGAGTTACGTCCCGGTAAAAAACATGCTGGGCTCCGATCTGGCCGACGTGTGGGGCATCTCGGCTGAGGAGCGAAAGAAGCACCCCAAACTGCCCAACCAGAAGTTCGTCATCCGGGAGGACCCCTTCCACCCTGGCAGCCAGGTTTGCTGTGTGCCCACTCCGCAGATCGACGTGGCCTGCATCCACGTACAGGAGGCCAGCCCCGACGGCACCTGCTGCATCGAGGGGGCCCAGTTCCAGGACCTGGACATTGCCATGGCGGCCCGGCACACCATTGTCTCCTGCGAACGGCTGGTATCCGACGAGGAAATGCACCGCCACCCCGAGCGCAATACCCTGACCGGACTGTGCGTGGACGCGGTGGTGCCTGCGGCCTACGGCGCCCATCCCTCCCAGTGCTTTGGCTGCTACGACTATGACAGCACGTTCTACCTGTGCTATGATAAGGTCAGCCGTACCCAGGAGGACTTTGACGCCTTCATCCGGGAATACGTGGACGAGTGCCCCACCCACGGGGATTATCTGAACAAGATCGGGGCGGAACATCTGACAAGCCTGTGCGTCCAGCCGGGGTATGGTTACCGGCCCGGCCTGAAGCGCCGCTGAGGGAGGGGAGAAGCATGGAATATACCGCAAAGCAGATGATGGCCGTGGCCCTGTCACGGCAGATCGAAGACGGAAAGACCTACATCATCGGCACGGGCCTGCCCCTCATCGGCGGCACCCTGGCCAAGAACACCCACGCGCCCAATGCCCATCTGATCTTTGAGACCGCCCTGTTCGAGGGCAACCCCCAGGAGGTGCCCACCAGCGTCTCCGACCTGCGCATTAACTACCAGGCCTCGGTGCTCTGGCCCCAGTACCGCTATTTTGGCTTCCAGGCTCTGGCGGCCCGCACCGGCGCCATCGACGCTGGGTTCCTGGGTGGGGCCCAGATTGACCCCTACGGAAATCTGAACTCTACCTGCATCGGGGATTATTTCCATCCCAAGACCCGCTTTTCCGGTTCCGGAGGGGCCAACGGCATTGCTACCTACTGCGATACCGTCATCATTATGAAACATGAACCCCGGCGGTTTGTGGAGCACATCGACTACATCACCAGCCCCGGCTGGATTGACGGACCGGACGGCCGGGCCCGGCGGGGGCTCAACGACAAGGGCCCGCGGGCCGTCATCACAGAGCTGGGTGTGATGCGCTTCGGCGCGGACAAGCGCATGTATCTGGCGGAATGCTTCCCGGGCGTGAGCCTGGACACCATCCGGGAGCGGACGGGCTTCGACATGGACCTGTCCCGGGCGGTGGAGGCGGAGCCGCCGGAGGAGGCTGTCCTGGAGGTCCTGCTGCAAAAGGTGGACCCCATGCGCATCATGGTTTAAAAGGAGGAGACACAATGGCAGCACTGAACTATCTGGGCGTGGTCCTGGTCCTGCTGGTCATCATCGGGGTGGGCGTCGCGTCCGGACGTCGGGTGAAGTCGGCTGCCGACTTTGCCACGGGCGGCGGCCGATCGGGCCCCTGGCTCATCTGCGGTACCATCATGGGGGCGCTGGTCTCCAGCCAGGCCAGCATCGGCACGGCCCAACTGGCTTTCAGCTACGGTATCTCTGCGTGGTGGTTCACCTTGGGCTCCGGCATCGGGTGCCTCATCCTGGCCCTGGGATATGTCCGCCCGCTGCGTCGGAGCGGCTGCACCACCCTGATGGGGGTTATCGACCGGGAGTATGGACACAAGGTGGAGTACGCCGGCTCTGTTCTGAGCTCCATCGGCATCTTCATCTCCGTCCTGGCCCAGGTAGTGGCCTGCACAGGCCTGATTACCGTGATCTTCCCTGTGTCCACCACAGTGGCAGCGGTGCTGTCGGTGCTGCTGATGACCGTCTATGTGGTGTTCGGCGGCGCTTGGGGAGCTGGTATGGGTGGAATCGTCAAGCTGGTGCTGCTCTATGTCTCCTGTATCGCCGGTCTGGCGGCAGTGCTGCTGCTCACCGGGGGGCTGGGCGGACTGGGGGAAAGCCTCCGGACAGCTCTGGTGGGCACAACGCCGGGGGCCATGGCCGGGATCGAGAGCGCGGCAGACCTGTCCGCCCGGTACGGTAGCCTGATCGCCCGGGGCGCGGCCAAGGACATCGGCTCCGGTATCTCTCTGTTGCTGGGTGTCCTCTCCACGCAGACTTACGCCCAGGCGGTCTGGTCGGGGGGCAGCGATCGGGACGCCCGGCGGGGCGCACTGCTGGCGGCGGGACTCATTCCCCCCATCGGCATTGCCGGAATCGCTGTGGGGCTGTTCATGCGTGGCCACTACATCACCCAGGCGGAGGCGGACGCCCTGCTGGCCGCCGGCCAAGCCCTGCCAGAGGGGGTGGGGGTACTGGCCTCCACCATCCAGGTGTTCCCCACCTTTGTTGTCCACCATCTGCCAGTGCTCTTTGCCGGCGTGGTGTTGGGTACACTGCTGATCGCCGTGGTAGGCGGTGGGGCCGGGCTCTCTCTGGGCGTGGCCACCATCCTGGTCAATGACATCTATAAGAAGGTTTCCAGTCGCTTTGACTCTGCGGCGGCGGCCCTGGTGGCCACCCGCGGGACCATTCTGGCTGTGCTGGCGGCCTCGGCCGTCATCGCCTGCGTGGTGCCTTCGGCCACCATCAACGACTTCGGCTTCTTGTCCATGGGGCTCCGGGGGGCGGTGGTCTTTATCCCGCTGACTTGCGCCCTCTTCCTCCCGGGTCGGATGGACCGGCGGTTTGCCCTGTTGTGCACGCTGGGTGGCCCGCTGGGAGTCCTGCTGGGAAAGTTTTTGGGAAGCCCCGTGGACCCGCTCTTCATCGGCATGGGTATCGCCCTGCTGATCGCTTGCCTGGGCTGCGCGGCAGGCGGCGCCCGGCCCGCGCCGGAGCGGCACAAGCGGGCTTGAATCTGGATTA
>ERZ827520.3482-NODE-3482-length-12807-cov-4.389900_pt1 | contig 12807 bp, 11 predicted proteins | sample MGYA00519581_ERZ827520 | MGnify/ENA primary metagenome ERZ827520 (study PRJEB31778, sample SAMEA3449339) | human gut metagenome | biome: human gut; feature: human-associated habitat; material: faeces | place: United Kingdom | collected 2010/2012 ...
TGAGGTAGGCCAGCGTGCGCTCGTAGCAGCCCAGAGAGGTGCGGTGGATGATATACGGGCGGCGTTTGCTGCCGTCCTCGTCCACATATTCCATCCCGAATTGCTCGGCCAGAAGCTGGTCGATCTGGATGGTAATGAGCGTGTCCTCCTTGCCGTGGACGTTGCGAATCTGGATATCCAGCTTCGGTCCATAGAATGCGGCCTCGTCGATTCCGATGGTGTAGGGGACGTTCAGGTGATCGAGAATCTTTTTCATCGCCCCCTGCGCTTCATCCCACTGCTCGGGAGTGCCGATATACTTTTCCTTGTTATTCGGGTCCCACTGGGAGAAGCGGAAGCTGACGTCCTCGTACAGGCCGAGGGTTTTCAGCATATAGGTGGCCAGTTCCAGACAGCCCTTGAACTCCTCTTCCAGCTGCTCGGGACGAAGGATGAGGTGGCCCTCCGAAATCGTAAACTGCCGCACCCGGATCAGACCGTGCATCTCGCCGCTGTCCTCGTTGCGGAACAGGGTGGAGGTCTCGCCCAGCCGCATCGGCAGATCGCGGTAGGAGCGCATCCGGTTCAGGAACACCTGATACTGGAACGGGCAGGTCATCGGCCGCAGGGCGAAGACCTCTTTGTCCTTCTCCTCGTCCCCCAGAACAAACATGCCTTCCTTATAATGATCCCAGTGGCCGGAAATCTTGTACAGGTCGCTCTTGGCCATCAGCGGGGTTTTGGTCAGCAGGTAGCCGCGCTTCTGCTCCTCGTCCTCCACAAACCGCTGGAGAAGCTGGATGACCCGCGCGCCCTTCGGCAGCATGATCGGCAGGCCCTGCCCGATCACATCCACCGTGGTGAACAGCTCCAGCTCCCGGCCGAGCTTGTTGTGATCCCGCTTTTTGGCCTCTTCCAGCTTTTCGAGATGCGCCTCCAGCTCGGATGCTTTCGGGAAGGCCACGCCGTAAATCCGCTGGAGCATCTTCTTCTTGGAGTCTCCGCGCCAGTACGCGCCGGTCACGCTGAGCAGCTTCACCGCCTTGATCCGGCCGGTATCGGGCAGATGGGGGCCGGCGCACAGGTCGGTGAAATCCCCCTGCCTGTAGAAGGAAAGCTCCGCGTCCTCCGGCAGGTCGTTGATCAGCTCCACCTTATACGGCTCGTCCTGCATTTTTTCGAGCGCCTCATCCCGGGAGAGGGTGAATCGCTCGAGCGAAAGAGCTTCCTTCGCAATCTTCTTCATCTCGGCCTCGATTTTGCCGAGATCCTCCATGGAGAAGGTCTCCGGCGCGTCGAAATCGTAGTAAAAGCCGGCGTCGATCGCCGGGCCGATGGCCAGCTTCACGTCCGGATACAGGCGCTTCACCGCCTGCGCCATGACATGAGAGGCGGTGTGCCAAAACGCTTTTTTCCCCTCGTCCGAATCGAAGGTCAGGATTTCCAGCGTACAGTCTTCGGTCAGCGGGGTGCGGAGGTCGACCGCCTTTCCATCTATTTTCGCGGCGCAGGCCGCGCGGTACAGGCCCATGGACAGTTCGCGGCAAAGCGCGTCCACGGTGGTGTTCTCCATCACCTCCCGTTTGTCGCCGCCCTTTAGCGTAATGTTTACCATGTCCATTCATCCTTTCTTTGCCGGCCGGTTCCGGCCGGTTCGTCTCTATCGCAACCGTGCCCCCGCTTTGATCGGAGAACACGGACACGGACTCTTTCTGCGGGTATATAAAAAAGCCCCGTCCCATAAAGGGACGAGGCCGTCCCTTTATGGGACGGGGCCAAACAGCCTCGTGGTTCCACCCTGATTCGCCGGCGGCCCCCAACAGGGAGAAACCGGCCTCTGCTGCGGCGATAACGGCGCCAGCCGGCGCGCCTTGCTGCCCTGTAGGCACTGAGCGGCGCGCTCCTCCGGGGCGGTAGCCGATTCCTTCCCTTCCCGAAGCCGCTTTCAGCGCGCGGCGGCCTTCTCTAGCGGGCGGAGGGAGAGCCTTCCCCTTCAACGGATTCTTTTGTCGTTACTGATTACTGTAGCACTCCGCCGCCAAAAAGTCAAGCAGGGAAAAGCAGGGCCCTTTTGTATTGATGGATGTTAGCTCCGTCAGGTTCACAAGCATGAAAGCATGATTTGAATAAAGCAATATTTCAAGAAAAACCTTATGAATAAATATTGATCGACAAAAAAGGAAAAAAGAGCAAAGACGGGAGCCCTTTTCGACCATTCTTACGGAAAGACCCCCGTCTGTTCCTTCTGTTTGCCCCCTCGAAAATCCAGACCGATCTTTTCAGCGTGTGCGCTGGTGCGCCGTAATAATGGTATAGCTACGGGCGTTGACGGTTATTTCACAACCATCGGCAAGGATATACCAATTCTTCCCTTCTCTCCGGATTTTGCTGTGGGGCGCCCGAATCTTCTCCCTGCACCAGCTTACAACGTCGTTTGTATCCCCCAGGGAAAGATTGCTTTTCAACCGGCCAGCCCCCAATTCCGTGGTATGCAGTTTTTCCAGATTGGCGGTCAGCCTTTTCGTGTCGCACTCCGGGAATCCGCTCATAGGAGCCGCATCCGCTTTCCGGCGCCCCTCTCGCCGGGCGGCCCGGCAGGCGGCAACGGCTCCGTCCCGGGTCTGCGCGGCGATCAGGAACCGGCCGTTATGGCAGAAGGTAAGCTCCGGCACCCCGGAAACGGCGGGCAGTGTCTCCTCCGGACAACCGGCCCATTCCGCGGGGAAAGGCGTTTTCAGCGTTCCTCCGCCGCCGTCCTCCGGCACCGCCTGCGCTGTCCATCCGCCCCGCTGAGAGGGATAGACCACGAACTCCGCCGGGGAGGAAGACAGCACGGACTTCCACGGCGCGAAGCGCGGCAGGATAACAATCCCGTCCTCCATCCGCGCGAGCGCCTCCGCCGTCAGGGCAGCTGCCCGCCGGACGGCGAAAAGCCCGTCCAGCCGCTTTTGCAGGATCACCTGGGCGAAATCCACCGCTTGCTCGAAACAGGCGTCGGCGGATTCCTCCGAATCCCACGCCGGGTTGAACGAACCGATCACCTCCGCCAGCGGATGGCCGCAGCCGGTGTTGTCGTCCATGTCCAGCGGCTGGATGAATGTTTCATCAAAGCGTGCGGCCTCTTCCTCGGCGGATGCCGGCGCTCCGTCGGCCGGGAGCGCTTCCGCCAGCAGCGCGGTGCCGAACGCCCGCCAAAGCAGGCCGAAGGCGGCGTACGGCACGCCGTTTTCCCTTACCGGCGCTCCCTTTTGATGGTGATCGAACGCGCCGCCGCCAATATCGTAAACCAGTCCGCTGAAGCCCTCCGGTACACGAAAGGCGCGGCGGATTTCCACATTCGGGCGAAGAAGACGGAGCAGCGCCGAGGCGAAAACGTCGTCCGCGTGGAACTTCCCGCTATGGGTCAGCACCACAGCGGGGATATCCGTTCGGTTCATCGGGTTTCCTTCCTTTCCACGTCCGTGACTGCCGGGCGGGCAATCCAAGCAGAAAAGTCTCCGCCGCGACTTTGCGGCGGAGACTTCTTTCGTACGGAGGGTAGCCGGATCAGGACAGCATCGTGCCGCCGGGGGCGGTCGGGACGGCGGGGGCCTCGTTTTTCCCGTTCTCTTCCTCATCCCCTCGCTCGATAGCGTCTACGGTATCAAGCGGAGCAGCGTCGCCGTACAGAACCTTCAGCAATCCTTCGCCGTACCGGTCAAACATGCAGAAGCCCATGTCGAAATTCCGTTCCATTACGGCAGGAGACAGCGTCTGCTCCCCGCAGATGACGGTCACCTTAAAGCGGATTTCCCCATCGTCAAAATCCATCTCAAAATTACCGAGGATCAGGCCGTAGTTGGCGCGGGTCAGGAAGGCCGCAATCGCGTCCCGTTTGCCTTCCGGCGCCTTGACCGGAAAGACAGTGTAAACGGTGAAGCCGTCATCGCCCCGCATCTGCACATGGATGGTACAGGCGTCGACTGCTTTCAGCGACATCCGCATGGTAAGATAATTCTTTTCCTCGTCCAGCGAGTAATTCCAGTTTTGCGAGTCACAGTATTCGCGAATGGAATTCAGATGCTTCGTCATTGTAATCCCCATTCTTTCTCAGAAATTCCGCGCCAGTCGCTTCTTTTGGCTGCCTTTCTATTATAAGCGTCTCTACCCGTGCCGTCAATCCCCCTCGCGCCGCCGCCTTTTCGGAAAACAGAGGGAAAACAGGCTGTATTCCGCGAAAAATGAAGGCTTTGTGACGGATTTGCGAGAGGCTTGTAAAAGCCCTGTAAAGTATGTAAAACCGAATTGACAGGACCGATAATTTCCGTTAAACTAAAAACAGACGGAATATCCTCTTCTTTTTCTGAATGTTTCTTAACAGAAAACGTCGGGGAAATACATTACAAAGGGGTCTTGTTTATGCGGAAAGGGAAATTTGGAATCTGCCTGTGGTTTTACGCGGCGCTGGCCTTTGTCCTGGCCTTCCTCCAGCAGAACCTGCTCTGCGTCCTGCTGCTTGGCTTCGTCATTTTGGCTGAACGGGACGAATGGGCTTCCCGCCAGGTGATGCAGGCAACCTTCCTGTGCCTGCTCGGCTCGCTCATCAGCGGGGTGCTGGGTATCTTCAATGTGCTGAAGTCTATCCCCTTCGCAGGAACGCTTTTCTCCAGCGTTTTCAGCTTCATCAGCGGGATCGTATCTCTGCTGATCCTTATCTTCTGCATCATCGCCTTGACCCGGGTGGTCAAGGAGAAGGACGCGAATATCCCCCTGCTGAATACCCTGACCGACCGCATTTTCGGTGTAGTGAAGCAGAAGGTCTACACGGTTCCGCCGCAGCAGCCCTACGGGGCGCAGCCTCCTTACAGCGCTCCCCAGCAGCCTACGTATCCGAACTATCCGCCCCAGCAGCCGGTTTCTTCCGCGCCGCAGGCGGCCCCCTCTGCGCCGCCCGCCCAGCCGGTACCGCCGGCGGAGCAGATGCCGCAGCAGTAAACGCGGAGCGTGGGATTTGACCGCATGACCGCACCTTACCTGCCGCTGCTTGTTACTATTGGCCTACAATCCGCAAAGATGCAGGAAAAGGCGTCTCTGGGAAGAACTTTCTTTCCAGAGACGCCTTTTCCTGCGCCCGGCTCCATTGTCGGACGGACATCCCGGGAACCGCTGCTGAATCCTACGTCCAAACGGATTCACGCCATCCCATAAGGCTTTTTTGCGTTAAAAATTACCGACTTATATACCCAAAAAGGCCATAAGATTTCGCAAGTATCAACAAGCGAAAACCCCTAATTTCAAGCCGTTTTTGGCCATCCATCAGGGGTTTGCGAATTGGCGGAGAAGGAGGGACTCGAACCCTCGCGCCGGTTACCCGACCTACGCCCTTAGCAGGGGCGCCTCGTCACCAACTTGAGTACTTCTCCATATAGTAAGCCAGATGTTGGGAACAAATGGCTGACTGATAAAATTGTAAAAGAGGACCGGCTAGGATCAGACCAATCGGCGAACCAAATCCTCGGTTTCGCCGGCCAGCAGGTGAATAGGGGGAATCTCGATCAACGTATAGCAGCCGGGAACCTGCCGTTTGACGGCGCGAGCGGCGGCTACCAGAATCTGGCCGGTCAAAGCCGGATTGTTGATGCTCATGGTAAAGCCCATCCGCTGGTTCTGGGTGGAACCGGAAACGCCTTTCCGGGTGAGGTCGACGCCGTGGCCCATATCCTTCAGAGCATCCACGCTGTCCACCGCGATTACATGCGTCTCGTCATGACGGAAGTAGGCGTCGTTTTTTATGGCGGCGGCGACCTTGTCGAAATCCGCCCCATCCTCCAGCTCGATATACACCATCCGGCGATGAATGCCGGTGCCGAGGGGAATGGTCATCGAGAGGGCATTTTTTACACCGTCGACCGCCTTGACGGCGACGGTATGTCCCATGCTCATGCCCGGACCGAAGTTGGTGTAGGTGAGACCTTTGGGAGCCATCGCTTCCATCAGGGCGCGAACCATGGAATCCGTCCCGGGATCCCAACCCGCCGCCATAATCGACGCTGCGCCGTGCGCCTTCGCCACGGAGTCCAGACGGCGGCGTACGGACACGACCTCCGAATGGATATCAAAGCTGTCAACGGTACAGACGCCCTTTTCCAGCAGTTCGGCGGCGAGATCCGGCACCGCGCGGCTGGGGGAGCAGAGGATTGCCACATCGACGCCGTTCAATTGATCAAACGCCGAAACAACCGGAATATCGCCAAGAGAACCGGGAGCCGCCGATCGGCTGACCACGCCGGCAACCGAGAAATCCGGACTGGCGGTCAGCGCGTCAAGCACGGATTTGCCGATGTTGCCGAATCCTACGACCGCCGCGTTGATCATGTGTGAAATCCCCGTCTTTCTTCGTCCTTTTTCAGGAGAGTTGGCGGATAGGAAGGGATTCGAACCCTTGGCTCTTTCGAGTCACTGGTTTTCAAGACTTATGAGCCTTTTAGCCCTACGGTTCGAATGAGTTCCCTTCCGTCCTTTTGAGTTCCTCGAAAACCCTTGCACTTAAAGGATTTTTTGAACGTTACCCTCTCAAAGTACCGTCTGCACATCATTCGGCAAACATGCGTAATTTTTGTTCAAGGTGGCGCCAAATCGCCTCAAGCTGGCACTGAATTTGGCGAGAACAAAAACGCTCTTTGCCGCGCAATATTACGATTGGTTTGCTGTTATCGAAAAACGCAAACGGAGGTAATATCGCAGTGAACAATATCAACGATTATCTAACCTGGAAGAAGAAAGTATTAACCGATCTCCCGGATTTAATAACGTCGGCTGACATAGTAAATATTATACCATCTAACGTTAAATTTGTCAATATGGCAATTGAAAGTCATCGCATAAGAAGCGTTCCCTATTTGGACAAAAGGGTGGTCGCAAAGCAGTGGCTTGAAGAATATTTAGATACGCTGCAAGAATTCTACGATCCGATACACGACCGCATTGACTTCCCTGAAGGCTCCCAAATGGGAAAGCATATGAGCATTAAGAAAAGGAGGCACACTATTGACTATTCAGCTTATACATCGTTTGAGCAACTTCTTGAGGACTTTGAAGACGAGCTGACTGTTCAAGATATCGGACATATACTGGGACAACATCCGGATACCGTTCGAAATAACCTTTTCAAAGGCAGATTGCGATACAAAAAAAGTGGTGTCACATATTTAGTCGAAAAGGCGTGGCTGCTCGAATATCTAACGGCAAAAGGCATTAAATACGAAGACCGCCTGCAAGGACGTGATCACAAGAGGGAGGAAAGATTCGATGATGTAGTAAGATTTTGTAAAGAACCCAAAACGATTTATGAAATCATGGAATATGTCGGGGTTACCAGTAAGGCTACCGCAAGGAACTATATCCTTAAGCCGCTGATAAAAGCAAAACGGATCGCTTTTACCTGTAAGAAACATGATAACAATCAAAAATATATTGCCATATAGAAGAAGGCCACTGTATGCGGTGCTACCCCGCAACAGTGGCTTTCTTTTAGAATTTTACTGCCGAATAAACTCTGTCTTTTTCGTCCTGATCTATCCATATATACTTTAATGTCTCCCGTTCAGAATAATGGTTAAACATAGCCATGATAAGGGCTATATTATGTTTGCTGGCTTTATAGGAAAAGTAACCCCATGTTTTGCGCAAACTATGCGTTGCGAAGTTTTCCAGCGAAAGCTGATCCGCAATTCCGGTGAAAACACGCCATACTTGGTAATAGGTTATATGCTTGTTTATATTTCTCCCGGGAAACAAAAATCCATTATAGGAAAGATCCTGCTGTGAGATATATGCTTTCAGACAACGTTTCATTTCATCGTTCAATTTGATCTGCTTTTCTTTCCCCGTCTTTTTTTCTTTCAGAGTCAAATATTCACGAAACCTGTATGTCGGAAGCAATATATCGCTCACATGAGTTCTAAGGACATCGATGATGCGAAGTCCCGTGTTCAATTGGAATTTTGCAATGATGTAGTATTTATCTCCGTATGTCTGAGCAATTCGAAGAAAAGCATCTACCTTTCGTTTGTCTTTAATGGGCGACATTTTTCGATTTGCCATGTTATATACACCTCCTTTTACGGGGATATATAACATAATATCGACTATCAATGAGAACAGCAAACTCGCACACAACTAAAACCGCAGTATAACAAGGCTTTTAGGACTTGCCTCACGTTATAAAAAGTGCATTTTATAATGTGGAAAAAGCCACGAAATACGCTATAATAGCTGCTTTTGTAAGATATGGATATTTCGGTTAATTAAAAAAAGTATACTTGATTTGTATAAAAAAGAGGAAAATGTGACTTTTTATTTACAAATAAGAATATAAGAAAATATATCATACTAATATCGGAGGTGTAAGTTTGAAACAAATCAGTGAAGTACGACCCTAAAAAGGGTATAGCAAAGCAGACCGTCTCAAGGGCGGTCAAAAAAACAAGTGAAGCTGAGTTATGCAGGCAAAGGAGACGGTGGGTGATCTAAAACGACATATCCCATTCTCGCAAGCATCTCAAACGCCTTTTCCTGTGAGATTTGGCGGACTACAGGGGGCTTATCTTCCTTGATGTAAGCGGCAGGACCGTAAGGTTCGCTCTTTTTCAAGATATGGTAGATGGCGGTGAGAAGCCTTCTGGCAATGGCAATGATGGCCTTTTTCTTGCCGCGGCGTTTTTGGAGGGCCTGTTTTTTTTCATAGATTTCAGGATGCTTTTCGCTGCGGCTGGCGGCAAGGGCAACCTGGATCAGCAGAGGCTTGAGATACGCGCCGGATTTGCCAATGCGGGTGGTTTTCTTCTTACCTGCGCTTTCGGCATTTTGAGGCGTAAGACCGGCCCAAGAGCAAAGATGCTTGGACGTATCGAAAACAGTCATGTCAGCGCCAATCTCAGCGAGGATGCGGATAGCGGTAAAGGCATCATGGATACCAGGGACAGTCAGCAGCAATTCAATTGCGGGATGTAGTTCTGGGCGATTTCGAGGATAAGAGATTCCAACTCCGCCTTGTGCTTTTCCAGAGAATCCATATGGCTGCGGATGATTTTGAGTTTTTCTGCCTGCTCATGGGTGAAGATGCCATCAACAGCTTCTTGAATTTGGGAGATAGGCGTTTTGCAGCGGCCATGCACAAAGGGCGTAACGTCAAAAGGCTCGCCCGGATGCTCCAACAACTGTGCTGTGATGGCGGATGCGCTCTTGCCGAACACATTGCTGAACACGTCATCCAGCTTGAAGTTGGAAACAGTAAGGCAGTTTTGGGCGCGGTTCTTCTCCCCAGTCATATAGGACGATAGCTTGACCCAGTACCGGCAGAAATCCCGAAGCTGCCTGATGTCTTTGGGCGGAATGAAACTGCCGCGGACAAGGTCATGCTTAAATAAATCCGCAATCCATTGTGCGTCTTTCCTGTCGGTTTTCTTTCCCTTGATCGCTTTAACGAATTTTGGATGGCTGACTACCACATGGCAGGATTCCTCCAGAATATTGTGGATCGGAAACCGGTACTTCCCTGTGGATTCCATGCAGACATCTTTGCAGTTGTTTGCCAAAAGCCAATCCCGCAATTCCCGCAGACTTCCTGTGTAAGTGGAAAATCGATGTGACTGGTACTCTGTGACCCCCTGTGAGTTTGTGGATGCGATGCAGGCAATCAGAAAATCCCGGTGAACATCCATCCCACAGCAGATTGGGCATACGATTTTAAGCCTTCCCATATACAACTCCCCTCGCAAAAATATCGTTGAGGGCAGCCAGGGACTGGACATCCAGCTAAAAATGGGTTACGTCTTTACAAAGATAAGTTTGCAGGCTCAATGTCCTACTCATTGGTGCTTGAATGGATGCCCGGTGACTGATAAATGAGCGCGGTTACGTCACATCGCACCGCACCTACCTCCTCGTACTGTGTAGTATGGCTTCCCTCACACCAATTTTACCAAACATCACTTTACAGAGAAAGCACCAACCCCGTTTCGTTCCTCGTTGGTGCCTTTCGCAGAAAGGAATGGTCATAAGTGGCGAAGAAGCTTTGCCGTCGATTCCTTAAGACTGCAAAACAGAAAGCAGAGGACGTACATGCGCCGACTTTTTATCTTACCCTGCTCGTTGTTATGTATCTTATGGCAAATGGCTATATTTCTGCTGTATCCTCGGATACATTGGCGGTATTATTAAATGCCGCTTATCAAAACGAAGAAAACCGCAGTTTGGATTAGCTGCGGTTCCAAAGGACAATAGCGCTCATATTGTCGGGGTATTTCTGTATTTTTGCCGCCTCGATTAATGTGCCTACAGCGCTGTCACAATTTTCAGCAGCAATCACGAGCTGCATAATGGCGTCCGGGATAATTGCATAGTGGATTCCGTCTGTTGTCATCAAAAGAATATCGTCTTTTTTCAGGCTGCCTGCATAGGCTTGGATGATGGGATCGGAACTGACGCCGAGACAGCTTGTAATGGTCAGGCGGTCCGGGTGCGTATGATATTGCTCGGCGGTAATATGCCCTTCGTCCAGCAGACGCTGTGCTTTGGTGTGATCCCGTGTGAGCTGACGCATAGTCGGAAGCTTGTCTTTGGGATTGATACGGATCAGATAGATACGGCTGTTGCCTGTGTGCGCAAAGGTAAGCTTTCCTTTTTCGGAACAGACGCAGCATGTGACTCCCGATCCGAACCCGGCATACAGATATTCGTTCCCCTTACGAAAGGCGCCGAGCACCTGATTTGCGCTGAGCAGGGCTTCCTGCAGGAACAGAGCCGTGTTGGACAAGAATAAATCGGGCACTGCCTTATAAATCCTTTTAACGGCGTCGCAGATATGATTGGCTGTGATGGCGGCAGGCTGCAGGGAACTGCATTTCGAGCCTGCTCCATCGCAGAGAATGGCAAATAAGGTCGTGTCATCTAACTCAAGGATGTTCATGTAATCTTCGTTGTTTTCGCGGCTGTATCCTATATCGGAGGCGCCACCATAGAAATAATTTTTCATATGGATTCCTTTCATACGGTTTCCAGCACTTCGAGAACGATTCGGAGTGCTTTTTCTTTTGCCGCTTTTACTTTGCGGCAGTAAGTAGTCTGCGAAATGCCGAGCGATTTGGCGGCTTCCCGCTGGGATATTCGTTTTTCTACAGAAGTGAGGATCAGCCATATTTCTTTTGGTGTACATTCCTGCATTAATTTTTCGAGAGCGATGTTGTGCAGCGCAATGCGTTCTACATCCGCATTCGGATCCGGGATGCAGTGATAAAAAGACCATACTTCTTCAGCTTCCGAACGCAGCGTATCCAAGGATATTAAGGGCTCGGAGGGAGCACGGCAGGAACTTGATTGATACCTTCTTATAATATTCACCCCATTGGATACGCTCAAGGCGCTAAGCATCCCCTGGAGCTGGTTCTTCACGTCTGTTACGGCGGCGGAGCAATCAATCTTTTTCACCTTCAGAATGAGCTGCTCTTTATTCAGCATGGCTTGCGCATCTTTGCGGACACGATCCATGTCTTTTTGCAGAACCGTAAACTTATTGCTGATTTTAACCTGGTTAATCATACTGTTTATCTGTTCATTGAATCTTTGTTTGTCGGAGGTATCAACAGTAAGCTTGACCTTTGCGCCAAAACCTGCCAAAGCATCACCACCTATCGAAAAAGCGGGCAAGCTGTATGCTTACCCGCTTAAAAATGAAATTCTCTATGGAGTCCGGCGACAATCGCCTTTTGAATTTCGCTGCTTTTATCGATTTCTTTCTGCGCGTTTGAAACCGCAGGGCGTGGGAACCCTCCACACCAAAGCCCTATATTCCCGCTTTCCAGCAGCTTCAGGAAAGCGCCGGGGACAGAATTGTTGAATTTGGATTCGGCCACGATGGATTTTGCGGGAGCCGCTCTGCTGGTAATCAGCAGCTCGTCCGGGGCGGAGAGAACCCCATACAGACTGTTTTCCAGAACATGACGACGGGCATAGGTCGTCCTTTGCCATTTCCCGCCCCGATATAACACCCAGCCGTCATGTTTCGGGGTATATGCATTGTAAATATCCGATATGATATGCCGTTTGAGAATTTCTTTGGCAATCGTCGCCACATCCCTTTGTAGAATATCAGCGCATTTCTTTTGAGCCGCAGACGTCAGCTGCTCCCAGGAAGAATAGGCCTGCATAGCAGTACGTCACTGTTTGAAGGGAAGCACTACCGTGCCGGTATCATCTGGGTTTTCCGACAGGGCGGATGCTTCCTCCTTTTTCTGGGCGTTGAATACGGCGCTGACCAGCTTTTCCTCATCTACATCGCCAATACTCGCCAGATTATGAACCAGTTTCGACATATCCTCCCCTTGCAGGCCGGCAAACAGCGCTTCGCTGTTTTGGGTATAGTCGTTCATCCGCTGGAGCAGTTCCTGCATTTGATACGCCATACCGCTGGTTATGATAGAGAGGGCATGAGCGATTTTGCTGTCGATGGCGGCAAGAAGCTCCCGGTACTGGACGGGATTTACATGCTCCATCACCTGATCAAAAGCATCGGTATTGTAGATGAGGGCATACTGCTTTTCTGCGCTGGATGGCAGAGAGAAGTTGCCGTAATAGGTCAAGGTTGCCGCCTTGATTGCAAAATCCTTGATTTCAGGCAGGTAGGTTCCGTTCTCTATATCGATGCAGGTACCGACACCGCCTTCATGGAGGAACCCATCCGGCGGGCAGAAAAACGGTACGCCCTGCTCGAATACCTGAACCTGAAGCAGGGTGTCTCCCGGGAACGGCTGTTTGATCTGCTCACGGAGCTGAACGAGGAGGACGTCCTCC
>ERZ827520.3487-NODE-3487-length-12789-cov-3.380477_pt1 | contig 12789 bp, 9 predicted proteins | sample MGYA00519581_ERZ827520 | MGnify/ENA primary metagenome ERZ827520 (study PRJEB31778, sample SAMEA3449339) | human gut metagenome | biome: human gut; feature: human-associated habitat; material: faeces | place: United Kingdom | collected 2010/2012 ...
GATCCCATGCCCCGGTAGGTTTTGAACTTTCGGCCTTCGTAGATGATGGTCTCGCCCGGGCTTTCCTGCGTGCCGGCCAGCATCGAACCCAGCATGACGCACGAAGCTCCTGCCGCGATGGCTTTCGGAATATCCCCGGTGTATTTGATTCCGCCGTCGGCGATGATGGGAACACCCGAGCCTTCGATGGCGGCAGCAACCTCCAGTACGGCCGAGAACTGCGGATAGCCCACCCCGGCTACGATGCGGGTCGTACAGATCGAACCCGGTCCGATGCCTACCTTTACCGCATCGGCACCCTGCTCGACCAGGAATCGGGCGGCATCGCCCGTGGCGATATTGCCCACTACCACATCTATGTCCGGAAATTCTTTTTTGACATCGTGCAGGATGTTTACGACGTTGACCGAATGTCCGTGTGCCGTATCGATGACCAAGGCATCGACCCCGGCTTCCACCAGCAAGCGTGCCCGTTGCAGGTTTTCACGCCCCACACCGATGGCAGCGGCTACGCGCAGGCGGCCGAAGCGGTCTTTGTTGGCATTGGGGTGGGTCTTGACTTTGGTGATGTCGCGGAAGGTGATCAGTCCGTGCAGGATGCCGTTGGCATCGACGACGGGGAGTTTTTCGATCTTGTGGCGCTGGAGGATTTCCTCGGCCTGATCCAAGGTGGTGCCGATGGGGCAAGTGATCAGGCGGGTGCTCATGATCAGCGAGAGGGGTTTGTCCGCCTGTTTTTCAAAGCGCAGGTCGCGGTTGGTGACGATGCCGATGAGCTTTTTGTTCTCGTCCACGATGGGGATGCCTCCGATGGAATACTCGTGCATGCACTTTTTGGCGTCGGCTACGGTGGCGTCCGGGTGCAACATGATGGGGTTGAGGATCATTCCGCTCTCTTCGCGTTTGACGGCCGTGATGTGGCGGGCTTGTTCTTCAGGGGTCATGTTCTTGTGGATCACACCGATACCTCCTTCCTGGGCCATAGCGATGGCCATGGCCGATTCGGTAACGGTGTCCATGGCAGCCGATACGACCGGGGTGTTGAGGGTGATGCGGCGCGAGAAGCGGCTTTGGATGGAAACTTCCCGGGGAAGAACCGAGGAATAGGCAGGTACCAGCAGTACGTCATCGTACGTGAGTCCCAGGCCTACTATTTTGTTGGAGGAGTTGGACATAGGCAATTACGGATTAAGCGTTGTAATTGCAGGCAAATGTACGCATTTTTGGCCGGAGGGCAAAGGGCTGCGGGGAAAAATCGAACGGGCTTGTTGCGGGTTTTTTCGGTTTTTTTTAAGAAGTAACGACGATTTTTTCCTAAAGAAAGGTCATGATTACATATTTAACTCTTTGTTGGGAGAATTTTATATTTAGAAAATTTTCTATTATGAATAGAATAAATATTTTTGCCCCGAACAATAAGGTCTGATGGACTATGAGAACGACAAGAGTATTTATTATTCATCCCCAACGCCTGGTTTGTGTGGCTTTGCGGGATCTGATGGAGAAATTTGGCGACCTGATGGTGGTCGGGGTGTCCTGTGATTTTGCCGGGGCACAGGCGGCTCTTGCCGACGGGACGATAGATGTTTTTCTAATGGCCGACCGTTTGGAAGACTGTACAGGAGTGTCCGCTCTCAAGCGCATCCGTCAGGACCATCTCCATACCAAGGTGGTGTTTTATCGCCTGGGCGGGGCCAGTCCTCTTTTCGACTACATGGCCACTCGTTACGGGGCGGGAGCCGTGCTGCCGGCTTCCTGCGGCTATTCCGAGTTGGTAGCGGCCGTTCGTGGGGTTCATGAAGGCACGCTCGAACCGATGCAGTCCCGGATGGCCGGACGTGCGCGCAAACTTTCGGCGCGCGAGATGGATGTCCTGGCCGGTATTCTGGAGGGAAAGTCCTTGGGGGAGACGGCCGAGGAACTGGGTATCAGCGACAAGACGGTCAGTACGTACAAAAACTGTTTGTTCCACAAACTGGGCGTGAAAAGCGCAGTAGAACTGGTGGGAATGTACAACTGCGGCAACGGAGTGGGTTCCCTCTTCCAATGATCTTTGACTTTCCGTTTATTCCTTTGCGGGGGGGGTGAAAGTGGTAAAAAAAGTACGGCTTCCCTTCGTGAAAAGGGGACTGGAAAATATCCGCGGGAGAGGCAAGCGAAGAAAACTTTACGAGGGGGGGGGGAGGTAGCAGACTTGTTTATTCTTCCAACAATTCCGTGGGGGTAAATACCGGTGTAAATTTCGTTTTCTTTTCAGCATCTTCCCGGGCACGGCGTTCGTTCTCCGACTCCCGCTTTTGACGGATGCGGATGCGGTGCATCTTTTTGTACAAGGGGAATCGATACGCAATCCCGTACGACATCGAGAAAGCGACCGACTTGTTGTACACCTGCCCGATGCCCGGAACCGCCAGCGGACCGATGCCGCTCCCATCGCTTTGCGCCACGATCAGGTTGTAGCTCCCCTCCATGGTCAGGAACAGGTTGGCCCACAGGCAGACTTCCGCACCGATCGACAGGTTGAGCCACATGGCCGAAGGGCGGTCCGTTATATCGACCGCGTAGTCCGTACCCCAGTACCCGTCCGAAATCGTCAGGTTGTAAATATGCCGGTTGTACTTGCTGTATCCCAGTTTGGCACCGAGATAGAGGATGTCGAGCCCTTCTTTTCCATTTTTTTGCAGGAAAGCCCCTTGCGTAAGAGCGTAGTGTACCCCCGCTTGTGCAAACCAGCCGTCCACCGAAGTACGCATCGAGGTGAAGTTCAGATGCCGCTTTGCCATTCCAAAGTTGGCGGCGGCATACAGCTTGGGGGCCAGCCGGTAGTCGGCCATCACCATCCAGCCGCGGTCCTCGTTTTTCCCGCTGATGATCGGCAGCAGGGGGGCGGCCAGGTCGATGCCCACCCGCAGGGCATGTTGAACTTCGATGAGAGTGTCGCGACGGGTGGTATCCACCACCGGGAGGGTATCGGTAGCGATCTCCGTGGTGTCGATCAGTTCTCCCGCGCTGAACAGTTGGGAGTCGATCTCCGGCAAAACGGTCAGGGTGTCCCCGTCGGGAGTTTTTGTTGCTTCGGTCGAAGGAACCTGCAGGTCGGAAGGGATGGCAGCCTCTTTGCCTTGTTGCGCAAAAACCCAACACCCTGTCGTGGTAAGCACGAGCAGCAGCAGTGAGCGGATCAGGGGCGAGGCGGGGTGCATGGGCGGCGAGAGGGTTTATTCGGTGCGAAAATACAGCGTGGCGGCCGTTTGAGCCGAATTGAACAATTCTCCTTCAGCCGGCGGAGTTTCGATGTCCTTGACGTATTCCAATACCGGCCCGTCGGTGGTGCATTCGACGGTCACGCCCGAGAAGACAAAGCGAAATCCGCATGCCTTCGACAGGAAATCCAACCGGGGCGTGTAGCGCAGGGTGAGGGTGTCGGTCTGTCCGGTGATTTCCCGCTCGATGAGGTAACGCGATTCTTCTGCCTCGAAATCCACCGGCAGGGCGATTTCTTTGGCGCCTTCCGACAGGCCGATTTCGCTCAGGCGTTCGGTGCCTTGCAGTCCGTAGAAGTGAAGTCCCGTTTGCGAGTATTCTTCGGCTTGTCCGGCATCGTCAAACGCATAGAACAACACCTTCGCACGAGGAGTGGTGAGCGTCCCTTCCGGACAAATGTCGTCCTTCTCGCAGCCACCTGTCATCAAGAGAAGGAGGGAGGCGGCCAGCAGCCAAGGGCGCGGAAAGGTGCGGCGGTGCGTCATCGGAAGAGTTCGGTTATTCGGGCGTCCCGGTCCGGGGCGATTCCCTTCGGGACAAAAGTACGACATTTTCTACATGGAACGTTTGGGGGAACATGTCCACCGGTTGAATTTTTTCCACGCGGTACAAGGCATCCATCAGCGCCAGATCGCGCGCTTGGGTGGCCGGGTTGCAGCTTACGTACACGATGCGGGGCGGGGCTAGGCGCAGCAGTTGCGCCACCACGTCCTTGTGCATGCCGTCGCGCGGCGGATCGGTGATCACCACGTCCGGGCGGCCGTAGCGGGCCACGAAGGCATCGTCGAACACGTCTTTCATGTCTCCCACCAGGTACTGGCAGTTGTCGATCCCGTTGCGGGCGGCATTTTCGCGAGCAGCGTCGATGGCTTCGGGGACGGATTCCACCCCGACTACCTTCCCGGCCCGGCGGCTGACGAACTGGGAAATGGTCCCGGTGCCGGTGTAGAGGTCGTAGACGGATTCCGAACCGGTAAGCCCGGCGAAATCCCGTACCACGCGGTACAACCGCAAGGCTTGGGGAGTGTTGGTCTGGAAGAACGACTTGGGACCGATGCGGAACACGAGGTCTTCCATCCGTTCGGTGATGTGGTCGCTGCCGCAGTAGGTGCGGATGTCCAGGTCGTACACCGAGTCGTTGACTTTTTCGTTGATGGCGTAGAGCAGCGAGGTGATCTGGGGAAAACGTGCATGCAGGTGGTCCAGCAACCCTTCGCGGGCGGGACGGTCCTCGCGGCCGAACTGCACCAGGAGCATGACTTCCCCGGTAGTCTGGGAAATGCGCAGCATCAGGGTGCGCAACAGGCCTTGGTTGGTGCGCGGGTCGAAGAAGTCCAGGCCTTTTTCGAGGGCGTAACGTTTTATCTCGTCGCGGATGGCGTTCGAAGGGTCGGGCTGCAGCAGGCATTTGCGGACATCGAGCACCTTGTCCCAGCGTCCTTGGATGTGGAATCCGAGGGCGGGTTCGGGCGAGGAGATCTCCCCGGCGGTATCCAGTTCTTCCCGCGTGTACCACCGGCGACAAGCGAAGGAGAACTCCAGTTTGTTGCGGTAATAGTACTCGTGTTCGCAGCCCAGGATAGGACTTATCGGGGGGAGTTCCACGCCTCCGATGCGGCGCAGGTTGTTTTCGACTTCCTGTTGTTTGTAGTACAGTTGCCAGCGGTACTGCATGTTTTGCCAGCGGCAGCCTCCGCACACCCCGAAGTGGGGGCAGGGAGGTTCGGTGCGTTTTTCGGAAAGGGTCAGCAGGCGTTCCACGCGTCCTTCGTAGTAGCGGGACGATTTTTTGGTGACCCGTACGTCCACCGTGTCGCCGGGAACGGCTCCCTCGATCAGCACCGCACGGCCGTCTTCGGCGTGTGCGACGGCTTTTCCCCGGGCGGCGGCGTCGGTAACGGCCAGGCCGTATAGGATGAGGTCTTTGGGATGGCGTCTGGACATGTTCGTGCGGATACGGTTTCGTAGAGGATGCAAATGTAGAGATTTTCGTGGGGATTTTTGCGCAGATTTTTGGCTTGTTTTCCGGGGCTTATCACTACATTTGTGCTCGGCGAGTTTTCGCGTGAAAAGAAACGCTTTTTTTTCTAATCCTATACGTATTTTGTGAGTCATGACGAATCCTTTCGACTTTTCCCGGCGTCAGACCGGACCCGATGAAAAACAGACCCAGCAGATGCTCCAGGCCGTCGGCGCTGCGAGCCTCGAAGAACTCATCGACCAGACCATCCCGGCCGAAATCCGTTTGAAGGAGCCTTTGCGTCTGCCCCAGGCGATGACCCAGGCGCAGTATCTGGCGCATTTCCACCAGTTGGCATCGCTCAACAAGCCCTTCAAGAACTACATCGGACTGGGGTACTATTCCGTGCCGATGGAGCCGGTGATCCAACGCAATATTTTCGAGAACCCCGCGTGGTACACATCCTATACCCCTTACCAGGCGGAAATATCCCAGGGGCGCCTCGAAGCGCTGATGAACTTCCAGACGATGGTCGCTTCGCTCACCGGACTACCCATCGCCAACGCTTCGCTGCTCGACGAAGGCACTTCCGCGGCCGAGGCCATGCTGATGCTGTTCCACGCCCGCAGCCGCGAGCAGAAAAAGGCCGGCGTGTCGAAGTTTTTCGTTTCGGAAAACGTCCTGCCCCAGACCCTCGACGTGCTCAAGACGCGCGCCGAACCGCTGGGTATCGAACTGGTCGAAGGCGACGAATTCGCTTTCTCCCCGCAGCCGGACTATTTCGGCATGATGTTGCAATACCCGACCGCTACCGGTGCGGTGGAGGACTACCGCCAGGTGGTCCAGCAGGCGCACCAGGCAGGGGTGAAGGTCGTCGTAGCGGCCGATATCCTTTCCCTGGCGCTGCTTACCCCTCCGGGCGAATGGGGCGCCGACGTAGCCGTGGGATCGACCCAGCGTTTCGGCATCCCGATGGGCTTCGGCGGCCCGGCGGCAGCGTATTTCGCTACCCGGGAGGAGTACAAGCGCGAGCTGCCCGGGCGCATCATCGGCCTGTCGGTGGACAAGGCCGGACGACCGGCCTTGCGCATGGCCTTGCAGATGCGCGAACAACATATCAAGCGGGAAAAAGCGACTTCCAATATCTGCACCGCTTCGGTCCTGATGGCGGTCATGGCGGGAATGTACGCAGTGTACTACGGACCGGAGGGCATCGGGAAGATGGCGCGCGATACGCACGCGATGGCCGTGACGCTGGCGGAAATCCTGGAACGGCTTGGCTATCAGCAGCTCAACGCCTCGTTCTTCGATACACTCCTGCTGCACACGGGCGACGACACGGAACGCATCCGCGAGATTGCCGAGGGCGAGGGGATCAATTTCCTGTACGTGGACGAGGACAAAGTGGGAATCTCCCTCTCGCAGTACACGACTCTGGCCGAGATGAACCGCATCGCGTACGTGTTTGCCGCTGCGCGCGAGGTGTTCCGCGACCCGGTATCGAAGCTTTCCCAGGAATGCCGGGTGCAGCCCGAACTGTTGCGCCAGTCGGCCTTCCTCACCCAGAAGGTGTTCCGGAGCTACCACAGCGAGACCGAAATGATGCGCTACATCAAGTCGCTGGAACGCAAGGATATTTCGCTCACCCATTCGATGATTCCGCTGGGTTCGTGTACGATGAAGCTCAATGCGGCCTTTGAGATGATCCCCCTCTCGCACCCCCTTTGGGGCGACGTGCATCCCTTCGCTCCGGAAGAGCAGACGGAAGGGTATCGCACGATGCTTTCGCGCCTGGAGGCTTTCCTTTCCGAGATAACGGGCATGTCGGCCACGTCGCTTCAGCCGCTTTCGGGTGCATCGGGCGAGTATGCCGGACTGCGGGTGATCCAGCGTTACCAGCAGGACAACGGACAGGGACACCGCAACGTGTGCCTGATCCCGGCTTCGGCTCACGGCACCAATCCGGCTTCGGCCGCGATGGCCGGTTACCAGATCGTAACGATCCGCTCCAACGACGACGGTACGATCGACGTGGACGACCTGCGTGCGCGCGCCGAGGAATACAAGGACCGTCTATCGTGTGTGATGATCACCTATCCGTCCACCTACGGGATCTTCGAGGGGACCGTTGCCCAGATCGTGGAGATCGTCCACAACTGCGGCGGACAGGTCTACATGGACGGGGCGAACATGAATGCCCAGGTGGGGCTGACTTCGCCGGGGTACATCGGCGCGGATGTATGCCACCTGAACCTGCACAAGACCTTTGCCATGCCGCACGGCGGTGGCGGTCCGGGCGTGGGTTCGATCAGCGTGAAAAACCACTTGGCCCCCTACCTGCCGGGCAACCCGGTGGTGCGCACGGGTGGCGAGAAGGAATGTTCGGCCGTGTCGTCGGCTCCCTGGGGGGCGGCGATGATCGACGCCATTTCCTACGGCTATATCCTGGCGCTGGGCGCGCAGGGGCTTACCCGGGCTACGCAGTACGCGATCCTCAATGCCAATTACCTGAAGGCTCGCCTGGAGAAACACTTCGATATTCTGTACAGCGGTCCGAACGGACGCACGGCTCACGAGTTGATCGTCGATCTGCGCCCGATCAAGGAGAAATACGGCGTAACGGCCGGCGATGTGTCCAAGCGTTTGATGGATTACGGATTCCATGCGCCGACGGTGTCGTTCCCGGTGCACGAGACGCTGATGGTCGAGCCGACGGAAAGTGAATCGAAAGACGAACTGGACCGTTTTGCCGATGCGCTGATCCATATCCTGGAGGAAATCCGCTCGATCGAGGATCCGCAGAACAACCTGTTGGTCAATGCTCCGCATCCTTTGTATGCCGTCACGGCCGATGCATGGGACCGCCCCTACACCCGTAGTGAGGCCGCGTATCCCTTGCCCTGGGTCGAAGCCAACAAGTACTTCACCCCGGTAGGGCGTGTGGATGACGGCTTCGGCGACCGCAATCTGGTGTGCGTTTGGCCGGAGTGATCTCCCGTTCTCGTATAAGCGACAAGCCCCGGGCGCTCGGCGCCCGGGGCTTGTCGCTTATACGAGAACGGGTTCCCTTTCCCCAGGGAGGGGGACTTGCGGCAGTGTGGAGAAAAAGAAGTATTTTTGTGCCGGTTCGCCGGGGGTGCACATGGGATACTTTCTGTCAGGGTGCATCTTTGAAAAGGCGGGCCGGACAAACGATGCAGGAGAAAACCGAACGAAAGAAACTCTTTATCGAGACCTATGGCTGCCAGATGAATGTGGCGGACAGCGAGGTAGTGGCCGGGATCATGGCCGGTGAGGGCTACGAACTGACCAACGAGCTCAAGGCCGCCGATCTGATCCTGGTCAACACGTGTTCCGTGCGGGAGAAAGCCGAGCAGACGGTACGCAACAAACTGGCCAATTTCACCCATCTGAAACGCCTGCGCCCCCATCTGGTGATCGGGGTGCTGGGCTGCATGGCCGAGCGCCTGAAAGAAAAACTGCTCGAAGAGGAACGCATGGTCGATCTGGTGGCCGGCCCGGATGCCTACCGCGACCTGCCCCGTCTGGTGGAACAGGCGCAGGCCTCTCTTCCGGCGGTAAATGTCCGTCTGTCCTTGTGCGAAACCTACGACGGGATCCGCCCGGTGCGCCTTTCGGAAGGCTCTCCGACGGCTTTCGTATCGGTAATGCGGGGATGCGACAACATGTGTACGTATTGTGTGGTGCCCTACACCCGGGGCCGGGAACGCAGCCGCGACCCGCAGTCCGTGCTGGAGGAGATCCGCGTGTTGCAGGACAAGGGGGTACGCGAGGTAACGCTCCTGGGGCAGAACATCGATTCGTATCTGTGGTATGGCGGCGGGGCAAAAAAGGATTTCGAGAAGGCTTCCCGGGAGGCTCGGGAGAATGCCTGCCGTTTTTCGGGGCTTTTGTCCCGGGTGGCGGAGGCGTTTCCCCGGATGCGCATCCGTTTCTGCACGTCCAATCCGCACGACATGACCAATGACGTGCTCGATGCAATCGCTTCCCATCCCAACATCTGCCGGTATCTGCACCTGCCGTTCCAGAGCGGATCGACCCGTATCCTGCGCCACATGCACCGGGGCTATACCCGGGAGGAATACCTGGCGCTGATCGACCGGATCCGGACCAAACTGCCCGATTGCGGATTGACGATGGACGTGATCGCGGGCTACCCGACCGAAACGGAAGAAGACCATCGCCAGACCCTTTCTCTGATGGAATACGTCAAGTACGACTTCGGATACATGTTCAAATATTCCGAACGCCCGGGTACCTACGCCGCCCGGCATTACCCCGATGATGTGCCCGAGGAGGTGAAGCAGCGCCGCTTGGACGAGATCATCGCACTCCAGGCACAGCATTCCGCCTGGCGCAACGCGCAGTACATCGGGCGCGAGTGCGAGGTGTTGTGCGAAGGGACGAGCAAGAAGGATGCCGGCCGCCTGTTCGGGCGCAACAGCCAGGGGATCGTCGTAGTGTTCGACGCAGGGGGACACCGCGTGGGCGATTTTGTCCGGGTGCGTATCGACGAGACCACTCAGGGTACGCTTCTGGGAAGCGTAGTGGAACCCGGAGCCGGCAAGTAAGCAAAGGGGAAACAAAGCAAATAGGCAAAGGGACAAAAAACGAAAGACGAGATATGGACAAGTTTTTAGAACGTTATTCTTCGGCCATCGAGCAGGCTTTTGGGGAGTACTACCGCCGGCACACCTCGCCCGAGCATCTGTACCAGCCGGTGCACTACATCCTGTCCCTGGGAGGGAAGCGGCTGCGCCCGGCACTGGTGTTGTTGGCGGCGGACAGCTTCGGCTGCCCCTTGGAAAAGGCCATGCCTGCGGCCATGGCGATCGAAGTGTTCCACAACTTTTCGCTGGTACACGACGACATCATGGACCGTGCCCCCCTGCGGCGGGGACATCCGACGGTGCATTGCCGCTGGGATGCCAATACGGCCATCCTCTCGGGCGATGTGATGATGATCCAGGCCTACGAACTGTTCGAATCTTATCAGGGAGATACCTTCCGGGAGGTCATCCTGGCTTTCAACCGTGTGGCACGCCAGGTGTGCGAAGGACAGCAGCTCGACATGGATTATGAAAAGATCGGCGACGTCTCCCAAGCGCAGTACATGGAGATGATCCGCCTCAAGACGGCGGTGCTCATCGGTGGGGCGCTGCGCATAGGCGGTATCGTGGCCGGGGCCCCCGCTCGGGAACTCGAAGCGCTGGAAGGTTTCGGTACCGATGTCGGTCTGGCGTTCCAACTCACGGACGATTATCTGGATACCTTCGGCGATCCCCGGACCTTCGGCAAACGGATCGGCGGGGACATCCTCGAAGGGAAAAAGACTTTCCTGTATATCACGGCGCGCGAGCGGGCTTCGCAGGAGGAGTTCGAGCGGGCCTTCTCTCTGACGAACGAAGAGGAAAAGATCGAAGCGGTTAGGGACCTGTACAGGACAACCGGAGCGGACCAGACCTTGCGCGAGCAGATAGACCGCTATACCGAGAAGGCCTTGGCCCATGTGGACCGCCTGCCTTTTTCGCAGCCTTATCGCGAGCATTACATCCGCCTGGCGCGTGCGCTGGTGCAGCGGAAACTATAAACGGCCGCCCGTCGGTATTTTTTCGTTTCGGTTTTTGGAACGGGACAAATGGAGGTCTTCGGAGGGGGAAGGGCTCCATTTTTGATTTTATGGTGTTGTGTCGAGGTGCAGGATGGGGATATACGTACGCGTTCCCGGGTTGGGAAGATAAAAACAAAAACTCCGTCCGGCAGAAAAGAATGCCGGACGGAGTGGAATACGGGTGAATACCTTGTCCCTAAGGTTCGATTCAGAAATTGTCCTGATGATTGTCGTTGTCTTCTCGCGGCTCGTACCCTCCCTCGCGGTATCCCCCGCTGCGGTCGGAGTAGTTGTCGCGGCGTTGATAACCCCCTTCGCGGCGCTGGTAGCCCCCCTCGCGGCGCTGGAAGCCCCCTTCGCGGCGTTGATAGCCTCCTTCGCGACGCTGGAAGCCTCCTTCGCGACGCTGGAAGCCTCCTTCGCGGCGCTGGAAACCCCCTTCGCGACGCTGGAAACCACCCTCACGGGGTTGGTATCCGCCTTCGCGCGGTTGGTAGCCTCCCTCACGACGCTGGTAGCCCCCTTCGCGGTGCTGCGGGTAGTTGCTGTGCGCTTTCTTGTAATCTTCGTGCGGAACCGCTTCTTTGGTAGCGATGGAAGATCCTTCGTACTCCACGCCGTTGAGCGCTTCGACTGCTTGGCGGCCTTGTTCGTCGTCCGCCATTTCAACAAAACCGTAACATTTCGACCGACCGGTTTCACGGTCCATGATCACTTTGGAGGAAGTAACTTCTCCGAATTGCTCGAAAAGAGCTTGCAAAGACTCCGCCGTGGTGTTCGGGGAAAGCCTTGCGGCAAAAATTTTCATCAATGTAAAAAATTTAAAAATAAATAAATAACGAAAAAACACCTCGTCCCAGACGGGAAGGAGGTTGCGTCAAAATTACGATTATTTATGTTACCGAAAAATTTTTCCCGGAAATATTCCCTATTTTTGACCTTTGTTTTCCAACAAGGATTCACCGATGACCGAACACCTGCGCCAATACCTTGCCCGACATGGCTTCGGGGTGTGCAAGAGGCTCACCGCCCGAATGGCTATCCGCACCAATTCCATGCGGGTATTCATGATATACAGTGCGTTTTTTACCCTCGGGGCCTCCTTTGTGCTGTATCTGGCACTGGCTTTCGGTTTGAAAGTAAAGGATCTGGTGTTCCGTCGCCGGGAGTCGGCCTTCGATTTCTGACCTCATCAGTCCCGCATAGAGCCAGAAACGAACGGTCGAAAGAAGAAAAAACAACGAAATTAAAGAGAAAGACAATGGATTTTGACAAGGAAAAAATCGTCGAAGCCCTGCGCCCGATCAACATGCCCGGTACTTCGCAGGACCTGGTAACCATGGGCGGGGTGCGGAACGTCGAGGTGGACGGCCGTCGGATACACATCGAGGCCGTCGTATTTACCCCGGCACTCAACATGCGCCGCAAGGTGGAAAACCAGATCAAGTACCTGGTGGAAAAACTGTATCCCGAAGCCGAAGTAAGCGCTACGGTGGGCAGTGAAAAGCCGCAGGACGATCCCATCGCCCCGATCGAGACTTCCATTTCCCGGGTGCGCCACATCATCGCCATCGCTTCGGGCAAGGGCGGGGTGGGAAAATCCACCGTCGCGGCCAACCTGGCTGTTGCCCTGGGTAAGGCCGGTTACCGCGTAGGACTGGTCGATGCCGATATTTACGGCCCGTCGATGCCCATCATGTTCGACGTAGAGGGGGCGATGCCTACTGCGGTGGAGCAAGACGGAAAGGACATGATGACTCCCATCGAGGCCTACGGGATCAAGTTGCAGTCCATCGGCTTTTTCGCACGGCCCGATCAGGCAATGGCCTGGCGGGGAGCGATGGCCACCAAGGCACTCCAGCAGATGGTCTTTGAAACCCAGTGGGGCGAGTTGGATTACCTGCTCATCGACATGCCTCCCGGAACCGGTGAC
>ERZ827520.3494-NODE-3494-length-12774-cov-4.229814_pt1 | contig 12774 bp, 10 predicted proteins | sample MGYA00519581_ERZ827520 | MGnify/ENA primary metagenome ERZ827520 (study PRJEB31778, sample SAMEA3449339) | human gut metagenome | biome: human gut; feature: human-associated habitat; material: faeces | place: United Kingdom | collected 2010/2012 ...
AGAATGAACAATACAAAAATGATCGATGTGATGGTTAACGATGGCCTGTGGGATGCATTTAATCAGTATCATATGGGTATTACAGCTGAAAATGTTGCAGAAAAATATGGTATTACAAGAGAAATGCAGGACGAATTCGCCGTTGCTTCCCAGAGTAAGGCGGAGGCAGCCATCAAAGGCGGCAAATTCAAAGATGAAATCGTTCCTGTTGTGATTCATGGTAAAAAAGGTGACACTGTTTTTGATACGGATGAATATCCTAAATTCGGAACAACCATTGAGAAAGTTGCAAAATTAAAACCGGCATTCAAGAGAGACGGCGGCACAGTGACAGCAGCCAATGCATCCGGTATCAATGACAGTGCGGCAGCATTTGTTGTGATGAGCCAGGAAAAAGCAGAGGAACTTGGTCTGAAGCCGATGGCATCCATCGTGTCCTATGCAACAGGCGGTGTAGACCCTTCAATTATGGGGGTTGGTCCCGTTCCGGCAGTGACAAAGGCGATGGCCAAAGCAAATCTGGTAATCGATGATATTGATCTGATAGAAGCCAATGAAGCTTTCGCAGCTCAGTCTCTGGCAGTTGCCAAAGAACTGAAATTTGATATGAACAAAGTCAATGTTAACGGCGGTGCTATTGCACTGGGACACCCGATCGGTGCATCAGGTGCCAGAATCCTTGTGACATTATTGTACGAAATGCAGAAGAGAGAAGAGGCAAAGAAAGGTCTTGCAACACTGTGTATCGGCGGTGGTCAGGGCCAGGCACTGATCGTAGAAAAAGCTTAAATCCTGTCTTTGTATATATCCACTTCAAAAATACCCCGGCAGTCTGTAAGAACAGACTGGCCGGGGTATTTGCTTTGTGTGGCGTCTGATCTGGCGGTTCAAATCAGGCTTTGAATTTAAAGACCGAGTTCTGCAATGACCTTTTCAGCTTCATCAAGAACAGAGGAGAAAACAGAAAGAGCACTGGCAACAGGGAATTTGGTAGTCATATCAACACCGGCTTTTTTTAGAACATTGATCGGATAGTCGGAGCCGCCGGCTTTTAAGAAATTGATATAATCTTCAACGGCCGGCTGACCTTCAGTCAGAATACGGTGGCTGAGGGCGATGGCAGCAGAAAATCCTGTTGCATACTGGTAGACATAGAACGGCATATAGAAATGTGGGATTCTTGCCCATTCCAGTGAGATCTCAGGGTCATTGGTCATATCAGGACCGAAGTACAGAGCATTTAAATCACCATAGATCTTGCACAGGGACTGTGCATTTAAAGTTTCGCCTGCTGCTGTTTTTTCGTGGGTGATTTTTTCAAATTCCGCAAACATGGTCTGACGGAACACCGTTCCACGGAAGCTCTCCATGAAATGGTTCAAAAGATACGCCCGCTCCTTCTTATCCGTGGTCTTGCCCAGCAGATATTCCATCAGCAGCGCCTCGTTGCAGGTAGAGGCCACCTCTGCCACGAAGATCACGTAGTCCGCATCGATGGGGTTCTGGTGCTTGTTGGACAGGTAGGAGTGCAGAGCGTGACCCATCTCATGGGCCAGCGTGAACTGGCTGTCCAGCGTTCCGGTGTAGTTCAGCAGGACGTAGGGATGCACCACCGTCCCGGCGGAATACGCGCCGCTGCGCTTGCCCTCGTTCTGGTACACGTCGATCCAGCGGTGGTCGAAGCCGTTTTTCAGAATGGTGCGGTAATCGTCGCCCAGAGGCGCCAGCGCGTCGTAAACGGTCTGCTTGGCCTGCTCGTAGGGAATGTGCTTGTCCACATCTTTCAGCAGGGGGGTGTACACATCGTAGAAATGCAGCTCATCCACGCCCAGCAGCTTCTTGCGCAGGCGGACATAGCGGTGCATCTTGTCCATGTTCTGGTGAACCGTCTCAATGAGGTTCTTGTAAACGGAAGTGGGGACGTTGGTCGCGTCCAGAGACGCTTCAAAGGCCGTGTCGTATTTCCGCGCCTCGGCGAAGAATTTCAGCTGCTTGTTCTGGGCGTTGAGGATGGCGGCCGTGGTGGTCTTGAAGCTGGCCAGGGTGCCGTAAAGATTTTCATAGGCGCTCTGACGCAGCACCCGGTCGCTGCTCTCCTCCAGGCTGACGAAGGTTCCCTGGGTCAGGGGATGCTTATTTCCCTTGGCGTCCACGGCGTCGGGGAATTTCAGGTCTGCATCGGCGAGGGAGCCGTAAATGGTGTCGGGTGCCTGAGACATTTCGCCCGCCGACGCCAGCAGCTTTTCCTCCGCGGCGGAAAGGGTATGCGCCTTGCGGCGGCGCAGCTTATCGATGTTGCGGCGATAGGTCTCGAGCTTCGGCTCTTCGGCGTAGAAACGCGCAAGCGTTTCATCGGAGATGTCCATGATCTCGCTCGCCTCAAACGCGCTCGCGCTCGAAAGTGCGACCGCCGCGGAAAATGCCTTGCTGCGCATCCCCTGATAGAAGGAGTTGCCCACGTCCTGATCGCTGCGGCAGCTCGCATACTCCAAGAGCTTGGCCGCGCGCACGTTGACCTCGTCGCCGAGCGTAAACCAGTCGAGCAGCGTCTTTGCGCTCTCGCCGAGTCTGCCGGCGAAGGCAGCCATGCGCTCAGGATAGGCCTTGAGCGCCTCCAGTTCCTCGTTCCAGGCCTCATCGCTTGCAAACACGTCGCGCAGATCCCAAGTGAACTCTTCGGGCACTTCGCTGCGCGGAAGGATCGTCTTACCGTCCATAGATTTACCGTCCTTTTCTCAAAAAATTCCGCCCGTCTTCTGCGGGCAGATTTGGTCTTGCCTCCCATTATAGCGGACGAAAGCAGTGAATACAAGCGCTTTTCTCTGATCCGCGCCGCGGCAAAACAGGCATTGACAAACCGGGGCGCAAAAGGGTACAATATTTTTATTATGTGCTCCGCGGTTTCGTCGGGGCGCTGTACGCGCCTGTAGCTCAGCTGGATAGAGCGTCCGCCTTCTAAGTGTGAGGTGGTCGCTCACCCTGCGAGCATAAAACTAAATACTGGCCTCGGTAGCTCAGTTGGATAGAGCGACTGCCTCCTAAGCAGTAGGCCGCTGGTTCAAGCCCAGTCCGGGGTGCCAAAAACGCTGTAATCTCAATGGATTTCAGCGTTTTTCCTTTTTGAAAATCAACATAGGATATACCGAAAAGGGACGCACTGCCTGCAACCGGCGACAGGCCAAATGTACCCGCTTTTTAAGATTTCTGTTATTTAAAAATGGCTATTTCATTGACTTTTGTGGCCACAAAAACGTATAATGATAGCGCTTTATTTTTATGTTTTCACGAAAGGTAAAATAGATGCGTATGAAAGGGAGACCTACCGACGCAATAAAGGACACTACTGTAAAAGTGCGTCTTGATGATCATACAAGAAAAATGCTTGCGTATTGTGTTGAAGCTATGAACTTATCGAAATCAGAATTAATTCGGCTTTGCATCGCGAAAGAATATAAAGAACTGTTGGAGGATTCTTTCAAATGAGGTTTATTGGGTGTAAAGCGCTCCTTCTTGACAACATCAAGAGCGTAATTGACGAAAATGCCCCTGATGCAAAGAGCTTTTGCGATATCTTTTCAGGTACGGCTACGGTTGCGAGATATTTCAAGCAATGGTATGAGGTCACGTCTAACGACTTGCTCTACTTTTCATACGTTCTGCAAAGAGGAACGGTGGCAGTTGATTGCTTGCCAACGTATGAAATTTTACAAGAGAATACCGGAATTTCCGACCCTGTTGCTTATTTTAACGGATTGTCTCTTGAGCAGATGGAACGTCTTCCTCCCGAACGAAGATTTTTCCAGAATACGTATGCTCCTATCGGCGGAAGAATGTATATCAACGATGAAAATGCTCTCAGAATTGATTTCGCACGAAACATCACTGAAGACTGGAGGAAGGTCGGTTTTCTCTCGGATGACGAATACTATTATCTGGTTGCCTGCATTGTCGAGGGGATTCCTTTTGTAAGCAACATTTCCGGAACTTACGGGGCGTTTCATAAAGAATGGGAGCGCCGTTCTTACAAAAAGTACGAGCTGCTTCGCCTGCCGATCTGCACAAACGGGAAGAACAACACCTGTTTTAACGGCAACGGCGCAGATGTCCTGAAAGAGATCTCCGGCGATATCCTGTATATCGATCCGCCCTATAACGAACGACAGTATCTGCCGAACTACCATGTTTTAGAAACGGCAGCCAAGTATGACTTTCCGGAAGTACGCGGTATCACGGCCCAAAGGGCATACGAGAATAACAAATCCGATTTTTGTTCTAAGGCAAAGGTCGTCGGCGCCTTTGAAGAGCTAATCGCAAATGCCAGATTTAACCACATCATTCTCAGTTACAGCACCGATGGATTGATGTCGGTGGAAGAGATTGAGAGAACAATGAAGAAGTACGGTGATCCGAACTCTTTCAAAATCTACTGGATCCCGTATAGGCGTTATAAAAGTCGAAGCACAGAAACGAAAGAAGAGAAGCTGAAGGAAATGCTTGTATACATTCGAAAGGATTAAGAATGGATTCATACATTAAAAGCCCTATGAATTATACAGGGGGAAAATACAAAATACTGAACGATATCATTCCAAGCTTCCCTTCCGGCATCAAGAATTTCGTGGATCTGTTTGCCGGCGGATTGAATGTAGGAATCAATGTCAATGCTGATACTATTTACGCGAATGATCAGATCTCGTACATTATCGATCTCTATAAGTTGTTTCAAGATATCAGCACAGATGACTTGGTTGCATCGATAAAAGCGAGGATTGGGGAGTACCAGTTGTCGCAAGAGAATCAAGAGGGCTATCTCGAACTCAGGAAAAAATATAACGAGACAGGGGAGCCGCTGGATCTGTTTGTCCTGACTTGCTATGCGTTTAATCATCAGATCCGTTTCAACAGCAAGCATCAGTTTAATACGCCGTTTGGCAAAGAACGGAGTTCCTTCAATCCTAACATTGAATCAAATTTGATCCGATTTTGTGATGCATTGCATAAGAAGAATATCATCTTATCGACGGGAGATTTTTTGGACTTTGACTTTTCGTTGCTGAGCCGCGGAGATCTGGTATATTGCGATCCGCCATATCTTATTACCACGGGCTCGTACAACGATGGGAAAAGGGGCTTTAAGGACTGGACTCTCAAGGAGGAACGGGAGTTATTGGCTTTGTTAGATGACCTTGACAGACAGGGCATACTCTTTGCACTCTCAAACGTGTTTCGTCATAAGGGGTTAACCAACGATGTGTTAATCGAATGGAGTAAAAAATATTATGTAACCCACATTGAGAAGTCTTACACAAATTGCAGCTATCATTTCAAGGATCGCGCCGCCAGGACCATGGAAGTCCTTGTTACAAATTATAAATGGGAGGAGACAAGATGCGAGCAACTGAGTCTGATCCCAGAGTGACAGAGTTGTACAATGAGTCGATCCCATTTCTCGATGCATACCCTGACTATGATTTGGCATTGCTTCCGACTTGGGTCAGAGAAAATATCGAAGCGGCTCGAGTATACGGTGGGAGTAAAAGAGGGGTTGTTCTTCCTGATGGCAGAAAGTATCATCTTGATAACAAGTTGAATGATTTGACCGGAAGAGAATGGACTTTCTTCATTAATTCGGTTTTTTCCACACATTATCCCACAAGAGGAGAGGAAGCATACGCGCATCATATCAGGAAGATTCATCCTACGCCAAAACCGCCGCAGTTGATGAGAGACTTAATTCGCTTTTTTTCAAAAGAGGGCGAATTGATATTCGATTTCTTTATGGGGGTTGGCGGCACTCTTTTGGGCGCCGGTCTGTGCAATAGAGTGGCTGCCGGAATTGATTTGAAGCAAGAGTATCTCGATGCATACAAAGCCGCTGCAATGGAATTGGAATTGCCGGTATTTCCCACGGTATGTGGAGATTCTATCGCGATTTTAGATGACAAGTCTTTAATGGATTCCCTGCTTGGAGGCAAGAAGATCAGTCTTGTTCTTATCGACCCGCCTTATGCAAATATGATGAGCAGAGAAAAGACCGGCGCGGACATTTCGGTTTATGGGAAAGCAGCGACTCCGTTTACAGAATCAGATCGTGATTTAGGGAACATGGGGCGTGCGGAGTTTTTAGAGGCATTAAAATGTTCCATCGAGAAAACTCTTCCATATATAAAATTCCGAGGGTATATCGTTGTTTTCATCAAAGATCTTCAGCCGTCAAAGAAAGAAACCAATCTTTTACATGCGGAAGTAATCGACAGAATAAATGAGATTCCTAATGTATATTATAAGGGCATGAAAATATGGTCTGATGAGTCGACAAAGCTTTATCCGTATGGATATCCGTTCTGTTTTGTGGCAAACCAAATTCATCAGTATATTTTAGTATTCAGAAAGGAGAAGTGATTGGTCCAATCACTTCTCCTTTTTTGGGTGAACAGGGTGATTACATCAATTGGGGGAAAGCGCACGGGGATATTACAACTCCAGTTCCGGCGAAAGCATCCCGGATACACTGAGGAGCCTTTTCGCTGATAAGGATATGACCGTCGTCCGCTAAGTAGAATAGGACTTTTTCATGGGGGATTCGCTTGCAGTTGCCGCCAAAGATGCTTACACAGCGTATGATTTCAGCGCCTTTGTATTCAGGGCAAATGTATTCCTGTTCAATGCTGTCATAGTCCTCAATTTCTGCAATTCCGCGATCCATGGTTGAAAGCATTTTTCCCTCTACCAAAAGAATGACATTGGTCTTCTCATCATAGAGAACAACATCTGGGAGGTACAGATTTACTCCATTCTTATCCTTTTTAGGCAGTGTAACAAGTTCACCCTTTTTGGTTCGAAAATAACCTCTCTCGCAGCCTGCATGGTTTTCATATACACAATACATCCCATGGTATATAGTTTGTATATGCAAAAGAATATCTGCCATTTTCTCAGAATGCTTCTCATAATGCCAGTACAGCTCCGGCATAGTGACGTTTTCCGGCATCTGAATACCATCTAATCTCATTCCCAAGAGGCTGCATATATACAGGAATTTATTCTTCCCCTTCGTACGGTCAACATATTCCTGTGTCACTCCATGCAGCGTGACAACAATATCCTTGTCCCAGCCCAGTTTGCGAATGCAGCCAGAGATCATTGAAAGAGCACCAATATTCGGATCATGACCGATATTGCCTGCACCTGCCGGCTTTGCCAAACGGCCGGAAATCTCTATTCTGTCAGAATACTTGGTGATCGCAATGGGAACATTACCTGCGGGCGGGCGGCGCATGCCTTCTTTAAATTCAATCAGCTCATCGAGGGTTTTGAAGGGTTTGAACCATTTCGAAATATCCTTTCCAACGATGGTTACGCCTAAGGTGAGCAAAATATTTGTACCGAACACGCTTGTATCAGATGGTTTCTTGCTTTCACGGGCTTCCAATTCATCATTGTAAAGCATATACAGTTTGACATCTTGATAGTATGGCGTAATGTAAACAAACTTTGATCCTCGCTGATAAACGCCGGTATTTCTGGACTCGTCATCGCTGGTCTTGGTTTCTTCGATAGCCATAATGAGATGGTCGCTATTTCTTCCCTCTGCCGGAGCCCTTTCCTGTTTAAACAGCAGAAAGACTAAGAAGCTTGAGTTTCCGCTGACGGTCTTTATGAAAATCGTATCGGCCTTCGAAACCTTCAATCCTTCTACTTCATATACAAACTGAAAAACGCCGTCCTTGATATGCGGCAGTATTTTTATTTCGTGATGCAAGGTAATACGATCGTCAAAATCCTTGCAGTACATTTTTATAATTTGCAGCACAACCGATGGTTTCGGACGTTCTTCTGTGAGCAGCCATAAATGATCCATGAGTTTCCCTCCTTGATGATATGAGTTGAAAATAGTATACAGGAATGTTATAATTTCATACACCGCATATATGCGGAGCGGAGGTTTTTATAAATATCGGGAAAAGGCTAAAAGCCTATCGAGAGTATCACCAATTAACACAGGAAGATTTGGCGACGAAAGCCGGAGTCAATGAAAAATATTATGGAAGAATAGAGCGTAATGAAAGTTGTCCCACTGTCGATAAGTTGGAAAAAATCTGTACTGCTTTGGGAATAGAGCTGTCAGAACTATTCCTATATCACACAAGACACGACGGCCGCGTTTTTTGGTTGGATCAACGTATTGCCAATGCTACCGTTCGTGGACTGCAGAATGACATTGACATTCATTTTAATAGAAATGCTCTTTTGGATGGCTGCGATAACTGTTTGTGGTACAACGGATATATATGCTCCATGAGTTTTGATGAATTCGAGTTATGCATCTATGCTGTGGGGAATATTAAAGGGACGTTATATATAGCCTATCAGGCTGTTTTGGAAGTTAATCGTAATGATATTTCATCGGAGTTAAGAAAATATGTCAACGACGATATCCAGTTATCCACGGTAATTGAATATATGGGATATGACGAAGGTGTGCTTCATGAGCACGAAGGGAATGTGTTTTTCGTCAACGAATCCAATTGGCTAATTGCCCGCTTGGTAAATCATATGACCGGTGAAATCGTTCAGGATGATATCATTCTGGATTCCGGAAGTATTACAGATGTTTTGAACAGTCGAGATGCTTTTTTCGATTATATCTTTGGAACAGAAAATCATTGATCCCATTACTATTGGGGTCAACGCTCAAAATATCCGTCATCGTAAGCCGCCCTTTCTTGACGCATTCCGGATTTTTCTTATGCGAGCCTCCCCGCAGCGCCGTTGACAAGCCATCTGCTGCCCGATATAATACGTTCCAGCGGCCATCAACAGGTGCAAATTTACAATTGCTTCGTCGCATTTTCTCCTTATCGCAATGCGCAGCACTGATAAAGGGAAATTCGCTTTATGGACGTTTCGGATCATACTATGCCGATCATCGGGGAGGTACTTTCTCATGAATCAAGTCGCCATCGTCACCGGCGGGACTTCCGGCATCGGCAAGGCCACCGCCCTCGCCCTGAAGGCCTCCGGCTGTACCGTTTACGAATTTTCCCGCCGCGCGCAGGGCGTGGAGGGGCTGCATCACATCGCAGCAGACGTCACCTCCGAGGACTCCATCCGCGCTGCCGTAGCGCAGGTCATGGATGCCGAAGGCCGCATTGACATTCTCGTGAACAACGCAGGCTTCGGCATCTCCGGCGCCATTGAGTTCACCTCCACCGCCGATGCCAAGTCCCTCTTCGACGTCAACTTTTTCGGCATGGTGAACATGAACCGCGCCGTGATCCCCATCATGCGGCAGGCCGGTCGCGGCCGGATCGTAAATCTCAGCTCCGTGGCGGCCCCGGTCCCCATTCCCTTTCAGGCGTATTACTCTGCCACCAAGGCTTCCGTCAACGCCTACGCCATGGCGCTTGCCAACGAGCTGCGGCCCTTCGGCATCACCGTCTGCGCCGTCATGCCCGGTGACATCCACACCGGCTTCACCGCCGCGCGGCGCAAGGTCAGCGAGGGCGACGACATTTACGGCGGCCGCATTTCCCGCTCGGTCGCGCGCATGGAGCACGACGAGCAGACCGGCATGGATCCCGCCAAGGCGGGCGCTTACATTGCTAAGGTCGCGCTCAGGGAACGCTCGCACCACCCGCTCTACGCCATCCGCGCAGACTACAAGTTTTTCGTTTTTCTCTCCAAGATCCTTCCAGCGCAGGCGCTCAACCGCCTGATCTACGCCATCTACGCCAAATGACCGCCGCAGGATCTCCCGCGCAAAACGCACACGAGGCAGGAACCGACAGGGTTCCTGCCTCGTTTTTTCTCCGTCAGGCAAGACCGCGCGACCGGCTGCCATTAGATTTTTATTGACAAGCAGATTTCTCCGGACTATAATACTTCAAAAATGAACAATCTAAAAAAGGAGGAATTTGCCGTATGAATTTCAGCATTGCGATCTCCAGAAAGATCGCGCTCGCTTACAGCGCCGTGTGCAAGCCCCTTTGCAGGCAATTGGAGCTGCCGCAGACAGCCTTTGACATTTTGATGTTTCTCGGCAACAACCCGGACTACAAAACCGCCAGTGAGATTGTCGAGATCCGGCACATCAAGGCGAATCTCGTTTCCGTCAATGTCGATCGGCTCGTGCGGGAAGGGTATCTGACGCGGCGCGGAGTGGAGGGCGACCGCCGGAAGACAGAGCTTCTCTGCACCGAGAAAGCGCAGCCCATCATCGCCCAGGGGCGGCAGCTGCAAAACGCCTTTTCCGAAAGGCTGTTTGCCGGTATGGACGAGGAAGCGCGCCGCGCTTTTTCGGAGGCGATGCACCTCATCGAGCATAACCTGAACGAGCTATTGGAGGCAGACGAAGCATGAACATTCCGCTGACCGTTCTGGTCACATTTTTTGCCGGCATGGGCGCGGGACTCGGCACCGGCTTTGCCGGCATGAGCGCCGCCGCAGTCATCAGCCCCATGCTGATCACCTTCCTGGACATCGAGCCCTACATGGCGGTAGGCATTGCGCTGTCGTCCGACGTGCTTGCCAGCGCCGTTTCGGCCTACACCTACCACAAAAACAAGAATCTGGACATCAAAAACGGCCTTATCATGATGGCAAGTGTGCTGACCTTCACGGTGGTCGGCAGCTACGCGGCAAGCCTGATCCCCTCGGCAACGATGGGCAGCTTTTCCGTTTTTATGACCTTCCTGCTCGGCATCAAATTCATTCTTCGCCCCGTGATGACCACGAAGGAGGCGATGGCGCAGACCTCCGCGAAAAAGCGTGCGATCCAGTCGATCGTCTGCGGCGTTCTCATCGGCCTGATCTGCGGCTTTATCGGCGCAGGCGGCGGCATGATGATGCTGCTGATCCTCACGAGCGTGATGGGCTACGAGCTGAAAACCGCCGTGGGTACGAGCGTCTTTATCATGACCTTCACCGCGCTGACGGGCGCTGTTTCCCACTTCGCCATCGGCGGCATGCCGGATACGCTCACATGGGTGCTGTGCATCGTTTTTACCCTGCTGTGGGCGCGGATCGCCGCAGTCTTTGCGAACAAAGCACAACCCAAAACGCTCAACCGCGCCACCGGCGTGGTGCTCGTGGTGCTTGGCATCTTCGTCATGGGCTTTCAGATGCTCAGCTGAGAGATGCGTTTCCCTTCCCAACAGAAAAGCAAGCGAGTCGCCCCTTCTTGATAAGAAGGAGCGACTCGCCATCTTTTCCCTGTCATCATGACGGGGTGTATTTTCATTCCAGGACACTTTCCTTAAGCCTTTCCAGATCCGCCGCGTCGGGATGCGGCAGGGCGCGGTCAAAATTCTCGATCAGCGCATCAAGATTGGCCGGGTGCTCCGGCTGCGCCTTCATCTTGAGATACCGCTCCTTTACCGCCTGCGGCATCTTGCCCTGGCACATGTATTCCCCCACGATGGTATTGCTTGCGTCGACAGACTCCCTGACGCGATCGAGCACCTTGCGGAAATATGCCTCGCTGATGCCGAAGCCCGCCGTGCCGAAGAGAAAGAGCTTCTTATTCCTCAGTTTTTGCAGCAGCGCCAGCGTGGCGCTGTCCGCATTCCCCTTATCCGTCCAGAATCCGACATAAAGCAGCTGCGAATCCGTCGGCGCGTTCTCGCTCGTGCCGAAATAATCGCAGGCGTCCTTTGGCAGCGTCTCGCGCAGCGCGTCGGCAAGCAATTTCGTGTTGCCCGTCACGCTGCTGAATATGATCGAATATCGTTCCTGATCCATATGATGACCTCACTTTCTACCAGAGTATAGCACGAAGTGCCGGCAGCTTCAATCACTCTCCGCGTTTCCGCCGCCCGTCTGTCCATCGCAGCGATGCCTTCTTCAGCAGGGAAAGCGAACCGCCATCGTCGTGCCTTCTTCCGTGCTTTTTTCCACCAGCACCTCGCCGCCGTGGAGCCTTGCGATCTCCCAGACCAGCGACAATCCCAGCCCCACGCCGCCGTATGCGCGGCTGCGGGACTTATCCACCCGGAAAAAGGGCTGGAAGATGCTGCGGCGGTATTCCTCCGGTATGCCGCATCCGCTGTCCGCAACGCGGACAACGATCTGCGTTTCCTCTTCCGCTATGGAGATGCGCACCGTCCCGTTCGGGCGGTTGTAGCGAATGGCATTCTCGGTCAGATTGAACAGCAGCCGGTAGATGAGCGTGTCGCTGCCGGTCATCACGCCGTCGCCGTCGCAGACAAGGGCTACGCCCTTTTTCTCCGCCAGCGGCGCAAGGTCGGTCAAGATCTCCTCCGCCATCGGGCCAAGCTCGATCCGGTCGGTGCAGGGCACGGAGCGAAGCTCGCTCATTTCAAGCAGGGTCTTTGTCATCTGCGTCATTCGCTCCGTCTGCTCGCGCAAAAGGCGGATAAGATCCGCCGTCTCCGGCCGCGCGTCAGGGTGCTCGGCGGAAAACAGTTCCAGCTGCGCCTGCATCAGCGCAAGCGGCGTGCGCAGCTCGTGCGCGGCATTTCCGGTGAACTGCCGCTGGGCGCTGAAGCCCTCGTCCAGTCGATCCAGCATCTCATTGAAAGAGGCGCTGAACTGCCGGAACTCCGGCAGCACCTCCTCGGTGATCTTCATATCCGCGAGATTGTTCGGCTGCACCTGTTCCACCTGTGCGACAAAGGAGCGCAGCGGTCTGAGTGCGCGCCCGCTGACAAAATACGCAAGGATCCCGCCGAGCAGCGTCACCGCCGCCGTGATGTACCAGTTGGTGGTGCGGAAGCGCCCCTGCGCCCCATCAACGACGATCGTCAACTCCTC
>ERZ827520.3495-NODE-3495-length-12772-cov-37.841708_pt1 | contig 12772 bp, 12 predicted proteins | sample MGYA00519581_ERZ827520 | MGnify/ENA primary metagenome ERZ827520 (study PRJEB31778, sample SAMEA3449339) | human gut metagenome | biome: human gut; feature: human-associated habitat; material: faeces | place: United Kingdom | collected 2010/2012 ...
GCTCCGGCACATCAACTCCAAGCGGGCTGTCCGGGAAAGCTGGACGTGCAGCAACGCAGACTGCGGCATTCGGGTGCGGATCAGCGACGGCGAACTGCTCCGGAAAATCACGCTCCTTATGAACCGCGTCATCGCAAATGCCGATCTCATGCTTCCTCATCCGAAAGTGAAGCACAGGGATTCCGCAGTGGTGCTTGAATTGCAGCAGCAGATTTCTGACGAAATGGGGCGGGAACGCCCAAGCGAGGAACGGATCGTTGCCCTGCTCTGCGAAATCGCAAGTCAGCTTTACAAGGAGACAAACGCCAAAACGCAGATCGCCGCACAGATCGCCAGAAAGCGCGTCTCTCTGATGAAACCGCAGGATGTGTTCAACGCCGCATATTCCTCCGAACTGATCGATGCCGTCTTCCTTCATGTGGGAGGCAGCATCGTTCTGCATACAAAAACAGAAACCGATATTTGCGAAAGCGAGGATAAACCGAATGGAAGTCCAGAGAATCCCGAAACGGATAGTTTCCGTAATTGAACCCCAAAAGTCCATCCTTGTAGACAAGGAGAAATATCACCAAAAGCGAGTGGCGGCCTACTGCCGCGTCTCCACAGACTCCGAAGAACAGCTTACATCCTATCAGAACCAAATGCGCGTTTATACAGAAATGATCGCCGCCAGGAAAGAGTGGGAGTTTGCCGGCCTTTATGCCGATGAGGGCATCTCCGGCACAAGGGCGGACAAACGCCCGGAATTTCAGCGCATGATCCGCGACTGCCAGAACGGAAAGATCGACTATATCATCACAAAATCCGTCTCCCGCTTCGCCAGAAACACGGTAGAGTGTCTGGAATATATACGCTCGTTGAAAGCGCAAGGCATTGGGATTTTCTTTGAGGAACAGAACATTGACACGCTGAAAAGCGACAGTGAATTGTATCTTGTCATTTACGCAGGCTTTGCGCAGTCCGAATCCGAGAGCATCAGCAAGCACATCACATGGACCTACCGCAAAAACTTCGAGGATGGGAAAGTGAGCTTTCAGTACAAGCGGCTGCTGGGCTACAGGAAAGGCGAGGATGGCAAACCGGAGATCGTGCCGGAGGAAGCGGCCATTGTAGAACGGATTTTTGAAATGTTTCTCGCTGGGCAGCCAGTGGGACTTATCGCGCAGATGCTCCAATCCGAGAACATTGAGATTCCCGGAAAGGATCTCAGCTTCAGCAAGAACATGATTATGAACATCCTGCGGAATGAAAAATACTGCGGTGACAGCATTCTTCAGAAAACCGTGACCGTAGACTGCATTTCCAAAACACGCAAAGCGAATCACGGAGAAGCGCCGATGTACCTTGTCGAGAACAGCCACCCGGCGATCATCAGCCGCGACATTTTCCACCGCACACAGGAAGAACTGGCGCGACGAAAGGCCCTCCGACCAAAATCGGATAAGACGTCTATTACCCAAAGCGGGAAATACTCCAAATACGCGCTGAGCGAGGTGCTGCACTGCGCCGAATGTGGCAGCCGCTACAAGCGTGTGACATGGAATATCCGCGGAAAGAAGAAAATCGTCTGGCGCTGCGTCAGCCGATTGGATTACGGAAAGAAATACTGCAAGGATTCCGTCACAGTGGAGGAAGCCGCCCTGCATGGGGCCGTTGTCCGGGCGCTGAACCGCTTTCACGCGGAGGACGAGTCCACCTACCTCACGCTTATGAAAGCCACCATCGGAGAAGCCATCGGCATAAATGGCGGTTCGGAGGAAATTGACCTACTCACGCGCCGCATCGATGCGCTGAACAAACGGATGCTGGAACTGGTCAACGAAACCGTTGCGGCTGGGAAAGACGTAGAAAGCAGCGAGGATGAATTCAAAAGCATCTCCGATCAAATCGAGCAGCTTAACCGCCGCATTGCCGCAATTCAGGAGAGTGTGCGCGGCGATGCCACGCGGCAGGCGCGGCTGGAGGAAATCCAGAATATCATTGCCAAGCGAACCGCCAACGAAACGCAGTACGATGACAGCATCGTGCGCCAGATGATCGAGTGCATCAAGGTACATAACGATGGAAAGCTGACGATCATTTTCGGCGGCGGGTATGAGATCGAGGAAACACTATAGAAAGCCAGATCGCAAGACACAGAAAAAACTGGAGGTATGCGCACACTTTTGCAAGAGTTTTCTCTGAGAGGTTGGTATCACATTTTGATACCATCCAGAAAAAACAGATAAATATTTTCTGCAGAGCGAGACTTTGCCGAATTCTCCTGTATAATAAGGAAAACTGACAAAGGAAATAGAGTTATGATTTATTACATTGCAGATATGCATTTTGGACATTTGAATGTGCTCCGTTTTGATAATCGCCCGTTTCCAGATACCGCACAGATGGACGATACTCTGATTCAAAACTGGAATGAGCGCGTCACGTCAGAGGATACAGTCTATGTGCTCGGCGATGCGTTCTGGAAAAATGAAGAAAACAGTATCCAGGTCATGCAGCAGCTCAATGGGCATAAGCACCTGATTCAAGGCAACCACGACCGCGTGAAAGGAAAGCTTCGCTCTTATTGGGAGAGCATCGAGCAGTACGCGGAGGTCAACGATGAGAATCGGCTGGTGATTCTGAGTCATTACCCGATCCTGTTTTACAAGAATCAGCATTATGGCGCTGTCATGCTGTACGGGCATGTACATAATACACGCGAGTGGGAACTCGTTGAGAAGTGGAAGAAAGAGCAGTGGGCAATGGGCATTCCAAGCAGGCTGATCAATGTGGGCTGCATGATGGAGTATATGCGCTATACCCCGCGCACTCTGACGGAACTGCTGGATGCCAATCCTATGCCGGAAATTTTCAGAGTCCGCAAAGACGGAAGCGCAGTTGAAGTATCTAAGTAGATGCGAAGGGATGGATTCTCAGGATGAAAGTGACACCGCTGAAAAAACAGAGCAAGAAAAATCAGCGAAATTTTTATGCAGCGAAGCGCGGTTCGTGGAACGGCGTTTCCCCAATCACCCTCGTTGTGCAGAGCAAGCGGATTTATGACCGGAACCGCGCAAAACAGGAAAGCCGTCAAAGTGGAGATCGTTGACAGAATCGTGCAGACCGCACAAAATTCCATAAATCCCACAATATCTTTTTTGGTTGCACAGCAGCAACCAGCAGTATGAAGCAGCAAGCTCCAAAAACCTTGCCAAAAAAGCTGAAACCATTGAAAACACTAGGAAAACCGTTGATATCTTAATTGGTGCAACTTGCCATAAATCGCCGTATTTCGTGAGAAATGCGGCGATTTCTCTATCGCTTTGTTCGGATTTCTCCGTTTCGCTCATTTGCAATTCATGCTCCCCGTGGAGTCTTTGCTCCGATTTGCTGGACATAGTTTCCATATTAAAGTGCTTCAGAAGTTCTGATTGGAATGCCGTCGTCTGACAGCTTTACGCGCTATTTGCAATAAAGTATGCAATAGCGCGTTTTTCGTTTTATGCCGTGTGGTTTCGGCGCTGCGGAAAGGTCGGCAAAACAACATCTGCAAACTTGGCGCGAGGGGCAGCACCGTTCAGTCTCGGCGCTGCATCCATCTGGCCCATGTTAAGATAATCGCTCATCATGCCGATGGCCTCGCGCTCGATATCTTCGTTTTTGTGAAGATATTTTCGCGTTGTTTCAATCGACGAATGGTCTTTGCGGACAAGCCGCCTTTTCGTCCGTCCGAACGGCCGCCGTTTTTCTGTTTTCTTTGATAATAGTCCTGTATGGTACCACCATTGAGATCCGTAATACGCTGGACAGCAGTAAGAAGAACATCATCCGGACAGAGGTTTTCCGAAATGGCGTCAAGACTGCCTGCACAGAGTACGATCACGACGCTTACGGAAATGTGACCTGTGAACGGCGCTACCTTCGGGTATGACTATCTCGGAAACAAGCTGTGGGAGCTTTCAGCGGCAGATGCTGCAAAAAATCTTCCCTTTACAGCGAAATACGAGTATAATGAAAGCAATCAGGTCATAAAGACATACAATGCGCTCGGACAGCTGATTCGGGCGACGGATTATTTACAAATGGATAATATTGAATTTAAATACCTATATTCAGTTGAAAAGTATACTACTTTTAATGTGACTGTAAAATCAGGAAATTTTTCTGGTTGTTCTGACTTTTGTGTTTCAGAAGTGACTCTACAGGAGATTGTAGAATCTTTGAACGCAATTTATGAAAGACTCTGCGGAGAATATATGCTCACTGATTATGACAGCGACGACTATGTTTTATTTAAATTTCAGCGTTTGGGGCATTTGGTGATTGCAGGACAATTGGGTGGTAGCTATAGCGAACAATTTTTAAAATTCAAAATTAATTCGGATCAAACATTTTTGCATCAAATAGTTGTACAGTTAAAGCAGATGCTCCAAAAGTCTAAAGAAACAGATTGAAGAATGTTATATCATACGGTTACCCAAACGCCATAATGGCGTTCGGGTGATCAGTATGACAATGTGGGTAGCCGCGCCCAGATGACAGTCTCCAGCAAGGAGCGTTACACCGTCAGCTATGCCTATGACGCCAACAACCGCCTGCTGACCGAGCGGAAAACACGCGGCCTGCTGACCGATCTGACGACATATGCCTACGACGCGAATGGCAATCTGCTGTCAAAGACGTTCACCGGCGGAGACGGCAGCCTGACAGGTGCGACCTATACCTATAACCTGTTCAATCAGCTTTCGACCGCAGCGGAAAACGGTCTGACCGCGGCGTATGCCTACAACGCACAGGGTATCCGCACCTGCAAGGCCACCGCCACGAGCCAGACATATTTCCTGCTCGACGGCGGGAATGTGGTCGGCGAGCATATCGGAAGCAAAACGGTCACATACCTGCGCGGTGCAAACCTGATCTCGCGTTCGGGAGACGGTAAGGCTGTTTATTACCTGTTCAATGCGCACGGCGACGTCACCGAGCTGGTCAGCGATTCCGGCACAGTCACGCATAAGTATGATTACGATGCGTTCGGCGTGGAAAAGAAGCCGGACCCGCTGGATGGCAATCCGTTCCGCTACTGCGGCGAATACTACGACGGCGAGACAAAGACCTACTATCTCCGCGCGCGGTATTACGATCCCAATATCGGCCGCTTCACCCAGCAGGACAGTGTGTGGTTGATGGCCCGTGAATATCCAAATGGGCAGAAAATAACAGATCCGTTATCCCTGAACTTGTACGTATATTGCGCCAATAATCCAATTGTCTATGGCGATCCCAGCGGGCACGCTTTTGAAACGCTGCTGGACATAGCGGGATTAATATTGAGCGCTATCGATTTTATTAAAGAGCCATCTTGGGAAAATGCAGCTTTCCTACTGTGGGATGCGGCTGGTGTACTTATTCCATTTGTTCCAGGTTCTTATGCTGGGAAAGGCGTTAAAGTTCTTGGAAAAATAGATGATGTAGCTGATGCGGTCAAAACAATAGACCATATCGATGATGCTGCTAAGGCCGCCATTAAAATAACCAATAAATTAGATGATGGCGTAGATATTATTGAATTTGTCAGCAGTGGAAATCGTTTAATCGGCTCATATAAGGATATGAAAAAGTATACTAAAGGATATAACGGAGCCATTCAGGCACACCACTTGTTAGAACAGCGTTTTTGCAGGGCTATGGGTTTGAATGTTGACGATATGATTTCCGTTGTATTAACCAAGGAACAGCATAGTGTATTTACAAAACTGTGGCGTGATGCTGTTAACTATATCGGAGATTATAGTGACTACAAGAATTGGGCGAGCATTCGCGAGATTGCGAAAGAAGTGTATGCCGATTATCCGGAATTGTTTATGCTGTTGGACGGATATATGAAATCCATTGGAAAGTAGGAGAACATTATGAGAATTGAGTGCAGATTTGTATTTACTGATCTGGATGAAACAAATGCAAGAAAAGTCTACGAAATTGCAGGGATAAAATTCCCGTTAAAACGCCCTACCCGTTTTTATATATTGCAACTGTTTAACGACACAGAGAACTATGAAAAGCTCATGGCATATCTAGATGCAAACCCAACGAAGTTCTTTGAAACGAAAGATGAGATTTTTACGGAGCAGGAGCTTTGGGATGCGCCGCTCCTTCGTATGGTTCCCAATGCGCACCGCGGAGGTTATCCACAGCCAATACATGGCGGAAAAGAAAAAGACTATTTGAGCTGCTCCTTTGATCTACAGACCGGTTGTCCCGGCAGCAGATGTACGAGAGGCCTGATGCAAAATCGTCCACTTCGGCTGAGCGGCGGTATCAAAATGGGAAAAACAAACGATATTTCAGGAATTTGGTGGCTGCGGGATTATATTGTAACACAAAGGTTGCGGGATCTCATCGAGGCTGCGGAGCTGAGCGGCGTTGAGTTTTGGCCAATCATCAAGCACGGGAGCGGCAAGCCATTTGATGACCTTTTTCAGTTGAAAATAATTGGGGTCCTACCGCCCATGTCACCGAAGACGGTCATTGAGTTTGATCCGCTGATTGGTTACAAATTTGCCTGTGAGTACGGCTGTGGAGCTCGAAAAGTGAAAGGCCGTGTCCATTATCGCGCTTGTGATATTGCCAACATTCCGGATTTTGCGCTGTCTCAGGAGTGGTTTGGAAGTGGTTTGGAGAAATGGAGCTGGCCATTTATGTCTCACAGGGCATATCAGCTCTTCCATGATAACAAGATAAAAGGCATTCGCTGGTATCCGCCTGCCATTGACGAATAACAACTTCCTAATATATTCATTTTAGAGTACAGCTTCGTAAAAACAACGGCAGAGTGTGCATATCCACACGCTCTGTCGTTACTGCAAATTACAGTCTATCTTTATGCAGTGTGGACAAGCGACGGCAGTGGTGTTACGCCGATCGACCCGATCAGGCCTCCGGTCGAAGCACAAAGTGCCGATACGGTCGTTCCAGAGAGCAATTTGGCATACCTCAAGACTTACACCTATGATCTAGCAGACAACCGGACGAGCTTCACGGTCACGCAGGACGGCGCCGAGCTCCAGAAGACCAACTATCTCTATGACGATCTGAATCGGCTGACAGCCGTCTATGCAAACGGGGGCACACAGGCCGCATATACCTATGATACGAACGGCAATCGTGCCAGTCTGACCTATGCAAACGGCGTGACTGAAACGTACCGCTATAACAAGGCGAACTGGGTAATTCTGCTCGAAAACCGCAACAAAAAGGGCGTCATTTCGTCTTACGCATATACCTACTACGCCAGCGGCAGTCAGAAGACGAAGACGACTGCCGGCGGCACGGTCACGAGCTATGTCTATGACGGCCTGAACCGTCTGATCCATGAGGCCGAGACGGGCGCGCTGACGCAGGGTTACACCTATGATGCCCGCGGGAACCGCGCGTCGATGACAGTCTCCGGCAAGGAGCGTTACACCGTCAGCTATGCCTATGACGCCAACAACCGTCTGCTGACCGAGCGGAAAACACGCGGCCTGCTGACCGATCTGACGACATATGCCTACGACGCGAATGGCAATCTGCTGTCAAAGACGTTCACCGGCGGAGACGGCAGCCTGACAGGTGCGACCTATACCTATAACCTGTTCAATCAGCTTTCGACCGCAGCGGAAAACGGTCTGACCGCGGCGTATGCCTACAACGCACAGGGTATCCGCACCTGCAAGGCCACCGCCACGAGCCAGACGTATTTCCTGCTCGACGGCGGGAATGTGGTCGGCGAGCATGTCGGAAGCAAGACGGTCACATACCTGCGCGGCGCAAACCTGATTTCGCGTTCGGACGGAAGCAAGAAAACCTACTATCTGTTCAACGCGCATGGCGACGTCACCGAGCTGGTCAGTGATTCCGGCACGGTCACGCATAAGTATGATTACGATGCGTTCGGCGTGGAAAAGAAGCCGGACCCGCTGGATGGCAATCCATTCCGCTATTGCGGCGAATACTACGACGGCGAGACGAAGACCTACTATCTCCGCGCACGGTATTACGATCCCAATATCGGCCGTTTCACCCAGCAGGACACCCACTGGAACACGGCGAACAGCATTTACGGCGACAATCCGCAGAAGATCAATGAACGCGAGGACAAGCTGGGCCTGAAGTCGTACTCCTATGCACCGCAGATCACCGCTGTCATGCAGAGCGGAAATCTGTATGTGTACGGGATAAATAACCCTGTCGTGTTTGTAGATTCAAATGGACATATAGCATTTATGGTTATCACTGCATTGGTTGGCGCAGTGATCGGTGGAATTGCGGGTGCAATCCAATCTTATAGCAAATATGGAGAAGTGCACTGGCAAAATGTAGCCATTGGTGCCGGGATTGTCGGCGCAGTTGGCCTAGGAGGCGGCGCTGCTGTAGCGTATCTTGCTGCTGGAACGGCAACAGCATCTACAGGTACGGTGCTTGCTGCTATTACAGTGTTGGCAAAGGGCGGTACTGCTGCGTCACTGTGGGGAATTTCGCGCGACGGAGTCAATCAAGGAATACGGCACTTTTTCGAATATGCGACAAAATACCCACAAAGAATCCCCCAAATTGCCGGAAAACTTGGATGTAATACTTTCGAGATTTCAAAAAACGGATTCCAGGCATTTACAAACGCGCTTATTAATGTTACACGCAACTATCAGAGTATGGGCGGACTAATGCGACAAATTGGACAAAAAGCAATCTACTATTATAACGATGTTATTATAATTATGTACGATGGGAAGCTTCAAAGCGCTATGATAGGGAACCTGAAAACTTTTTTAAATATGAAATGAGGAGCCTATGCAGTATAAAGCTTATATTCAAAATCTTTCCTACGAATGGTATGAAGGCTCATTGCTTCTGGATATTAATGGAATCTCTCTTGCCGCAGCCTATACGGTAAATTCCGGTGAATTTGTAGCAAAGCATCTAAAAATCGGGGCGCAGATAACAGTGGATCTTTGGCTGATGTATTGTACCCATGTGAAGTACTTGCCCCTTGATGTGCCTAAATGTTTCCCGCAAGATTGTAGAATATGTGGAGGCGATATTCAAGGAATGGTTATTTCTTCCTCCGAAGCAGGTTCGTTTCAGGTCGACTGCGGAATTATGACGATTGATGTGAAATATGAGAGTGGAATTGTTCCGCCTGTGGGACAAATGATTAAAACCAGAGGCACATATCATGTGTTTTTTCCCGGCACAGAGTGTTCAATGGAAAACTTAGGGTTCATGTAAATTTTAATTATATAATAAACGTAGCCGTAATTTGGGGACGGTTCCTCAAATTCAGGGACGGTTCTTTTGTCCTATTCCACAAATGGCTTTAGAACCGTCCCCTGTCTTTACCTACGACGCCTGCGGGAACCGCGCGTCGATGACAGTCTCCGGCAAGGAGCGTTACACCGTCAGCTATGCCTATGACGCGAACAACCGTCTGCTGACGAAACGAAAAACGCGCGGCCTGCTGGCCGATCTGACGACATATGCCTATGATGCAAACGGCAGCCTTCTGTCGAAGACGTTCAACGGCGGGGATGGAAGCCTGACAGGTGCGACCTATACCTATAACCTGTTCAATCAGCTTTCGACCGCAGCGGAAAACGGTCTGACCGCGGCGTATGCCTACAACGCACAGGGTATCCGCACCTGCAAGGCCACCGCCACGAGCCAGACATATTTCCTGCTCGACGGCGGGAATGTGGTCGGCGAGCATATCGGAAGCAAAACGGTCACATACCTGCGCGGTGCAAACCTGATTTCGCGTTTGGACGGAAGCAAGAAAACCTACTATCTGTTCAACGCGCATGGCGACGTCACAGAGCTGGTCAGCGATTCGAGTACCGTCACGCATAAGTATGATTACGATGCGTTCGGCGCCGAGAAGAAGCCCGACCCGCTGGATGGCAATCCGTTCCGCTACTGCGGCGAATACTACGACGGCGAGACAAAGACCTACTATCTCCGCGCGCGGTATTATGATCCCAATATCGGCCGCTTCACCCAGCAGGACACCCACTGGACGACCGCCAATTCGATCTACGGCGATAATCCCCAGAAGATCAACGAGCGCGGGGATAAACTGGGGCTGAAATCGTATTCCTACGCCCCGCAGATCACCGCAGTCATGCAGAGCGGGAATCTGTATGTGTATGGAGTTAATAATCCCGTTGCTTTTTGCGACAGAAGTGGCTGTGCCGGAGAACTAGCATTGACATGGACCGGCAGTATGTGGTGGCTGCCGGCAATAGATGGTATCCTGCCAATTGGTGATATCATTTATCTAGGCGGCATTGGAGTAACAGCGGCCATTGACAGCATTGGTATTGACAATATTGCCAGATTTTTCAGTGAAGTTCCCAATGCACTTCAACAGCTTATTCAGCAAGCCGGGGATAAAGCCAAGACGATTTCCGACGCTGTACAGCAATCTGCATCCAGCAATACTCCATCTCCTGGTGACCCTAATTGGGGAAAAGGCTTTAAGAATTTTAGAGCATTGAAAAAATACTTAGGCTCTCCAGGCGAGGGAAATGAATGGCACCACATTGTTGAGCAGTGCCAGATCAAACGTTCTGGTTTTGACGCAGAAACAATTCAAAATGTAAATAATGTTATAAATATATCAAAAGAAACACATCGACTTATTTCAGGGATATACAGCAGCGTGCCAGATCCGCTTGTGTTTGGTATCGACACGCACGGAATGATCTTACGCAATTGGCTTACTAATCAGAGCTTTCAAGTACAGTATCAAATTGGACTTAAAATCTTAAAGTATTTCGGAGTTTTGAGGTAACAATATGACAACTGAATCTGCATTAAACGAGTATTTAAAAATCGCCGCTGGAATTAACAAAACGCTGGCAGAATACAGTGACAAGACGCACACGCGCAAGCATAACACCAGTATGCGAAAAATGCTGGGCTTTTATGAAAAATTACATACAGAGCCTGCCGTTGAGCGTGAAGTGTATTCTGCGCTGCTCAAAGAGGATGAGCCGTATTACAAACTGGTAGGGGCAATTAAGTGCTTAGAATTGGGTATGGCAACAACAGATGCTGTCGAAACATTAAAGAGGCTTCAGAACTGTACTGAACCGTTAATATCGAACAGTGCTTGCAGAAATTTAGAATCCTATATGTCCTATATGGAAAAAGCAGATGCCAGCACAAATTGGAGTTCTTGGAGGCTATGACAATGTCACCCCAGCCGGATCATCCGGCTGGGAATAGCCGCGGCGAATCGGCTCTTGTGCGAAAATCGCAGCGACGACGGCGGTCTTGAAACATTCTATACCTACGATGCGAACGGCAATCTACTGACGCACATAGTAGCCAGCGCGGACGGCATTGCGGGCAGCGCAGGGGTGAGCACATGAGCCCACGATTACGATGCGTTCGGCGTGGAAAAGAAGCCGGACCCGCTGGATGGCAATCCGTTCCGCTACTGCGGCGAATACTACGACGGCGAGACGAAGACCTACTATCTCCGCGCGCGGTATTATGATCCCAATATCGGCCGCTTCACCCAGCAGGACACACACTGGAACACGGCGAACAGCATCTACGGCGACAATCCCCAGAAGATCAACGAGCGCGAGGATAAGCTGGGCCTGAAGTCGTACTCCTATGCACCGCAGATCACGGCGGTTATGCAAAGCGGGAATCTGTATGTGTATGGGGTCGGGAATCCAGTCCTGTACCAGGATTTAACTGGTGAGAGTATTATACTGGCGAGCATTATAATTGGTGCAGCTGTCGGCGCTGCAATTGGTGGCCTAACCGCAGCAGCCATTTCAAATGCCCAACTTGGCTATGTTAATTGGGATTGGGTTTTAATTGGTGCGGGTGGCGGAGCTGTACTTGGTGGCCTCGCCGGATGGGGCGTCGGCGCGGCACTCAGCGCTGCATCTGCCTCAACTGCACTGGCAAATTCCTGGTTGCAATATAAAGCAGCACATATTGCAACCAGGGCATATGCAATTGGCAGGACATTTGAAGAATGGTTTTACAAGGCATATAATGTTGTGCATCAGCAGGTGCGCTATGCGTCGTATCGGTTTGATGCAATATATCAAAATTCCATTATCGAACTAAAGAACTATGATTGGAGCAAATACTCGTCGTACACTTCTTTGGCAAAAAAATTTGTAAGTCAAGCACGAAATTATGCGCAATATGTTGGACAAGTAATTGCAGGACAAAAAATTGAAAGCGTTCGATTTATTTTCAGTGTTAAACCGCCAAATGAGATTATTGATGCGCTAGAAAGTCTGGATATTATTGTAGAATGGATCAGCGGAGGATAATATGTATTTAAAGAATGAAATTCCAAAGATATCTGCTTCCGTGTTTTACTACGACACGGTGTATCAGCAATCTACAGCAGAGCATGTGTTGGAAATTCTGGAACGTAAACATCGGTGTACAAGGGGTACAAACAAGATAAAATAGAAATGAGGGGCGATAGAGCGGAAATGTCAGATTTTCCACTCTATCTGAACACGGTCGCTGGTGGCCTTGATCGTAGAGATCAAACCATCGGCGGCTTTTCTTTTGTCGTCAAAATCTATGCTGTCCCAGTTGTCGAGATAATAGGATAACTTCTTTATCTGCTGGGGAGATATGGTTTCAACGCTCAATTCAGCGATTGCCTTTGAAATGGTCTGGCGTCGGGTGTCCAGTTCTTCAATTTTTTTGTTGGCATAGGCAAGCAAGGTCGCATTGGCTCCGGTCAGCGTATCCAGCAGCTTTTCAATTT
>ERZ827520.3497-NODE-3497-length-12768-cov-3.248958_pt1 | contig 12768 bp, 6 predicted proteins | sample MGYA00519581_ERZ827520 | MGnify/ENA primary metagenome ERZ827520 (study PRJEB31778, sample SAMEA3449339) | human gut metagenome | biome: human gut; feature: human-associated habitat; material: faeces | place: United Kingdom | collected 2010/2012 ...
GAAAAGGTGAAGCTGATCGCCGAACAGCTGAACAAGGCGAAAGCAGAATACGGCGAGAACAGCCAGCAGGCGGCGTCACGCAGTTTGAGGATCAAAAGGCGTTCCTGCAGGTCTTTCAGGGTCACTTCGCGGCTGCGGGCGATGGTCATGTCCATGTGCAGGGCCATGGCGGTATGGAACTCGGGATCGAAGATCTCCATGTTCAGCTCGAAGTTCAGGCGCATGCTGCGGGCGTCCAGGTTGGCGGAACCGATCTGGCAGTAATAGCCGTCCACGGCCAGCAGTTTGGTGTGGGCAAAGGGCGGCGGCTGGAACCACACGCGCACGCCCGCTTCCAGCAGGACGGGCAGCAGGCGGAAGCTGGCCCAGTGGACGAAGGGCAGGTTGTTCTTGCCGGGCAGCACCACACGCACGCTGACCCCGCGCTGGGCGGCGCTGCGCAGCGCGGCGATGAGCTCGTGCGACGGCAGGAAATAGGGCGTCATGATGCGCACCGTATGCTGGGCGCTGCCGATGACCCCGCAATACAGGTCATTGAGCGGATCGGCCTCGGTGCCGGGGCCGTCCAGGACCATGCGGCACAGGCTGTCCCCGGACATGATGTTGCTGCTGGGCAGCAGGCTGCGCTGGTCGAATTTGCCGGTGGCAAAACCCCAGTCCAGCAAAAAGGCCCGGCGCAGCTGGTCCACGATGGGACCTTCGCAGCGGAAGTGCAGGTCCTGCACACAGCCGGGATGCTTGCTGAGGATGTGGTTGTCCGCGATGTTCATGCCGCCGGTAAAGGCCGTATCATCGCAGATGAGCAGCTTGCGGTGGTTGCGCAGGTTCAGGCTGAGGCTGGGCGGGAAAAGGCGGGGCGGCAAAAAGCGGGCCAGCTGGCCGCCGGCCTGGGGGATGCGCTTCCAGGGTTTGCGCAGGGAATAGACGGCGCCGCCGAAGCCGTCCACCAGCAGGCGCACGTCCACGCCGCGCCGGGCGGCATGGCACAGGGCCTCGGTGAAGCTCTCGCCCACGCTGCCGCCGCGGAAGATGTAGGTGGAGAGGAAGACCTGCTTGCTGGCCCGGTTGATGGCGTGCAGCATGGCCGGATAGGCTTCGTTGCCGTTGCGCAGGGGCAGGATGCCGTTGCCGCTGCACAGGGTCTGGCCTGTCAGGCGGCGGCCCAGGATCTCCAGGGGCCATTCCTGCGGCGGCGCGATGGCCGTCCGGTGGCAGACGACTTCGGGATGGTGGGCGTAGTCAGGTTCGATGGCGGCCATCTTGCGCATAAGGCGGGCCGCCAGGCTTTCGGCACGGCTGATGCCGAACAGGCAGTACAGCACGATGCCGACGCCGGGCAAAAAAAGGACCGTCACGATCCAGCCCAGCGCCGAGCGCGGATCGCGCTTGTGGAGCAGGGCATGGCAGACGGCCCCCCAGGACAGAAGGTGCGCTGCCACAAGGCCTAAAGTTCCCAGTGTCAGCACGGCGGATCGCTAGCGGCGGACAGCCAGCAGCGGAATGTCGGTATTGCGCAGCACGCGCTCGGTGATGGAACCGATGAGCATGTCGGCCAGGCCGTCACGGCCGTCGGTGTACATGACGATCATGTCCACGCCTTCCTCATGGCCCACGGTGACGATGGTGTCGGCGGCCAGGCCTTCACGCACGATATAGCGGCAGGCCACGCCTTCCTTTTTCAGGGCATCGGCCAGCGGCGCCAGCAGGGTCTCGGCCTTGGCGGTATTGGAACGTTCCAGTTCGGTATGGGCAGCGCCGCCCACCAGGTTGGGCAGGGCTTCGGTCACATGCAGCAGGATGATCTCGCCGGAGCACAGGGTCTTGGCATGGCGCAGAGCCTTGGCAGCGCGTTCGCCGGAATTTTTGCCGCTCACGGGCACGAGGACACGTTGGTAGATCATGTGGGCTCCTTGGATTGGGATGGCATTGCCCCAGAGGGCATTTCAACTAGGCATTGTCGCACGACAGGCCGATTTGTGCAAGCCTGCCGGGGCCGGGACGCCGTCATCAAAAAAAGCCCGTTCCGGGGAACAGGCTTTTTGATGACGATAGCGCGGCAAGGCCTACTGACGGACGACCAGCACGGGCAGCGGGGTGTTGCGCAGCACATGCTCGGTGATGGAACCGAACAGTCTGTCGGTCAGGTCGTCACGACCGTCCGAGAACATGACGATGGCTTCGGCGTCCATTTCCTTGGCGGCCTTGACGATGGTCTCCACGGGCAGACCGTGGCGGATGACGGTCTGATAGGGGATGCCGGCATTGTCCAGTTCGGCGGCGAGAGGAGCCAGGAGGGCTTCGGCCTTGACGGCGATGTCCTGCTGGTCGCGCATGATGTTGGGCATGGGGGATCCCACGCTGGGCGCCACGGCGTGCAGCAGGATGATCTCCTTGGGATCAAGCTTCCTGGCCTGGCTCAGGGCCTTGAGGGCGCGTTCTCCGGAATGCTTGCCGCTCACGGGCAGAAGGACACGTTCGTAACTCATGTGGACTCCTTGCATAAAATAAGAGATGGCCCTTGTGGGCGTTGAAGATTTAGTCTGGCACGACTTGCTCCTTTGTGCAAGAGGGCCTGTCGCGGCCTCCGCGCCGGGGCCGGGAACGAAAAAGGGCCGGTCAGCAGGACCGGCCCCGGTATGCGTATCAGGAGCCCATGGAGATGCGGTGGCGTTCCACCGCCGTGGCCAGCTCGGGCAGCAGGTCGGTCACGGCCTGCAGATCCTTGGCGCGTCCGGCGCTCTCCACACAGCGGGCCATGCGGCCCAGTACCCGGAAACCGTAGCTTTCGGCCTCGGCGGCCAGGCGTCCGGCGGCGTCGGCCACCAGATGCAGACGGCGCTGTTCCAGGGCATAACCGGCCTCCGCCAGATATTTGTCCATGCGCCACATGAGAGCGGGCAACGGATCCTCGGGGTCATCCGGCGGCTGGGGCCGCTGGGGCATGGGCGGCACGGGCATGCGCGGCGTGGGGGCCACGGGCCGGGACGCCGCGCGGCGTTCGATCCAGGGATTGGTCGTGGCGGGGATGTCCGCCGTGGGTCCCGGCGTCTCTTCCCGCGGTGCATCCTTCCTGGGCATGGGGCGCGGTGTGCCCTGCCGTTCCTGCGCGGTCCCGGCCGGAGCCTGCGGGCTCTTGGCTTCTTCCTTGTCTTGGGGCTGGCCGTTGCCCGTGTGGAAACGGGAAAGGAAGCGCATCAGGGTGTTGGCCGCAGCCCTGGTCCGGCTGGTCTCTTCCCGGCCGCTGGCAAGAAGGGTGGTGCTGTCCGGCGTCATGTCCGGCAGGCTGGAAACGTCCTTGCTGCCGGGCACGGCCTGGGGCGCCTCTTCCACAGGCGCGCCGGGGAAGGCAGGCTGCGTCCCGGCGCCCGGGCCGGTACTGCTGCTCTTGCGGGGCTGCGGCGTGATGAGGGCCGATTTGTCCGTGGGCACCAGACTGGGCTTGCCCAGCTTGCGGGCGATCTCGTCCGGGCTGACGTCCCGGCGCAGGGGGCGGACCGTGACGACGGTCTCCACCGGAGCGGATACCGTTTCCTCCTGCCGGGGGGCAGGACGGTCGACCGGAGTGCCGATGGGCATGGGCTCGCCGACCCATTCACCGGCATGGCGCAGGCTGGGGCTCACATAGCCACCGGCAAGGGGACTGGCGGCCGCCTCGACAGACGGGAAGGCAGGAGCCCTCGTGGCAGAGGCGGCCTGTGCATCGGCGACCGGAGCTTCCGTGCGCTCCTTTTCGTCGACCGTGGCTCCCGTCGCGTCATCGGCCGGGGCCGCAGCGGCAGCATCCGCCGTCTCCTGCTGGGGCAGGGGCTCTTCCCGCGTCATATCGGCCGCCGGTGCGGCGGGTTCTTCTTCCTTCACCGGGGCTTCCGGCATGGCAGCCTCGTTCGTTTCCGCCATTTCCGCCACCGGCACGGACGGGAAGTCCGGCGCCGCAGGTGCGGGGGCCGGGGCGACGTCTTCGGCCGCCTCGGGAGCGTTTTCGTTTTCCTGCACAGGGCTGTCCGCAGACGCGGCTTCCTCCGGCTGTACGGCATCGGACACCGGCGCTTCGGCAGCATCCGTAGGCGCGTCGCTGGTCTGTACGCCGTCAGCGGGCGGGGCCTGTTCGGCCGCAGTCTCCCGGGCCGGAGCCGGGAACGCCGGAGCGCTCGGGGACACCGCGGCGGTCTCGTCCCGTGCGGGGCTCGGCACGTCAGTGTCGGTCATTGCTTTCGCACCAGCTTCTTCCGTGCTGTCCATTTCATCGGACAGGGTTTCAGCAGCGGCATCGGCCGGAGCATCAGCATCCGCCGTCTCCTGCTGGGGCAGGGGCTCTTCCCGCGTCATATCGGCCGCCGGTGCGGCGGGTTCTTCTTCCTTCACCGGGGCTTCCGGCATGGCAGCCTCGTTCGTTTCCGCCGTTTCCGGCATCGGTACGGACGGGAAGTCCGGCGCCGCAGGCGCGGGGGCCGGGGCGATGTCTTCGGCCGCATCGGGAGCGTTTTCGTTTTCCTGTACAGGGCTCTCCGCGGGCGCGGCTTCCTCCGGCTGCACAGCATCGGCCACAGGCCGGGCGGTCTGTGCTGCGGGCATATCGAGGCGCATGTCGTCCGTCAGGGGAAGGGGTTCCGCCTGGGCCGTATCCGCTGCAGCGGCCGCCGGAGCGGCGAACAGGTCCGGCAGATCCGCGCTTGCCGCGGCAGGAGCGGCCGGGGCCGTCTGCTGCGGGATATCATCGGTGGACAGGAGCAGATCGGGCATGCCCTGGTCTGCCTGGGGGGCCGCGGCGGGGCCGAACAGGTCGGGCAGGGGGGCATCGGCCTGTCTGGTCTCGGGCAGGGGCGCACCCAGGTCGGCCACATCGTCATGGCTGCCCAGGATCTCGAGCACGGTCTCGCGCAGGGCATCTTCCGAGACGGGCAGGGTCAGGGCATGGCTGAAACCGGCATGGGCCAGCGCATCCCACTGGCTCTGGTCGGGCGTCAGGGCCACGGCGCCGAAGGGGCCGGTCCTTTCGGCAAGGCTGTGGTAGCGGCGCAGCAGCGGCGCGGCGTCCACGGAAGCCTCGGGGCCGCAGACCAGCAGCACGGCAGCCGGTGTCCGGCCCTTGCGGGCCCCGGTTGCCAGACCGTGGGCCAGGGTGCCTGTCTCGTGGCAGGTGCAGGGCAGGTCGCGCAGCATGGCGCCCAGCTCGTGACGGGTGGCGGCATCGGGAGCGCAGACCAGGACCGTGGGCAGGTCCTCGCCGTCAGAAGCTTCCGGGAGATGCAGCTGCAGGGTGAAGATGACGGACGTGCCGCGGGGGCCGCTCTCCACGCCCAGGAAACCGCCGTGGGACGAAGAGAGTTCCCAGATACGGGCCAGGAGCGATGCGGAACGCTGCTCCGGGGGCAGGCCCGTGCCCGTGTCGCGCACCTGGAAGAGCAGATGTCCGGGGTGCTTGCTGTCCGGCACACGACGCACGGCAAAATGGATCTTGCCCCCCTTGGTGGCCCGCAGGGCATCTTCCAGCAACAGGCGGAGGACGTCTTCCAGTTCCCCGGCGGGGCCTTCGTAAAGCTGTTCGAGGTCGGCCGGGACATGCCAGCCCAGGGCGATGCCGGATTTTTCCGCCAGCGGGCGGCAGGTGTCATGGGCCTGCCGCAGCGTCTTGCGCAGATCGAAGACACGCTTTTCAGCGCGGGCCGTATCCGCGGGAGCCGGTGCCGCGGGTGCGGCAGCATCCCCGGCCGGGTCGTGCAGCAGGCTCAGGGCCTGCCGGGCACGGCGGCCCATGTTCTCCACACGGGAACGGACATCATGGGGCAGGGCGCATTGTTCGAGCTGGCGGTCCTGTTCCACGATCTCGCGCAGGGGCGCGGCAAGGGCCTGCTCCAGACGCCGGATGGCCGTGGCGGAGGCGCTTTCGGCTTCCACGGTTGCCGGAGCGGGGGCAGGCTGGCTGAGGCCGGTCATGAGCGGCAGGGTGTTGCCGTCGGTATCCAGCAGGCGCAGGTTGGGGTCCGTGATGGTCTGGTTCCGGGCGGGGCGGCCCGGTGCCAGAGGATCGGCAGGTTCGGCGGAGGTGCCCGCTTCACGGCCGGGGGCGCTCATGCCCGCGATGATCAGGGCGCTGAGGGCCGTCCCCCACAGAGGCAGGGTGCCCTGGACGAAGGGCGGGAGCAGCGTCCCGAGATCAAGGACGGCCAGCCCGGCCCCCAGTGCGGCCACGAGGCAGCCCAGCAGGAAACGGCGGGCTCCCGGCACGCCCATGAGCCAGGCGCCGAGCGTGGTGGGCACGAAGATCAGGGCCAGCATGGGCCAGAGCGGCAGGAAGCGCCCCAGCCAGCTGAAGTCGGGCCAGAGGGGCAGCAGGGCCAGGACTGCGCCGGGCAGGGAAAGCAGCAGGTACTGGATGTCCAGCAGGCGGGAATGGCTGGCGGTCTGCATCAGGTGCCGGGCCAGATGGGCCAGGAACATGAGGGCCAGGCCGGGGGCCATGGCGCTGACGGCGTCGGCGGGCGTGATGTTGCCGGCACCCAGGTCAGGCCCGCCCAGCACGGCATGGGTCAGGGCGGCGCCCACATACAGGGCCGTCCAGAAGCGCCACTGGCCGCGCTCGGTGATGCCGCGCAGCAGGGCCAGCAGCATGACCACGGCCAGGGCCAGCATGACGCCGGGGCCGAGCAGGCTTTCCGGCGCGCCCGCCAGATTGTCCAGGCTGCGCAGGGTGGGCGCGAACCAGAGGGGCGGCTGCCCATCCAGACGGATGAAGCAGACCTGCGGCGTTTCCGCGGGCAGGGGCAGCGGCAGCAGGTTGCGCCAGTTGGCCTGGCTCTCCTGCCAGGTGGTCTGGCGGGAAAGCGGGTCGATGTCGGGCGTATAGAGGACGGCTCCGGCCGGGACGCCCTGGCCGAGGTCGAGCATCAGGGACTCGGTGCGCTCCGTCCCGGCGGCGGGGATCTCCAGACGCAGCCAGGTCACGCCGCTGCTGCGGGGCAGGGTCCTGGGATGCAGCGGCTGGAAAGAGGGCATCATGCCCGGCGTGGCCACTTCTTCCACGCTCATGTCGCCGTCCGTATCCAGAAAAGCCGAAAGGTAGGGCAGGATGCCCAGCTGTCCCGCGGCGGTGCCCTGGGGCGTCGCGGACAGGCTCACGGGCAGGGCGGGCGTGGGCGCGGGGGCCGGGGGCGGTGTCGGGACCGCCGGACAGGTGGCGGCCAGGCTCAGGACGAGCAGGAGCGGAATGACGATCAGGGCCAGCCTGCGGGAGCCGGCCTGTAGGGGAAGAAGGGGGTACGTCATGCTTTTTTACCTTGAGGAACATCTCCGCCACGGGGGAGACGGCCCGGGAAATACCGGGACGGCAGCGGGGACGGGAAGAGCGGACCGGTGGTCTGCGGACCACGGAAGGCACAGGGGCCGGTGGGCTGCCCCGGCCCGGGGGCGGGGCAGCCGGAACCGGATCAGTGCAGATGCTTGATCAGCTCCGAGACGGGCGTCCCGTCAGGGGCGTGGGCGTTGGGATCGGCGGCCAGCAGCTTGCGCCAGGCGGCTTCGGCCTCGTCTTTGCGCTTGAGGTCGTAGTAAAGGACGATGCCCTGATTGAACAGGGCGTTCCTGTGTCCGGGCTGGACGCGCTCCGCCTCGCGGAAGGCCTTGAGGGCATCCTCGAAGCGATGGAGCTCGCGGTACATGATGCCCAGGTCGGTCAGGACGTTGGCATTGCCGGGCTTCAGGCGCAGGGCGTTCTCATAGGCCGTGACGGCCGCGGAGGGGTTCTGGTTGTCGAACTGGAAGTTGCCCAGCTTGATCCAGTTCTCCGCCTTGTTGGGTTCCTTGACCACGGCTTCCTGCAGTTTGAGCAGGGCGCTGTTCAGTTCGGGGGAAAGGCCGGCCTTGGCCTGCTGTTGGGGGGCCGCCTGCTGCTGTGCGGGCTGCTGGGCCGGAGCGGCCGCCTGGGGCCGGGGAGCGGGGGCCTGACGGCTGTCCATGAAGCCGGGCAGCATGCTGCCGATGCACAGGCCCAGGGCAAGGGCCACCACCACGCTGACCAGACAGGTGGTGAGGGAAACGGTGGTGACTCGGGCCGGGGCCGCCGTCCGGGCCTGATCCTGTGCGGGGGCCTGGGGCTTGTCCTTGACCGGCGCGGGCTGCTGGGAAGTCTTCTTCTTGGCCATGATCGCTCCTCTGCGTGCATGAAAGTGCCGCCGTCACGGCGGCTTCGTCCTGTGCGCTGTTCCTTGCGCTGTGAAAGTGGGGGCAAGAGTAGCCGCAGGCAGGTAAAGAGGCAAGTCTGCCCTGCCTGCGGCCCTGTCCGGCATTCTGTGCCGGACCTAGTTGAAACTGAGGGTCGCCCGGCCCTGTTTGAGCATCATCCGGGCCAGCGGCAGGTCGCGCCACCACAGGGCGGCCTCGTTGCCCGCAAGGCCGGTCTGGCGGCTCTGGCCGCTGAGCAGGGCCGTGATGTCGCTGATGTCGTCCAGCACCAGGCTGTGCGCCGGGTCGGGGACGGCGGGCAGCAGGCAGCGCAGACGGGGCGCCATGTGCAGGCGGCCGCCTGCCATGCGGCCCAGCAGGGCGCCCTGCCAGGTGAAGCCCTGCGGCAGCAGCAGGTCGGCATGGGCCGGGATGAAGCGCACCTGCTCGCCGTAGATGCGTGCCTCACCGGCGGGCAGACGGTCGGGATCGCAGCAGGGCCCGGCCAGGGCGCTGCGGGGCACCACCTGGCCCTGGGGCAGGGCAGGACGGGCATCGCGACGGCTGCGGCCACGGGCCGCGTTACGGGCGGCCGTGCGGGCATCGGGCTCGGCGGAGAGGGGCGGCAGTTCGGGCAGGGGGGCGTCCGCGGGCTTGCGCAGCAGGGCCACATAGAAGCCCTGAGCCGCCGAGCGTTCGCCGTCCACGCGCAGGGTGCCCTCGCCGCCGGGGCGCTCTTCCCAGACGAAGCCCTCGAAGGGCGTCAGGTGTTCGCGCACCAGTCCCAGCTCCTCTTCGGCAAAGCGTACCTGCGCTTCGTTCTCGTCATCGTTGGTGGTGCAGGTGGAGAAGACCACACGGCCGCCGGGGCGCAGCAGGCGCGCGGCATGGGCCAGCAGCAGCTGTTGCAGGCCCACCAGGCCCTTGAGCTTGTCGCCCTGCCAGAGTTTGAGGACCTGGGGGTTCTTTTCCACCGTGCCCCAGCCGGAGCAGGGGGGATCCAGCTGGATGGCGTCCCAGGTGCCGGGCGTCAGGGGCAGGGCCTGGCCCTCGAAGGAGCAGGTGCCCACATGCGGCAGGTTGCAGGCGTGCAGGTTGGCCCGCAGGGTGGCCAGGCGGGCACGGGAAAGCTCGTTGCCCAGCACGAAGCCGTCGGGGCCGGTGAGCTGGCCCAGGAAGCCCGTCTTGCTGCCCGGGCTCGCGCACATGTCCAGCACGGCTTCGCCCTGCCGCGGCGCCAGGGCCAGGGGCGGCAGCATGGAAGACCTGTCCTGGATATAGATGTAGCCGAAAAAGGCGGCCAGCGAGGAGCCCAGCGGCCGCGGTTCGCACAGCAGGCGGCGGCAGAAGGGCGAGAACGGCTCGGGTTCGAACTCATAGCCCTGGGCGCGCAGCAGGCTCTCCACCTGCGGCATCTGCTCCGGAGGGCAGACCAGACGAAAGGAACGCCCCGTGGGGCGGGAAGGATTGGCGGTACTCATGGGCCTTTCTTATCTGTTCCGTCTGGAGGGGGCAAGAGCGTCCGCGGCAGGGGCCCCAAGGAGCGCAGGGCCGCGCCGGAACAGCGGATACGGCTTTCAAGTTGCGCGGCAGGCCAAGTGTCGCTATAGTTCCGGTGCCGCAGGCCGTACGGTACCTGCCGCGACAGCGGCAGAGACCCCGGCCGGGCGAGCCCTCCTGTGCGAGGGCGGTCGACGTACGCAGAGAACTGCAAGGAGATTTTGAATGAAATTTGCCATGAAGCTGGCGTTTGCCGCCTGCCTGATGCTGGTGATGGGCCTCCAGGCCCAGGCTGCCCAGGCAAAGTCTTTCGTGCTGCTGCCTTTTGAGGTGCACGCGCCCCAGAACTACAGCTACCTGTCCAAGGCCGTGCCTTCCACGCTGATGGGTCGTCTCAGTGCCACGGGCGCTACGGGCACCATGGGTCCCCGTGCGGCCGGCTCCGCCGCCGAAGCCCGCAGGTTCATCGGCGGTGCCGACTATGCCCTGTGGGGCACGGTGAGCGTCATGGGCAATGACTGCACCATCGTCCTCAACAGCGTGGACAAGAAGGGCTCCACCTGGACCAATACGGCCCAGGGCCCCATGAGCTCCCTGAACGCCACCGTGCAGCGCCTCGCGGGCGCCTTCTCCTCCGAGGTGCTGGGCGTCGCCGGTGCCGCCGCTGCCAGCCGCGGCGGCCGTTCGGACATCATCCGTAACGAGACCGGCCAGACGGAATCCTACCTGAATCCCCAGTTCCGCTATCAGGGCAACTCCGCCGACGGTTCCCGCATCCGCAGCCAGCGCCTCAAGGACGAGATGGTGGACATGGCCGTGGCCGACTTCAACGGTGACGGCCGCAACGAGATCGCCATCCTGCACGACCATCGCCTGGTCATCTACAAGTGGGGCAACGACGGCCGTCTGGGCAAGCTGGGCGAGATCACCATCTCCCGCAGCAACCTGAACTTCTCCATGCGTGCCATCGACCTCAACCGCGACGGCGCCAAGGATCTGGTGGTGGCCACCTTCGAAGAAGAGAACAACCGCCCCTACACCTACTTCTACGGCTTCCGCGGCAACAAGTTCACGGAAGTGGCCAAGCGCTGCTCCTACTTCGCCAGCGTCATCAACCTGCCGCCTTCCTACCAGCCCACGCTGGTGGGCCAGGGCTGGGACTCCATCAAGCTGTTCGCCCCCGGCGTGCACATCATGGTCAAGCAGAACGGCTCCTATGGGCTGGGCCAGCGCATCAACCTGCCCAGCGGGGCCAACGTCTTCAACGTGGCCTGGCTCCCCGGCAAGAACGGTGACCAGCTGGTCATGCTGACCGACGACGAACGCCTGAAGATCTTCCAGGGCGCCAACCAGACCCTGATCCATACCACCATGGAACGCTTCTCCGGTTCCGCCACCGGCATGGAACACTACAAGGGCATGCCGGGCCTGGGCGTGGACCGCAACTACCAGATGCCCAGCAAGTACTTTGCCCCCATGCGCCTCATCGTGGCCGACATCGGCCATACCGGCGAATACACCCTGCTGGTCAACAAGCCCATCTCCACGGCGGCCCAGATCTTCGACCGCTACCGCTACTTCCCCCAGGGCGAAGTGCACGCCCTGTTCTGGGATGGCGTGGGCCTGGGCCTGAAGTGGAAGACCCGCCGCATCCGCGGTTCCGTGGCGGCCGTGGACCTGGCCGACTTCAACAACGACGGCATCCTGGACCTGGTGGTGGGCCTGAACACCTCGCCCGATCTGGGTGTGGGCAGCCGTCAGTGCATCGTCACCGCCTATCCGCTGGACGTGTCGCAGATGAACCCCAACGCTCCTGCCGACCTCAGCGATTTTGAAGTGACCCCCAACTACTAACACATAAGAGGATGCAGCCCCGTTCCGTGTCGCAGCGGCACGGGACGGGGCTTTTTCAGCAGCTCCGGCTGCCGGAAAGTTTTCCGTATGTCTATTTTTCAGGGAGGAGAGGTTGTGCGCATCCTGGTTATCGGTTCTGGCGGGCGTGAGCACGCCCTGGTGTGGAAGCTCAAGCAGAGCCCTCGGGTAAGTGAAGTTTTTGTGGCCCCCGGCAACGGCGGTACGGCCCGTGAGGGCGCCATCAACGTGGCCGTGGATGCCGGAGACCTGGACGGTCTGGTGGAACTGGCCCGCAAGGAAAAGATCGACCTGGTGGTGCCCGGTCCCGAACTGCCCCTGACCAAGGGCATCACCGACCGCATGCGTGAGGCCGGCATCCCCTGTTTCGGCCCGGATGCCTACTGTGCCCGTCTGGAAGGCAGCAAGGCCTTCGCCAAGGACGTCATGAACCGCGCCGGTGTGCCCACGGCCCACAGCCAGGTCTTCACCGATCCCGACAAAGCCAAGAACGCCGTGGTCAAACGGGGCGCCCCCCTGGTGGTCAAGGCCGACGGCCTGGCTGCCGGCAAGGGCGTGGTGGTGGCCATGACCACCCAGGAAGCCCTGGATGCCGTGGACGACATCATGTGCAAGCGTGCGCACGGTGCCGCCGGTGCCAAGCTCGTCATCGAGGAGTTCCTCGTGGGCGAGGAAGCCTCCTTCCTGTGCCTGTGCGACGGCAAGACCGCCGTGCCCCTGCCTTCCGCCCAGGACCACAAGGCCGCCTATGACGGCGACCAGGGCCCCAATACCGGCGGCATGGGCGCCTACAGCCCCGCCCCCATCCTGCCCTACAACGAGGCCGAAGCCATGGCCGATACGGTCATCCGTCCCATCCTGGCCGCGCTGGCCAAGGACGGCCATCCCTTCGTGGGCGTGCTCTATGCCGGTCTGATGATGACCGAGAACGGCCCCAAGGTGCTGGAATACAACACCCGTTTCGGTGACCCCGAATGCCAGCCCCTGCTGATGCGTCTGGAAGGCGATCTGGTGCAGATCATGCTGGACTGCATCGAGGGCAAGCTCCGTCCCGAGAGCCTCACCCACACCTCCCAGACCGCTCTGGGCGTGGTGGTGGCCGCCGAAGGCTATCCGCACGCCTATCCCAAGGGCATGGTCATCGAAGGTCTGGACGAAGCCGACGCCCTGCCCGGCGTCAAGGTCTTCCACAGCGGCACCAGCATGGACGGCGACAAGACCCTTTCCAGCGGCGGCCGC
>ERZ827520.3502-NODE-3502-length-12746-cov-6.613900_pt1 | contig 12746 bp, 8 predicted proteins | sample MGYA00519581_ERZ827520 | MGnify/ENA primary metagenome ERZ827520 (study PRJEB31778, sample SAMEA3449339) | human gut metagenome | biome: human gut; feature: human-associated habitat; material: faeces | place: United Kingdom | collected 2010/2012 ...
GCTGGGTCATCGTGGCGGCAGGCAACCCGCCGGAGTACAACAAATCCGTCCGGGACTTTGACATCGTCACCCTCGACCGTGTGCGCCGCATGGACATTGAGCCCGACCTGCCGGTGTGGAAGGACTACGCCCGGGCGGCCCACATCCACAGCGCCATCCTGAGCTATCTGGAATTGCACCCTCAGAACTTCTACCAGATCAACGCCGACGTGGACGGCACCCAGTTCGTCACCGCCCGCGGCTGGGAGGACCTGTCTAATCTGCTGGATACCTACGAGCAGTTGGGCCTGCAGGCCGATGAGGACCTCATCAAGGAATACATCCAGCACCCGAAGATCGCTGAGGACTTCTCGGCCTATCTGGACCTTTACTATAAGTACCGCGATGACTACGGCGTGGAGGAGATCCTGGCCGGGCAGGCAAAGCCCGCCGTGTTCGCCCGGCTGCTGCAGGCCCCGTTTGACGAGCGACTGTCGCTGGTCAGCCTGCTTCTGGCGGGCCTGAACACCCGGTTTGCTGCGTCCCGGCAGGCAGATGCGGTGGCCGATGCCTGCTATGCCTTCCTGCGGGAGACGAAAAAGGCCCTTGCCACCCTGCCGGACGATGTACCGGACGGCTCGGCAGAGCTGTTCAGTCAGCAGATCGCAGATTACGATGCCGAGACCCAGCGCCAGCGGGACGCGGGCCTGCTGAGCCACGACGCCCTGACCACTCGCCTGCAGGTGCAGGCCGTGCTGCGCCGGTGGGAAGGCGAACTGCGCCGCGCCAACGCCGCCGGGACCCAGGAGGCCTTTGAGCTGCTGCGTGGGCAGTTCCAGACGCTGGCCGATGACCGCGAAAAAGCTCAGCAGACCGCCAGCGCCGCGCTGGAAGCAGCCTTTGACTTTATGGAGCAGGCCTTTGCCGAGAGCCAGGAAATGGTGGTGTTCGTCACCGAGCTCACCGTGAACCCGGGGTCCCATGCTTTCCTCACCGAGAACGGCTGCGAGCGCTATTTCCAGTACAACAAGGATCTGCTGCTGGACCACCGCAAAGCTGCCCTGCAGCAGGAGCTGGCCGCTGAGCAGCGCCGCCACGGGGGCGTGTGAGCCATGTGGGAAAATGTCCGGTTCAGCATGAACAGCACCATGCCGTTGTTTTTCGTCATGCTGCTGGGCTATGTGCTGTACCAGAAAAAGTTCCTCAGCGATGCATTCGTGGCCGGGGCCAACAAGTTTGTGTTCTATGTGGCGCTGCCGGTGCAGCTGTTCCGGGACCTGGCCGCCACCGATGTGCGCGCGGCCTTTGACGGGGCCTATGTGCTGTTCTGCTTCGTGGTCACACTGGTCAGCATCCTGGGCATCTGGGCGCTGGCGAAGCTGTTTTTGCCGGACAAGCGCCTTGTGGGCGAGTTCGTGCAGGTGTGCTACCGCTCGTCGGCAGCCATCCTGGGAACAGCCTTTCTGCAGAGCATCTACGGCACGGCGGAGATGTCCAGTATGATGATCCTGGGCAGCGTGCCGCTGTACAACGTGATGGCGGTGGTCATCCTGATGCTGGAAGGCCCGGAGGCGGCCCAGGCAGGCAGCATGACAGCAAAGCTGAAAAAGAGCGTGAAAGGCATCCTGACCAATCCCACATTGCTGGGCATTGCCGCCGGGTTTGCCTGGAGCCTGCTGGGCCTGCCCATGCCCACCATGGCCGGCAAGACCCTCTCCAGCATTGCCAGCCTGACAAGCCCGCTGGCGCTGCTGGCCATCGGGGCCGGGTTCAAGGGCCGCAAGGCGCTGGGCTACCTGCGCCCCACGGCCGTGGCAACTGCCGTCAAGTTGATGGCCCTGCCGGCGCTGTTCCTGCCGGTGGCGGTGCATCTGGGCTTTACGGACGAAAAACTGGTGGCCCTGCTGGTGATGCTGGGCAGCATTGCCACGCCAAGCTGCTATGTTATGGCAAAGCAGATGGGCCACGAGGGCGTGCTTACCGGCAGTGTGTGCGTCACCACCACCCTGTTCAGCGCATTCAGCCTGACTTTCTGGCTGTTTTTGCTGCGGAGCATGGGCTGCATCGCCTGAACGAAACCTGAAAAAGCTGAGCACCTGCCAGACGGCGGATGCTCAGCTTTTTGTTTTTGTGGTATTTTGAGGTCGGCTCAGTCCAGCCACAGCTTCCCTTCGCAGGCCAGCACCTGGTCCAGGATCATGCGAGACACCCGTGCTCCGTACACGATGGCGGGGTGGTCGTTGTACTCAATGATGTCGTGGAAGTCCTTGTTCATCAGCACGATGACATACTCCCCATAGGGCGTGTGCACGATGCCGCCGTCGTTGCGGCAAGCGTTCATGCTGCCGCTTTTGCTGGCCACCCAGAGCAGCTCCGGGGCCCCGGTCTCCTCGCAGTCCAGATAATACTGCGGGAAGTCCTTGGTCAGCATGGTGTTGTAGTGCTGCTGACGCAGGATGGCCAGCATCTCGACGCTGGCGGCTTTGCTCACCAGGGTGCCCCGAGCCATCTGGGCCAGCAGGGAAGCGTAGTCCCGGGGCGTGGTGGTGCCCAGCTGCCGGTACCGGTCAAAGTGCAGGGCGTTGTGCAGTACTGTGTGGGCAAAGCTCAGCTCCCGGATGCAGGCGTTGATGGTGTCCAGCCCCAGGTAGTCGATGAGCATGTTCGTGGCGATGTTGTCTGAGCAGATGATCATCATGGTGGCGGTGTCCTTCACCTTGAGGCGGGCTCCCACGCCCAGGGCACGCAGCATGCCGCTGCCGTCCACGAACTGGCTGGCCTCGTATTCGATCTCGGCGGAAAGATCTGCCTTGCCGCGCTCGGCCTGCAGGTAGAGCGCCGCCAGCAGAAAGGCCTTGATGACCGAGGCTGTCTCAAATTCCTCGTCAGCCCCGCGCTCCACGGTGTGGCCCTGCAGGTCGTCTACAAAAACGCTCATCCTGCCCTGATAGGAATACAGTTCGGCGTCGATGCGCTTTTCCAGTGTCATGTTCTTGTCCATTGCGGTACGCTCCCGTCTGTTTTACAGGTTGTGCTCAAAGAAATCCCGGGCATTGCGCCAGAAGATGCGCTCCACCTCATCCTCGGTAAAGCCAGCCCTGCGCAGGGCGTCGGCCAGCAGCGGCATGTCCGCCGCTGTTTCCAGCTGGTGGTGGCCGTCGATGCCGTCAAAGTCGCTGCCCAGGGCCAGCACCCCGATGCCGCCCACCTGCTTGTAGTGGGCCGCGTGCTCTGCGATGCGCTCCACCGTGCTGCGGCAGGCTTCCGGGTGAGCAGGGTCGGTGTCCAGGAAAGCAGCATAGTAGTTCAGCCCCGCGATGCCGCCTTTTTCGGCCAGGGCGCGGATCATCGCATCCGTCAGGTTGCGGGTGTGGGGGCACAGGGCGCGGCAATTGGAGTGGCTGGCCGCAAAGGGGCGGGTGCCGTGTTCCACGATGTCCCAGAAGCCCCGGTCAGAAAGATGGCTCACGTCCACGATCATGTGCAGGCGCTCCATCTCGGCCAGAAAGGCAAAGCCCGTCTCGGTCAGGCCGCGCTGGGTCTGAGCCGCCAGCGGCCCGCCGGGGTTTGCCTGCGGGGCGGCCAGCTCGTTGTCGTGGTTCCAGGTCAGGGTCATCATACGCACGCCCAGCTCATACATCCGGCGCAGCACGCCCAGGCTGCCCTTGCAGCAGCCGCCCTCCTCCACGGTGAGCAGGCCGCTGATCTTTCCGGCTTCGGCGTTTTTGCGGATGTCGGCCGCCGTGTACACCGGGGCAATGCGGTCCGGGTATTTTGCCATGATCCGCTTGAACACGTCGATCTCTTCCAGCGCCGTCACCAGCGGGTCGGCACCGGGGGTGGGGTCGGCCAGGTTCACAAACGCGGCCAGACATTGCAGCATGTAGTCTCCGGCCTGCAATTTTTCCAGGTCAATGTGCAGATCATTGTGGGCAAAGCTTGCGGGGGTGCCATTCTTTTCGGCACGGCGCAGCTCGCTGAGGGTATCACAGTGCAGATCCCAAACCTTCATAATGCTTTCTCCTTATGTTTCTTCGCCCAGCAGCTGCAGCAGCTCCTCAGGCTTCATGGACAGGATCGCGCCGTCGGCCGAGCCGGTGACGGTGTCCGCCAGCGATTGCTTGGCCTGCTGCAGCTCCACGATCTTTTCTTCAATGGTGTCCTGTGCAATGAGCTTATACACCTGCACAGGGTTCTTTTGACCGATGCGGTAGGCGCGGTCGGTGGCCTGATTCTGGGCCGCCACGTTCCACCACGGGTCGTAGTGGATGACGATGTCGGCCGCGGTCAGGTTCAGGCCGGTGCCGCCGGCCCGCAGCGAGATCAGGAATACGCTGGCTTCCCCGGCATTGAAGCGGCGCACCAGCTCGGCACGCACCGGCTTGGGGGTAGAGCCCTGCAGGGTGAAGTGGCTCACCCCGGCCTCGTCCAGCCGCTGGGCCAGCAGGTCCAGCATGGAGGTGAACTGACTGAACAGCAGGATGCGGTGGCCGCCCTCCACGGCGGCGGTGACCAGCTCCATGCAGGCGTCCAGCTTGGCGCTGCCGCCGGACCAGTTGTCAGCCACAAGGCGGGGGTCGCAGCAGATCTGCCGCAGCCGCATGAGCACTGCAAACACCGCCATTTTGTCCTCCGGTTTGGCGGCGCGCAGCTTCTCGCGGGCGTCCACCACGGCGGCAAGGTACAGCTTGCGCTGTTCGGTGTCCAGCTCAATGCGGTGGACATTTTCGGTCTTGGGCGGCAGCTCCCGCAGCACATCCGCCTTCATGCGGCGCAGGATGAACGGCCCGGTGAGCTGATTCAGCCGCCGCACGGCGTTGGCATCTTCCTCCTGCACGATGGGCTTTTCAAACCGGGCACAGAAGTTCTTGTACGGCGGCAGATAGCCCGGCATGAGGAAGGAGAAGATGCTCCACAGCTCGCCCAGCCGGTTCTCCACCGGGGTGCCGGTCAGGGCAAAGCGTACCTGACTGCGGACCTGGCACACGGCCTTGTATTTCTGGGTGGTATGGTTCTTGATGGCCTGCGCTTCGTCCAGGATGCAGGCATAGAAGGGCTGCTCGGCGTAGCGGTCCTCATCGCGGCGCAGCAGGTCGTAGCTGGTCACCACAAGATCGGCCTCTGCCCACCGGCGGGCCAGCACAGCGCGGTGGGCGGCGTCACCGTCCATCGCCACACAGGTGAGCTGCGGGGTGAACTTTTTGCATTCTTCCTCCCAGTTCAGCACCAGTGACGCCGGGCACACGATGAGGCTGGGCAGGGGCTGCCCGCCCTCCTTGAGGGCCAGCAGGTAGCTCAGCACCTGCAGGGTCTTGCCCAGGCCCATATCATCGGCCAGGATGCCGCCCATGCCGTAGCCGTCCAGCGTGCGCAGCCAGCGGTAACCGTCCCGCTGATACTTGCGCAGCACGCTGTGCAGGGACTGGGGCGGGGTATACTCGCTGTCCTTCACGGCATGGAAGCTGCGGCTGATGCGGCGGAATGCCTCGTCGCGGCTGAAGCGCAGGCCGTTCTGGCCCGAAAGTGCCCAGTCCAGCGTGGGAGCACGGTAAAGCGGCAGTTCCGCATGTCCATCTTTGAGCTTTGCGCCGGACAGCTCCAGCGTTTCGTTCAGCTCGTCCAGCCCTTCCAGATTGTCGTCCAGCCGCAGCAGGCGGCCGTCGCGCAGGCGGTGGTAGCGTTTTTTCTGGTGCAGGGACTGCAGCAGCTCCCGCAGCTCTGCGGTCGGGAACTCGCCGGTGTCCACCTCCAGGTCCAGTACGCTGCCGTGCACCGACACGCCCACCGAAATTTTGGGCGGGGCGGCCTGCAGATTGCGAAAGGCGTCGCTCAGGTACACTTCACCTTCGTCCATCAGGGCGGGCACGCCCTCTTCCAGCAGGCGGTACAGCGGCTCTTCGTCCGTGACCATGTACTGTCCCGGCTCGGTGGGGTCCGGCTCCAGCCAAGTGGCCAGCAGCCGGTCGGCCCGGCGCTCGGCGCGGGTGTCCCGCAGCAGGCCCGCCGGGGCCGGGCCGGAGGGGGTGATCCGGTCCTCTCCGTACAGGAATTCGGCGTGGGCGGTCACGGTCATACCACGATCGCGGGGCGCATCCAGATAGAACTGCACCACGGGTTCCAGCGGGATCTGGTTCAGCAGCAGGCGTTCCGGGTCCACGATGGTCAGCTTGCTGCCCAGCTCTGGCAGCACATAGCTGCAGAATTCGGTGGCGTCGGCACTGGTGAAAAACAGGCTTTTGCCGCACAGCGCCTGCAAAGCCGGAAGGATGCGGGCACTGGAGGCCCGCTGCAGCCGCCACAGGGTGTCGGCGCTGTAAAGATAATCATAGTCCAGCCCGTGCACGGCGTTCAGGGCCGGGAGGGTGTCGATCTGCACACCGCCCCGGCGGCGCTGCACCGTCATGGTGATGACGGGCAGGCCCTCCTGCAGGGCGTAGCCGCCCAGCGTGCCGGTGGGCGCATACAGCTGCACCAGCGCGTCAAAGATCTCACCGGTCAGCGGCAGACCGCCTGCCGGAGCATCCGACGCCGCATAGCTGTAGCTGCGCACCACGTTGGTCTCCATGCTCTGCTTGGCGTTCACCTGCCGACGCAGCAGCTGCAGCAGCTGACGGCTTTCTTCGTCAAAGGCGTCCCAGCGGTGCACAAAGGTCAGAAAGCGGCCATAGCCGGCACTGCGGCCGTGCTCCACATCGTCCAGCAGGGCAGGGATGCTCTTGACCACATACTGCCGCCCCCGCTCCCGGTTGGCGATGCGCAGTCGCAGCCACGGCTGCCCGCCGGACAGCATGGTCAGCTCCGGTTCCAGCTCCACAAAGCCGGTGTCCTGAGGGGAATCTCCGGCCTCGCCCAGGTCCTGCAGGGCACTCTGCTGGTAGGTCTCCAGCAGCTTGCGGGCCTCCTGGTCGGTGACGGGGGCGTCGCCCCGCCACTTGCGGCCGAACAGCATCTCCAGCCCGGAAGCATAGCTGTCCTTCCGGGAAGCGGCGGGGTTCAGCCCATCGGTGCCCCGCACCACGCCCGGGATGGTTTCCGGGGCGGCCGGTGCCTTGGGGGCGGGGTGCTTGGCCGCATCCTCCAGCAGCAGCGCGCCAATGTGCTTGCAGTAGGTGCCGTCACCGTTCTGGTTGTAGGGACAGTCGCAGGAAGCACTGACAAAGCTGCCGTTCTCCCGCAGCCAGACCTGTGTATAAAAACAGTCGGCTCCATTGCCCTGCACCAGCGCCGAGACATGGCGTACGCCATCCTCGTTGGTGGTGCAGCTGCTCTGCAGGATGCGGCGGCGGTATTTCTGGGCACGCTCAAATACCATTTCGCCCAGCAGTGTGCGGATCTCGTCTGCGTCCATGGTCGTTTTCCCTCCCCGGTCGATTCGTAAAACGGTTCTTATCTTATAAGAATACCGCACCCGCTGCCCGGATGCAAGGGCCAACCCCGCCCCGGTGCACAAAAAATACCGCCCTCTGTACCTGTGGTACAGAGGGCGGTATCGTGCGAATTGCTGCTTATTGGGCGCTGCCGGTTTCGGCGTCAGTCTCAAGGGCGCGTTCGCGGATCTTTTCCAGCGTTTGCTCGCTGAGGATGTGCTCTGCCTTGCAGGCATCCTCGGCGGCAGTCTTTTCGTCTACGCCCAGCTGCATGAAGAAGTGGGTGAGCAGACGATGGCGGCTGTAGATGCGTTCTGCGATCTCACTGCCCGGCTCCAACAGGGTCAGGTTGCCTTCGCCGTCCACCGCGATATAGCCGTTTTCCCGCAGCTTTTTCATGGCGATGCTCACGCTCGCCTTGGTAAAGCCCAGCTCATTGACCACGTCAATGGAGCGCACCTTGCCCATGCGCTGGGTCAGCATCAGGATCGTTTCAAGATAATCTTCTGCGGATTGGTGGATCTGCATGGTTTGTTTGCCTCCTGCCTTGCCCCGCCCCACGGCGGGAAGTTCTCTGCCGGGATGCAAAGCACCACGGTTTGTATGTTACAGGATATCACACTTTTGCCGTTGATGCAAGCAATTCGCAGGAAGTTTGTGCAAACAAACCAACTTTCTTCTGCACAAAACAGCGGGTTTGCCAATTCCAGGCCGGTTTTGTTTTGTGCAAAGGGGACAAAACCCCGTTAGTTTTCGCTTTCCAGATACGCCGCCGGGCCGGACTGGTACAGGTCGCCGCCGTGGGCGTCCAAGATCACGGTCAGGGGCATATCCCGCACGGTCAGGCGGCGCACCGCCTCACAGCCCAGGTCCGGCCAGGCGATGACCTCCAGCGTCTCGACACTTTTTGCCATCAGGGCACCGGCACCGCCGAGAGCCGCCAGATACACGGCCCCGTTGCGCACCACGGCTTCCTTGACGACGGCGTCCCGCTTGCCTTTGCCGATCATGATCTTGTTGCCCAGATCCAGCAGGCGGGGGCTCATGGCGTCCATGCGGCCGCTGGTGGTGGGCCCGGCCGAGCCGATCACCTCACCCGGACGCTCCGGGGTGGGGCCGACGTAGTAAATGGCGCTGCCGGTCAGATCAAAAGGCAGCGCTTCGCCCTTGTCCAGCGCCTCGATCATCCGCTTGTGGGCCTGATCGCGGGCGGTGTACACCACACCGGACAGCAGCACGGTGTCACCCGCCTTCAGCGGGGCAAGGTCCTGCGCGGTGCAGGGAGTGGTCAGTCTGTATTCCATGCTTTTCCCTCCTTACAGTTCCGCGCTGGCGCGGCGGGTGACGTGGCAGGAAACGTTCACGGCCACCGGCAGGCCCGCCACATGGGTGGGCATCTGCTCAATGGCAAGGCCCAGGCAGGTGGTCCGGCCGCCAAAGCCCTGGGGCCCGATGCCCAAGCCGTTGATGGCGGTGAGCAGTTCCTGTTCCAGCTGTGCGTAGTAGGGGTCGGGGTTGGGTACATCCAGCGGGCGCAGCAGGGCCTTTTTGGCCAGATACGCCACCTTATCAAAGCTGCCGCCCACGCCGATGCCCAGCACGATGGGCGGGCAGGGGTTGGAGCCAGCCAGCTTTACGGTATCCACCACGAACTTTTTAAAGCCCTCCACGCCGTCGGCGGGCTTGAGCATCTGGATGCGGCTCATATTCTCGCTGCCAAAGCCCTTGGGTGCCACCGTGATGCGGCAGCCCTCGCCGTCCACCAGATGCACCGTGATGGCGGCGGGGGTGTTGTCGCCGGTGTTGCCCCGGCGCAGCGGGTCGGCCACGATGCTCTTGCGCAGATAGCCGTCGGTGTAGCCCCGGCGCACGCCCTCATGGATGGCGGTTTCAAAGCTGCCGTCAATGTGCACATCGGTGCCCAGCTCCACGAACACGCAGGCCATGCCGGTATCCTGACAGATGGGCAGGTCCTTCTCTTTGGCGGCGCTCAGGTTCGACCACAGCAGGTCGAGGGTGTTCCTGGCCAGCGGCCAGGGCTCTTCCTGCCGGGCCTTGTCCAGTGCGGCCTGCACATCCTGCGGCAGGCGGGTGTTGGCCTCGATGCACAGCCGTGCAACGGTATCGGTGATCTCCTGTGCAGAAATCGTTCTCATGGGCAGTTCCTCCGGTTACAGGCGGGCCACGCCGGTGTCCCGGGCAGCCTGGGCCACAGCGTCGGCCACAGCCTGGGCCACACGGGGGTCGAAGGCACCGGGGATGATGTTCTCCTCGCTGCGGTCATCGTCGGTGATGAGGTCCGCGATAGCATAGGCGGCAGCCAGCTTCATCTGGTCGTTGATGTCGCGGGCACGCACGCTCAGGGCACCCTTGAACAGGCCGGGGAAGCACAGCACGTTGTTGACCTGATTCGGGAAGTCGCTGCGGCCGGTGGCCATCACCCGCACGCCGCCGGCCTTGGCCTCGTCCGGCATGATCTCCGGGGTGGGGTTGGCCATGGCAAAGACGATGGCGTCCTTGTTCATGGTCCTGCACAGCTCGGTGGTCAGGATGCCGGGCTTGGACACGCCGATGAACACATCGGCACCGGCAATGGCTTCTTTCAGGCCGCCCTTGATCTGGCGGGGGTTGGTCACCTCACCCAGCCAGTTCTTGTGGGCCTCGGCGCTGTTGCAGCCCTTGTACAGGGTGCCGAACTGATCCACGGCGATGATGTCTTTTGCACCGGCGGTCATAAGCATCTTGATGATGGCCGTACCGGCGGCGCCGGGGCCGTTCAGCACGATGTGCACATCTTCCATCTTCTTGCCCACCACGCGCAGGGCGTTGATGAGGGCAGCGGTGACCACGATGGCGGTGCCGTGCTGGTCATCGTGGAACACAGGGATGTCCAGCTCTTTTTCCAGCGTCTGCTCGATCTCAAAGCACTCGGGGCTCTTGATATCCTCCAGATTGATGCCGCCGAAGGTAGGCGCAATGGCCTTGCAGGCTGCGATCACTTCTTCGGCACTGTGGGCGTTGATGCAGATGGGGAAGGCATCCACCCCGCCGAACTCCTTGAACAGCACAGCCTTGCCTTCCATGACCGGCAGGCCTGCCTCCGGACCGATGTCGCCCAGGCCCAGCACGGCAGTGCCGTTGGAGACAACGGCCACCATGTTGCCTTTGAAGGTGTACTTGTACACGTCCTCCGGGTTTGCCTTGATCTTGCGGCAGGGCTCTGCCACGCCGGGGGTGTAAGCGGTGGACAGGTCATCGCGGGTGGCGACCTCCACCTTACTCACGATGCCCACCTTGCCCTTGTGGCTCTCGTGCATTTCCAGAGCGGCTTTGTTGTAATCCATGGGTTTTTCCTCCATTTTTATCAGGCTCCCCCTGAGAGGGAAACGGTTCAGGTCACATGATTTTATTGTAGCAGAACCGCCGGGGCATTTCCACCGGTTTTGCGCCTTTTGCAGGGGGCAGGCGGGCAAAAGTGCGGCGCTGCGGCGGACCGGATTTGTGGAAATTTGGCAAAAAACTTTCCTTTTGGCGTTTTATCCGATATAATAAGAAAGCACACGATCCGATCCAGCCGTGCAAACGGTCTTTTTATTTAGGAGGTCTATTCTTGAAACATTCAACCAAAACCCTGCTCTGCGTGCTGTGTGCGGCAGCAGCCGCCCTGTGCGTGATCTTTGCCATCTTCACGCTGACCAAAAAGCAGAGTGCTTCGTCCGCATCTTCTGCGGCCGCTTCTTCCAGTGCGGCTTCTTCCGCTCCTGCCGTCTCGGAGTACGGCACGGTGGACAGCTTTGACTACCAGAATTTCACCTACAGCGACGGTCTGGATGCAAACGGTTACCGCACCGGCATCACTGCACAGGACTATGTCACCCTGCCGGACAATGTGGCCGCTCTGCCCATCAAGAAGGCAGACGTCACCCCCAGCGACTCGGACGTCCAGGCCCGCATCGACAGCCTGCTGAGCCAGTACAGCACCACCCAGGCGGTGACCGACCGCGCCGCGCAGAACGGCGACGTCGTGAACATTGATTATTCCGGCACCGTGGACGGTGTGGCGTTCAACGGCGGCACCTACCAGGGCTACGACCTCACGCTGGGCAGCGGCAGCTTCATCACCGGCTTTGAGGACCAGATCGTCGGCCACAACACTGGCGACACCTTTGATGTGACCGTCACCTTCCCCGACGGCTACGACGCCTCCACCGACTCCGACGGCAACACCGTTGAGCTCAGCGGTAAGGAGGCCGTGTTCCGCGTGACCGTGAACTCCATCTCCGAGCCGGTGACGCCGGAGCTGACCGACGAATGGGTGGACAGCACCTTCGGCACCAGCGACGACGTGCACACCGTGGAGGCGCTGCGCACCTACTTCTCCAATGCGCTGTATGACCAGAATCTGGAGGATGCCATCATGGACAGCCTGCTGGACAACGCCGCCTTTAAGGATCTGCCCAGCGAGGTGCCCGGCTACTACGCCTGCATGTTCCTGAATTACTACTACCAGCTGGCCAGCTACTACAGCAGCGATCTGGACACCATCGCCCAGGCACAGGGCTACACCGACGCCAACGCCATGTTGGGCGCTTCGGACAGCGTGATCACTCACCTGGCCAAACAGGACCTGCTGTATCAGGCCATTGCCGAGAGCCAGGGCATCGAGCCCACCCAGGAGCAGCTGGATGCCGCTGCCGCTTCTTACTCCGGCAGCTCCTACGGCGACAACTTCGTCCATCAGACCGCCCTGCAGACGGCTGTGATGGAGTGGCTCAAGGCCAACGTCGTGGTGTCCTGAGTCCATTTCCCAATACGCAGCAAAGCCCCGCTCTGTGTCGCACAGAGCGGGGCTTTTTGGATGAAGTGATCACTGCACGCTGGTCAGCTCAGCCAGTTTGTGGAAGACCTCGGTGTTGTCGTACACGCCGCCGAACTTCTCGGCACCGACGCCCATGGCGTACAGGTTGACCATGGCACCGGTGTGGGCATAGGTGGTGTGGTCCATGCCGGACTTGTGGTTGATGGTGTGGCAGATGGCCATGCTGAAGGGAATGTAGGTGCCGTACAGTTCATAATCCTGCTGGGTCATGTCCTTCTGGCTGGCAGAGCCCACTTCCAGGGTGCGGTCGTAGGCGGTGCGCAGGTTCTGCACCTCATAGTCGGTCAGCAGCAGCTTGCCGGCGTTGGCGGCATCCGGGTCGGTGGGCAGGGTCAGGCCGAAGGCTGCCTTCACATCCTGCATGGCCGTCTCAAAGGGGGTCTTGTTGGCGATGTAGTTCTGCACATAGTCGGTGTCGAACTTGGCGTAGGACATCTTCTGGTGGGCCAGGTTGGTCAGGAAGGTGTCGTAGTTGGTGGTCTTGTAGCCGATGGCCATGCCGCCGGTCTCGTGGTCGGCGG
>ERZ827520.3503-NODE-3503-length-12746-cov-2.888188_pt1 | contig 12746 bp, 10 predicted proteins | sample MGYA00519581_ERZ827520 | MGnify/ENA primary metagenome ERZ827520 (study PRJEB31778, sample SAMEA3449339) | human gut metagenome | biome: human gut; feature: human-associated habitat; material: faeces | place: United Kingdom | collected 2010/2012 ...
TCTGGTTCTACAAATATAGGTGTTGCTCCACAATATGAAACAGCTAAAGCTGTTGCAATATATGTATTTGATGGAACGATTACTTCATCTCCATTACCTATATTCATCGCTCTTAAAATTAAATATAATGCATCTAATCCAGTTGCTACACCTACACAATATTTAGCATTACAATAATCTGCAAACTCTTTTTCAAATAATTCGCATTCTTTTCCTTGGATAAAATAATTACTATCAATTACTTTATTATATGCTTGATCTAAATCTTTTCTTATTTCATCATGCATTGGTTTAAATGTTGCAAAAGGTATTTTCATTCTATTCACTCTCCTTAATAAATTCTAAAAAATCATCATAGTTTCTAATATAATCACTTTCATCATATGCTTCTGAAGCCAATACTAGCAATACTGCATCAGGAGAAAAATCAAACATTTCTCTCCACATATTATTAGCCACATACAATCCTTCATATGGTTTTTCTAATGGTACAACTTTTTTTTCCTTACCATTATCTAATAATATTTTACAAGTTCCATGTATACAAATTAAAATTTGTTCTAAGTTTTTATGTGCATGATATCCTCTACGGACTCCTTCTCCTGTATCATACATATAGTACACTCGCTTAATTTTAAAAGGTATATCTTTAAATTCTTCTAGAGCAACAAGTTGTCCTCTATCATCACCATGTGGTTGAAACATATATTTTATTACTTGCATTTTTCCACCTCTTTATCCATTTTTCTTATACTATTATATATTAACATTATTATCACATCAAAATACTCAATATTTGAAAAAATACTATTAAATTTATTAATTCTATAATCAATGAGCCTCTATTTTTTATAATAGATTGTATGATCTATTTATTTTTGTTCTAATTATTTGAAACAGTCCCAAAAAATAATCTATTTAAATTTGATATACAATCATCACTTATAATAATTCATAAGATTTGAACAGTTGATTCAAAACTAAACAAACAATATTTTCAAGTAACTCTTCATTCTTAAAACACATTACAATAATACTAGCAAATATTCCTTCATTTTCCAATATCTGTTTCTTTCATCCTTTTAACTTATTTTTTGGGCAATTTTTACCATAAATGAAAATAACTTTTTGGGTAAAAGAGCTGTCACAATATCAAATTTTGCAATGTCAGGTGCAAGATATCTCAATTTAAATAAGGTTTTTATATTACCTGTTCTTCTAGCATTAGCAAATTTCTCAATTTCATTTAAATCTTTGTGATTAGGATATTTTTGTTTAAAATCTTCAATCATTTTTAAATCAGGCATTATTCTCTGATTGATATAATCTTCCTTTGTCTCTATTCCAACTAATACACCACTAACATTTTTCCCATGTCTTCTATATTGAACTAAAGGTAAATTTAAGTACCCTACTTTTCCTTCTGTAGAAGTACACGCCAATACCCATTTATCATGACCTGTGTATTTTGAAAATGGTAAAGACTTTTTTGCAAAGCTAGCTTTCATTATAATACTCATTCCTACTGCATAAGTAACAAAGATATTATATTTAGTTATATCATCGTAAGTATTCCAATTATCATAGTTTTTATTGCTATGTTTTCTAACGCTACTGCAAGTGACGTTGTCATTTTCATCAATTATTTGTTTATCCGTAACAACTAAGTCGATATTCTTTTCATTCATATATGCGACACACTTTTCAACTTTATCATCCATCCATATATCATCTTGATCACAAAAAGCAATATATTCACCATCTGATCTTTGCACCAATTTTTCAAAAGCCCCCATGTAATTTAAATTTTCTTCACAATATGGCAAAACCTCATAGGAAAAATTTGTGATATATTTTTCAAATAAATCTAAATTACACCTTTTTTTTATACAATCATCAAATATATATAGTTTTAAATTAGGATATGTTTGATTATTTAAAGAAATTAATTGTTTTATCAAATATTCTTCATTTGGATTATATACCGACAATAATATATCAACTTGTTTATTATTCATAATATTTTTTCATCCTTTCTTTATACAACAAAATTTAATAAATTACAAATAGTGCAAATAAATTTGTAATTTACATAGATTTTATTTCATTTATAACATCTTTTTTTGTTAAATAATAAATTGCTATTAATGCAAAAGAAGCAAAAGAATATTCCTTCACAATCTTTGGAAATCTAATTGGTAATAGTACGACATTATTACCTCTAATTCAATAAATATTAACACACTTTCTTTAACAATTAAATATTATAAATAAATATTAACAAAATTAAACACTATGGTATAGTGATTTTTTTATCATTCTTTAGCAATGTACCTTGTCACTTAATGAATTTATTAAGCTAGAAGTCATTGCCAATATTAAAATAACAAAAATATATACCAAAAAGTATTTTTAATCTTCAATAAGATAACAAATTATTTGCAAGTTTCGAATCTTCAGTATAATATTCATCTTTATAACTAGTAATTCTTAAAATATTACCTCCTATTCTACATATATTTTTATCTATCACAACTACCTTTCAACATGATGCCATCTTCTATGACAACTTTATCACGACTTTATACAATTAACAATCTTGTTTCTTACTTTGATTTTGCCATTGGCAATGTCGCAAAGCATAAACTATATTACTCAAATGTCATCCCAACAACAAAAAAATCTATATTTGCCTTATCAAAAAATGACAGACATTATTTGTACTGCAGGGTTTGAATGGTGTGTTTTCAAAAGAGCAAGAAATTGGTATAAATTTAAATACCACTTGCTCAAAAAAATACATATCTGCTGAAAAATCAATGTGCAACATCTAGCGGATGCGTTTTTTTAAGTAAAATTATCACTTATTTCTCTATATGTTTTCGAACCTACATTCTGTTTAATTATTGACTTTAATCGTATTTTTACTTATTTTTCGCATAATAGGCTTTATCTTTTACTGCTTATAGTTCATCATATAATTTATTTATAATTTTATCATCACTACCCTCATCAAATTTTCTTGCCATTAAATAATTAACTTTTTCTAATTCATCACAATCCTCTATTGTAAAAGTTTTAGGGTGATTAATTTGTCCTTTCCAATTAACATATGTTAATTTATCATAGTATTTGTCTTTAAATCTACTATTCATATAAATCGTTTGAAATATGGATTCATCTGGAACCAAAGAGCCTTTATAATAGTCTATATATTCACCTTTTAATAATATATCATATATTTCTTTAGCACATTCATAGCTCAATGTCCACCATTGACTTCCATAATAGAAATCAACGTTAAGTGTATTTTTTCTATCAAGTAGATTTCCTAAATGTAGTGCAATGTTTATGTATCCCATCTTTAAACATCTTACAAAAAAATTTTTGCTTCTCATCCAATTTGGAAAATACATGTTCATTTTTATTTTTCCTTTTCTTTTTACAGCTATTTCTGATGTCTTTTTTGATTTTCCTTTAAACATTAACTTTCTTTTTTCTGTTAATCTGATTATAAAATCATCATTGCATTCTTCTTTTAAAAAATATTCGTAATATATATTGGCATCATATCCCCTGTCACATACAAATGTACATTTCTTTTCTATGATTGATTTTATATATTCTATACTCTTTAGTGTTTCTCCATTCATTGATTTGAATTCTTTACTTTCCGTTGAATAAATATGACTGTATAAAGATATAGGTTGCTTCTCTTTTTTGTAATTACAGTTGCTTCACAAACATGATATTCTGGATAGATATCATCTTTTAAAGAACTTGCATCTCGTACCTTGCATAGGTCCTCAAATTTTTTCCATATTTTTTTATGATTTCACTATCATCAAGCAATACGAGTGGTTCTTCATCAATCTCATTGAGTACAGCTCTATTGTAATTATTTCTAATGATTTCTAATTGTTCGTCATCTATTTTTTCAAGATTTTTAGACAGACGATCAATCGTATAATTAAGTTTTATATTTTCGTCAAGTGCTCTAGATATGTCACTAAGCATTACACTTTGATTCTTCGATAGACCATATAACATATCCATAATAAATTTAGCTGTTGGCTTTTTTAATCCTTCAGTTATTTTATTAGAATAGTTTATAATTTCTCTTTTAGTTTCATATAGATTTGTGTTAAAATTGTTCATGGAAAATCCCTCCAGTATTTTGTTTATTGGTCTAAACTTATTATACTATTTATGAGGTTGATTTTCCTTATAAAACAAGCAAAAACAGGCAAGTTGTGAATATACTTTTTGCCTGTTTTTTATTTTTATCGAAACTTAAAATATTTTACACCTCTATACTACATTTTCAAACAATCAACAATTTAATTTACAATGCACTAAAAATTGCTGGTATTCCATATCCATTAAGATTAGCACAATCTCTATAAAAAACTTAAAGAAATACACTATTTCATTTTTAATTTACTCTCTAATTTATTAATGATTTCTCCATCAATCTTTTCATCAAATTTTCTAGCTATTAGGAAATCACTATTCATAAGTGTATCATAATCATTTATTGTCAAAGTCTTAGGATGTCTGTTTTCACCAGTCCAATCTAAATAAACTTTTATATTCTCTCTAGTATTCGTATAAGGTGTTTTCATAAACAAACTTTGAAACAAAGACTCATCAGGGCAAATAGAATTATCAAAAAAGTCTAAAACTTCTTCATGCCTTTCTAAATAATCTAACATCCACTCCACGCATGAATGAGTCAATGTCCACCATGAACTTCCAAAGTTATATTCCAAGCCTGTTATATTTTTCCTTTTAAAAAATAAAGTTTTGTATGGTCCCCCTGTTATTAAAATGTATAAATGTTTCAAAATTGTCATTGTTATTGTTTGATTTGCAAAACAAGTTGGATATTTTAAATCATTTCTTTTTTTAAAACGTTTATATATTTTATAATTCCTATCCATCACATCAATATAATTAGCACCCCTATGCTTTTCTAAGTATTTTTTAATGTAATCGATTGATTTTATTGGAAAATCTTGACCACTCATAAACCAAAAGTAATCATATTGTATATTTGAATAAAATGCTTCTTTTAATAGATTAGTTGTAGCATGAATCATTTGATTCTGACCCCATTTAATATCAAGGCATTTACTTTCATCTAAAATAAACACGTTTTCTTTCTTTATAATTTTATTTGAAATACCACTTTTTTTGTCTATGTGTAAATAAAAAGAAACATCCTCATCATCTAATGTATTGATCATTTTATTTATTTGATTTGGATTTTTATGACATAAAATTAAAAATGCTATCTTCATATACTTTTTAATATACTATAATATTCTTCATATAAAAGTATGATTTATAGTATAAAACTCCTTTTCTTATAATTTAATATATAATAACTATAACGATCCTTTACCATAAACAACGCCTTTAATCGTTTTATATATAATTGTAAAATCTAACCAGATAGACCAATTATGATAATAATAATCATCTAATTTACAACGATAATTAAATTCAACATCACTTCTACCATTAGCTTGCCACATTCCTGTAACACCTGGTTTACATTTAATAATAGAATTGTAATATTGTCCCATATCTTTCTTTTCTCTTGGTAAATAAGGTCTAGGACCAATTAATGACATTTCACCTAATAAAACATTAATAAATTGTGGCCATTCATCTAATGACGTTTTTCTTAAAAAATTTCCTACTGGTGTAATTCTTGGATCATTGACTAGTTTTTTATTTGTCAGATATTCTTCTTTGATCTTTGGATCTTTTTCCATCAGTTCATCTAAGATTTTTTCAGCATTTGGTACCATTGATCTAAATTTATAAATTTTAATCATCTTCCCATTTTTACCAATTCTATCTTGACTAAAAATAATACTATCATGATCTCCACTTTTAACATATTTATACTTAACAAAAACTGTCAAAGGAATTAGTATTAAACAACCAACAATTCCTGCACAAATATCAATAAATCTTTTCATCGTATTAGCAAGAGCCGACATTTCATTATTTGCTGTTGCAATCAGTAATTGTCCATCAAAATCCTGAACTTCAGAAGAAAAAGTCATTGTTCCATTAACATCTGGTAAATACTTAACACTTTCAACTTTTCCATAAATATCCGACATCACCTTATCAATTACTTCTTCACTTGCTTCTGGTAAAGCCACAATAATTTGTTCAATTTTTAAAGTTTTAATAGCCTCATCCAATTCTTCATAACTATAAATAAAACTATTTTTAATTACATTTTCCTGTTTAAAATCAAATAACTGATCTGTCCAATTCGCATCCACATAACCTTCTACTTGTGTTAAAGCAAAACGATTGTTATTTGATATTTTACCAAGTCTTGCTGCTTCGTAACCTGTTCCAATAACTAATGTTTTTCTAGCAAATTGATCTCTAAAAGCAATTCTAATATATCTATCAGCTAGTAAACAAATAATAAACATTGAAGCTACCATGATTGTTAAATGCATTCTTCTTTCATAACCTGTCGATTTTGGTACTAACACAAGTAATGCGATATAAAAACAAAAACTTGATTTAACTAACGCTTTAATTTCATCCCATATTAAACATGTATTTAATGAATAATGTCCATATATAAATAAGAATAGGAAATAAAGTATTCCTGATCCAATGATTAAATCTAAATCCATATGGAAGTATAAACATATAAAGTAATACATTATTACTTCTATTAAAAGTAACATAAAGGGCATTATTTTTCTATTCATATTTTACACCTCTTATTATGTCCATTATATCGTAATTCGATTATTAATGCTATCTTTTCTCTTTTATAGTATAATAGATATATCAAAACTTTGGAGGGTCAATATGAAGTTTTTTTATGAAGGTATCAATAAATTTATGTATAAACATCCTTTTATAAAATCTTGTGTTTATTTTGCATCAAAATTTTGTCCATGGATGATCGCTATATTTTATTCACTTTTTTTACTAAAAATAGTTATCGAATCACAAACTGGTTTTTATCTTTTATTTATTAAACCATTTGTCGTTTTATTAATTACTGTTCTACTTAGAATATTAATTGATAGACCTCGTCCTATTCAAAAGTATGACCTTAAACCTATTGATGATAAAAAAAGAATAGGTCATTCTTTCCCAAGTATTCATACGAGTTTAGCTATTTCTATTGCTTTGACCGTTATTGCTCGAGGACCAAATATGGGATTATTACTCTCAGCACTTGCTATTACAATTACTTGTACAAGACTGCTTACAGGTGTTCACTATTTAACAGATATTCTTGCAAGTATTTTAATTGCCCTTGCTATTTATATCATTTAACGAAATAAGAAAATTATTTCGTTTTTTTAATTTTTTAAAAGAAATTTTGACTTTTAGTGTCTATATATATACTGAAAGGAGAATTTATAATGGAAAAGATAAAACCTAGAATTACTGATTTTAAAAATGATCTTGTATTTAAGTATTTATTATCAAATATGAAAGATGAACAATGTAGGCGTTTATTAAAACTTATCATCGAAGATGTTATGGATATTAAATGTAAGAAAATTAATGTCTTAAATTCAGAGCTTAATCCTCATCATATAAGTGATAAAGATATGATCTTAGATATTCAGGTAATAACAGAAGATGGTGAACTGGTCGATATTGAAATGCAAAACAGTATATTCTCTAAAGAACTCTATCATCGTCTTCAAGCTTATGAAGCTAGAATGATCGATCATCAAGTCAATCGTGGAGATGAAAGATATAGTGACCATCTTCATAAAGTAAATTTGATTACTTTTATTAACGATATTGATAAAGATAATCTTGTATTGATTGACAGTTATGTGCCTAGAAATGAATATGGAAATGTGAGAAAGTTTAACTTAGCAACAAGCTACTTTGTCCAACTTCCATTTATTAAAGTTATTGAAAAAGAAAAAAGACTAGAAAACTTTTCAAGATTAGAAATCTTAATCTACATCTTATATCATGGACTTACCCATGATATAATATCTTTAGATAATGAGGTGGTAACAATCATGAAAGATAAGATGGAACAATTCAATGAAGATGAAGAACTTGTTTTAGCAGCGAGTAAAAGACAGCTTGTCAAGATACAACATCATCAAGAAAAGATAAGAATACGACAAGAAGGAAAAGAAGAAGGAGAACTTCTTAAAGCCAAAGAAAATACATTGATGCTTTTTAAAAGTAAATATCCTCAAGAAGATATTTTAATGTTAGAAAATTTAACATTGTCACAATATAACGAGATTTTTAAAGCATTAATAGAAAACAAAAATTTACAAATAATTAAAGAAATGATTAAATGATACAAAAACGGATATCTCATGAGATATCCGTTATTTTTATTTATGAATACCAGGTCCAGCTTTAACAACAGTACTAGGTAAATCATATTTTTTAAAGTTTTCTTGGAACATTTTTGTAAGCTTTTTAGCTGTTTTATCATATTCGCGTTTGTTTGACCAAGTATTTTTAGGGTTCAACATTTCTGCTGGAACACCTGGACAACTTCTTGGGATTTTTAGATTAAAGAATGGTACTTTGACATATTCCACAAAATCTAAGTCACCATTTAAAGCAGCATTGATCATTGCACGTGTATATTTTAATGGAATACGATGCCCTTTACCATAAGAGCCACCAGTCCATCCAGTGTTGATCAAGAAAACATTAGCTCCTGATTTTTCTACACGACGTCCAAATTGGTGAGCATATAAAGCTGTATCTAATGGGAAAAATGGTTCTCCAAAACATGTTGAAAATGTTGCTTCTGGTTCAGTAACACCATTTTCAGTTCCAGCAAGTTTGCTTGTATAACCTGAAACAAAGTGATAGATAGCAGCGTTACGGTCAAGTTTAGAAATAGGTGGTAAAACTCCAAAAGCATCTGCTGCTAAAAAGAAAATAGTACGTGGAATAGGTCCAACTCCTGATGAAACAGTATTTGGAATATAATCAATTGGATAACCAACACGTGTATTTTCTGTAATAGAACCATCATCAAAATTAATAATACGTGTATCTTCAAATAATTTAACATTTTCTGTTACAGCACCAAAACGGATGGCATTCCAAATTTCAGGTTCATGTTCTTTTGAAAGATTGATACATTTAGCGTAGCATCCACCTTCAAAGTTGAAGATTGTATTTCTAGACCAACCATGTTCATCATCACCAATTAATCGTCTGTTTGGATCGGCTGAAAGTGTTGTTTTTCCAGTTCCTGATAATCCAAAGAATAAAGCTGTATCACCATCGATTCCCATATTGGCAGAACAATGCATTGTAAAAATCTTCTTTTGTGGAAGTAAATAGTTCATAACACAGAAGACAGATTTTTTGATTTCTCCAGAATACCCTGTGCCCGCAATTAAAATAATTTGTTTTTCAAAATTGATCATAATAGCGGCTTCACTATTTAATCCTAATTTTTTATAATCTACTTTACATCCAGGAGCAACTAAAATCAAAAAGTCTTCTTTAAAATCTTTTAATTGTTCCTTTTTAGGTCGAATAAGTAAATTTTGACTTGCTTTTTCATTGATAACTCTAAAACCATATTGATATTTACGATTAGCTCCTGCAAAGCCATCAAAAATATATAAATCTTTATCATTTAAATATTGAATCATTTGATCATAAACTTGGTCAAAAACTTCTGCTGAAACAGGACGATTAACATTTCCCCAAGCAATTAAATCATGAACAGCAGGTGTATCAACAATATATTTATCATCTGGAGAACGACCAGTTCTTTCTCCAGTTTCTATACATAAAGCACCAGCGCGTGAAAGTCTTCCTTCTTTATTAAGTAAAGCTTTTTCTACAAGCGCGCCAGGCGGATTGTTTCTAAAAATGTTTCCCGTATGATTAAAACCATATTTTTCGATATTCAATGTATCCATAATATACCTCCTTTGGATTCCCTACATATAATGATACAAAAAAAATGTTACAAAATCCATAGAAAGCGCTTACTTTTTTTAATAAATGACGCTAATGTCAAAATGAGTTTGTTGAAAATGTACAGTTTATAAGGTTTTTAGAGTGTTTTTTAATAAAAAAACACATTAGAAACATAACTAATGTGTTTTTAGGATAATAATCATAAACAAATAAAAAAGATCATTTAGGGGAATGATCTTCTTTATTTATATATAGGGAATCGAGTAATAAAAAATTAATATATTGGGAAACTATTACTGAAAATCGTAAAATATATGAGAGATATAAATATTATGGGATATCTCTTTTATTTACATTTCATTTTTTATTACACATTTATTATAGCGAAATATGACGAATTGAGTAGAGACAAGTATCCTAAAATGAATCGTAAGTATTTGTGCAATGTGCACAAATAGTGTAAAATAGAAGGTGGTGATGATATGGGATTTACAATAGATGATGCTTTAAGAGAATTTAAAAAGAATTATAAAATGACATTACTTGCAGGTGAGGATGGATGTTCTAATGCCATGACCTGGGTACAAATGGTCGAAGATAAAACGATTTTACAACAACTTTGGGGTAAAGAACTAGTTGTAACAACAGGTCTAGGATTTCAAAGCCAAAAGAAATTAAAAGAATTCATTGAACAACTTGTTAAATATCATAGTGTGGGACTTGTTATCAATACGGGAAAATATGTTTTTGATATCGATCAAGAAATTATTGATTATTGTAATGAATTAAGTTTTCCTTTGTTAGTGGTTCCTTGGGAAGTGCATATTGCAGATATGATCAAAGATTTTTCATATCATTGTTTACGTGCAGAAAGAGATGATAAGTATATTAATCAAACTGTTATGGACACACTGATTAATCCAGCAATTATTGAAGAGTCTAGAAATAAATTAGCAGGTGATTTTGATGTGGAAAATGATTTTCAAGTAATGGCTATTTCTGTAGAAACCGATGAAGAATTAGGTATGATGGAAAGAAGAAGTATTAAGTTTCAGCTAGAATTATGTTTTGAAAAAGTTGAAGGAAATTATAGTTTTTTCTGGTTTGATGGTTATTATATTATGATTTTTAATAACTTAGAAGATAGTGCTCTTGTAGAAGTTATTAATGAAATGTATAAAAGAGCTAAAAAACGTTTGCATTATACATTACATTTAGGAATTGGCTCAAAGATGGTGGATTTTAGAAATATGATTTTAAGTTATAAAAGGGCTATTGCGGCTTGTAAGATGGCTAAACAATTTAATTATCCACAAATTTATTTTGATGATATGGGTGTTTATCAATTATTGTTTATTATTGAAGATCAAGGTATTTTAAGACAAATGTATCGTAGTATGTTAGGTGTTTTGATAGATTATGATCAAAAACATAATATGCAATTAGAAGAAACGCTTTATCAGTATTTAAAATTCGATAGTAATCAAAAAGCTATGGCTGAAAGCTTATATATGCATCGTAATACTATCAATTATCGACTTAATAAGATAAAAGAACTGACAGAATGTCAATTGGATTCATTTGAAGAAAAAATGCCGTATATGTTAGCTTTTTATATTAAAGAAATTGTAGAAAAAAAGAAGAAATAGCGGAAAGCTGTTAGCTTCTTTTTTTATTTGATAAAAAGTTTAGCAAACAAAAATGAAAGCGCTAACTTTTTAGTGAATGTTGGTCATTTATATGTTATAATAAATGACATAAAGGGGAGATAAATATATGTTTGATAATTTTTTAATTCACACTTTCCATGATGGAAATTGTTTACAAGCTTATAAAATATTTGGTGCACATTTTGAAACTCATGAAGGTAAAAAAGGTGTACGTTTTACAACATATGCGCCGAATGCTAGAAGTGCACAAGTTGTAGGAGAATTTAACCAATGGGGTGAAACACCTTGTTATATGGAAAAATATAATAATGGTGGTATTTATACAATATTTGTTGAAGGTGTCAAAGAATTTGACATGTACAAGTTTAGGTTTGAAACTCCTCAAGGAGATATTATTGATAAAGCAGATCCATATGCTTATTTTAGTGAGTTAAGACCAGGAACTGCTTCAAAGGTTTATAATATGGAAGGTTATCGTTGGCATGATAGCAAATGGGTAAAAAATAGAACTAAAAATTATGATCGCCCACTTAATATATATGAAGCTTCTCTTGGTTCATGGAAAATGAAGCGAGAAAGTGAAGGTGAAGGGGACGATGGTGAATATTATTCTTATGAAGAATTAATAGATGAAATTATTCCCTATGTAAAAAAGATGGGCTATACACATTTAGAAGTTATGCCACTTACTGAATTCCCGTTTGATGGTTCTTGGGGATATCAAGCAACTGGTTTTTATAGTGCAACATCGAGATATGGTCAACCTAAACAATTAATGAAATTTATTGATGCCTGCCACCAAGAAGGCATTGGTGTTATTATGGACTTTGTGCCAGCACATTTCGTTAAAGATTCACATGGATTACATATGTATGATGGTGGATTTGTTTATGACTATAATGATTATAATCGTCGTTATAGTCCATGGGATAGTGTCTATTTTGATTTAGGTAAAAATGAAGTGAGAAGTTTCTTATTAAGTTCTGTAGAATTTTTTGCTACATATTATCATATTGATGGATTTAGATTTGATGCGGTTAGTAACTTAATTTACTATGAAGGAAATAAAAATCTAGGTGAAAATATTGGGGCAATGGAATGGATGAAACGTTTAAATGGACATATGTCTGGGTACCA
>ERZ827520.3509-NODE-3509-length-12731-cov-3.111155_pt1 | contig 12731 bp, 10 predicted proteins | sample MGYA00519581_ERZ827520 | MGnify/ENA primary metagenome ERZ827520 (study PRJEB31778, sample SAMEA3449339) | human gut metagenome | biome: human gut; feature: human-associated habitat; material: faeces | place: United Kingdom | collected 2010/2012 ...
TGGAAACGACCTCTTCCAGCGTATACGGGGACAGGGAGTAGATACCGGGAAGGTCGGTGATCGTCACACCGTTGTGCTTCTTGAGCTTGCCTTCCTTCTTTTCCACGGTGACGCCGGGCCAGTTGCCAACGAACTGGTTAGAACCGGTCAGCGCGTTGAACAGCGTCGTCTTGCCGCTGTTCGGGTTGCCCGCAAGGGCAATTCGAATGTTCATTTTGCTTCCTCTCTTTCCGGATTTCAGTGAGGGTAGTTTGGGCTAACCCTCCTGCAAAAAGAAACGGGGTTACTGCACCTCGATCATTTCCGCGTCGTTCTTGCGGATGGACAGCTCATAGCCACGGACATTGACCTCGACCGGGTCGCCCAGCGGCGCGACCTTGCGGACGTAAACCTGCACGCCCTTCGTGATGCCCATGTCCATGATGCGGCGCTTGACGGCGCCCTCGCCATGCAGCTTCACGACGGTAACGGTTTCGCCGACCTTGACCTGCCTGAGTGTTTTCATCGAAATCTCCTCCTTTTCTGTAATGCATTGCATATGATTGAAGTGAGAGAGCCGCTGCAAATGGCTCCCGGGATCAAACCATGATCTTCTGTGCCATTTCGCGGCTGATCGCAACGCGCGCTTCCTTGACGTTCACGATCAGGTTTCCGCCGATCGTGTTGATCACGCTGACATTGCCGCCTACTACAAAGCCAAGGTTTTCCAGATGCTGCCGCACCTCCGGCTTTCCGCCGATTCTCTGGATGATGGCGTCCTCACCGGGCGACATCAGGGTCAACGGCATCATACGTTCGCCTTCTTTCTCCGGTATTGTGATTAGCTTTTGCTAACCGAAGTCTTTTGAAATTGGTTAGGTTTCCCTAACCAAGAGTCATTATAACGGGAGGGCGGCCTTTTGTCAAGCCCGGAATTTCATTTACCCACCGATTTTGTGTGTTTTGTATACATGCCCAAAAGTTTGTCTTGCCTAACCTCTGATTTGTAGATTTTTCCCAGTCTTAAGAATTCTCACGCAACAGCCAGTAGCATTCTCACGGTGTAAGTCAAAGTATTGGTATTAATACACTGCTAATACTATATATTGCAAGTGGAGATTTTTCTGTTATTTTGTTTTATTCTGCATATTTGTAGAAAATGATGCAAATACTATTGATAAATACAGCATTTTGTGTTATTCTGTATTTGCCCCAAGTGAAAGGAGAAACACTATGCTGCTTGAATTTGCCTGCTCAAATCACAAGTCCATTCGAAATGAAGTATTATTTTCTGCCATGGCTGGTAAAGATAATACTTTTGAAGAAAAAACGAAAGAAATTCCCGGTGGAAGAGTTTTAAAGTCTGCTATTATTTATGGCGCTAATGGTGCCGGAAAAAGCAATCTTATCGATGCAATCTCTTTTGTTAAAAATCTTGTAGTAAACAGCATCAACCATCAGCCTGGCCAAGGAATACGTCAAATTCCACATAAATTAGATGGTTTCAGTGCAGATAGCACCTACAGAATTCAATTCGTTACCCAAAATATCCGATATGTTTTTGGGTTCTCGCTGCGCAATATGCTTGTATCTGATGAGTACCTCTATTATTTTCCTAATAATCGGCAAACTAAAATATATGAACGAACCGCTAAAAGTTTTAGCGCTGGCTATAAATTCCGTGGGAAATTTAGCGCATGTAAAGATGTTCTTAAACCCAACCGTCTTTTGCTCTCTTGTGCAGCTAATTTTAGCGCCGTGAAAGAAATTGCTGATGCATATAACTTCTTTGGAAACGAGCTTGTTGTGTACCATCCCGCAAATCAGTCCAACTGGATGAACTATTCTCTTTATCAAATGAATACAAACCCAAAGATGAAATCAGCTGTCCTAAATTTCCTATCAGAGCTCGGAACCGGTATTAAAGATATTCATGTCACGGTTGATGAGAAAATGCTAGAATCATCAGAACTTCCGCCATTCCTTTCAGACGAATTTAAAGCGCTACTGCTTCAAAATAGCGTTAATGCAATCACAGCTCGTGTCAATTATGATAAATTTGATATTGACTTGATACAAGAAGAGTCCACTGGAACTCAAAAACTATTTGCAATTTTGTGTCCCATAATAGATATTATGATGAACGGCAAGGTGCTTATCTGTGACGAGTTGGAATCCAGTCTACACGAGTCGCTCGTTTTTGGCTTAGTTAAGCTGTTTATAAATACGCAAACAAATAAGTTTGCGCAAATGTTTTTAACTACTCACGAAACAGGGCTACTAAATCTTGATCTGTTTAGGCGAGACCAGATTTGGTTTGCAGAAATGCGCAAAGAGGATCGTTCAACTGATCTCTATTCTCTCGCTGAGATAAAGAATGTTCGGAAAGAGGATAATTTTGGTAGAGGATATATTTCTGGAAAATATGGTGCAGTTCCTATGCTGAATCTTAATTTTGCAGATATAGTTTCTGAAATGTGAATGAGGGCTAGAGATATGCAAGAGAGAGATTTGTCCCTTACACCCCGAAAAGAAGAATTGCGTAACGCGAGGCCCATCGTGATCCCTATCCAGTTTAGCCTAACCGAAATCAAACAACATTTTGAAAATAGTTTAGAGGCTATAAAAAAGCAATACGAAGTTGCAGACTCGTTAAACAACAGCGGAGATGTTGACGGCTGCAAAATAATCTGGCGTTCTCAAGTGGTTCTAGCCGAAGGTCTGCTGGATTTCTATATTCACGAAATGAGTAAATTCTGTCTTTTTCGGATGTTCACAGGAGAATGGGCATCTTCTGAAAAATACACCTCATTTACGGTCCCAATGGGGAAAGTTGAGGAAGCACTCTCTGCTGCTGAATCCAAAGATTGGTTTTTCTCCTATTTGAACGATCGTTTTAGCAGAGATGTGTTTCTTTCGCAAGAAAGCATGAGAGAGCAGTTAAATCTTATCGGAATCGAATTCGTTGCAACTATGGTGAAAGCTTTCCCACGTGATAAAGAAGAAACCTCAAAAAAGGACGGCGCAAAAATAGTTGCCGAACTGTTTCAGCGGCGCAATATTATTGCCCACCAAAATGATCGAAGTCACGCTTCAGCTGAGCAAAACGACATTACAAAAGAATTTGTTGAGGATTACATATCAAAGATTGAAGCCATTGTAAATGCTATCCATTCATTAGCCGAGGATAAAGAACAATAACAGCAATTCATGAGGGCAGAGTGTACCTTGATCAAGGCATCACTCTGCCTTTCTTTTCAATTATATATTGTACTACGTCAAGTTTTTCGCCATAATCATATTATCACGTCACAATTCTATAGTATAGTTTGTATATTGTTCAATCATTTTTCTATCGATTTCTAATTGTACCTCCATACCCTCTTTGGAATGCTTAAACAGCGTCATAAACCCGGCGGGCCGTCACGGCCGGATTTCCGGCCAGATACTCGCGCTCAAGCAGGTCGAGATAGGCGCCCGGCGTCTTGAGCCCGAGCATGACCGTGCGGCCGATGTCCGTTTTCTCCAGCAGCTTGTTCGTCAGGGAGACGCAGTTGATCGTCGGAATAAAGTACGTTGCATACGGCCCGCGCTGCACGCGCCAGAACCGCACGCCGCCGAGCCTGCGAAGCCGCCCGGCAAAGCAGTCCTCCGGCAGAGCTTCCGGCTGCCAGGGTGACAGCGTCTGCCGGAAGCGCTCCAGCTCCGCGCGCAGCTGCGCGGCCTGTGCAGGCGGCAGGTGGAGGCTGTAGCTGATGACGCGGCGGTGATGCGTGCCGATGCACCACCGGAGATACGGCTCGCGTGGGGCGGAAAAGACGATTCCGGCGCCCGCCGTACGGAGCAGGCGCTGATGGACCGGATCATAGGCGCCGTAGGTCAGCGTCCGGCCGTCAAAGCAGAGCTCGCAGTGGCCGACCAGGCCGATGCCGTGCGCGGACGTCTGGAACAGGAGCTCAAACTCCTCCGTCCCCTGCTGCGGGACCGGGCCCAGCGGAGCGCGCGGCAGCACGTCCGCCGTCCGCTGCGGCAAAAACAGGCTCATCAGATCCGGCAGCGCCACACGGATCGAGCCGAGCACCCGCCGGACGCGATGGCTGCGGATCATCAGGGCAAGGACATCGCAGACAAGCCCCGTGCCGAACAACGTCAGCAGCAGCGCGGCCGTATAGCGAAGCGCAGCGTCCCGCAGCGCCGGAACGAACACGATGAGCACAAACAGGCCCGTGCCGCCCACAGCGGCTGCCATCGCCGGAAAAAAAGCGCCCCAGCGGCGCATTCTGCCATAGAGGATCGCATTGACTGCCTCGACCGTGACCAGCAGCGTCAGATACACCGCAACGACCACGGCAAACAGCCGCACCGACAGCTGCGGCAGGAGCAGCAGGCCCGCGCCCAGCAGCAGCTCGACAGCCGCCAGCAGCACGGACATCCGGCCGGGGCGGTTGCCGCGCCGCCGCGCGAGCAGCAGGTACATAAGGCCGCGCAGCGGCAGGAGCAGGCCCGACAGCAGCAGCACGACATGCGCCGCTCCGGCGCGTCCGGCCATCAGCGCGGGGCCGAGGCCGAGCATGCCGATGCCGGACAGCATGGGAAGCAGCAGCAGATACAGCAGAGTCATCATGGGGGTCCTTCCTCCCGGCAGGCGCTGCGCGCTTCAGCTTGTCAAAAAAGCCCTTCGGGCTTCTTCGCCAAGCTGCTTTCAGAATTGCAAAATCAGTTTTTGACAGTCTGACGCGCTGCGCACGTTACTCCGACTGGATCGACTTTGCGTATTCCGAGGGAGACATGCCGAATTTATCCTTGAATTGGCGGGAAAAATGGTGGATCGTGGAATAATTGAGCTGCGCGGCGATCTGGGAGAAATTCATCGTCCCCTCCCGGATGAGGCGCTTGCTCTCCTCCAGCTTGACCCGGCGGATATATTCGCCGGGCGAAATATTCATCTGCCGGTGGAACAGCGCCGTCAGATGCGACGCGCTCACGCCGACTTCGCGCGAAACGATCTCCACGGAGAGCTTATCGCACACATGATCGGCCACATACTGCAGCGTGCGGCTGACGATCTCGTTTTCGTGGTTCAGCGCCACCGGCGTTTTCAGGCGTTTTTTTTCGCTGCCCGTGTCGCGCAGAACGGACAGAAGCAGCAGCTTGAGATAGCTGCGGATAAAATCGCCGCTGTAGGCATCCATATTTTCGGACTCGCGGACGATCTGGCGCAGCTGGGCCGCCTCGGCGGACGACAGGTCGAACACCCGGTCCGGCAGCCGCGCGGCAAACTCGCTCTCCAGATCAAAGCTGACCGTGAGGAAGCGGGCCGTCATGTCCAGATCCGTATACTGCATATGCCATTGCTGCGGGCCGAACACCATGAGCTGGCCCTGATGCAGCTCGACGCCGTTGCCGTCCACAACGCAGTGCAGCGCGCCGCGGTCGACGTACGTCAGCTCGAACATGGAGTGCTGCTCGCCCTTGAACAGGAAGCCGCTCTCCACCTCGCGATAAAACAGCGTATAGATCTCGCCGACGCGCAGGCGGTCGCCGAGCTTGAGATTCTCGGCCGCCGTCACGGGCTCGAGCACCTCAAGCTGCGCGCCCGCAGGCTGTGCCAGCCGGACGGAGCACTCTGTCTGATACGGCAGAATGGCAAACTCCCGCCCCGCAGGCAGGCAGACCGGCTTATCGAGATAAAAATACGCCGTCTCCCCTTCCCTGCGCACGGCAAGCACCGTCATGCCCAGCTCGAAATCCAGATAGACCGGTCCGGCACTCTGGCGGTAAAAGCATAGGCCCTCCGCCGAGAAATACTGCACGGACTCCTGCCACTGCGCCCCGGACGGAAAGCCGCGGTTCGGCAGGCTGTCGCGCAGCACGCGGCCGTAGCCGGAAAAGGTCAGCTTGTTCAGATTTTCAACCAAGGCGGGTCCCCCCTCCCGTTCCGCCGGCTGTTATTCGAACAGCACGGGCGGATAGATACCGGCCGCATGCATGGCGGCCACGGACTCCTGCACGGAGGCAAGGTCCTCGCGATAGGTCACGCCGTGCCAGCTCTCGTCCGTGTGGAGAACGCGAACCGTGGCGCGGTTGGCGGCAAGCTGGTTGTTGGCGACCGTCGGCAGATAGAACTCCGCCTTCAACGGGTTAACGGACACGGACTCCTGCAGGAAGCGTGGGAACTCTGCCGCCAGCTCGTCAAGGATGCGCGGCGTGAAGCCCCAGAAGTTCATGGAGACGGTCGTATCGCCGGACAGCGGGGTGAAATGCTCGCCGTCCTCCGTAAAGGCCGCGTCGTCGCCGCGCTTTTCGATGTGCGTGCGCTCCGTGATTCCGGTAAGGTAGCCGTCGCGCAGCTCGCAGACGCCGCGGGCCACGGAGCCGTGCTCCGTCATGGCGTTGTGCAGGCGGTAGCCGACCATGGCATAGGCATTATCGGCATGCTGCCCGGTCAGGAAGCCGCCGATGGCCGTGAATGCGCCGCGGCCGTAAAAATCGTCGGAGTTGATGACGGCGAACGGCCCGTCAATCACGCCGCGCGCGCACAGCACGGCGTGGCCCGTGCCCCAGGGCTTCGTGCGGCCCTCCGGCACGGTAAAGCCCTGCGGCAGGCAGAACGTCAGCTCCTGAAAGGCATAGGAAACGTCAAAATACGGCTCAACGCCGCGGCCGACCTTCTCGCGGAAGTCGTGCTCGATCTCGTGCTTGATGATAAAAACGACCTTGTCGAACCCGGCAAGGCGCGCGTCATACAGAGAATACTGGATGATGCTGTTGCCCTGCGGATCAATGGGCGTCATCTGCTTCAGGCCGCCGAACCGGCTGCCCATGCCCGCCGCCATCACGACCAGCGTCGGCTTTTTCATGGAAATACTTCCCTTCTACTGCGTTATTTCGGTTTTCTGCGCGGCATATGCCGCGGGGCAGGCCGCAGAGCAGCCCGCTCAGTGCGCACTATTATAACAGCTCTTTTCCAAAAGCTCAATGGTTTTTGCAAAAAACGGCGCATATTTCGGCAAATATTTTGCACGTTGGCTTGCATGCGCGGAAGGATCTGGTAAATCTGCACGCAAAAGCGCCCCGGCCGAAGCCGGGGCGCGCGGGGATGTAATGGAGAGTAATCACTCTGCCTTGGCAATGCAGATGGCGTTGTTCTCGGTATCAAGGTAGAACGTCGCCTTCGGATTGGCCGATTTGACCATGGCCAGATCAGCCTCGCTGAGCTTGTATTCGTCCGTGCCAACGACGAGCGGCATGCCCTTAGCCGGGACGCGATTATCCGCGATATACACGGAGATCGTATGTGTCAGGGCGCTGTCGACGACGATGCGGCTCATGAAGACCTTGGCGCTGTAGGGCGTCAGGTACACGTTCAGGTCCGCAGAGAGCTTGTGCACATAGACATTGGAGCCGAGCTTCTGGGAAACGTCGCGCAGATAGATGCCCTCATAGTTCTTGCCGGCTGCAGTCGTGTTGTTGGCAAACGTGCCGCCGTAGAAGTGCAGTGCACCCGGAGACTTCAGGCGGGCGATGGAGCCGGAGCCGTAGGACGTGCTGCTCAGCAGGCAGGCATTGTCCGTGAACGTGCCGCCGTAGACGTTGATCGCAGAGGCGTTGCCCGCATTCGACTGATCCATCAGGAAGATCGCACCGCAGCCCTTGACGGAGTTGTTCGTAAACGTCGCATTCTCGATGTTGATCGTGTGCGTGCCGCCGCCGCTCACATAGACCAGCCGGGCCTGATTGTTCGTGAACGTGCCGTTCTTCAGGTTCAGAACGCTGCTGCCGCTCTGACCGTACATGGCGAAAACGGAAGCGCCGCCGGTCTCGCTGTTGCTGGAGCTGTAGGTCTGACAGTTCGTGACCGTCACGTCCTCAACGTTGACCGTGTTCGTCTTGCCTGCACGGCTGAACGACCACACGAAGACCTGAGACGAGCCGCGCATGTTGCGCACGACCGTACCGGCCTTAACGTTCAGCGTGCCGCCTTCATCCACACGGACAAAGGCGCTCGTTGAGCGCGTCTGCGGGGTATACATGCACAGGCCGTCGAGCGTGATATTCTCGAGCGTCAGTTCACCCTCGACCCAGACGGCCGAGCCGGTGCTGCCGTTGAGATAGCGCGAAAGCATGGCGTTCGGAATGCCCTCGAGGGACCAGACCTCACTCGTGCCCGCTTCTAGCGTGCCGCCGTTCATAATGTAGATGATGTTGTCGCCCTTCTCCTTGGCGTTGGCCTTCAGAATCTCCTTGGCGCGCGCGAAGGTGGCGACCGGCGTCTGCGGCGTCAGGCCGTCGTTGGCATCATTGCCGGGGTTCGTGGACATCGTGCTGTCGTTCATGTAGACCTCGGCGCCGATAACCTGCGCGGAAACAACGCAGTAACGGTTGTTCGCCGCGTCGATCTCCGCCTTGTAATACGGGTCGAGAGAGTTGACCAGCTGATAGGCCTTCGTATCCTCGGCTGTGAGCTTATAGGTGCCGTAGCCGATGGCCAGAACGATATCCGTGCCCATGTAGTCGAGGGTCACGCGGACGCCGCCGCCCGTCACATTGCTCAGGGGCTTGGCGATGGCGACCGGGAGCGCTCCTCTCTCGGTGTTCAGATACAGACCGGAGAACGTCAGGGCATCCTTTTCGGCGCCAAAGACGACCTGAGACTTTTCAAGCATGGCGACCTGATCGTCGGGGTAGCCTGCACCCGGCGTGTTGTTCTCGATCGTACCGCCGTTGAGGTACCACGTCGAGCTGCCGGAGTTACCGTAGGCAACAAGAGCCGCATAGGTGCCGGAGACGTTGTTGCGGATGATACCGCCGTTGAGATAGCCGACCGCATGCTGGGCAAGACTGACGGCGCAGCCCATCAGGGATTTGTTGTTCTCGATGATGCCGCCGTTGATCGTCAGGATGCCGGGAGCGTTGGCTTCGCCGCTGCTCACGCCAACGGCGGAGCCGCGGTGCGGGAGGGTCGTGCCGGTGTTCGTTGCCTTGTTGCCGGAGATGAGGCCGCCGTTGATCGTGATATGCGCACCGGCGGAACCGGCGATTGCGGACATATAGCCGCCGTAGTTATTGATGATCTTAGCGCCCTCGTTCATCTCTACCGTGCCGCAGTTAAAGCCGCTGCCGGTGACATAGATCGCGCCGCCGACCATACGGGACGATGCCGCGGAGTTCTGCACCGTCGCGCCGCTGTTCAGGACAAGGCGGCCGCCGGCCTCGATATCGAGGATGTACCAGACCATATTCTGCGTCAGCAGCTCCGGCCACATGGTCGCGCCGCCGTCGAGCGTGATGTTCTCGAGCGTCAGCGTTGCGGAAGCGTCCTCGGCCTCCGGCTCGATGACGATCATGCGCTTCGTGAAGGAGCCTGCACGCATGACCTTGCCGCCCTCAAGGTCGGCCATGGTCCACGTCGTGTCCTGCGTAATGGTCACGGTGCCGCAGATCAGGATGACGGGGTTCTTGCTCTCTGCGAGCAGCGACTTCGCGCGCTCGAAGGTCTTGACGGCGCTCTCCTCGGTCGTGCCGTCGTTCGCATCATCGCCGTCCGTGCCGTCGAGGTAGATATAGTCGGAGCGGTCGTCCTCACGCCACTTGGCGTACAGGCTCATATCGCCGCGGCAGCGGTCGATGAAGTCGAACATCTGCGTCAGCTCGGGATCCTTGAACCAGCCGGTGAACAGGTAGCCTTCCTTGCTCGGAGAAGTCGGGCGGTCGATGACGGAGCCGTAGCTGTATTCCTGCGTGTAGAGCACGTTTTCGCCGTCATAGTATGTCACAACATACATGCGAACCTTCCAGGTCGCATAGAGTGTCACGTCCTCACGAACGGGCTGGGTGAAGTCAAACGGTGTGCCGTCCTCCGTCGTCCAGCTGACGAACGTATAGCCGCTGCGCTCCGCCGTGGCGGGCTCAACGGTCTGGCCCCAGGGCACCTGCACCTTTTCGGGTGTGACCGTGGCGACCTGCTTGGAGACGAACGTCACGGTGACGATCATGCCGGTCGTCGTAAACGTGACGGTCACATCCTCGGTGATGTCGCGGAGGATGAACTCGGAGCGCACGCGCTGCAGCGTACCGGAGGAGGCGGCGACCTGATCGAGATCAAAGCCCTCGCTGTGATCACCGTAGAGGTTGAAGTTCAGCCAGGTCACGCCCGGCTCGAGCGTCACGGACGTGACCTTCTCACCGTTGACCTTGGCATAGCCGCCCTCGCCCTTGAACGTAACGGTGAAGCCGGTCTCCGGCTCCGTCGGCTCAGTGGGATCGGTCGGCTCCGCAGTCGGTTCCTGCGTCGGCTCCTCGGAGGGCTCCGTCGGCTCGGCAGAAGGCTCCGTCGGCTCGGGCTGCTCCGAATAGTCCAGCAGCACGCAGAAGACCTTTGCGGCCTGCGCGCGGGTGGCGGTCTCCTGCGGGCGGAGCGTTCCGTCCTCAAAGCCGCCGAACAGGCCTGCACCGGCAGCCCAGATCATGCCCTCAACGGCCCAGTCCGAAAGCGCGGAGGCATCGGAGAAGGCGTCGAGCTTGCCGTCCTGCGGGCACTTGTTCCCGAGGAAGCGCATGGCGCGATACAGCAGGGCTGCCATCTGCTCGCGGGTCACGGGATCGTTCGGAGCGAACGTCACAGCGCTCGTGCCGTTGACGATGCCGTTAGCCGCAGCCCAGGCAACGGCGCCGGTGTAATACTGCCCGGCGGGGACATCCGCGAACGCCGTTTCAGCATTGTTGTCCGTTTCTGCCTTGGCATAGCGCGCCAGGATCGTTACGAACATGGCGCGGGTGATCGTCTCTTCCGGAGCGAACGTCGTGTCAGAGGTGCCGACCATGAGGCCCTGCTCCGCGACGCGCGCAATATAATCGCTGGCCCAATGCCCGGACGGCACATCCTGATAGACCGCCGCCGCGGCAGCGCCGGCAGGCAGAACGCCAAGCAGCATGACCAGAACCAGAAGCAGGGACAGGGCGCGTTTGCGAATACTCATAGATTCTGTCCTTTCTGTTGTGAGTTACAACACGGGATCCGGAGCGGGGGCCGCAGCCCCCGCATGGGGATCATCAAACCTTGGCAGCCAGCCAGACAAGAAGCGTTGCGGCCTCGGCGCGCGTCAGTGTGCCGTTCGGCTGCAGCGTATTGTCGGGGTAACCCTTCATCAGGCCGGAGCCGACGGCCCAGCGCATCGCGGTGATCGCGTAGGCATTGATCTTCACGCTGTCGGTGAAGCGGCCGAGCTCGGCACGCTCATCCGTCCGGATGCCTGCGATCTTCACGGCGTAGCGATAGAGCATTGTCACGGCCTGCTGGCGCGTCACGCGGGTGTCCGGCTCGAACTTGCCGCCGCCCATGCCGTTGGCAACGCCCTTCTGCATGGCCCAGATGACAGCCTTCTCATAGTAGCTGCCTGCGGGAACGTCGGAATACGGGTTCTCGCCCGTCACGGCCGGAGAGCCGGACATGCGGTACAGCGTCGTGATGAGCATGGCGCGGGTCATGCTGTCGTTCGGGGCAAAGAGATCGGAGGACTCGCCGACCATGAGGCCGCGGCCGTATGCGTCATAGACCGCGTTGAAGAACCAGTCGTCAGCGGAAACGTCGCGGAACACGCCGGGGATCTCGACTGAGACGGAGACCGTTTCCTTCGTCTCCGGAAGGGAAAGCTGCAGCGCATAGACACCGGGCTTTCCCGTGAGCTTCAGCTCAAGCGCAGCAGTATCCTTCTTCAGGTCCGCATAGCAGGCCCAGGCAAAGCGCAGGGACGTTTTCGTGCTCGACAGGTCGGCAATGCCTTCGCTGCCCAGCAGGGAGCGGGCGCTTGCCAGCGTCAGGCCGGCAGGCATCGTCGCAGTCACGCGGCCGTGGGACGAGCCGCTGCCCGCCTTGACCGTGAGGACGACCGTCGCAGAGCCCTGCGCGTTCGCCGTTACGGCTGCAGTCGCGGTGGGAGAGCCTGCGGCTGCCAATGCCGCCGGGCAGAGCCCGAGCAGCAGGAAGCAGACGAGCAGGCAGGAAATGATTCGTTTCATCATGACTTGCCTCATCCTTTCTTCAGCGTGCCGTCACGGGAAGCGCCTCGATCTGCGCCTCCTGCAGTGCAGGCAGGGAGTCAGTGCTTTCCATGGCGGAGGAGGTGGATGCGGAGGTGACGATCGTCACGCGGTCCGTTCTCAGGCCGACAACGGGCCAGACGTCCGCGTTGAAGCTGCCGAGGTCGGCAGCCGCGCCGGTCTTGAGGTCGAGGACGGCCAGCTCGGACTGCGAGCCGTTCAGGATCGTGGCATAGAGGTAAGCGCCGTCCGTCGCGATGGAGCAGAAGAAGGCTCTGCTTGCCTCGATGCCGAGGTCGGCAACGAGCGCCAGAACAAATATTACCTTGCGGCGCTTTTCGCACTGCTTTTTATATGCCTTGCGCTCGGCGCGCTCAAGCGCCTTGCCCTCATCGGATCTGAGAAACGCCTTCTGCTTTGCAAGCGACGCGCCCATGAGGTTTGTCGCCGCCCATGAGACGACAACAGTTGCCGCCATGAAGCACAGACCCTTCCACCCGGCGCAGGCATAAAACACAATGTCCGCAGCAAGAAGCAGCAGCCATTGGAATCGCTTCGGTATGAGATAATACAGTACAAAAAGTACCGCCAGGAAGGCTATGAAGCCATAGGACGTAAACAGCACGGCTTATTCGTCAAGCAGACGGTTTACCATGTTCAGCATGGCTTCGGCGGAGTTGAAGTTTTCGGGCACGATATCGCGCGCCGGGATG
>ERZ827520.3513-NODE-3513-length-12714-cov-3.079706_pt1 | contig 12714 bp, 10 predicted proteins | sample MGYA00519581_ERZ827520 | MGnify/ENA primary metagenome ERZ827520 (study PRJEB31778, sample SAMEA3449339) | human gut metagenome | biome: human gut; feature: human-associated habitat; material: faeces | place: United Kingdom | collected 2010/2012 ...
TCTCGCAATTAATTCCTTCACATCAGAACTTCTGCTCAAAAATTCCTGTACATTGAGAAAAACCGTATCATATTTATTCAGGTATCCGCCAAAATTCTCATCTTTCGCAATTTCCAGGCCTGCAAACAATTCTCTGGAATCGCACCCTCTGCTGTAATACGCAGTCAGCATATCTGCCGCCATAGATTTTCCGAAACGTCTCGGTCTGCTGACACAGACATATGCCTGCATGGTATTTATTACACGATTCGTATATTTTATCAGTCCTGTTTTATCCACATAAATATCAGAATTTACTGCTCTCTGAAATTTACTGTTATCTGGATTCAGATAATTTCCCATTCTGGTGCAGTCCTTTCTTGCTTTTTGTTCTATCTTACCACAAAGCTGTACCGGATTCTATGATTAGATTACAAAAGAACTATGATAGCATGGGCTGCTTAAGAATTCTGCCGCCACTGTCAGAAGAATACTCATGATAATCCACTTTAATATGCGCTCCAGATCAGGTGGCATTTCGCGGCCAGCTCTTCTTCTTTCTGCTGCGCCTTCTCAGGTTCATCCTGATAATCCCAGAGTTTAAAAGCCTCTTTTACATTTTCCGGATCTACATAATAAACATGTTCAATTCCTGTTGGAAAAGATGTTTCATCAGTAACTGTATCTGCTCCACGTTCATATGCTTCCTGAAAATCCTGCAGATTCCAGAGTTCATTTTCTGTGTTTGAATCGGATGGATATTCTTTGTGGGTCCACATAGTTTCTGACAGCATGTAAAACATGTTTTTTTGGTCTACGGACAGAATTGATTTCATCCTTCCCAATGGATTTACCGTAGAATATACTTTTCCATCCTTTACAGATATGTTTGCCTCGTCCCAGGAAATGTAATTTTCCTTATCATAATACCAATAATGCCCGATTCCACCGGCTGCCAGAACAATGGCAACTGCCAGGAGTACCGACGCAATTCTCTTTTTACGAATCTTACAGCGAATTTTTTTGAGCAGTTCTGCTTCCATTTTATTTGTCTGTACAGAATCACTGCCTTTTTTAACATCTGTCAGATGATTTTCCCTCATTATTTCTTCCTGCATTCTTCGGCATGTCGGACACGCTTTCAAATGCTCTTCCACAAGCTGTCTGCTGTCCTCACTGACCATATCGTCCACATAAAGCGGAAGCAGGTCCTCAATAATATTACAACTGATCTTCATGATCCAATTCCTCCCTGATTTTTTTACATGCTCTGTGATAAGTAACTCTTGCCCAGCTTTCGCTTTTGCCAAACAGCGAGGAAATTGTACCAAATGACAGTTCTCCAAATACACGAAGTGAAAAAACTTCTTTATAGGGTTCTGAAAGTCTGTGAAGAACCTTATGAACCTGAAGTGCAGTTTCTTTATCTGAAAAATTCTGAAGCAGATCTGAGGGAAAGCTTTCTTTCTTTTCGTCCTGAGATTCCGGTGCATACTTCTTGTTTTTCTTCAGATAGTCATAGTACGTGTTTTTGGAAATCTGGCAAAGCCATACACGCAGGTCACAGTCACCTCTGAAATCGTCGACTTTTTTCAGTGCTTTGAAGAATGTTTCCTGCGTCAGTTCCTCTGCAATATGGGTATTGTGCGAAAGCGAGAGCAGATAACGGTATACGACAGTAAAATACTGCTCATATACTTCCTGAATATTCAGCATTTGTTTCTCCTCTCTCTACCAGTTTTGTCCTCCTTCACATATATGACGATATATGTATGGGAAACGTTACAAAAAATTTCACAAAAAGAAAAAGGTCTTCCGATTTATGGAACACCTTTTTCTTTTTTTATAAATTCCTGATCCATGTACACGCAAGTTCCATCCATGACTGGCATTCCGGCTGAATACATCCACCATCTTCATGACATGTCTCTTCATTTGCAAGACTGAGCCCGTGAACACCTGTCGGGTACAAATGTAGTTCTACCGGCACTTTGTATTTATGCAATGCCTCAAAAAATAACAGGGAATTCTCAACCGGGACACAATCATCCGTGACCGTATGCCAGAGAAAAGTCGGCGGAGTATCCGTTGTTACCTGAAATTCCAGCGACTGCTTTTTTCTTTTTTCAGGATCACTGCTGTCAGCTCCAAGCAATGCCTCAAAAGACCCCGTATGTGCAAATTTCCCGGAGGAAATGACCGGATAACTGAGGATCATGCCGTTCGGTCTCACTATTTCTGTTTCTGTATGCAATACTTCGGAGATAAATTTTTCCTTCCAGAATACCCCAAGACTTGCAGCCAGATGGGCACCCGCCGAAAATCCCTGCAGGATAATTTTAGCAGTATCAATATGAAATTCTTCTGCATGTTCTCTTAAATATGCGACAGACTTCGCAAGCTGCAGAAGTGCCAGTGGATATCTCGCCGGGGCTACACTGTAACGAAGGATCACTGCATGGTATCCTCTTGCAAGATACTGCATGGCAATTGGTTCTGCCTCCCTGTCAGAGGTCATTGTATAACCGCCACCCGGGCAGATCACAATGACCGGGCGCTTTCGATTCGGACGCATTTCCACAGAATTGTCCAGAATATAAGTATACAAATCCGCAGTTTCCTGATAACCTTCTACTTTAATCTCAACTTTCTTGTAAATCATTCAAACCTCCGTTTTTATAGCACATAATAAACTTTCTCCTCGTGAAAAATCTACAGGCCAAATTTTTCCCGCACTTCGTCAAAATCTCTGATTGGCGGCATCTCTTCCTGTGGAATTCCAATCTGTTTATCCATATACAAAAGTGCATACCATCTATTGAATTTATAGCCACAGTCTTTCAGCTCACCAGCATGCTTATATCCCATTTTTTCATGAAACTGTACACTATTAAAATCAGAATATTCATCTGTCGGCTTTGTAATCAATGAAACAGCATTTACAACGCCCTGCTCTCTCAGGATGTCTTCCATAAGAGTATACATATGTCGTCCTAAACCATTTCGTCGTATATCCTGTTTCAGATAAATTGTCATCTCCACATCCCATCCAAAAGCTGCCCTCGGACGCAGACGGTCTGCATAAGAATAGCCAATAATTTCTCCCTCTTCCTCTGCGATAAGATATGGATAATGAGAAGAAATATGCCGGATTCGTTCCTGAAACTCTTCGACCGATGGAACTTCATATTCAAATGTCACCGCTGTCTTTTTCACATAGTAGCTGTAAATGTCGAGCAATTTCTCTGCATCTTCTACTTTCGCTGTCCGAATTTTAATCTCCATAATATCTCTTTCTCCGTCTGAATTGCAATTTCCCTATCTGACGTCTTTTACTTCTTTTCTAATACCTTTACTATTTTGCGAAGTAATTTATCAATTTCAATCGGTTTAGCCAGATAATCATCCATTCCTGCTGCAAACGCCGCCTGTCTGTCTTCTTCAAATGCATTTGCGGTCATCGCTATGATCGGAACCTGAGCTCTTTCATCCGGAAGCTTTCGAATCGCCTCTGTTGCCTGATACCCATTCATCTTCGGCATCTGTATGTCCATTAATATCACATCATAATACCCGACAGGAGCCTTTTGCAGCATTGCAACTGCAATCGCGCCATCTGCAGCTACTTCCACTTCTGCCTGTACATCCTGAAGAATTGTCCTTGCAATTTCCACATTTAATTCATTATCTTCTACAAGAAGAATTCTTTTGCACTTCAGAAAGTTCTCTGGCATGCTCTGTTCTGCCTGGTCAATACGTTCTTCTTCCGATACGATCCGACATGGAATCTCAACAATAAAACTGCTGCCTTTTCCAGGTTCACTTTGTACGATCACGCTTCCATCCATCAAATCTACAAAGGATTTTACGATACGCAGTCCTAGACCAGTTCCCATTATACCACTTTCCGAAGAATTTTTCTCGCGTGTAAATGCCTCAAATATATGTGGAATATATTTCTGGCTGATACCAATTCCCGTATCCGAAACACAAATCCGCAGAATTATGGAATCCTCTCCGACAGCCTCCATTTCCTCGATATCTACGTCTATTTTTCCTCCATCCGGTGTATATTTAATTGCATTACTTACAAGATTCATGATAATCTCCTGAATCTTCAGCGAATCACAATATACATCTGCATGCTGAATTTCTATATTTCGTGCTACATGTAGCTGTTTATTCAGAATTTCTCTGTCAAGAACGATCTCCAACGTATCATTTATTTTCTTCAGATTCCATGGTGCTTCATTCAAAGTTTCCTTACCACTTTCAATACGGGCAATTTCCAGTACATTTCCTATCAATGCAAGCAGGAACTGGCTCGCTCCCTTCAACTTATGCAGATAATTTGTCGTAAGCTCATTGTCTCCCCAGTGCCGCTCCATGAGTTCTGCATATCCTATAATTGCATTCATCGGAGTCCGCAGATCGTGTGACATGGCAAATAAAAAGGATGATTTTGCCCTGTTTCCCTCTTCCGCCTTCTGCAGTGCATTCTTAAGTACTACCATCTCTGATACATCAAGAAATGTGGTGATCACGGCTCTTTCTCCCGATGGAACACGGATTACTTTCGTTGTAGCAAGTGCATGACATTCATTCGGCTCACCTTTTCCGATGATACACTCATAATCAACCATATCATCTACTTTGTGAAGTCTTTTCAACTTCTCTATTACGTCCACATCCGGATAGATTACTTTTTTCAGCATAGTACCGAGTTTGGACTGTGCCTCTTCAATGTTCTCCACTCCATACATCCGCAAAGCCTGTGCATTCATATGAATGATCTTATGCCCGGGAATTGTATATGCAAGGACACCACAACTTTGCATTTCCAGCAGTTCTTTGTAATAATCTTCCTGTTCTATCTTTTCTTTACGAAGTGTATCATTAAGTTCCGCCAGACGACGTTCCGCTTCTTTTTCTTTCTCCAAACGTACCGTCTCTGAAATGTCCTGATGTATTCCCATAATGGAAATACCATCCACTACAGACCTATCTCTTATGCCACTGCAACGTACGAACATCTCTCCAAATGTAGGATGAATATAGCGATATACGATTTCTGATTTTGTCTCTGACAGTTTATCTGAATATTCCAGAAATAACTGCATATCATCCGGATGTACACGTGCCCGATGAAATGTAAATCGCTCTTCCGGTGAGATTTCTCCCTGGATTCCAAGTAATTCATCCATCACCGCATCTGCATAAAATCTCGGTGATTTCCCATCCTCAATTTCTATTCTCCATGCTCCTACTCTGTTGACGCGAAGAATTCTTTCAACATTAATCTTTTTCTGCTGTATCATGGACAGCTCCTCCTCATGCAGCTATTTACTGTGCTTCTTCCATATATTATAACGACAGCGAAATCAGATGAACTTCGCCATCACTCGGAACAGAACATTCATATCCACCGGCTTTGATACATGTGCATTCATGCCTGCATCAAGTGTCTTCTGCCTGTCCTCTTCAAAAGCATTCGCTGTCATGGCTACGATCGGAACAGCAGCTCTGGAATCCCCAAACCTGTTCCGACTACTTTGCTTTCCGTACTTGTATGTTCTCTGGAAAATTCTTCAAAAATATGTGGAAGATAGTCTTCACTCATCCCAATTCCAGTATCTTCAACTACAATCTTATATGCAATATAATTTTCCCTGTCAAACGGAATCTCCCTGATATCTATGGTGATCTTACCACCTGCCGGAGTATATTTCAGTGAATTTCCACTCTCAATTCGGGCTATCTCCAGCACATAATTGATTAGCGATAACAAAAATTCACTGGAACTTTTGATCTTGCTTTATCGTATCTCTATTTTATGTTAATCCTTCTGCTTTTTCACGCTTTCACATCTGGTCAGGATTTCTCTGAGTTTGCTTTCATCAATCGGCTTCGCAATGTGTCCATTCATTCCGGAAGCCAGGCATTTATGTACACTTTCGGAAGAAACCTGCGCCGTCATGGCATATATACGCACCGTTTCTGCATCCGGTCGCTCCAGTGTCCGTATACGACGGGCTGCTTCTCTGCCGCCCATAACCGGCATCATAATATCCATCAGAATCAGATCATAAGTTCCCGGTGCTGACTCTTCAAACTTGTCAATCGCTTCCTTGCCATTCCATGCCTTATCAACCACAATTCCCAGTTCCTTCAGATAGAACTCTGCAATCTCCATGTTGATCTCATTATCCTCAACCAGAAGAATCTGCTTTCCTTCCAGCTTCTGTTCGCCTGAGCTCTGCTCTTCTTTTTTGGTTTCGATGGCATTTTCATCAACTTTAAACGGAAGGCGGAAAGTAAAAGTACTTCCCTCTCCAAGTTGACTCTCTACTTCTATAGAACCTCCCATTTTATCCAGAAGCGCCTTGACGATCGACATTCCCAGACCGGTTCCTCTGTACAGTGTTCTGGCGTCATTCTTTTCCTGTGTAAAAGGTTTAAACAGCTGTTCTTTTATAAATTCTTCACTCATACCGATTCCGGTATCAACGATTTTAAATTCATACCACACGGTTGTACCGTCACAGGAAAGTTCTTCCGCATATGTATCAATTGTTCCATTTGATTTATTATATTTGATTGCATTGCTCAGAAGATTGACCATGATACGCCGCAGCTGCAGGGAGCTTCCCTTCAAGGCAGTATGCTGAATATTACTTCTGTGCTTGCAATGTGTAATACCGGATTCAACCAGCTGAGCATCCACAAGTGCAGCAACTTCATCCATAAGCTCATTCATATCAAATACATCTTCATGAATCTCAAACATACCAGCTTCCAGTTTGCTCATATCGAGGACATCACTGACTAGCTCCAGCAAATGTCGGGTAGACAGCTGAATCTTATCCAGACTGTCATCAACTTTTTCCCGGTCATCCCTGTTTTTACGGATGATATCTACCATTCCCATGATTCCATTGATCGGCGTACGAATATCATGACTCATGCGATTCATAAATTCCGTCTTGGCTCTGTTTTCAGAATCCGCTTCTTCATAAGCCATCTGCAAACGCGCTTTTTCCTGCTGTTCCTTTTCATGGAAATCTGAAGTATTCTTAAACAGAACAATTCCATGGACTACGGAACTCTCTTTATCTGTATTCGCATCATACACCATATCTCTGGACATCAGAACTGTTTTCTGCAGCCATACCGGCTTATTTTCTTTTCCCATCGTTTCGCAGTATTCTACTGTAACCTGCTTCGCACCTGTAGCAAATCGCTTCAGTAGTTTGAAAGAAGAATCAACGATTCTGTAGTTCTCCAAAGTATCTTCGGTCACATACCGACTCCGTTTATTGCAATAATCGCTATAAGAACATGGTGTCTGTATATCATTTTCAACCTTAAATGCTGCCTCATGATAATAAACATTCTCCAGCTTATCATTCGTCAGATCCACAGTATAGACTGCATTTGCAGTCTGAAGGAGTGCCTCCGCATAATTCTCATTTTCAACAATGGACTGTTTCAGCTGTTCATAATATCGATTCAGTCGAGTCCTTTCATCTGCTGTGTTTTCATTTTTATTCTGGAATGGTTCAAATCCCAGAATGAAATGATGAAGCCTGCCATCTTCGGTATTATTTACAAACAGTGCTGTCATTCGTCCTCGACAAATACTGTCCTCTTTCCTGTACTGATATGGAAGCTCCAGCTTCTCGCCTTTGTCCTTGATCTGTTCTGCAAGATAAGAAATCTGCAATTTCTTTCTCATACTCTTGCGATTCTCATCCGTTCCCAGTTCCTGCACGATCTGCTCAACAGCTCCGGAATAGCTTCCATCCTCGGCCAGGAAAAATCGTGAGCTTGCGCGCAGTACATAATACTGATCCAAAAGCGCATCGCAATAAATGCAGTCCGTAAACTGAAACCCCTTTTCTGTAATTTCTTCCAGAAGACGAATATTCATCCTCTGTTTCTCTGCTGCTTCCTCCATCTTTGCACGGTTTTTATCAATATACATGTTTTTGTCAGCCAAACGGAAGAGTTCTCTCATCGTACTGCCTTCAAAGTCACTTGACAGTGCATAACCGGCTGCATAGCTGATTGGCATTTCCGGATGCTGTCTGGAATATTCTGCAGCCTGGTTGCGGATGTTCTGCAGACATTTCCGAACGCCCTCATGGTCCAGTCCCTTCAGAACCGCAATAAATTCATCACCACCATCACGACCTGCAAAAAATTCTTCCGGTACCGCCTCACGGAGCTGGATTGCAAAAGAGCGAATATACTCATCCCCTTTGTCATGTCCCAGATTGTTGTTGATCGTTCGCAGATTGTTCAGATCAAACACACACATTGCCACCAGCTCATTCACCGGTATCGGCTCCGTCTCATTCAGGATCTCCTCACACTTATTTTTGTTTGGAAGGCCTGTCGCCTCATCCAGATAGACTTTTTTCTGCAAAATCTTATTCTGTGCAGCAAAACGTACCACCTTTATCAGTTCCGTAGCAATGATCAATACCAGTCCCAGAATATCAACCAATACGATTTTTTCCAGATGATCCAGTCCGGTCGCTTTTTTCTGTGAATAGACTTCTGCAAAACCTACTGCCTCATCACAGATCTGGAAAAATTTTTCGCTCTTTTCTATAATTTCTGTATTCTCATAACCCTTCTCGCGAACAAGGAGGATTTCACTTCTCAATTCATCAAAATATTTTTCCAGTTCATCCATCTTAGTCTGGAAATCTTCATCATCCAGACGTACAAAATTCAGTTTCTCACTGCCATTTCGGAGCCCCTCTATGTAAGAAGAAATCGTCTCATACATCTTATCCTGCGGTGCACCGGAGATTTCCAGCTTAACCATCCTCTGTGTACCACCCCGGACAAGTCCCGCATAATTCACAACCCTGGCTGTTCCCTGTATTTTGCCCACCATCGACATGATCACAAGAAACAATACGATTAATATCGTTGTCAGAACCATCATCGCGGCTCTCAAAAAATAAGTCAGTTTCTTATCTTTATCCTTCTTCATTCTGTTTCCATCCCATCAATTGCCCCGAACTGCCGGCAGATCTTATTCTCTTCTTTATTTTGAATTCTGATTTCACACCTGATTCTATTGTAACTGATTCCCTATTTTTCTGCAACATATTCAAAATATGTGGTTCAAGCAACAGCAAGTGCTAAGTATGTGTATTTTATACAATTTTTATGATGTTTCATCTGTTTTTCATTGCTTTTTGCACAACTGCACTTTATAATAAAAATTATCAATTACCACATACATTTATTATGGAGGGAACATTATGAACGAAGAACTTTTTAACGAAGCGGCCAAATCAAATGTCCTGACAAAAAAGCTGATCGACCAGCTTCAGGAAAGCATGACCTACAGCAGTATCTCCTTTATCAACTGGACGATCGAAGTTCTGACTCTGATCAAGAACCGTCTGGAGCGTGGAGACAGAATCACTGATGAAGTATCCGGAGAAGTTTATACCACGAAAACCTTCCAGAAATTTGTAAAGGAGAATTTCTCTTCTTACATTACCAGTCAGGTTTTCAAGGAAATTGTAAAACCTGAAAAAATCTATTTCTCTCTCAAAGCCTGTGACGGCGGTTACAGTCTGCTTGCAGCTGACTCTGACAGCGAGAAGACCTATGCGTGGATTTCCAGCCTGAGCAAACGTTTCTCTCTTGTTGAGATGATCGCAACCGGTGTTGTCTATGTCAAAGACACCCGTACCGATACATATCAGCCGTTCATCTCCGCAAATGGCAAATACTGCCATTATGACAAAGAAAAAGGAATCCTCGTAGAAATCTGAGTTCTACAAGAATTCCTGTTATAAACCAACATTTTTAAAATACTGTCTCAGTCGGGGATCCAGCTCCGGCTGAGATATTTTTATCTTCCCGTAATCCTTCCAATGCCATAAGAAATCAGAAATACAGCAATATCCACTGCCACGATCGTGGAGCCAACCGGAGTACCTGCCAGAATGGAGATCAGAATGCCGGCAGTAGCACTTAAAACGGACAACACTGCCGCACTGATCGTTACCGAACGGAAAGATTTAAACAACCGCATTGCTGACAACGCCGGAAAAATTACAAGTGCTGAAATCAGAAGTGAACCTACCAGATTCATTGCAAGTACAATGATTACTGCAATCACAACTGCAATCAGCAGATTATAGGCATTCGCTCTCGTTCCGGTCGCTCTGGCAAAATTCTCATCAAATGTTACTGCAAAAATTTTATTATAAAAAAGAATAAAAATAGCAACAACCACAACAGAAAGGATTCCACACAGCCATACCTCGCCTTTTGTCAGTGTCAGGATCGATGTGGAGCCGAACAATGTACTGCATACATCTCCGGAGATATTTGGGCTGGTGGAAAAAAGATTCATCAAAAGATATCCGATTGCCAGGGCTCCGACAGAGATCATGGCAATCGCCGCATCGCCCTTGATTCTTGTGTTCTGACCAGCACGAAGAAGAAGGATCGCACAGATTACTGTTACCGGCAGGATAAACAGCATATTGTTGGTAATATTCAGGACAGATGCTATCGCCATTGCCCCAAATGCCACATGAGAAAGTCCGTCACCGATAAAGGAAAAACGTTTCAATACCAGAGTCACGCCCAGAAGTGAAGAACATAATGCGATCAGTACCCCAACGATCAATGCATAACGCACAAACGGGTATTGAAAATACATACGAAGTGTCTCAAACATCTTATTCGTCCTCTCCTTCCTGTCCAGTAAACGCCTTTCCCAGACTGCTTTCCAGATACTGTTTCTTTGTTCCGAAGAAGCAATGCTCCCCGATATGCAGGATATGTGTTGCATATTTTACTGCCGCCGCAATATCATGTGAGATCATAATGATCGTAATTCCATCTTTTTTATTCAGATTCCTGATCAGCTGGTACATCTCTGCTGTCACTCTCGGATCAAGTCCCGAAACCGGCTCATCCAGAAGCAGGATCTTCTGTGCTGCACAAAGAGCTCTTGCAAGAAGAACCCGCTGCTGCTGCCCTCCGGAAAGTTCGCGATAGCACTGATCTGCCAGATCCTGGATCATCATTTTTTCCATGGCTCTCTGGGCAACCATTTTTTCCTCTTTGTTATAAAAAGGTCTCCATCCACAACGACTCTGGCATCCAGATAACACAATTTCCCTCACGGATGCCGGAAAATCTCTCTGCACCAGCGTCTGCTGCGGCAGATAACCAATTTCGTTTTTTTTCAGGCCATCTCCCAGTTCAATACTGCCGCTGATCGGTGCCTGCAGATGAAGAAGTGTCTTCATCAATGTAGATTTACCGGAACCATTTTCACCTACGATGCAAAGGTAATCACCTGCATCAATAGAGAAATTCAGGTCTTCCTGAATTGCCCGGTTATCATATCCCAATGTAAGATTTTTACATGTAAGCTGTGCCATTGTTGTTCCTCTTTTCCTACTTAAGTGCTTCTTTCAGAACCTTCAGATTATCTTCCATCACAGAAAGATATGTCACTCCGTTTTTAATCTCATCCGAAGTGATCGACTGCATGGAATTAAGCTCGAGGATCTTCTGATCTTTCTTTTTTGTATTTTCAATCACGGTCTGTGCTATCCTGTCATCGGACTTCTCAATCGTCAATACCGTTTTTATTCCCAGTTCATCCAGTTTACCCGCAAGAAAAGTCACAGTCTTGAAGCTTGCTTCCGACTCTGCAGAGCATCCGGAAAAAGCTGCATAATAGTTCAGTCCATAATCATCGACCAGATAACGAAATGCAAAACGATCGGCAAAGATCAGCGTATTCTGTCTGTCTGTATCTACCGTTTCCTGATATTTCTGATCCAGTGTAGAAAGTTTTGCTTTGTAGTTCTCAGCATTTGTCTGATAGATTTCTTTATTCTCAGGATCCATCTCCTCAAGCGTTTCTGCAATCGCGTCACAGATCACAGAAGCATTTCGCATGGAAGTCCAGACATGCTCGTCATATTCCTTCTCATCCTCACCCTCATGGGCATGCTCGTCCTCATGACCATGTTCGTGTTCACTGTCCTGCATACCCTCAACTGTTTCTTCTTCCTTAATCGTATCGCCAAGGACTTCCATCAGATTAATCGTCTTCATATCTTTATTCTGAGCCGATTCCAGTGCATCCTCAATCCACTGGTCGGATTCTCCACCCACATAAATCAGGAGATCACAGCTGGATACTTTCATAATATCTTTCACTGCCGGCTGAAAACTATGAAGGTCTGTCCCATTATCCAGGAGCATCGTAAGATTCACATCCGCTTCCCTGTTCCCCAGAATATTTCTTGTCCAGTCATATTCCGGAAAAATGGTTGTCACAATATTCAGTTTCCTGTCTGTTTCCTCCGTTGTTTTAGCTTCTGCTATGTGCATTCCTGAAAAAGGAATCGCAATGCTCATCACACCCAGCAGAATTGCTAGCGCACCAGTGATCCATTTTTTCATCCTTATACCTGCTTTCTTCTGTCTCAGCATTCTACTCCGTTACCTTATATTCCGCTTATTTTGCCCTGATATGTACAGTCTCTGTTTCTTTTTTGTCATCTTCCAGTCCTCTGCATTCTTCACAGATTCCATAAAAAACCGTTCTGCACGGATCCATGCGAAATCCGTGACTGTCCATCAGGTGCTGCTCCAGTTTAACCACATCCTCGCAGTGAAGATGAATCAGTTTTCCACATTTTTCACATTTGCAGTGGAAACAGGAGGTCT
>ERZ827520.3515-NODE-3515-length-12706-cov-2.672753_pt1 | contig 12706 bp, 10 predicted proteins | sample MGYA00519581_ERZ827520 | MGnify/ENA primary metagenome ERZ827520 (study PRJEB31778, sample SAMEA3449339) | human gut metagenome | biome: human gut; feature: human-associated habitat; material: faeces | place: United Kingdom | collected 2010/2012 ...
TAATTGAAATTGGTGTAAAATAAAAAAGTAATATAAAAAGTGTCACAAGTATAATATTATATTATTTATAGTTATAGGTAGAAAAATAGTTAATTACAGAAGAGAGTGATACAAATGGAGTATTATTTTATAATTAATCCTATAAGTGGAAAAATTAACAAACAATTATTAGAAAAGAATATAAGAGAGGCATGTCTTAAAAGACAGGTTTATGTACACAAAGAAAACAGGTGATGCACAGTATCTGGCAAAAAAATACCTGATGAGGAATGTGTAGTTTTTTCCGTTGGTGGTGACGGCAATTTAAACGAAGTGCTTAACGGAATTGCAAAATCTGAAAACAAGATTCTTGGAAATATTCCAACAGGCAGTGGAAATGATTTTGATAAAACCCTAAAGCAGTATCAAAATGGGATACTGAATATTGACTTAGGAAAAATCAATAACAGATTTTTTATAAATGTGGCGTGTCTTGGACTGGATGCAGATGTGGCAAATAACATATCATTTATAAGAAAGAAAAAATGGATTCCGGTTTCTCAAAGATACAATGCAAGTCTTGTATACTCTTATTTTAAATATAAGTTTAAGGACTTAAAAATAACAATGGGAGAAACTCAGGTAGAAAATTCATGCACAATTCTTGCAGTTGGAAATGGACAGTATTATGGTGGCGGTTTTAGAATTGCACCTCATGCTTTATTGGAAGATGGTATGTTTGACATATATTTTGTTGAAAAATTGCCTAAACCTAAGATTATTCCAATTTTAATTAAACTGTTAAGAGGAAAACACGAAAATTCAGAGTACGTTACAAGATTTTCAGGAAATAAGATTATAATAGATACTGATGAGTTATGTACTTTTAATGTTGATGGAGAAAAAATGACGTCAAATCATTTTGAAATCATTAATATTTCAGGTGGCATAAAAGTATATAACGACAGGAATTTTATTGATGAAATTTTGCAGAAGGAAGAGAAAAAATAGTTTATCAGATAAATGAGTACAAATAATTTAGTTTATAAATGATTCGGTTTATAAATGAGTACCAACAGATTGGTATATAAATTAGTACAAGAGGGAGTTTTATTACTAAACACAGTTTTGACTGTTAGAGCACATCAGGCAAATTATGTTAAATGATAATGTAAAAGCGAGAGTTATGGATTATAATGGAGAATATCATAAAAAAGTAACGGATGCCAAACCGCTGAATTCACAGGAATATTTCTTTGCGGAAGCATATTGTGAGTTAGGTAGATAATGAACAAACAGTGTGGGACATGATAAAAATAAAACCGATTTTACTAATTTAAAAAAGCAGTTTTGGGCTAGCGTAAATTTTTAGTCGGAAAATAAAACAAAAAAATAAGAGGAACCCCTTACTTTGTGATAAAGTATTAATTACTACAAAAAACTTTAAAAGAAAGGTATCCTCTTATGAAAGAAATTATACAGTATTTTAACGAAGTTTGCATCAATGAATTATTAAAAGTTTCCGAAAATTTATACAGAGATCCAAGCAAGTTTGCTGAATACATTGAAGAACTAAAAGAAACATTAAATAAACTCGGAGTAGAGATTATCAAAGAAACTCTCGAAGAGATGGATATGGCAATAAAAAACAGTGTAAAAAGAAAGATGAACTGGCATGTTGAGAAGAAAGATTGCGAGAAAGATTTAATTACAACTCTTGGTACTGTATCTTTTATGAAAACACTTTATGTATCAAAAGAAAAGAATGAAGATGGGAAGTTTGAGATGTGCTATCTTCTAGATAAGGTAATGGGATTTGAAGAAAATCAACGGCTTACAGAAGATGCAATGGTAAAAGTATACGAAGAAGCTGTACAGACTTCTTATAGACGTGGAGGTGAGTCTGTAAACGAATCGGACAGTATAAGCAAAACCGCGGTAAAAGATATGCTTCACAAAACAAAATTTCCTGAAATAATACCGGAAGAGCCGGAGAAAAAGAAAGTGGATTATCTTTATATTGATGCAGATGAGGACCACTACGCTCTGCAATTCCAAGAGAAAAAAGGCGACCTGGAAGTAAGTGAAAATGGAAGAAAAAAGAATGGAGCAATAACAAAACTCGTATATGTGTATGAGGGAGTTGCGCCTGAAGCACCGGGAAGCAAACGAAATAAGTTGATAAACACAAAATATTTTTGCAGTGGATGTGATGAATCAAACAAAGAATTCTGGGCAAGGATAAGACGCTATGTTTATACAGCATATGATATGGAAGGCATAAAGAAAATTTATATTAATTCAGATGGTGGAGCATGGATTAAAGAGGGAATGAACCAGCTCGGAAGCATAGAGTATGTATTGGATGAATTTCATCTAAGCAAATATGTGTTAAAAATGACATCACATATGTTGGACAGCAAAGAAGATGCAAGAGTCGGAGTATGCAAAATCATAAGAGATGGAACAAAGAAAGAATTCGATGAAATAGTAGAAAGATTAGAAGGATGCGCAAAAACAGAGAGTCAGCTCAAAAGAATTCAGGAAGCTGCAAAGTATATCAAAAATAACTGGACAGCGGCCAAAAGACGACTTTGGAGAAGAAATGGCGTGTGTGCATGCAGTGCCGAAGGGCATGTAAGTCATGTATTGTCATCGCGAATGAGTACACTTGCTCTGGGTTGGAGCAGACTGGGTGCATCAAAAATGGCAAGACTCAGAGAGTGGCATTATAACAAGAACAGTATGCTGGAACTTGTAAGAAGTCAGAAAGCAGAACTGCCTATGGTTGCCGGAGCAGAAGAATTGATTATGAGTGCAAGCGACATAATAAGCAGTGAAATTAACAGGAGAACAAAAGCAGAAACAATCTCAGGAAAATATGAAGAGATAATGAATACAACATTAGGATTAAAAACAAAAAAACAATTAAGTATATACGTAAATCGATGGATATAAATCTTCTTGTTCCTGCTTGATTAAAGTATATCTGACTTGTTGACGCAGTCAAGGATGCTTTGCACCGGAGGCTGTGTCCTTGACTGCGTCAGCAAGTCAGATAAAATACAGCCAAGCAGAACAAAAAGATATTTTTGACAATAAATGTCAGTTGGATTATCATAGATAGTGTTCTAGTACTTCGATACAAACATGGGGAATTCTCTATCATGTATTTTCCGACAACAAATTTACGCGACCCTTTTGTATAATTTTGTATGCAAATCAGGCATTTTATGGTAAAATTTACATATATGACAAAGTTCGGAAAACAATTTAACAATAACTATAAAGAATAAGACAGGCAGGTGGTTTCTTGAAAAAGATTTTATGGCTTTTTCTCGTTATTTTTGTGCTTTCGTATATTGTTCCGGAAGGGAATAATGTGTATGCAAAAAGTGGGACAAGTCTTGTGGCATCCAGTGCTACAACAGAGAAGGATAAGGCAGCAATTAATATTGATTTAAAGGATAATAGTGGAATTTGGGCTCTTAAGTTTAAGGTTTTTTATGACCACACTAAGTTGAAACTTAATTCCACACAGAATGGTAAAGTTTTTGCAAGTGGTGACATTACTTTACCGGAGAGTCTTGACAAGGATGATTTTGTTTTTCTTGCAAGTTCTAATAGTCTTAAAGATATTGAAAAGAACGGTACGGTTATAACACTTCACTTTAAGGCTAAGAGTTATGCAACTGAAGGAAAATATCCTATTAATAAGCGATATATGAAAATATGGTCAGCTTTAAAGGAAAGAGGAGTAGGTCTTGCACTTGATGATTTTGGAACAGGCAATAATAATATGATGGCAGTGGATATATTTGCACCGCATATTGTAAAGCTGGACAGAAGTCTGATAACAGATATTGAGAATGATGTTGATAAGCAGGAGTATTACTATTATTATAGAGACAGCTTCCATAAAAGAGGCATCAAAGTGCTTGCTGAGGGTATTGAATCAAGAGAAGAGTATGAATTCTTAAGGGATAATGGTATTGATTTAGTGCAGGGATTTTATCTTGGACGACCGGAATAAGATGAATGCCAGTTTATATTTTTTTTATAAATGCTTTATACAATATATATTAACATATCACAAAGTATGTTGTATTATGATGGAGTAAAGAAAACATTTTTTCTCCCTCATATTTTTTTAAAAAGAGCGATGGCAGAGTTAATTTGCCGTCGCTCTTTTTTTGCGCGGACAGCGATGAGAATGTACAAGAAGAAGTGACAGCCATGCTTGCATGGGCTGGGACTTCTTCTTGTATATTCGAGGAGCGTCGTGACAATGCCAGAACGTAGTTCTGGCATATGAACTGTCCGTGCGGACAGCGATGAGAATAGATAAGAAAAAGTGACAGCGATGAGTATTTCAAATTATATATGGCAAACACTGCCATATTAGTGATATAATAATTAAAATTTTCAGTATTTCAGGTTCAGTGATATCTAAGGCAATGAGACTGGAATAATATATAACATAGAATAGGGAGAAAATTATGGGAAAGAAAATTGCCAGAATTATAGGCAGAGTATTACTGGTGGTACTTGTTACTATAGTAATGCTGGTGGGAACTTTATTCATTATGATTAAGAGAATATGCAGCGATTCAGCACCTGCAGCCAGAAATCTTTTTATATCAACAGTTCTTGAATCAGGTCAGATGAAGTTTCTTGCTTCGTGGTTCTGTACAGATGCACAGATTAATGAGGTAATTAATGCTAATAAGATGGAGTCGATGGATTCAGATATTGATACATCTCTTATTAATATATCGTCAGACACAGATACACAGACGGTTGACAATAACGGAGAAGTAGAGCAGTTTGATGGGAATGGAATAAGAATGGTTGAGATTTCAGGAAGGTCATTCTTTGGAAAAATGCTGATTATAAAAGATCCGTCACAGGTTAAGGTCGGAACTACATACCCATGGGGGGATTACGGTAAGGAGCTTCATGAGATTGTAAGCGGAGCAGGAGCTGTTGCAGGAGTTAACGGAGGTCTGTATGTTTCATCAGGAAACAGAGGCGGCTCACCACTTGGAATTGTAGTGCAGGACGGTAAGATTACATATAACAGTCCTTCAGCACTTTCAGGTCTTTACTTAATTGGACTTAATAAGGATAACCTTTTAGTTGTTAAAGATATAGATGGTATGTCGGCAGCAGATTTTGAAAGCTATGTAAATGAAGCCGGGATCAGGGATGCTGTTGCTTTCCAGGAGGAAAGCTCTGATTCTAATAATCATTTTGTTCCGCTTATTATTAACAATGAAGCAAGAGTATTAAAAGGTCAGGGAAGCGGGGCTAACCCTAGAACAGCAATCGGACAGAGAGCTGACGGCGCAATACTTCTTTTAGTTACAGATGGAAGAGGTGCTTCAGGACATCTTGGTGCAACTGCGTCAGACCTGATATCAGTCATGCAGGAATATGGAGCAGTCAATGCAGCCAACCTTGATGGCGGAAGTTCTTCAACAATGGTATATAACGGTGGCTATGAGATGACAAGCGTAACATTTTATTATCAGAATTCATCATGGAAGCTGCCAACAGCATTTGTTGTAATGCCTAAGTAATTGGAAGGAGAACTGTGTAGATATGAAAAATAATACTAAGAAGTCTATAAATATAGGCAAAATCAATATACCATTAAATTACTGGACAGGGCTTGCCGTATATGCAGTGATTCTTCTTATTCTTGCAATCTGTATGATTGCATATACAGGTTCATGCCTTAAGCAATATGAGAATTCACAGTCGGACAAGGTAATGAATGATTTCCTTAATGACTTTACAAAGATGGCTGCTGATAAGACATTGGCTGATAATATTGAGCTTCCAGCCAGCAGTGAATTTGAGGGAAAAGATACATTTGTCAATATGTACATGTCCGAATTAGATGGTACAACTGACTATACATATAAGAAATCAGAGAGCAGTTATAATACAGAAGAGCCTATGTATGACATATATGCTGATGACAAGAAGGTTGCCAGAATGACTCTGGAAGCTAAAGATCAGCATGTTGTTCTTGGGATACTCACAGTGTTTGACTGGAAGGTTAAATCAATTGAGCCTGTATTTTCAGCAAAGACTAACGATTATACTGTATCAATTCCGGAAGGGTATACATTTGCAGTTAATGGAATAACTGTGTCAGATGATTACAAGACGGGTAAGGTTATAGAAAATCCTGATTATGTGAATGTTTCGAAGTATGTAACAATGCCAAAGTCAGTAGAATATAAGCTGACAGGATTTGTCAACAAGCCGGAGATTAAGATATATAATGCATCAGGCAGAGAAGTTACTGCAAATGTAGATGCTAAGGGGAATGTATCTGTAGCTGCAAGTGGCAATTCTGCCGATATGCCATCAGAAAGAAAAGAAGAAGCTCTTAATATGGCAAAAATATGGGATAATTTCCTTACTAATGATTTAAGCGGTTCAGGTCATGGACTTGCAACAGTGCAGCAGTATCTTATTGAGGATTCGTATTACTGGAATCTTGCAAAAGATTATGCTTCAAGTGCAGATATAACATTTATCAGTGACCACACATTGTCAGGAAATCCGTATACAGGAGTGACAGTTGATAATTATATTGAATATAATGATGACTGCTATTCATGCCATATTGCATTTACAAAGAATATGACACTTACCGCAGGTGGTGCGAGAAAAGATGTTATTGATTCGACATTCTATTTCGTGAAATATGATGGCAGATGGGCGATTGCGGATATGATTGCGACTACTAAGTGATTTATTCCCCGCAGAAGTGAAGCCGAATATTAAGAAAAATGTGCAGGATGTCAATTAAGGGGTGTCCTGCACTTGTCATGTGTGCTACAATGATTATTGAGAAGAATTATCAATAATGATTTGGGCAGATTATTTAGAAAAGGAAAACACACATGAAGTTAAATGAACTTAAGATTGGACAATGTGCAAGAATTACCTCAGTTGGCGGTGAAGGCGCATTAAGACAGCATTTTCTTGATATGGGCGTAATTCCCGGGGCGGAAGTTACGCTTGTGAAACTTGCACCTATGGGTGATCCAATGGAATTACAGATACATGGTTATGAACTGACACTTCGAGTTGCCGATGCAGGAGAGATTACTATTGATCCTATAGATGAGCGTACAAGAAAACACGAAAGACCAGACCGAATATATAAGTCTGACCATCCGGGACTTGGTGAAACCGGTAAATACCATGCTAAGGGAGATGGGGAAAAGCTTCCTGAAGGAACAAAGCTTACATTTGCATTGGTTGGTAATCAGAATTGTGGAAAGACAACTCTGTTTAATCAGCTTACCGGTTCTAACCAGCATGTCGGAAATTTTCCGGGAGTTACGGTTGACTGCAAGAGCGGTATGATTAAGGAACATGAGAATACATCAGTTACGGATTTACCGGGAATATATTCTATGTCTCCATACAGCAGCGAGGAGATTGTTTCAAGAAATTTTGTGCTTAATGAGAAGCCTAAGGCGATTATTAATATTGTTGATGCAACTAATATTGAGAGAAATATGTATCTTACAATGCAGCTTTTAGAGATGGATGTGCCTATGGTTCTTGCACTTAATATGATGGACGAGGTAGTAGGCAATTCAGGTTCTATTGATATTAATGGCATGGAAAATATGCTTGGAATCCCGGTTATTCCTATATCTGCTGCCAAGAATGAAGGCGTTGATGAGCTTATAAGGCATGCACTTCATATTGCAGAATATCAGGAAAAGCCGGAAAGAACTGATTACTGTGATGAGAATGATTTCGGAGGAGCAGTACACAGATGTATACATGCAGTAATTCATCTTATAGAGGATCATGCAAAGAGAGCTGATATTCCAGTAAGATTTGCAGCAAGTAAGATTATTGAGGGTGACCCTCTTATATTAAAACTGTTGCAGCTTGATGAGAATGAAAAAGAAATGCTTGAGCATATTGTACTTCAGTTGGAGAATGAGAGAGGTCTTGACAGAAGTGCGGCAATCGCGGACATGAGATTTACATTTATAGAGAAGATATGTGAAGCTAATGTTGTTAAGCCTAAGGCAAGTAAAGAAAGAATACGAAGCCAGAAGATTGATAAGATTCTTACTGGAAAATATACGGCAATACCTTGCTTTGTAGCAATTATGCTTGCAATATTCTTTCTTACATTCAATGTGATTGGTGCATTTTTACAGAATGTTCTGCAGATGGGTATTGATGCACTTACTGGCGTTGTTGACAATGCACTTGCAGCGGCAGGGGTGAATAAGGTTATTCACAGCCTTGTAATTGATGGAATATTTGCAGGTGTTGGCTCTGCGCTTTCGTTCCTGCCGATTATTGTTACACTGTTTTTCTTCTTATCACTTATGGAGGACAGTGGTTATATTGCAAGAGTAGCATTTTTTATGGATAAGCTGTTAAGAAAGATTGGTCTGTCAGGAAGAAGCATCGTTCCTATGCTGATTGGATTTGGATGTACTGTTCCTGCAGTTATGGCAACAAGAACACTCCCAAGTGAGAGAGACAGGAAGATGACAATTCTTCTTACCCCATTTATGAGCTGTTCAGCCAAGCTGCCAATATATTCATTCTTTGTAAGTGCATTTTTCCCGGGAAAGGGTGCATTTATAATGGGTGCATTATATTTCTTTGGAATTATTATGGGAATTCTTGTGGCATTGCTTTACAAAGGAACATTGTTTAAAGGAGAAGCTGTTCCTTTCGTTATGGAGCTTCCTAATTACAGACTTCCAGGCATGAAAAATGTTTTGCAGTTATTATGGGAAAAGGCCAGGGATTTCTTGCAGAGAGCATTTACAGTTATATTTGTTGCAACTGTAATTGTCTGGTTTTTACAAAGCTTCAATCTGCACCTTAATCTTGTTACAGATTCAAAGGACAGCATACTTGCACTTATTGCGGGAATAATAGCCCCTGTATTTGCACCTTTAGGATTAGGTGACTGGAGAATATGTACATCTTTGCTGTGTGGTGTCATGGCAAAGGAAAGTGTCGTATCAACAATGCAGATACTTTTCGGGACAGGCATACGGGCAGCACTTTCAACAGCCGGTGCAGCCGCAATGCTTGTATTCAGTCTTCTGTACACACCTTGTATCGCAGCAATTGCTTCAGTAAAGCGTGAGCTTGGCGGAAAATGGGCAGTTATAATGGTTGCATGGCAGTGCCTGATTGCGTGGGTGATGGCATTTGTTGTGCATGCTGTTGTGATGCTATTCTAGAAAGCATTTATTTCATGTGACATTACTGGTGAAAATGTGGTAAAATAACATAAGATTATGCTGAAAGCAAGGAGCGGATGGTTATGAAATACATTTTTACTAATGGACATATCCTTGATGGAATTAAGGATATGAAAGTTTTGGATGGTCATTCTGTGCTTGTTGAAGATGACAAGATTACTGGTATTGTGAAGGGTAACACTGTACCAGACGGCTTTAAGGAGATTAATCTTGAAGGCAGATACCTTATGCCGGGGCTTATTAATATGCATGTTCATCTTGCAGGCAATGGAAAGCCACAGAAAAAGCAGAGAGATAATGAAAAGACTGTTAAGCTGCTTATGGGAACAGCACTTTCAAGGGCTGTGACATATAAGGTTGTAAAGGATTTTGCAAAAACAGAGCTTATGAGTGGTGTTACTACTATAAGAACTGTTGGTGGTCTGGCGGATTTTGATACAAGAGTAAGAGATGATATCAGAAACGGCAAGGCTGACGGACCAAGAATACTTGCAGCTAATGAAGGAATTTCTGTACCAGGTGGGCATATGGCTGGTTCAGTTGCGGTAGCTGCTAACAATATAGATGAAGCACTTGTTCAGGTTGATATTGCAAAGAGTCAGAATGTTGACCTTATCAAGCTTATGATTACAGGCGGGGTGCTTGATGCCAAGGCTAAGGGCGTGCCGGGTGAACTTAAGATGCAGCCTGAGATGGTAAAGGCAGTGTGTGATAAGGCACATGCGCTTGGATATAAGGTTGCGGCACATGTTGAATCGCCAGAGGGTGTAAGGGTTGCACTTGAAAATGGTGTCGATTCAATAGAGCATGGTGCAAAGCCTGATGATGAGATAATACATTTGTTTAAGGAGAATAATGCATTTTTATGCACAACATTATCACCTGCACTGCCATATGCTCTTTTTGACAGAAGCGTATCTAATGCGTCTGAGGTTGAACAGTATAATGGCAATATTGTATTTGAGGGAATAAAGGAATGTGCCAAAGCAGCAATTGCTAATGATATTCCGGTTGTACTTGGTAATGATGTCGGATGTCCATGGATTACACAGTATGATTTCTGGAGAGAGCTTTATTATTTCCACAAATATGTCGGTGTGAGCAATGCATTTGCACTATACACAGCTACGCTTAACAGTGCAGTAATGGCAGGGATTGGTGATGCTACGGGCTCTGTTGAAGCTGGTAAATGTGCTGACCTGATTGTAACTAAGAATAATCCGTTAGATGACCTCAGGGCACTTCGTAATGTGGATTTAGTCATGGCACGAGGCAGATTATACAATAATCCGAAGTTCAAAACGAAAAATATTGTCACTAAAGAACTGGATAAATTTTGCGATTTATGTTAATTTTATTAAAGAATTTTACTTAAAGGAATAAGATTATGAAGATAGGATTTGATAACGACAAATATTTAAAAATGCAGTCTGAGCATATTAAGGAGAGAATTGCCAAGTTTGACAATAAGTTATATCTTGAGTTTGGCGGAAAGCTGTTCGATGATTATCATGCTTCAAGGGTTCTTCCAGGATTTAAGCCGGACTCAAAGCTTCAGATGCTTTTGCAGTTAAAGGACCAGGCAGAGGTTGTTATTGCAATAAGTGCAGAAGATATTGCAAGCAACAAGATTCGTGGTGATTATGGTATTACTTATGATCAGGAAGTTTTAAGACTTATTGATGCATTTACAGAATATGGACTTTTTGTTGGAAGCGTATGCATTACCAAGTATTTCCAGCAGCCAGAGGTTGATAATTTTATCAAGGTGTTAGATGCACATGGAATTAAGAATTTCAAGCATTATAAGATAGCAGGCTATCCTAATGATGTTGCTAAGATTGTAAGTGACGATGGTTACGGAAAGAATGAATTTATTAAGACTACCAGACCACTTGTAGTTGTTACTGCACCTGGACCTGGAAGTGGAAAGATGGCTACATGCCTTTCACAGCTTTACCATGAATATAAGCATGGTGTTAAGGCTGGATATGCCAAGTTTGAGACATTCCCAATATGGAATATTCCACTTAAGCACCCTGTTAATCTTGCTTATGAGGCAGCGACAGCAGACCTTAATGATGTCAACATGATTGATCCTTTCCATCTTGAAGCATATGGAAAGACAACAGTTAATTATAACAGAGATATTGAGATATTCCCTGTACTTAACGCAATGTTTGAGCTTATTGCAGGAGAGAGTCCATACAAGTCACCAACAGACATGGGAGTTAATATGGCCGGTAACTGTATTGTTGATGATGAGGCATGCCGTTATGCTTCTAATATGGAGATTATCAGAAGATATTACAAATGTTTATGCGACCAGAAGAGAACTGGTGTAAACAGTCAGGAAATATATAAGATTGAGCTTTTAATGAATCAGGCAGGAATCACACCATCTTCAAGACCTGTTGTTAATGCTGCACTTGAAAAGTCAGCAAAAAGCGGTGACAAACCGGCGGTTGCAATTGAGTTAGAAGACGGAACTATTGTTACTGGAAAAACAGGTGATCTGTTAGGTGCTGCGTCATCAGCATTGCTTAATGCATTAAAGCAGCTTGCTGGAATAGATGATTCAGTTGACCTGCTATCACCTGAGTCAATCAGTCCAATCCAGACCTTAAAGACTAACTATCTTGGCAGCAGGAATCCAAGACTTCATACAGATGAAATTCTTATTGCACTTTCATCTTCAGTTGTAGCCAATCCGTTAGCTGACAAGGCATTAAAGCAGATGCCTAAGCTTTATGCATGTGATGTTCATTCAACAGTTATTCTTTCAGCGGTAGACAAGGATACATTTAAGAGACTGGGCATGAATCTTACATGTGAGCCTGCTTATGAGGAAGAAAAGAGATTTCATAAGAATTAGTTATTGACACACATGCACGCATTTGATATTATTTATCAAGTAATTAAATATTCCATGAGGGAGTAGTTAGCGCGAAAGTGTGATTTGTCAACATTCTGATTATAATTAAAGAGTATAATCTGGCAAATCTTAAATAATGAGACTCATGTATATCAATTAACAGTTAGTGTTGTACACGGCAGGTAGTTGATATACATGAGTCTTTTTTTATCTGCTGGATATAGTAGTAGCAGAGTTTTTAAGCTGACGACACTTATTATGGAGAGAGAAAAAGGAGGAAAACATGGAAAAATTCATTAACAATGCACCATTTGCTCTTGTACTTGTATGTCTTATAATCGGTTTTGTTCTGCTTATTAAAGGTGCAGACTTTTTCGTAGAAGGAAGCTCAAGTGTAGCAAAGAGACTACATGTTCCGTCTATTATTATTGGACTTACAATTGTTGCAATGGGAACATCGCTTCCAGAAACGGCGGTCAGTGTATCTGCATCAATTACAGGCAACAATGAGCTTGCAGTAAGTAATGTAGTCGGTTCTAATATATTTAACCTGATGGTTGTTATTGGCGTG
>ERZ827520.3517-NODE-3517-length-12698-cov-24.626355_pt1 | contig 12698 bp, 10 predicted proteins | sample MGYA00519581_ERZ827520 | MGnify/ENA primary metagenome ERZ827520 (study PRJEB31778, sample SAMEA3449339) | human gut metagenome | biome: human gut; feature: human-associated habitat; material: faeces | place: United Kingdom | collected 2010/2012 ...
TCCTCTGCGGCTGCCACCCCGGCGACTGCCATTACACGACCGGCAACTATTACGCGCGGCGCAGAATGACGCTCCTGTTCTCCATGCTGGACTATCTCGGCATCGAGAAGGAGCGCACCCGCGTTGAGTGGGTCTCTGCCGCTGAGGGCGCAAAGTTTGCCGCGACGATGAATGACTTCGTGCAGACCATCACAAAGCTTGGCGAAAACCGCAGATTGGAGGACCTGAGATGCAAGGAGTAAAAGAAAAAGCCGTCCAGCTCCTCAGGGACGGGACGGTCGACCGCGTGATCGGCTGGCGCGCGGGTGAGTTCTTCTACGATCTGACGCCGTCGGTCTTTCAGACGGTCGAGGATGTGGAGAAAAACTTCGTCTGGAGCGTCTTTTCCGCCGCAAACGTCTCAAAATACCTCATCGCGGAATCGAAAAAGGGCGGCAGAGTCGCGGCGTTTCTCAAGCCCTGCGACAGCTATTCCTTTGCCCAGCTTCAAAAGGAGCACCGCATCGCGCGTGAGGCGGTCTATGCCGTTGGCGTGCAGTGCGACGGCGTCTGCGACATGGAAAAGCTGAGATCACTCGGCTGCAAGGGCGTGACCGCCGTGCAGGAGGATGGCGGCGCGCTGCGCGTCCAGACGCTCTACGGCGAAAAGACCGTGGCAAAAAAAGACGCCCTTCTGGAGCGCTGCACGGTCTGCAAGTCCAAAAAGCTCGTCGGCTTTGACGAGCTGCTGGGCGAGCAGGGTGAGGACTGCGGCGCGGCGCGCTTTGAGGCGGTCGGGAAGCTCGAGGCCATGACGCCCGAGGAGCGCTTCGCCTTCTGGCGCGGGGAGCTCTCGCGCTGCATCCGCTGCAACGCCTGCCGGAACGTCTGCCCTGCGTGCTCCTGTGAGAAATGCGTGTTCGATAACCATGCCCTCGGGACCGACAACAAGGCGGCTGCGGACGATTTTGAGGAAAACTTCTTCCACATCATCCGCGCCTTCCATGTGGCCTCGCGCTGCACCGACTGCGGCGAATGCTCCCGCGTCTGTCCGCAGCATATTCCGCTGCATCTTCTGAATCGGAAATTCATCAAGGACTCGAACGCGCTGTACGGCGAATATCAGGCAGGCGCGGACATGGACACCCGCCCGCCGCTCATGGACTTCCGCAAGGACGACTGTGAGCCGTCGGTCATTTATCAGAGAGGAGGCCCGCAGGCATGAAAAAAATCGCGAAAAGCAGTCTCAGCGGCCTCTTTGCCGCCATCGCGGCGACCCAGACACTCTATATCCCCGCCGACGGAAAGGGCGGGCAGGCGTATTTCACGCCCTGGCAGGAGGGCATGGCACTTTCGACCGCACTGAACACGGCGCGCAGCGCCAAGGATCTCTTTTTCCCGCAGGTGGAGAACCTCATGGGCTTCAAGGTCACGGGCAAGCAGATCGAGCTGATCGAGCTGCGCGACGAGACGGCGCCCTTCGTTCTGTTCGGCGTGCGCGCGTGCGACTGCCGGAGCTTTGACATCCTCGACAGCGTCTTTCTGGCGGAGCCGGCCGACACCTATTATCAGGCACGGCGCGCGCACGGCACGGTCGTAACGCTGGCATGTGCCGAGCCGGAGGAGACCTGCTTCTGCGGCGCGTTCGGGATCGACGCGGCAGAGCCGGCGGGCGATGTGACGTGCTGGCTGGACGCGGAAACTCTCTACTGGCGCGCCAACACCGAAAAAGGTGAGACGCTGACGGCGGCGCTTGCCATGCTGGAGGAAGCGGACGGCGCAGCCGTCGCGGCGCAGCAGGAAGCAGCGCGCGCGCTTCTCAAAAAGCTCCCGCTGGCGGAGCTGGAGCTCGGCGCGGTCGGCGCAGGAAAGACCAAGGCGCTCTTTGAACGCCCGGAGTGGCAGCGCCTTTCGGAAAGCTGCCTCGGCTGCGGCACCTGCACCTTCGTCTGCCCGACGTGCCAGTGCTACGACATTCAGGAATTTGACAACGGGAAGACGGTGCGCCGCTTCCGCTGCTGGGATAGCTGCATGTATTCGGACTTTACAAAAATGTCCGCCGGTCAGCCGCGTCCGACGCAGCTTGAACGCTTCCGGCAGAGATTTATGCACAAGCTGGTCTATCATCCCGACAACCACGAGGGGACGTTCGGCTGCGTCGGCTGCGGCCGGTGCCTGCAAAAATGCCCCATCCACATGAACATCGTCAAGGTTATCAAAGAGCTGGGAGGTGCGGCGCAATGAGACACGATCCCCTGATCCCGATGATCGGCGTGGTGACAAAAATCCGCGTGGACACGCCCGATGTCAAGACCTTCCGCGTGGTGGGGCTGGACGGCAGGAAGCCCTTTGAGCACATTCCCGGCCAGTGCGCGATGCTCTCGATCCCCGGCGTGGGCGAGGCACTGTTTTCCATCACCTCCAGCCCCACGGAGGCAGATTGTGTCGAGTTCTCCATCAAAAAATGCGGCTGCGTGACGGACTGGCTCCACAGCATGGACGAGGGCCAGCAGATCACCATCCGCGGCCCCTACGGAAACGGCTTCCCGGTCGACACCGCATTTGCGGGAAAGGATCTGCTGTTCATCGCGGGCGGCATCGGCCTTGCTCCGCTGCACTCGGTCATCAATTACTGCCGCCACCACCGAAGCCGCTACGGCAAGATCGACATTGTCTACGGCTCGCGCTCCAAGGAGGATCTGGTCGATTATCAGGAGATCCTCGATGCGTGGTGCAGAGAGGACGGCATCAGCGTCCATCTGACCATTGACCGCGAGCAGCCGGACTGGGACGGACATGTCGGCTTTGTGCCGAACTATGTCAAGGAGCTTGCCTTCACAACGGACAAGACCGTCGTGATGTGCGGCCCGCCCATCATGATCAAGTTCACCCTCGCGGGGCTGATGGAGCTCGGCTTTGCGCGCGAGCAGGTGTACACCACGATGGAGCTGAAGATGAAGTGCGCGCTTGGAAAATGCGGCCGCTGCAACATCGGCGACAAATACGTCTGTAAGGACGGCCCGGTGTTCCGTTTCGACCAGCTCGACGAGCTGCCCAACGAATATTAAGGAGAAAACGCGATGGAAAACATGATAAACGTTTTTCTGTTCGGGAAAAAATATGAAGTCCCGGAGAGCCTGACCATCATGGAGGCGATGGAATATGCGGGCTATCAGCTCGTGCGCGGCTGCGGCTGCCGCAACGGCTTCTGCGGTGCGTGCGCGACGATCTACCGCATCGCGGGCGACCGGGAGCTGAAGGCGTGTCTGGCGTGTTCGACCAAGGTCGAAAACAATATGTACGTGGCGACGCTGCCGTTCTTCCCGCTGGTGAAGGCGGTCTATGACGTGGAAAAGGTCAAGCCGACGGAGCAGATCATGATGCAGCTCTATCCCGAGATCTACGCCTGCGTCGGCTGCAACGCCTGCACCAAGGCGTGTACGCAGGGACTCAATGTGATGCAGTACATCGCCTACGCCCAGCGCGGCGAGTATGAAAAGTGCGCGGAGGAATCCTTTGACTGTGTGATGTGCGGCGTGTGCTCATCCCGGTGCCCGGCGGGCATCTCGCATCCGCAGGTCGCCATGCTGGCGCGGCGGCTCAACGGCAAGTATCTGGCGCCGCACTGTGCGCATCTCGACGAGCGCGTGCAGGAGGTCAGAGACGGCAAGTTTGAGGCTCTGATCGAGGGGCTGATGGGAAAGCCGCTTGACGAGATCAAGGAGCTTTACAACCACCGCGAGATCGAAAAGTAAGGAGGGAAAAGCAATGTATACCGATCCGAAAATTCTGGAATCCATCAAGCGGGTGGAAGCACGCCGCGAGGAAAATGCAAAGCTCGACCCTCGCCGCATGACGGCAGAGGAGAAGGAGGTCCTGCTGCGGACATTCCACCCCGACTACCGTGAAAACCAGTTCACCGAGCTTCGCATCGGCCCGAACAAGGGCGGCAAGGTGCCGCTGGAGCTGGCGGCGCTGCTGGAGGGGCGTTCCCGTCTGGGAGAGCAGCTTCCGAGCCTGACCGAGCCGGACTACGATGCGGACGTGCTCATCATCGGCGGCGGCGGCGCAGGCTGCTCTGCGGCCATTGAGGCGCACAAGGCGGGCGCGAAGGTCCTGCTCGTCACGAAGCTCCGCACGGGCGACGCCAACACCATGATGGCGGAGGGCGGCATTCAGGCTGCCGACAAGCCGAACGATTCGCCCGCACAGCACTTCCTCGACGCCTACGGCGGCGGGCATTTTGCCGCGCAGAAGGATCTTCTCTGCAAGCTCGTCATGGACGCGCCGGAGGCCATCCAGTGGCTTTCAGGACTCGGCGTCGAATTTGACAAGGCGCCAGACGGCACCATGATCACGACGCACGGCGGCGGCACCTCCCGCAAGCGCATGCACGCGGCAAAGGACTACTCCGGTGCGGAGATCATGCGCACGCTCCGCGACGAGGTGCTGAATCACACGGATATTCAGGTTGTGGACTTCACCTCTGCCATCGAGCTTATCAAGGACGAGCAGGGACGCTGCGCAGGCGCGGTGCTTTTGAACATGGAGACAAAGGAGCTTCTGGCCGCGCGGGCAAAGACGGTCATTCTTGCGACCGGCGGAGCGGGCAGACTCCACTATCAGGGCTTCCCGACCTCGAACCACTACGGCGCGACCGCCGACGGACTCATCCTCGGCTACCGCGCGGGTGCAAGGCTCCTGTATCCCGACACGCTTCAGTATCATCCCACGGGCGCGGCGTTCCCGGCGCAGATCTTTGGCGCGCTGGTCACGGAAAAGGTGCGCTCGGTCGGCGCAATGCTCATTAACGCCGAGGGTGAGGCGTTCATGAACCCTCTGGAGACGCGCGATGTGGCGGCGGCGTCCATCATCCGGGAGTGCTCCGCACACGGCAAGGGTGTCAAGACGCCGCTTGGCGATGCGGTCTGGCTGGACACGCCGATGATCGAGCTCAAGCACGGCGCGGGCACCATTGAAAAGCGCATCCCCGCCATGATGCGCATGTTTGCAAAGCACGGCATCGACATCCGCACCGAGCCGATCCTCGTCTATCCGACGCTCCACTACCAGAACGGCGGCCTGCACATCACAGTCGATGGGCAGACGGACGTGGAGAACCTCTTTGCCGCAGGCGAGGTCGTGGGCGGCATCCACGGGCGCAACCGCCTGATGGGCAACAGCCTGCTCGATGTGATCGTCTTTGGCCGCAACGCGGGCCAGCACGCCGCAGAGAAGGCGAAGACCGTGACGACCGGCACGCTGACACTCGCGCATGTCGCGGCGTTCGAGGCCGAGCGCACGGCGGCGGGCCTCGCAGACGGCGCGCTTTCACCGCAGCTTCTGCCCGACTACACCAGAAAGGTCAACCCGTAAGCGCGGATGCGGGAAAAAGAGAAACGAGGAAAACGAAAATGTCATTTACAATGAATGCGGCGAACTTCCTGATGCTCTCCGTCTTTGCCATTGCGGCGTTCGGATATATTCTGGGACGGATCACGATCAAAGGCATCAGCCTCGGCACAGCCGGCGTATTTGTCATCGCGCTGATCTACGGCGGCTTTTTCGGCGTTTTTTTCAATTCCAGGTTTGTGATCGAGGAGGTCAACTACGCCTCGCAGGCGCTGAAGATCGTTGAAAACCTCGGTCTGGTGTTCTTTGTCACCTCGGTCGGCTTCATCGCCGGGCCGAACTTCTTCAAGAACATGAAGAAGAATTTCAAATCCTATGTCCTTCTGGGGCTTGTCATCATTCTCTCCGGCGGCATTGCGGCAATCGCGTGCATTCTGATCGGCCGCGTGCTGGAGAGCGGTACAGACCCCAAGCAGCTGACAGCCATCATCACCGGCCTTCTCTCCGGCTCGCTGACGTCGACCCCGGCGTTCTCCGCGACCAAGGAGGCAGTGGCGGCGCAGTATCAGGACGCCGTCACGGTCGGCTACGGCATTGCCTATCTCTTTGGTGTCATCGGCGTGGTGCTGTTCGTGCAGCTCATGCCACGCATCGTCCACGCCGACATGGCGGAGGAGGTTCGCAAGATCACGCATGTCGAGACGGGCGATGTTGCGAAGTTCAAGGGGAAGCTGCTGGAATTTGACGATTTCGGCTTCACGCCCTTCGCTGCGGCGGCGGTGCTTGGCATTTTGATCGGCTCCGTCAGGTTCTTCGGCTTTTTCTCCCTGACCACGACGGGCGGTACGCTGCTGGTCTCGCTGGTATTCGGACATTTCGGACATGTCGGCCGCGCCGACCTGATGCCGAGCAAGAAGGTTCTGGAGACCTTCCGTGAGCTTGGCCTGATGGTCTTTCTGATCGGTGCGGGTGTTTCGGGCGGTATGAGCTTCGTCCGGTACTTCAGGCCCATCTACTTCGTGTACGGCGTCGTCATGACGCTGCTGCCGATGGTGCTTGGCTATCTGGTTGCAAAATATGTGCTGAAGCTGAACCTCCTGAACATCCTCGGCTCGATCACCGGCGGCATGACCTCCACGCCTGCCCTTGGCACGCTCATCCATGTGGCGGGCACGAGCAACGTCGCCTCGGCGTATGCCGCGACCTATCCCATCGCGCTCATTGCGGTGGTGCTGGTCACGCAGTTCATTGTCCGTGTGTTCTGAATCAAAAATGGGGCTGTCTCTTAGTGAGACAGCCCCATTTGCGGCGTTGTTTATTGCTTTTGCAGCGTCACGGCCAGCTCGATGAGACCGTAGACGACGGGCTGGTGCAGCAGGTAGATCCAGAGCGACTGCCGCCCGCACCACTGAAAGAAACGGAAAAGGAAAAAATCCTGTGCTGTGCCGGGCAGAAGCGTCCGCTTTTCATGATAGAGCGTCCTGCCGATGACGATGCCGAGCAGGAACCAGCCGAGCTGCGGCAGGAGCGGGAAAAAGTCGCTTGAGGTAAAGGCGGGATAGACGAAGCCGAGCGGAAAGAGCCAATGCACCGAAAAGCGCATACCCTGAATGGCATATCCGATGGCAACGATCGCGGCGGCAAGCACGCTGAGCGCCGTCGTGGGGAGCTTTTTGAGCAGGGGATAGAGCATCATGCAGACGCCCAGCAGATGCAGCACACCGAATTTCACCACCACGTCGGAGGCGGCCATGCCCATCCGGTACATCCCGAAGGTGACGAGCGTGATCAGCATACCGCACCCAAAGACCAGCACGCCGCGCCGGAAGCTCCGCGAGCCGAGCGTGGCGCAGCAGCCGGACAGAACGACAAAAATCGCGCCTCCGTACTGCTGAATGAAGGTATACAGCGGCGGGAAATCGACCTGTTTTCCGAGGAAATAGACCAGATCGAACATGAAGTGGACAAAGATGACACAGACAATGCAGAACCCGCGCAGGGCGTCAAGCTCCCAGATGCGTTCGCGTTTTTGCTCCATAATTTGCTCCTGATACAATGTGCGGGCCGCAAAGGCCCGCACAGATTTTTTGCTTACTCCTCGTTCTGCTCGAGCGCGGCCTGACGTTCGGCTTCTTCCTCCTCCAGCACGCGGTAGGCGACCTTGCCCACCAGCGTTTTCGGAAGCTCAGCGCGGAACTCGATGTCATACGGCATGGCGTACTTCGCAATGTGACCGCGGCAGTACTCCAGCAGCTCCTGCTTGACGGCCTCTGACGGCTCATAGCCCGGCCGCAGGACGACGAATGCCTTGACCTTCTGCATCTTGTACGGGTCCTTGACGCCGATGACACAGGACAGGAGGACTTTTTCGTGGCCGTCGATGATGTTCTCAAGCTGACCGGGATAGACATTGTAGCCGGAGGTGACGATCATGCGCTTGATGCGCTGGGAGAAATAGACGAAGCCGTCCTCGTCCATCTTGCCGAGATCGCCGGTGTGCATCCAGATGCGTCCGTCGGGATGGCGGCGCAGGGTGCTTCTCGTCTCCTCGTCGTTGTCCATGTAGCCCAGCATGACGGACGGGCCGCTGATGCAGATCTCGCCCTCCACGTTGGGATCGACCTCGTCGGTCGTGCCGACCTTGACGACCTTGTAATAGGTGTCGGGGAAGGGGACGCCGATGGAGCCGACGCGGTTATAATCCTTCGGCGTCAGGCAGCTTGCCGTGACGCACTCCGTCAGGCCGTAGCCCTGACGGATCTGGACGGAGGCGTTGTGTGCCTTGAGAAATTCGTCAACCTTCTTCTTCAGCTCGATCGAAAGGCTGTCGCCGCCGCAGAACACGCCCTTGAGACAGCTCAAATCGGCATTTTCCAGCTTCTCCGCGCGCAGCAGCGCCTCGAACAGCGTGGGCACGCCGGGGATGATGTTCGGCTGCTTCTTGATAAGAAGCTCCGCATAGGTCTTGACGTTGAACTGCGGAACAAGAATGCAGCAAGCGCCGCCGATGAGCGCGGTGTGGATGCCGATGCCAAGGCCAAAGCCATGGAAGACAGGCATGACCGAAAGCATCTTCATGCCGTTGATGGGCGCAAAGCCCGATGCGGCGATGGTCTGAAGGCCGAGGGCGTTGAAGTTGAGGTTGCTGAGCATGATGCCCTTGGTGGTGCCGGTCGTTCCGCCGGAGTAGAGGATGGACGCGCAGGCGTCTGCGGCAGGCAGGCGTCTGGGCAGCGGAAGATCACGCTTTTTGCCCATGCGCATAAACTCATTCCACCAGATGTAATCACCCTTTCTGGGCGGGGCAGGGTACTTGCGCGCCTTGGTGAGCTCGTAGCCGACCGCCATCGCAAGGGGCAGCTCGTCCTGAATGCGGGCAAGAAGGAGCTTGCACGGCGCCTTCAGCTCCGGCAGGATGGACGCGACCTTGGTGTAAAACTGGTCAAGCGTCAAAATGGCCTTGGAATGGGAGAAATCGAGATAGTGACGGATCTCGCCGGCTGCGGACAGCGGGTGGATCATGTTCGACACCGCGCCGATGCGGTTGAGGGCGTAAAAGCTGTCAACTGCCTGCGGGCAGTTCGGCATACAGATCGTGACATGATCGCCCTTCGTGATGCCAAGCGCGAGATAGGCCTTTGCGGTGGCGTCGATGCGGCGCATAAACTCGGCATATGTCGTCTTTTTGCCCATGAATTCATAGGCGTCGTTTTTGGGGAATTTCTCTGCGGCAATGCGTACCATGCCGTAGAGGCTTTCCTTGGGATAGGTCAGGTGATGCGGAGTGCTTCCGTAATAACTGAGCCAAGGTGCAGAGGAGGAAATGCTCATTGTTGTCATCCTTTCTTGTTTCACGCGGGAGGCCCGGATGAGCATCCCGTACACACCTGCGATGTTCCGGCGCACACACACCTGCCGAAAGACCGCTGCGTAGAATTATACCGTTCCTTTGCGGAAAATTCAATATTTTTCGAGGATTTTAGGAGGAAACGGCTGTTTTCAGCGATTCAGAAGCCGCGCGATAAACGTCCGGCGCACCTTCATCGCGCCCTTCGGGCAGAACTCCTGACAACAGAAGCAGTGGATGCAGGCAGAACGGTCGATCTTCGGGAGCTTGTTTTTCATTTTGATGGCCTTGGCGGGGCAGACGTTGGCGCATTTGCCGCAGCCGATGCACTCCGGCGCATGGACGCTGGGGTCAGAGCGGAAGGCTCTGCGCGCAATGGAGGCGGTGATCTTTCCGATGATGCCGCTTCCGACGTGGAACGCTGCGATCGGCTTCTGAGCCTCGGGTACGTCAAAGTCGGGCTTGCGCAGCGCGGCATAGTCGCCGCACACATGCAGCTCCGCCGCCGTCGGCGGGATCAGACCGCGCGCCAGCGCGGCCGCGAGCGTCGGCACATCCTTTGCCGTGAGGCCGATCAGATCGGCGCAGAGCAGGTCGAGCTTGTGAGACGAGCACGCTGCCGCGACCGCACCGAGATGGACGGGCGTGCCTTGTGTGGGGCCGTTTCCTTCCATGCAGGTGATGGCGTCGCAGATGCAGAGGCGCGGCTTAAAGTACTCGTTCAGATCGACGAGCATGTTTGCAAAATCGCCCGGATCGGGGTATTTGTAGTGATATTCCGGCTTCATGGTGCCGGGGATGACGCCGAACAGATTTTTCGCGGCGTTGGACATGCCCATCATGCCATGGCTCTTGAGCTTGCAGAAATCGATGATGGCGTCGGCGTCGTCGAGCCATGCGGTGTAGGAGAACTGGTGCGCGCAGACTGCGTCAGGGAACGTTGCCTCGGATCTTGCGAAGTTCTGGTTGAGCTGCGCCCCCACCTCCTCGCAGGCGTGCATTCCGGTCACGTCATAGACGTGCGCCAGATGCGCCGCGTGAAAAAGACCGCCGGGGCTGTCACCGACGACCACGGCCGCACCGCGGGTGGTAAGCAGTTTCACAAGCTCGCACAAAAGCGTCGGATGCGTGGTTGCGGCGCTCTCCGGCGGCATGGCAGAGACCAGATTGACCTTGATGGCAATGCGCATACCGGGCTGCACCCAGTCTAGACCGCCGAGCGGCGCAAGCACGCTTTCCAGTGCGTGGCGGCAGGCTTCCGCTTCATATTCATCACAGCGGACGATGGAAACATCTGTATTCATTCGGCTCGTCTCCGTTTTCAGCATATTTTTCATATCATACCACAGTTGCGGCTTGATTTCAAACAGAAGCGTGTCAAAATACGCAGTGTTTACAAAATGGTGAATATCTGTTATAATAAAATGTCAAAACATGGTCTGAACATGCAAAAGACGCGGCTTTTTGTAATGGACCAAAAGAAAGGAGCCTTCTTATGGACAACAGAGACGGCTTTGACATCCAAAAACTGGACCGTGAGGTAGACGAACTCCTTTCCGACGTAAAGGATCTTCTGAATGAAAACGCAGACTCCGTGAATGAAAGCGGGGGAGAGGACGCTGCGGACGCGGATGCAGCTGCGCCGGAGCTTCCGCAGGAGCAGGCGCCAGAGATGCCGGCATTTCCGCCGGAGGCAATGTCGGATGCGACCGTGGTGTATAAGCCGCTGACGTATTATGAGCAGTCCAAGCCTGCCTATCAGACCGCACGCCGCGCGCAGTATGAGCGCGAGCGGGAGCATGCGCGGCTGGAGCGCGAACGGCAGCGCCTTGCGCGCGAGGCCGAGGAGGAGAAGATCATGCAGGAGCTGGAGCAGCGGCAAAAAAAGCCGCGCGGCCGCGCGAGTACCGAGCCGCCTGAGGACGCGCGGGACTACGCGGATTGGCTCTACGAGCAGGGCGACGGCGAGCAGACCGTTATGCAGCGTGAGGCGCTTGCGCAGCGCGAGCGCGGCGGCGAGCCGCCGAAACAGAAAAAGAAACGCCATCCGGTGCGCACGGTGCTGATCGTTTTGCTGGTACTGCTGCTGGCGGGAACGGCAGCGCTCTGGATCGCGGCAAAGCAGCCGAAGGCGGAGAGCGCGCTTGGCGCGCGCCGTAAGGACTGCGCCACGATCCTGCTGGCGGGCACGGACAAGGACGGCTTCCGAACGGACACGATGATGCTTCTGTCGATCGACCGGGCGAACGGAACGCTCAGTCTTGTATCCATTCCGCGCGATACGCTGGTTTTCTGCGAATATGCCATTCCGAAGATCAACTCGGCCTATGGCTGGGGCGGCGGCGGTGAGGACGGTATGCGCGAGCTGATGCTCCGCGTCAGTGAGATCATCGGCTTTGAGCCGGATGGCTACGTCCTGATCGGTCTGGAGGGCTTTGAAAAGCTGATCGACGCTATGGGCGGCGTGGAGTTCAACGTTCCCATAGACATGCGCTACAGCGACCCCACACAGGGGCTTGAGATCGATCTCCGGGCAGGCGAGCAGCGCCTCAGCGGCAGCGACGCCATGCAGCTTGTCCGCTTCCGCTCCGGCTATGCCATGGCAGATCTGGACAGAGTCACGGTGCAGCGGGCGTTTGTGAAGGCGGCGCTCAGTCAGTGGCTCTCACCGGAGAAGCTCCTGCGCCTGCCAAGCGCCCTCAATACGCTGAAAAAGTACACGCAGAGTGACCTCACGACGGAGAATTACCTCTGGCTGGCAGAGTCTGCGATGTTCTGCGACCTTGAAAGCGTCCGAATGGAGACGCTTCCCGGCACGGCCATGTACATCGGCGGCGGCTCATACTATGTGCTCGACCCGTCCGGTGTTGCAGAAACGGTCAACACCTGCTGCAACCCCTATGAGCAGGGCGTCGCCGTCTCCGACCTCAGCATCCGCGTCGGATAAGAGAAAAACGAAAGGTAAACTGGAAGCATCCCCCATCCGCCGGACAGCGGATGGGGGATGCTTTGCTGTGTGCATTTTGAAATCAGCGCGTGCAGGCTTTTCGCCTCACTTGCAGCTTCCGCTCTCCAGCAGCGCGTCCTGAAGTGTCTTGAGGGCTTTTTTCTCAATGCGCGAGACGTAACTGCGGCTGATCCCGCATTGTGCGGCGATCTCGCGCTGCGTCAGCGGCGCGTTGCCGTCAAGACCATACCGCAGCGTGACGACCAGCTTCTCGCGCGGCGTGAGGATACGCTCGACCAGCGCACGGAGCTGCCCGTGCAGCTCGCGCGTGCTGAGCTCCTCAAACAGGTCCTCCTCCGAGCAGATCGTGTCGAGCAGCGAAAGCGCATTGCCATCGCGCCCCGTCTCAATGCAGTCTGAAAGCGATACATCCTGCGCCCCCTTCCTGAGCGACCGAAAATACATCAGGATCTCATTCGCTATCCTCTCCCAACGGATACATTGGTTGCTCAACAGGGGGCAAATCCGCCTCTCCATCCTCCGCAAAGAGGTAAACATAGGCATTTTTGCCGT